>Ga0222710_1001039_pt1 | contig 11404 bp, 10 predicted proteins | sample AntAcemetage1696_FD_181143 | JGI IMG/M metagenome (GOLD analysis project Ga0222710, IMG submission 181143) | Saline water microbial communities from Ace Lake, Antarctica - #1696 | ecosystem: Environmental > Aquatic > Non-marine Saline and Alkaline > Saline | place: Antarctica: Ace Lake... | reverse complement strand
CCGCATGAACGCCTACAACACCTACTTGCTGATGGAGCAAGAGGGGTTGAAGGGCATTCAATAATGCACCGCACAACATGACTTAAAAAATCGTTTGGTTGGACGCTTGCGATCAGCCAATTTCCCTAAGTCCCATTCCGAGACCGATCACACGCTAAAAAATGGCGTGAGAATACCGCGCATGTCGGCTGCGTGGATTATTCTGGCGCCACCGACTGCTTAGGTTTCATACCGGTGTTTGAATCCGAGCGTGGTAAGCGGTAAGTTAGCGCCATCAATCAACTGTATATTGCCCTCAATATGTGTTAGATCGAACACCACAACGGCCCCTGCGCTTGGCTTCATTGTTCGCTTGAGGGCGATGATGTGCATCTGCCCGCCACAAAGTGGGCGCAGCAGCAGGACCACCTCGTAAATGCGGGCGATCAGCACCGCCCAGAGTTAATTACCCCCAACGTATTAAACCAATGATGGCAGACGCTGCATAAAAAAATTGCAATGCTAGAAATGCCCAACGTTTATCAAGAAAACCCCAGCCAGAAAAAAGCAAGGCTGAGATTAATAGCAAGCTAAAACCTAATATTTCATTGCCAGTATTTGAAGCTATGAGTAAGGCGTAAATCATAGCCAGTACCGAGCCAGATACTTCAAAAACAGTGACTATATTTTTCGAATTAATTTTTATCATGAATATAAACCTTAAATGTAAGCTGAATTTTATGATTTAGAAATGGGTATTGATTCATCACTATTTAATTGTGAGAAATAATGGGTGCAAATTATTTCAGACTCACAACCATCAATATGTTTAAACCCAGCATCAAGATGGGATTCAACAATATTATTTTTATAAAATCAATACCCTTGGAATATACCAGCTTATTCTTAAGAAGGATTATCTAAAGAACATTTTTCAAAACTGCGTTGCTCATCTGTAGTTACCTCTGCTCATGCGAAAAAAAATTGAAAGGAAGCCTAACGGCATCAAAAAAAATAAAAAAAGCCGCAAAGCCTAGATAGGGATCACTTTTCTTGACTTCACCATATGGCACAGTCAACCCCAAATTGGGACACACCACCTGCCAGAACACGGCGGCGCATCGGCCAACACATCGTCAGACATAGCCTCGGTGCGTGACTACTTGGTGTACCTGCGCACAAGCACCGGGATAGTCCCCTGAAACTTGGAACTCGTTGAGTCTTTTTAATTGAGATGAATTCATATTTACTGCGGGCATTTTAATTTCCTTCAATTAATTTAAAATGTGACGAGATATCTTCGATGATCGAGTTTATGAAAATCAAATCACTTTCAGCTGACTTTTCTGATCGAAAGTGAAACTCTATAAATATATTTTTTTTAATAAGTGATCTTACTTTAGAGACAGTCGCGATGACTTCTCTTCTAACCACCACTATATCGTCATATTGATTGATGCCTTTGATGACATAATGATCTTCTGGAAACTTTTCATTTTTTTTTGGAAACCAAATGATTTCTTTTGTATGAAGTCCTTCAACTGTGATGGCGCTATTTTCGTATTTATCGGGGTCAATATAGATTTGATAATAAAGATCTGTTTTATCCTTGAATTTTTTATGATGAGGTTTATAGCGCAAATGAATGCTGATAGGGCCTACAAGAGGTTTCTTTTGTAGAGAGTCTGAAGGATTTTGAGAGTTTTTATAGAATACAGTAACTTCTTTAACAATGTCACCATCTAATTCATCATCCTTGTACATGCTTATAATATCTAGATTTCTTTTTTCGAGAATGTAATTGCTCGTACTCTCCATGTCGCCAAAACGAATCTGATCAGGAATAATATCTTTGTTAGCCATATTGCAACCTCCTATTGTCATAGTGCTTAAAAATATTGAAAGCAAAGATTTTTTATTAATCATTTAAAATAATCCTGTATATATAATTGGCGTAAAAATTTAGCGCTGATAATTATGAATGTACTTAGTGGACTCTTTTGTTGTATACAGCTCAAAAACCGTCAACCAAACATATTGTCTACGGCTTGCTGCCACCCGCTACGATGCGCATGGGCTGGCGGATAGACAACCCAACTGCATGCATACGAACATAGCATACTGTTTATTTAAAAAATACCTAAAAGTGAGCTCTTTTGAGTTATAAAAATTTACTCAGTTGGGTCAGCATGGGTGCTGACACCGGGCCAGTTGGCCGAGGTTGCACCGCTGCGCCTTGTGCGAAGCGTTTGGTGACAGAATTGGTCGGCGTGTGCGTCGGTACCTATGTGTAAGTTCGCCAACCGCATGAACGCCTACAACACCTACTTGCTGATGGAGCAAGAGGGGTTGAAGGGCGTTCAATAATGCAACGCTCAACACTACTTAAAATACCGTTTGGCTGGACGCTTGCGATCAGCCTTGGACAAGCAGGTAGGGCTTAAAAAGATGGACGACACACCACCAGCAAGCGTTGTCACCGTGGTGGCCTATAGGGGTGGGGTGGTCAAAAGCGACGCCGAATCAGTCGCCGCGTTGTTGGCTGACGGTATGGTTGGGCACATTAAGTGCGCCGCCCACGGTGTTCGCGACCCCTGTTACGAATGGATGTTTTGATATGAAACGCAGAGGCTATGTTCAGTTAGGACTTGGGGCTGCATTGGCTGCCGGTGTGGCATATTGGCAGCGCAATTCGTTGGCACGATTGGGTTTGACCAATGTCTCCAACGGTGTGACGGCTGTCTTAGCGCCTGAAGCCGGTGCAAACGTTTGTGTTCTGACACCTGAACAGACATCTGGCCCTTACCATATCAAATCGGCACTGCGCGCCAACATCCGTGAAGGTCGACCCGGACTGCCCCTTAGACTCACTATAGAAGTCGTCAACATGCCCAACTGCGCGGTCCTTGAGGGGGTAACCGTTGAGATTTGGCATTGCGATGCACGGGGTCATTACTCCGGCTACGGCAATGCAAAAGTCCGCGCCCCATTTGATACGCTTGCCAACATTATTCTGAACCAAAAGAATGGCAGCATCCCACCCGTAGACTCCGATATGTTCATGCGCGGTGGACAGGTGACAGATGCCAATGGCCGGGTCACATTCGAGACGGTCTTTCCGGGCTGGTATGACCCCCGCGTCACCCATATCCACGCAAAGGTATCGCGCGACGGGGAAACTTTCCTGACGACGCAGCTTTATTTTCCAGATGAGATGGTTGCCGATATATACGCCAACCACCCGGACTACAAGGACTACGGCGCGTGCCCCTACAACTTGACCAGTGACTTGGCATTGAGAGATGAGGCCGATCAAACAGGTGTGGTTCTTACAACCGAGCGATCTGTGGATCAAGTCACCGCTTCGGTGAGATTTGCTATCGCTTGATCTTCATGCACATGACTGCGGGACTGTGACGTCCCCGGCTTGTTGTGCAATGTACAGCGCCTGCCCAAGCCGCACACGCCAATCTAACAATACATGCGGTTGTGGACGTGCTTGAGCCAATGCACTGGCAGCGCTAGCGGTGATGCCGGATATACCGGACATACCGGGCACGTGGCCACGCAGCCAAAGGCGATCGAGAACAGCCAGCTGGTCAGCCCAATCACAATGCCGACAGTCGCCGTTTGCATTATGGGCAACCTCGTGCCGTAGGCAGCGTCCATTAGCGCATCTGAGAATCCCGATAGGCACTGAGCCACCCAAGACCGGCTTCGACAGAGGCGCCTCGCGGCTTGTATTCGGCGCCAACATAGCCATCGTATCCAAGATGCTCAAGCGCTGTTAAAAGGTAAGGGTAGTCAATTTCACCGGTGTCCGGCTCGCCTCGATCGTGTACAGCTGATATCTGTACGTGCCCAATATGTTTTATGTGCGATTGCGTTAAGGTTATCAAGTCACCCTGTACTATCTGCGTGTGAAAATAATCCAGCATCAGCTTCAGGTTAGGCTCATCTACAGCCTCTATGGTCGATATTGCCTGCTCGACACGTGAAAAGTGATAACCGGGAACCGATCTGGGGTTCAGCGGCTCTATGAGTATATTGATACCGTAGGCGGCGGCCCTTTTACAAGCGTATTTCAAATTGTCTTGATACACCGCTTCTGCGAGCTGCACGCCATCGGTCAACCCTGCAACCACATTGACATTCATAGCATTTATAGCGTGTGCATATTCAACCGCTTGATCTATCAACTCGCGGGCAGCCAACCTGTCGCCCTGCAAGGATGCCATCCCGAACTTGTCACTGCCATCATTGTTAAGCCGTGTATTGATTCCTACCATGCGCAGGCTATGTGTCTGCAAAACAGAAGCGATGCGTTCGCCCGGGTAGTCGTAAGGAAAATGGCATTCCACAGCATCAAATCCCGCCTGTGCAGCTAATTTGATTCGTTCGGGAAGTTCAACATCTTCCCAGAGGAAACCTACGTTGGCTGAAAATTTCAACATGTTGATTGACCGGCGATTTAGTAGAAACGGATATAGTTTGGCGCTGGTACGCTGTATTCGTACCCCACGTCGGTTAGCAAACCGGAGTCGATATCACGCGAAAACAGACGTAAAGTGGAAGAGTCCTGATTCGCCACAATGACAGCCTTGCCACACGGTGTAATGGCAAAGTGCCGTGGAAATTTGCCACCTGTTGGCACCAGAGCAATACGCTCCAGCTTGCCATCGGTTAGCACTTTAAAAATAGCAAGCGAATTGTCTCCCCGATTAGACACGTACAGAAAACGGGCATCCGGTGATAACTTGATCTCCGACACATACGACACCTGATCACGATTCTCAAGCGTTGACTCGTATTGAATGGGAAGCAGTCTGGGCTTTGATGCACTGGGATCAGAACTATCCAGGCTGGCAACACACACTGTGTTGAACAACTCGTTAGAGATGTAGCACACATCCAGTGTTGGGTGCATGGCCATATGACGGGGACCCGACCCGGCTTCAAATTCGATATGAAGATCGGGCGTCAGTTGTTTGCTTGTTTCATCGTAACGATACTGAAAAACCGCATTCTCGCCAAGATCTGGAATGAACACCCAGCCCTTCCAGAAGTGCGCACAGTGGGCGTGTGGCCCGACCTGGCGGTTGGCCCAGTGGTCCTCCCGTGTCGCCACCTGTCGCCAGTCGCCTTCAACACGATAGTGCTGCTTAAAGCTCTGGATAATATCGCCCAGCTGGCCATCGCCATCGACATCGACGACATCAATCATGGCATCCCAGTAATTGATCACAATAGCGCTGTCACGCTTAGGCGACAGTGACAGATAGCAAGTAGACTTGCCCGACGCGTTAAAGGTACCGTTGTGGGCAAGCGCTCCACCATCTCCAACTTCATACCGCTGTATGGACCCATTGGTTTGTATGGTCTCAAGAATCGCATACATCACCGGCTTTTCGGGATGCGGAATAAGCACCGCAGGGTTCAACGATTCGATCTGCTCGCGCGCTGACAAATGACCGTCGGCTGATAACTTTAAACCGTAAATACCTATGCCTGGCGACGGTGCGTGGGGTTGATGCGCCAAAGCATCAAGGTCGCTGTAGGTGCCCACCAACAGGTTGTATTCGGTGTCTAGCGATAAAAATTCTGAACTCACATTGTTCTCCATTCAATTGATCTGGTTGTTAACGTTTAGCCTCGGCCAACGAAAGGCATACCGTTGGCCATGACCGTCATGCTCAACACGTTGGCATCATCAGGCAAATTAATCATGCAGATAATTGCGTCACAGACCGACTGCGCGCTGATGGTAGGCTCGGCCAGTATTGATCCGTTGGCTTGCAACACACCTGCGGCCATCGCGTCACCCATGTGAGAGCTGATATTGCCAAGATCAATCTGGCCACATTTGATATTGAATTGACGGCCATCGAGTGACAGTGATTTGGTCAGCCCGGATATTGCATGCTTTGAGCATGTGTACGGGGCCGAGTAAAGTCGTGGCGTGGTTGCTGATACAGAGCCGTTGTTGATGATTCGACCGCCTGAGGCCTGTTGTCGCATCTGTCCAAAGGCCGCTCTGGCACACAAAAAGGCACCGGTGAGATTGACCGATATGGTCCGTTCCCACTCTTCAAGAGGCAGCTCATCGACCGGTACGGCAGATGCACTGACACCTGCGTTGTTAAACAGCATGTCCACCTGACCAAACGTTGTGACGGCCTCAGCAAACAAGTGATCGACATCCGACGCCACACTGACATCGCACTTGACCGGCAAACACTTGTTACTCAACATGCCCGCAGTCTCTTCAAGACTAGCAAGCGTTCTTCCCGCTAGCACAACCTGCCAGCCTTGAGCGCTGACAGCGATTGCTACGGCACGACCAATGCCACCACCGGCACCAGTAATAACAGCGACTTTATTCACGATTACATTCCTTCTAAAGTTGAGAGTCTCATCCCTTTACAGCGCCAGCGGTCATGCCTGTGATGATCTGTCTGGACGCAAACAAGGTGAAAATGATTGGTGGAATAGCCAGCAACATACCGGTGGCCATAATGACGCCCCATTCCACATTAAATTCCGACATGTTATTGACTATCAGGATGGGTACTGTTTTGGTGTCGCGGTCAGACAAGGCGGACGCGAGCAGGTACTCGTTCCAGGCGATGCGGAAAGTGAAGATTGCCGCGGCTGCTAGCCCTGGCTTTATCAAAGGCAACACTACTTTGAAGAATATCTGGAATGGTCCTGCGCCATCCATACGTGCTGCCTCTTCGAGCTGCCTTGGCACTTGCACGATAAAGCTTTGCAAGATCCAGATCACGAACGGTAGATTCATCGCGATGTAAATAATGATAATTCCTGAGTGTGTGCCGGCCAGGCAGACATCGCCACGACCACCAAACGTATCTCTTATCAAACCACCAAGCCAATCCGCCTTGGATATGCAAAATTCGTTATTCCATAGACCGAATACAGGAACCAGCAGAACCGCAGGTGGCACCATGCGCACCATCAGTGTTGTACCTGACACAGTATCTCGCCCCATAAAGCGGAACCGCACCAGCGCATACGCTGCCATACAGCCAATTATCAGAGTAAGCACTGTAGAGACCAGTGCAATGATCAGTGAGTTGACAAACGCTCCGCCAAACTTCAAACCACAAAAATCCAGGTGGTCCAGCTCATATGGCAGGACGTCACAAAGCGCGGTTTCATAGTTCTGAATCGTCGGCATGAACAACAAACCACTCGTACCCGAGATGACATCGACATTCAGCTTGAACGACACCGATAGCATCAGAAGAATGGGCCCCACTGACATTACTATCAGCATGACTATAAGTGCGTAGAAAGCCGGATGCTGACGACGTTCAGTGGTATCTACAGCGGACATTAATCCTCCTCCTTTGCTACTGTCATGGCCCGTTGCGCGAGGTACTCAAGCCAGCGGTTGTAAACCAGCATGAAAACGGTCAACGTCAACAGCATCAGCAGCAGATAGTTAGACATGGCCGCAGCCACGCCAAGCTCACGAAACTCGGTTGCCGTGCGAGAGATTCTGAGCGCCAAAATTTCCGTCGAAAGCCCGGGTCCACCCTCAGTCATCACCAAGATAACTTCGAGCACCTTGAACGCATCGATAAGACGCAACAGGCCAGTCACAATAAGCACCGGCATCATCAGCGGTAGCTTGATGTGTATGATCTGCTGCCAGCCGGTCGCACCATCGATGCGCGCAGCTTCAAGCGCCGAGCGAGGCAGTGACTGCAATGCCGCCAGCGACAGAATAAAAATAAACGGGGTCCACTGCCAGATATCGGCAATGATGACTGACAGGAGCGCATGCTGCCCCAGCCAATCAACTGAATCCAGCCCTATACCGGTTAGCGTTTTATTGAACACGCCCAGGGTCGGGTGGTACATGTAACGCCAGATCAGACCCACCACCACCGGTGCAATCATCATTGGCAGAATGAACAAGGTGCGAAGCAGCGACATGCCGCGCAGGTTTCTGTCAAGCAACAGCGCTAACCCGACCCCCATCAGCATCTCGACACTGACCACAGAGACCGCAAATTTCAGGGTAACGCCTACACTTTCCCGAAAGCTTGGATCGTTCCACAACGTGATGTAGTTACCCAGTCCAATGAACTCGGATTCTCCCAGCGATTGGCTAGGAGACCAGTCTCGGAAACTCCCATAAACCATATACCCGAGGGGGTACAGCAACCCAAGCACCATGATGATCAAGGCTGGCACCAGAAACAGGTAGGGTGTCGTTTTGTTGTAAGTTGCAACGTTCATGAGTGAGCTTTGTCAGGTAGAGACCATTTAGATACCGCAACCGGTCACTGACCACGGTCGAAAAGCCGTGGTCAGGGCCTGTTTGCGATACGCTAACCGCCTATCGCCAGCTGTAGTAACCCTCTGCTTCCATGATGGCTTTGGCTCGCTTTGCAACGCCATCAAGCGCTTGTTGCACATCAAGGTCTTCGGTCAGTACTTTCGACAAGGTGGTGCCCAAGTCGGCGTTGATCTTTCCCCAGGCAGGGATAATCGGACGCCAATCAGGATCTGCGTATTGCAGTGCTTCACCAAACACAGCCATGTGAGGGAATTTGGCATTTACCTCTTTGTCGTCATGCGTGGAGAAACGCGATGGGTTACCACCTGCCAGAGCGACCAGCTTGTCACCCTCTTTCGAAGTCAACCATTGCATCAGCAGAAACGCGGCTTCCTTATGTTCGGCATTCTTGGGAATACCGATGCCAAAGCCACCGGTCTGGCTGCCTCTGCGCACGCCTTGCGGATGCATCGCCCAACCCACTTTGCCAACCACTTTGGACTTCGCGGGATCATCGATCTGTCCAGCTACTACGGTGGTGTCAAGGAACATCGCCGTGTCACCTGCGAGGAATGAGCCCAGAGCTTCACCAAAACCGAAACTAGCGGCACCTTCTGGTCCACAATCTACGATGGTTTTTAGTGCATTGGCCGCCTGAACGCCGGCCTTGTTATTGACAACAGGGTTCCATTCAGCATCGAAAATACGGCCACCCAACGGCGCGAGATGTAGCAGAAATGCATGAGCAGCATGATGACCAGACGCCGCGCGAGAACTCAACCCACCCATGCCTGGCTCAAGTTTAGGAATCTTGCAGGCAACGTCGAGGAGCTCTTCGTAGTTCTCTGGCACCTTCAGGCCATGCTTTTTAAAGATGTCTTTTCGATAACCGAGAACGGATGTCTCCGAACCGTAGGGAATGCCGTATAGCGAGCCGGTCTTGCCCTGCAGGTATCCCTTATTGCCACCGGCGAATCCGATGTTGTAAACATAACCATCTATCAGATCGTCCGCATCGTAGGCAGGATTTGCCAACTTCGGATTCATGAAGTACCTGGCAAGGTTCTCTAACTGATCGGCATATACATAATCGGCTTTGGAAAATACGACATAAGCAATCAAGTCGTAATCGCCCTCATCCTGCGCCAGCTCTAGCGTCTGACGTTCGCGCATCTTCAAGTAAGGGAGCTGATCAACTTCCACTTTAATACCGGTTTCCTTGGTGAATGCCGGCAGGATTTTCCTCACGGCATCGTAGTGCGGATGCGCAGGAAAGTTAACAACCAAGGTCGTGCCTGCATAGTCTTCGTAGGGGTTGGCAAGCGCGGGCGTGCTTACCACCGCAGCAGCCACGACGGCGGTTGCTACCGCTGTTTTTACTAAACGTTTACTTATATCGAACATGTGTTTCCTCCTTGGGGTGTGTCGTTCGCGGCAATTTTTATACGGGTATTGCCATTTCACTGCGCTGGTTAAAGAAATGAATATCCTGACTATCCACTCTGAATCGGGTTCTTTCTGCCACGCCAAACGGCGTATCAGAATTCAACTCGATGACGAGTTTTTGGCCACTGCACTCACCTATCAACACCGACTGGGCTCCGATGTACTCGGAAACCACAATTTTTACGTCAAACGATTCATCTGGATGCGCGTTCGCGTCCAGATGCAAGTCCGACGGCCGCATGCCAAGAACAATGTCAGCAGCATTGTTATCGCTTAGGGGCTTTTTAAGTGAATCTGCACAACGAAGGCGGAAGCCCTCACCGGCAAGGTACAGCTGGTCGTTGTCAAGCTGCAGTGTTGCGTTGACAAAATTCATCGGCGGCATGCCAAGAAACCCTGCTACGAATTTGTTAACCGGTTTTTTAAACAGCTCTTCGGGCGTACCTTGCTGCTGTATTTTTCCAGCGTGCATCACGACAATACGATCAGCCAGGGTCATGGCTTCGATCTGATCATGCGTCACGTAGATCATGTTTTTGTGCACACGTTGGCGCATCAACGCTAACTCAGCTCGCATTTGCGTACGCAGTTTGGCGTCAAGGTTGGACAGCGGCTCATCGAAAAGAAATGTAGAGCTATCCCTTGTTAGTGCACGCCCCATCGCCACACGCTGTCGCTGACCACCTGACAGCTCCGCTGGCTTTCTATTGAGGAAATCAGTCAATCCGAGCATGTCAGCTACGGCATGTACTTTTTCGGCTATTTCATGTTTTGGTCTTTTCTGCAGACGCAGTGCGAAAGACATGTTCTTGAACACATTCATGTGCGGGTACAAGGCATAGTCCTGAAAAACCATTGCCAGATCGCGCTCTTTGGGCTCAAGCTTGCTCACGGGCTTGTCCGCAATGAAAATTTCGCCAGAGGAAACCGACTCCAGCCCCGCAATCATCCGCAAGGTAGTGGATTTTCCACAACCCGATGGACCCACAAGAACCGTGAACTCGGCATCCTGCATCTCCAGGTTGATGCCATGCAGAACCTCTGTGTCTCCATAGCTTTTCGATAAGTTTTCAAGTCTGATTACAGGCATTGTGTTTTTACTCACGCCACTCGAAGAGGCGATACTACGATTGTTCTACAACATGTTACTGCTAACATCATTTGGTAATACTATTACATAGAATAATCGAGGATGCAATCATTTATTAAAATCTTTTGACCTATAAAAACCAGATCATTGGAATTTGCATGGGGGCTGACACCCTGGCCAGTTGGCCAAGGTTGCACCGCTGCGCCCTGTGCGAAGCGTTTGGTGACAGAACACGGTGGCGCATCGGCCAACCCATCGTCAGACATAGCCTTGGTGCGTGACTACTTGGTGTACCTGCGCACAAGCATGGGGGAGGCCGCAGCCAACTTAGCGCCTTTTGAGTCCGCCTATGCGGCGGTGGACTGGTCGGCGTGTGCGTCGGTACCCATGGGTACGTTTGCCAACCGCATGAACGCCTACAACATCTACTTGCTGATGGGGCAAGAGGGGTTGAAGGGCATTTAATAGAGCGGCTTGTGGCGCGCACCGGCAGGTGCGCTTGAAGCTGGCGTTGCAGTGACGTCTGCAGACATTACATATTGCGTCTGTATTGCCCGCCCACTTCAAACAAGGCGTCTGTA
>Ga0222710_1001035_pt1 | contig 11439 bp, 6 predicted proteins | sample AntAcemetage1696_FD_181143 | JGI IMG/M metagenome (GOLD analysis project Ga0222710, IMG submission 181143) | Saline water microbial communities from Ace Lake, Antarctica - #1696 | ecosystem: Environmental > Aquatic > Non-marine Saline and Alkaline > Saline | place: Antarctica: Ace Lake... | reverse complement strand
TTTGGTGCGAGAAGGAACGATGGGCCGTGGGAAAAATTTCTCGGTCGTTTACGGACGCGGCGGAACGTAACGGGACGCGCGGACTTAACACACAAAAACCAACCTGGTCCCTGTCCGTGACCCAAACGCAATCCACGTTCGTTCCGGAACAGTGGAGATCCGAAAACGGCGGCCTCGAAAACGCGGCGAGCGCGAGCGTGCATCCCAGCCCGCCCTTCGCCCTGTCGCTGGAGCTTTGTTTAGTCGGCACGAGCGGCGGCGCGCACGTGGTGATGACGGAGGAGTGTTCGCTGCAGGCCTGGAAGGTTCTTTCCCACCGTTCGTTTGTGAGCTTTGAACCCTCGATGTGCGTCATCTCGGAGGAAAGCCAGGGCGATCCGAGCTGGCCGCGGGACCCTGACGGCGGCGCGGTCGCGCGGAGGACGGAGGACGACGACAACGAGTTCGGCACGCCCAGGTCACAAAACAGCTTGGACGCCGAGTCGAGTGAAAACTTACAGCTCCCATCCGACCCAAAGAACACACACGAACACGAACACGAACAAGTCGCGCCGTGGCGGGTGAAAACCGGCTTGGTGCCTTGGCGCGGCGAAAAGCCGGCGCGCCTCGGCGCGGTGTTTGCGTTTGACAAGGCCGAGGTTCTGAACAACGCGCGCGCGCGGTACGAAGACGTGATGAGGGAGTGGGACGACAATCCGAGTCGCGGGAAAAGCTCCCTTCGCGACGTCGCGAACGCCGCGTTTTCGGATCAAGAAAGTCATGAGCTGACGTGGTTCAGCGCGGGAATACGCGCGGGCGTAGGCATGGGTCTCGGCGTGTGCCTTGGTCTCGGCCTGGGCGTCGGCATACTGGTCAACGGGTACCGCGCGGGGAAGGACCGTTTGGGGGACGTGCGGCAGGCGCTGCGGTTACGGTGAGTTTTCGAGTGACGATGAGTTTAGGAGTGATGATTCGCGGATGGATCGATTCCAGGGAAAGACATGGATGGAAAGACATGCGAGGGGGGAAAGACACGGGGGTTTTAGGAAAGAGATTGTTTTGGGTTTTGGGAGAGATACGGCGCGGAGACGCGTCGAGTTCTTTGCGACCCACACGCCCGGGCGCGCGTTCGCGACGGGCGCCGACCGTAAGTAGTGATGTCCTTTTAGTCTAGCGTTGTTAGTGATGTCCTTTTACGCTGTATCGTATGAGTAGTGCGTGTCCTTTTAGTTCCTGGGCTAAACCTAGATGAGCGCGATGAATCAAAGTACCGTCGCTTTTCATAAAACTTTTTTCGAAAAGTCCTACCCGCCCCTCATTGCGTATACCCCAGCTGCATGAGCAGCTGCTGCAGCCACTTCTGCGTCGCGATGTCATCTTTAAGCACGGCGGTGAAGTTCGGGTCTCTGAGTTGATCCGGGAAGCACCGGCGCAAGCACTCGCGCGCGCGCGGGTTGTCGCTTAGTCGGAGGTAACACCGGATGATGTGCTTCAGCAGGCGCACGCTGGGTTGCTCGGCGAGCGCTGTTACCATGCCCCCTAGCACGGTGCCGACGGCGTAGCACCGCTCCGCGGTGGCGCATATGTACGCCAGCCCGACTTCGTCGCTAAGAATTTTCTGCACTATGAACGTCGCGACGGTTTTCGAGAGCTCGCTGCCCAGTTCCATGGTGCGCAAACAAAGCGGAATAATCTCCGTGCTTAGCAAAAAGTTAATAACGTCCGTGTCGTCAACCTTCACCAGCGCGCCTATTACCCCCAACGAGGTTAACCTTAAATACTCGAACGGCCGCGTTTTACTCACCGTGTTGAGAAACGGGTACAGAAAAAGAGGGATGTGCGCGTTCAAAAAAAGCGCGCGCGTCTCGGGGTGCGACGCGACGCACTGCGCAGTGGAAAAGAAAAAGGTCAGTCTTTCCGTCTCGAGTACGGTGTACTTCGTAATGTGCATGAGTAAACAGTCGGGCGTAATCGGGCCGACCAGTGCATTTGTGATGTATGCAGTGTAGTTGCCAGTACGCCAGTGAACGTTACCCGTAGTGCACTCGACATGGTGCGGTAAACAGTGTGAGGCGGATTTGGGAAAGCCCCAAGGCCATACCTGCAAAAGCGCCAAGGCGTTGCACACCCGGTTTGACGCGTGGTTCGTTAACGACGGCGGCGACAGGAGGGGGTAGATGCTCGTGATTTCCTGAAGAAGCGCGGGAACTATTCCGAACGAGTGCCACAGCACGGGCGCCAAGTCAACGAACATATCCCGCTTTTTGCTTAAATCGAGAAGCGCGTTTTCGCGCGTCTCCGGATCTTGCAGCGCCAGGACTAACGATTCCATGGTGTCCATTGTGTTGGGCGATGGTTTCTTTTCTGTGATTGGTTTTTGGGGATCCGCGGTGACCCGTCTTGTGTGTCACCCTGTACAAAGACCCGTACGACGCGCGAACCAAAGCGCCGCGCCCACAAACACACGAGGGGAAAGAACCCGTTACCCCACGCGGCGTCGTCGGGAGGTGTACCGAGTCTCACCCGCGCCCGCTTCAACCGGCTTCCCGCCCTGATCAAATCAGGGTTCCTTGAATCGCCTCACCCGCGGTCGAGATCTAGTGGTAGATCTCGCCCAACCCGGATTCGCGGGCTAATGCCACACCCCACGCCGTCTTCGATGGACACGGGCGGTCGAACGTACACCCCGAGGCGTGGTGCGACGTGACACCGAGTGCAAGGCCGCAATCAATGACGGGGTGGCGGCACGAGGCGCATCATTTTTATTCGCCAAAGTCGAAAATGCAAAGGCTGAAAATGGCAAAATGACGAAGGAGCTCGAATTGTCAATTGTGACTTTGTGAGTCACTTGGACAACCCCATGTATCCCATGCTTAAGGCGAGCCTCCCTTTTTTGTCGTCAGCAGAAAAGAAGCATCTTCGAATTGGTGTTTCCTAGCCTGTCGATTGGCCCTTTTCTTGTGTTCGACGTCGTTCAAGAGATACGGGGCGTGTCAAGTGAGTCATGGTCAGCAGTCTGTAAAAACTAGTCTAGGTTGCCGAGGTTTTTTAAGCCAGATGTATGACAAACTGGTGAGTGCCTTCGGTGTGGTCTTCTCACACCCGCGACGCACCGCCTGGACTGGCTTTTGTGAAGTGGTCCTCGCGCGGGTGCGCGACCGGGGGCGAGGGTTTAGGCGAGGGAGGCGCGGATTCCGAAGCGTCGGGAGTCGGTCGCGTTTACAGACGGATTGGATTGTTCGAACGATTTGTTCGACGCGCGCGGCATGGGAACGTGCCACAAGTGCGCCGCGCCCTTGGGGCGGGGTACGCCGCGACACGCGCAGTGTCCGACATGTGGCCTGACGTATCATACATCCGATTGTGGAGGGCGATACGCGTCTTGTCCCGAGATCAAAGCGTCCTTGGAGGACTGTCCGAAGGTACGGAGGGCGTTCAACACGAGTTCCGGATCCGCCGGCCGCGTTCGTTTCCCGCGTCCGGCGTTTCATCAACTCGCTCGGCGATTCGTTTATAGTCAGCCCCATCATTCTTTCGCGCGACCCTCGCTGACCTTCTCTCCCTTGGAACCCTTGGAACTTCTTTTTCCTCCCCCGCGCCGCTTTTTGTGATGATAAACAACAGTGCAACAAGGTGTGTCTTTGCACCGGCGGTGCGCTGTTGTGCCACGTCGGGCGGTCGAGGATTCGGCGGAGAACCGCGAAAGCGGCGCGCACGAGCGATCCCGGGCATCCCGGGCTCGATCAGTTCGGGACGCCTTGGGGATATCCGGGCGTCTGGACGCTATTGCCGAGGCATGAGTTGAAACCGGCCAGCTTGGCACATTTCGGTGTGGGAGACGTTGCATTGGGGGGGGCTTTTTTGAGTCAATCGGTCGGTCTCGTGCGAGGCGCCGCGCCCGGCCTGGCGCGAGCAATGACGCAAGGGGTATCGCCCGCCGAAATCGCCGCGCTCGCCGCGCTTCGCGGCGGCGCCGGCGGCCTCGGCGGTATCGGCGGGCTGGGAAGCATGGGAGGCCTCCCTGGTCTTGGTGGTGGTTTTGACCCGGAATCACACGGCGCGATGGGCGGCCTCTCCGGGTTGGAATTGGCGAGGGTGCTCGCCGCGGTCAACGTGGCGCTGCGACAGCAAATCTCCGAGCTGCGGCAATCCACGATACTGCTGGCGAGACACCTGGAGCGGGAAACTCCGTGCGTGGCGTGTCAGAGCGCCAGGTCCGCGAGAATGAACGGCGGCGGCGGGTCGAGTTTCGAGACGCGCGACACGGGAGACGGGTCGCGCGCCGCGTCCGCGCTCACACATCTCGAAGGACAGAGATTTCAAAACCCGCTCCCCGTCTCGCTCGCCGCCGCGGGGCTCGGCAACGGGCTTGGACAGCTCCCACAGCTCCCGGGCGCGAGCTTGCAGTTAGCCCATGTGCAGCATGCGCAGCTGCTACGAGCGGCGCAGGGAACGCACGCGCGGGCGATGCGCACGGCGGGGCTCGAGGCGAAGCGCGGCGGCGTGGGCGGCGCGGTGCCCATTCTTCCCAGAACGACGCCGCCGCCGCCGAGTGCAACCCCGGTGGACGTTCCAAAAAGAAACACACCCGAAACCGTGGTTGGCACGAAGCGAAAGTCGCCGGAACGGGAGACGAACGGTGAGCCGGACACAAAAACAAGCGACGGCGACGAGAAATAACGCGTCGCGAAAATCATACATAGAGCAGTAGCAAGACCAAGACTGCAGACGAGGAGAAATAACGCGTTGCAAAAGTCATACATAGAGCAGTAAGCAAGACCATAGGCTGCAGAAAGATTGCGGGCGCGGGGAAAACCCTGGCCGACCAGGGGGGGGCTCCATTTATTAGTCCGTTATTACCTTCGGGTTTTACCGAAATTTCGCCCACGCACACGTGTAAATAGCAAGAAACTTTCGTCGTCGTCGCCGTCGCGAATCACCGACGCACCGTAAACGCCTCTTCGTCCGCTCTTTGAAACGAAGCCGCCGACGTCAAAACCCACCCCGGGGTCACGACGTGGATGTTCTTCCCAAACGCCCAGATCATCTTGTCCGTCCCGCCCGGCCCGAGGTTCGCGGGCTCCACCACGACGTGCGTGGTGGTGTCGTCGCGTTGCGCTCTGACGCACTTCGCGCCAAACGCCTCCGCTAATCGCCACAGCGGGTGCGTGGACGGGTCCGTGTTTGAAGGCACGACGCCTGAAAAAACCAACTCCGTGCCGTGCAACACCCGTTTCTTTTCAAGCGTCAGGAGCTGCGGAACCGTGATGGGGACACACAACTGGGTGTTTTTTTCTTTTTCGAGGGGCGTTTTCTGACTTTTCAACTCCCCTTCCTCGTCCGAGCTCTCGTCGTCCAGCGCCAGGACGACGCCCCCCGAAACCCCCACCGCGTCGAGCTCCCTCGCCCTTTTTCGCGTAAACGCAATCGCCGCCGCGCGTCGCGCGAAGAAATCGCTGTGCACGCGCTGCGATTGCAAAAGAAAAGTGTCAGTCGCGAGTCGGCGAGTGTGGGTGTACTTCGTAATGTGTATCAGGGATTGGGTAGTTCCGTAGTGGTGTGACTTTCAACCTGTACTCCATAAAACGCAGGTAACAGCGCGTATGTGCTGTGTGTAGTGCACTTCCTTTTAATGACGGCCGTGGATGTCAAGTAGGGGCATCAAACGGTGGCCGTTGGATTTGGGAAACGCGCAAGGCCGTACCTGCAGCACGTCGAAGGCTGTGGCGAGCATGCCTCGCTCGGCGCTTTCGTCGACTCTGAGTTCCAACAGCGACGGGGTGAGGGTTCCGAACCGCCGCGCGCATGACGGGAAATACACGTAACGCTCACACACGATCAGGTTTTCGGCGTGGCCTGGCCAGACGTGCGGGGTGTCATCAAGCACGATTGCGATTTGTTCCGACCCCGCGAGTTCGTTGGTCATGGTTTTCACCACGTCGCCCGGGCGCGGCGCGCCGAATTTGTCGAACGACGCTAAACCCACCACGGATCCCTTCACCAGGTCCCGCCCCGAGTCTAAAATGCACCGCATCTTCTCCGCATACGCCTGCGAGCCCGCGGTGCAGATGTGGATTTCAAATAAAGCCGAGGCTTTTTTAAGAAACAACTCAACGCCCGGTCGCGTTTTCGTCCACAAACCCAACTCGTTTAGTTTGTGCAGGGTTTTCTTCTCCTTCCCGCTGTCCGCCGCTTCCGCGTTTACGCGGTGCTGTAACAGGTTCCCAGAGTTGGAGGAGGCGCAGTCCTCGAAAGTAGCGCTGTTCAAAACAGTGTGATCAAGGTCGAGCACCAAACGAAGCTTGCGTTGTTCCAGGAGGTGGGCGATTTTCTTAGCCGTATTTTCCCTCGCGAAACCGGCGCCCGCTCGCGGTTGCTCTTTTTCTTTTCGGGAAACGTTCCACAACTTCCCCGGGTTCGGCACACCGTTGACGTGGGTTGGTTTCTGTGGGTGGAACGTAAGCGGCGGGAGTTTGGCCGCCGCGATCTCGGGAATTTTAAAACCGGCGCCGGCTCGCACCTCTGTGGTTTCACCGCGCCGCGCATTGTCGCGACTAATTGCTTTACCACCAACCCCAAACCCAGGTGTGCTTCGCAAAACCCCTCGCGCGCGTCGCGGGTCACTCGGCTCGCTCGTGCTGGTGTCCTCCCCGGACCACTCCCGGTCGTCCTCCTCAGAACTTCCCGAGTCGCTCTCGATCACAACGACCTCGAAATCGCGACGACTCTTTTCCTCCTTTCCCTCCTTTTCCTTTTTGGAAATCTTCGCCGCGCGTCGCCGATCGATGCCGCGACGCGTGCGCTTACCGTTGCCCGTAACCGCGGGTGGCGCGACGCGAGTGTCGTGCCCTGCGTGCGGCGGCGCCGGTAGCGGTCGCACCGCGGCCTTGGGCCGCATCCCCGGTGGCGCAGGCAACGTGCGCACCACGGCTTGGGACCACTGCTTCATGAAGTCCTCGTGATGGTGGTGCTTTTTGCGGGGAGGCGACACGTTGCGAGGTGGTGGTCGAGGAAGCACGTACCCGCTACCGGACCGCGACGACGGAGGCGGAGGCAAGGGCACCACCGCGCCCTCGCCCCGTCGCCCCATGCCTCGGACACCACTCGTGCCCCCCATCTGCGCCACGCGCCCTCACAGTGAAGACCTGGAAAAGTTCGAGAAGAGACGTGACGGCCGATCGCTCGCGGAAAATAACTTGCTTCGTGTCAACTCTCTCGTCTCGTCATCACAACCGAACTCTCTTCCGCGCTCCGCGCGCCGTCTTGGCTCCTCCATCGTCGCCGCCGTCGCCACCACCGGTCTCGGCCTTATCTTCCCCATCCCCCTTGTCCCCGAAAGCCACGTCCATTTTGTCCCCGTACTTCTCCCGCATCACGCCTTGCAGCTTCCCGAGCTCGAGCTCAAGTTTCTTCTCGCGGTGCGCCTCGTCGTCGTCGCGGTCTCGTTTTTGTTTCGCGCCGCCCGCGCCGGACGCGCCTTTGGGGCCGCGCTTTTCTTTGTCGTTTTTCGCGTCGACTGTATCGGTGTCTTCTTGCTTCTTCTTCGCATCACGCTCCTCCACCTCGTCGTCGTCCGAGGCGTAAAAAGCGCCCTGGCCCGCGGCGCCGCCGGCGTAGCACTCGCCGTACCCGTCGTCCGCCCGAAGCGAAAGCTCGGCGCGGCGCTCGAGCTCGCTTCGCACGGAGGCGGCGTCCAGCGGCGTTTTTGTTTTCGGAGGAGGCGGCACGGTTTGATTCAATCGGTCGGCTTCATTATCCATCGCATCGTCGTCATCACCCGTAGTGGCTTTCACGTTACTACGAGTTTTGGGCGCCGCGCTCGCCTCGCCCTTCGCGGAGTTTCCGTCGCCAAAGTACGAAACCGCTTTGGTTGTTGGTTGGGCACTTTTTGTCGTGTGCGTCTCGAGATCGCCACCAGCCACCGACGCGTCATAACTCCGACCGGCATCGCCGAAAATATCCTCGTCGCTGTCGCCGTCTCTTGGCTTCGGCTCCAGTGCCGCCGCCGCTGCCGCCGCTGCTGCCGCCGCCAAAACGCGCGCTGCTTTTTTTCTCGCCCTGGCCGGGTCACCCGTCTGTTTTCCGCATACCGCCGCCCCACCCGCGACCGCGCTCGCAATCGCAGTCGCGACTTTCGCGAGCGTCTCGGTGTCTCGCCCCGCGCAAACCCGGTCGGTGCCGGTTCCGGTTGATGACACCCCGTTGCGCACAGTGTCGCCATCCGACGCCGAGCGTACCGTGGTGGTCGGCGCGTCCGGCGCGGAGAGGTCCAAGTTGAACAAAAACGAAACGCGACTGGACGCGAACCGATCGTCGATCTTAGTATCGGCGCCGACCCCTGAAGCGGTTTTCCGCTCACTCAGCACCGCGTCACGCACGGCTCGCCCTATCGCGGTTTTGAACACAGCTGCTGTGGTTCCTGTTTTGGGCTTGACATCTTTGTTGGGTTTCGAGAACGCCGGCGGTTTCTCGGTTTCCGCGCGCGTAACGTTTGTTTTCTCCTTCCCCGTCGTTTCCCGCAACTCGGTGCGCACCTTCCTAAGCAGCGCGAAGTCCAGCCCCTTCACCAAGTGCGTGTGCTCCACGTCCCCACCGAGGAACTTGGATTCCTCGATTGAGAGCTGCCGCAACTCGTCGTTGTGGGTCACCCCAGGGACGCCACTACGCACCCCAGCGAGCACCGCGCCGCTCTGGTCGCCTTGGAACTCGGGGGCCGCTTCTTCCCTGCGTTCCTTGGCGCGATCTCGGTAGGATGGCAAGTCAGGTACGTCTGCTTCGGGTTTCTTGGGTTTGGGTTTCGGTTTCGAGGTGGGGCGTTTGAACTCTCCGTCGCCGCGACCACCGCCGCCCCTTCCACCACGACCCCCGGACGCGTTCGAACCTCGCGCTCCCCCCGGCACGCGTTTTTCATTCAGAAGATTTCTGAAATCGCTGTTCGTCATCGGCGTGGCGGGGACGGGTCCGGCGCCACCCTGTTTCGGCGCCGGGTGCGACGGGGGCGGGAGAGGATTGGCATACGCCGCCGGGGCGGCGGACGCCCCGTCGTCTCCAGCCATGATCACCCCTGAGTCGCACTTGGGAAGGCGCCCCACCACAATGAGACTGAGCGAGAAAACACGCCACGGATAATCAGTCTTTTGCCGTTTTCACTCCACGAGAGAACTTACGACGCCCGCGAGGTGTGCGGCCCTCTTCCACACGCGCCGCGACGTTTCGGTCCGCGCACCTCGACTCTTACGCGTGTACACACGTAAGTTCCGTCGACAGAGCGACGGATAACGCCCCCGCGCGTTCTTCCTCGCATTCCAAGGCTTCCTTCCTTTCGCCGCGCCGCCGTCAAATGGGCACGACCAAGAAAGCCACCAAGGCCAGCATTGCCTTGGATGAGACGTACATGAAAGAGCCTGGTAAGCGCAAGCGCAGCGAGGTTGAGACGAAGAAGGAAATCGCGAAGGCTGGGAAGTCCTCCAAGCAGGCCAAGAAGAAGGCTGAGGAGGATGCCGCCGCAGCCGCCGCAGCCGCCGCCGCCGCGAAGATGAAGAAAAAGAAAAAGACCAAAGTGCCCGATTCTGACAGGTCCGACTCCGACGACTCCGAATCGAGTTCGTCCGAGTCGGAACTCTCGTTGCCTTCCAGCTCCAGCTCGGAGTCGGATTCTGACTCGGATTCGGATACCCCGATGGTCCCGAAAACGCCCCCCACAGAGACCAAGGACGGGGAGGAATCCGAGGACCCGTTCGTGGCGTCCGACGTTGACGAAGAGACGGACCCGACGAAAGACCCTATGCATCTTTCCAACTTCGCGCTTTCCCCTGAGGTCAAGGAAAAACTGCAGAACAAAGGCTTCAGCACGTTGTACGGCATCCAAGCCATGACGTTCCAGACCGTGCTTGACGGTAAGGATTTAGTGGGAAGAGCCAGAACAGGGTGCGGCAAAACGTTGGCGTTCGTGTTACCCATCGTCGAGGCTATCAACGCGGAAAACCCGTTACCCGCGAACGGACGACGCGCGCAAGGCCGCCACCCGTTAGTCGCCCTGCTCGCGCCAACCAGAGAGCTCGCGAAACAGGTGCACACCGATTTCCAGTACATAGGCAACGCGTTCAAGCTTAGCGCGATCTGCGTGTACGGCGGCGCGCCTTACGGGGAACAGGAACGGGCGTTGCGGGCGGGCACGGATATCGTCATCGGGACGCCCGGCCGGATGAAGGACCATTTGGATCGCAAAACCCTGAGTTTCACGAACTTGCGGTTCCGGGTGTTGGACGAAGCAGACGAGATGCTGAACATGGGGTTCGTGGAGGACATCGAGTTGATTCTTGACGCGGCCAAGGGTAACGCGCGGTTGCAAACCCTGCTGTTCAGCGCGACTCTTCCGAAATGGGTGGCGGATATCTCAAAGCGGTTCCTACAGCCGGGGTACACCACCGTGGATCTTGTGGGCAACGAAACAAAGAAAGCCTCGGATTCCGTGACGCACATGGTGATGCCGTGTCAGTGGAGTGAGCGAACCGAGCTGGTGTGCGACTTGATCAAGGCGAAGGTTCCGGGGGACGGGCGCGTGATCGTGTTCTGCGACACGAAGCGCGACTGCGGCGAGTTAAGCGAGGCGTTGCAGAAGGAAATGAAGAAAGGCGCCAAGGCGTTGCACGGCGACGTGAACCAGGCGCAGCGAGAGGTGGTGCTGGCGGACTTCAGGGCGAACAAGTTCCAAACCCTGGTTGCGACGGACGTCGCCGCGCGAGGGCTGGACATCAGCGGGGTTGAGTTAGTAGTGCAGTGCGACCCGCCGAAAGAAGCGGAGACGTACATCCACCGATCCGGACGCACCGGCAGAGGCGGCGCCACTGGGGTGTGCGTCGTCCTGTGCACCCCGCGCAACGAGTGGGCGATTCCCAACATCGAGCGCAAGGGGGGGTTTAAGTTTATCAAAATCGCCCCGCCGCAGCCCGCGGAGATGGTCGCCGCGGCTGCGAAAATCGCAATAGCGCAGGTAAGAGCGGTTTCAAGAGGAGCCTCAAAGCTGTTCATGGACGCCGCCTCCGAGCTACTCGCGTCCGGCGCGGGCGAGCACGACGAAGGCGCGGATCCCACCGAGATGCTCGCCGCCGCGCTCGCGAAGCTCGCGGGGCACGGCGAGCTCCGAACGAGGTCGCTGCTCACGTCGCACAGCGGACAAACCACTCTTTCGTTTGTGTCGGGTGGCACCACGGAGATCCGGACGCCCACGTACGTGTGGTCGTTTTTGCGCCAACGGTTGGGCGAGGACGATTTGCAAGTTCGGAGGCTGACGCTGTGCACGGACCACAAAGGCGCCGTGTTTGACGTACCGTCCGAGCTCGCGGAGAAGTTCGTGGCGCTGAGCGAAGACCAAAACAGTGGCCCCACCCCGATCACAATCACGGTGTGCGAGGAGCTCCCGGACCTCATCGTGAAGCCGGCTTGGGAAGGCGGCGGCGG
>Ga0222710_1001018_pt1 | contig 11555 bp, 11 predicted proteins | sample AntAcemetage1696_FD_181143 | JGI IMG/M metagenome (GOLD analysis project Ga0222710, IMG submission 181143) | Saline water microbial communities from Ace Lake, Antarctica - #1696 | ecosystem: Environmental > Aquatic > Non-marine Saline and Alkaline > Saline | place: Antarctica: Ace Lake... | reverse complement strand
AGCTGCGCAAAGACTGCGGGGATTGGGGAAAAGGGTGGCGTTGTTCGCACTGGCAACCCGGGGGGGTTATTAAACGCACGCCGTCCGCGCGCGGTGAGATCATGCAGGCGGACGGGAGCCGGGAACTAGCGCCGGAAAGCGTGGAAAGTGTCGCGGCGGGGATTGGGTCACTCAATGTGGTGACGGAAAGCGAGAGCGACGAGGAGGACGACGGCGGCCTAGCGGGCGCCGCCGCGGGGTCGATGTTCTGAGCACAGTGCGGGCGGTCAGTATTTTTATTTATTTAACAAACACGTTACTCGCCCATCCTTTCTTCCGAGGAGCGGAGGCGGTTGGTTTCCCAAAAGGCGCCGGCTTCGATGATTCGCTTTTTTTTTAAAGCCCGCCCGCGACAACTGCCGCGACGGCGATCGCGAGGCCGACCAGACCGAAGGAAATGGCAGAGATAGCGTCTGTAGCAGAAGCAGCTTCAATAGTCGCCGCTGCTGCTTCCTTCACCGGCCCCGCCGCCGCTGCGGCCGCTGCTAACACGGACACCGCCGCGGAGCCGTTTCCAAAAGAAGTCGTCCCTGTTTCTTTTTTGTTTTTATATTCGTCTCGCTCCGTCTCGCTCCCCCCGCACCCCGGCGGGACGATCCGCAGAATTCGGTCCGCGTTTTCGGGGATACAAAAGATAACCCCGTTTTTCCCCAAGAACCCGCCTTGCCACTTGTCTCCAGTCTCGGCGAGGTCGCCTATGAGGGAACAGTCTAAAGTAACCGGGTCGATTTTCAAAACGCTCCGCGCGTCGCCGGGCACTGCGAATGTAAAAGAAAAGTGTCAGTCTTGAGTCTCGAGTATGGGTGTACTGTATGGGCAAACAGTGCACTTGTGATGTATGTAGTTGCAACAGATGCTAGTAAATGTTACCGCCGTAGTGCACTCAAAGAGGGGCATCAAACAGTGTGCCTGGATTTGGGAAATGCAAACGTACCCGCGTACAAACACCCGTCCGGCGCGAGCACCGCGCCTTGCCACTTATTTTTTATGTCCGGCCCCAACCGGCCTTTGCCTATTGTGGTGACTGTGTCGTCTGTGGTGTCTATTCGCAAAACGCAGTCCGTATCGCTGGGCATCCCAAACACGTTCCCGTTCAAGTCGCAAGTTCCGCCGCCCCATTTATACTTGCCGGGAAACGCCGGTCCGATCATCTCGGTGGTTCCCTTCGCGCAGTCTATTTTCAGCACCCGCGGGGCGTGGCTGGGGAAGGCGTATATGCACCCGTTCGGCGCGAGCACGCCTCCGTGCCACTTCCACCCGCCCTCGACTGACGAAAAGTCTCCCAATATCTCACACCGTTTCGTCTCCGGCGTGATTTTTAAAACGCCGTTCGCCTTGTAGGGCATCCCGTAAACGCACCCATCAGGCCCCCGGATTCCGCCGTACCACTTGTTCGTGCCTTCCGGTAACAAACCTTCCCCGAACGTGGACACCTCCTTGGTTCGTGGGTCTATAAAAAGCACCGCATCCGCGTTGCTGGGAATGCCGTAGATGTTGCCGTCCAGACCCGCCGCCGCGCCGTGCCACATCCACTTCCACTTTTTTAGATTTTTTTGCTGCGGCGTCTGGAGGTTGCCGATGGTGGTCACCTCGCCCGTCGTCGGCGTTATTTCCAACACCCTGTCCGCCCACGCGGGAATGCCTAAAATCGTGCCCGTTATCGTGCGTATGCCGCGTAAATATTTGTACTCACGCGTGCCAAGAGCCTCGCCGTGCGTCGTGACCTCGCCCGTGCCCGGCACCACCTTAACAACCCGTCTGTTGTTCGAAGGCACACCCCAGATAGATCCATCCTCCGCCACCGCCGCGCCCAGCCACTTGTGCTCGCCGGGAATGCACGGGCCGAACTCCTGCACGATTGTGTCGGTACTCGCGTTGAAGGGACACGGGCCGGAGGGGCTCGGCACGTGCGTTTCAGGCGCGGCTGTCGCGCTCGCCTCGCGCGCCGAGACCGAGTCCGGTTGGAAGTTTTTGCCCCGTCCCATTTGGAGTCGGCTTCTTCTTGTTCTTCGGGGAAACACTCCTAAGGCCGAGGGAAACACCTGTGCGGCGTGCATACACAGGGCAAATACCACAAAGCGGCGATCCACGAAGGACAGAGGCGCGAGTGGCGCGGCGCCACGGACGCGCGACCGTTGTGCCGGGGCCGAAGCGAAAAGGCGGCGGAGGGGCGGTGAAACTTGGAAAATAGTTGGAAAACAGATTTACTAAACTCCATCGGTCCAGTCCTTCGTCGCACACGACCACGCGCGCGATGTGCTCTGTGGCGCGCGCGTGTTCGTATCTCGCCGCGCGTGTGGCACCACAGGTATCGGCTCGAGGCACGCGAGTGGGCCGGGCTCGTGACGACCGTCGGGGAACACACGTCGTGACCCGTGTTGCGAAGAAACGGCAAACGCAGGGCTGGACCGCCGTGAATGACACCGATGATGTCGTATCAGAAGTGTACCTCGCCTCGATACTCAACCACCGGTCGTGCCGCCGAGCCTTGACCGCGGCGCTTGAGCTGAGCGTGGAGGGGTGTTTCCAGGCGTACGACGAGGGCGGGCGGGTCATGTCCTTGGAAGGGTGGCTCTTGCGTGAACTTGGAGAGAACCTTTTGGCGAACAAAGACGAAAGCGAAACACGGAGCGCCGGGTTTTCGCCAGCCGGGATGCTACGGAAAGTGCTGAGGGATTCGTCAAGTTTTCTACGCGTTGACGGTGAGGAAGCCACACAACTAATAGCGCAGACGCTTAAGGAAAGGTTCACCACAAGAAGACAGATGTTGCGGGATGAAAAAATATGCATAACCTGGAGGGGCGTCGCGACGAACCTGTCCACGATGAGCCGAGTACAAACGGTTGACGTCTCCACGGTTCTCGCCTGCCCCGACGACGACTTCGCCGCGCTTGTTACCGCGCTAAACGCAATCGGGGACGATGAAAACGTGAGTAGCCGCCCGTCTGCGGGAAAAGCAAAAGGCGTGTTCCTAGCCAACGCGGGGTGGTCATCAAGGGGAAGCCACCTGGGAGGTCATCCGCCGTGAAGCGAGGGGTCGCCGCTAGTCTTTTATGACCTTTTGACTCAAACCATAAAAGCAGTCTCTCAGAGTTCGACCCTCCCGCCAAACAGCTCCACTTTTCCCAAAAACATCGCAACCTCAGGGAACACCAGCTCGGGCGCCCGTTTTCCGCAAAGCAAGTCGTAGTGCGAAAAGTGCGTCCCTCCATCGACGAGCATGGCTTCCAACGCGGCGTCGCTTTCGGAACGAGAAACGCTTTGTTGTTTTTTGTCACTCGGCTTTTCAGAGTTTGCCTTTTGCTTTTTTTTTGCTTTTTCCTCTTCTCCCGTCTCTCCCTCCCCAGAAGAGCCCCTCGGCATCGGCCCGTCCCCGAAGCACACGAATCGCGCGCCCGCCGCGAGCGCGGTCGCCGCTACCTGCGCCGGGGGAATCACAGGGTCGCAATCCCCGGCCAGCATCAACAGTTTTGGTCGGCGCGACCGAAGCAGGTTCAAGTACAAAGCGTTTTTGTCAAACGAACCCGAACCAGCGCGCATTTCCGAAAGCACAACCTCCTCCACGGTGGCGTCCCCAGCTTTAATCTGCGATATATTAGCAGCAAAAGCAGAAGTAGTATCTCCCCATCCCTTGAAGCTTTTCTTGGCTCGCCGCTCGGCGCGCCGCTTGGAAGCCGCGTCCACCGCCCTGTCGCGCCGCGCCGCCGTTTCATCCCGGGTCGCCAAGCCGCCCGGCGCGAAAAGCGTGGCCATTTGCAACACCAGCCTTAACGGGACGTTGCCGAAGCCAAAGTACAGAAGCGTGCGGACGTTTTGGGGCGCCGTGGCGCCGGGATAGCACGTACTCAAGCTGACCGCGTTACGCTCCCAAAACGTTTTCAGCGCGTCGTCGTCTTCGGTTTCATTTTTAAGTGACTCCTGATCTTTTTTTGCGTCCAGACTTTCTTTGTCCTTCAGCCGGTCCCTCGGCGCTCCCTTGATCGCCTCAATCGCCATGCCTTGCCCTACGCTGAGCGGCCCTAGGGGTAACTGCGGAACGCCTTTTGAGTTTTGCCAGAAAAGTGTCAGTATTTCGTAATGTGTATGAGTAATTACTCTGGACATTCGTCAAAACAGTCGGCGGGATTTGGGAAATCAACACGTACCTTTCCCGCCGTACAGAAAGTCAGGCACGATTCCCGCCACCGCGGCGTACCGCGCATACGTCGAGGAGTGCCCTTTTTGGTTATCGCTCACGTCGGATACTTCCAAACAAGACGCCACGGTGACGGCGCGCGCTATTTGCCACTCGGCAAAGGGAACCGATTGTTTTGAAATGGACGAGTTTGTTTCGGTACCTCCGGCTTCGTCTGCAGCATTCCTCGCATCAGATTGTGAGTCTATGTCTCTCACCTGCAGGTTGTCAACCGCCCCGGACGCGAGCCCCATAACAAGCATGCCCCCCATGGAGTGCCCCACGGCGCACAGCCGTTTTACCCCGCACACCGAAGACACGTACCCGCACGCCACGGGCAGGTCTTCCCGGAGGTACGTGTCGTAATCGAAGTCCCCGAAAGTCGGCACGTGCTGCTGAGATAAATAAAAGAAAGTGTCAGTCTTGTGTAAGCAAACAGTCGGAGGGATTTGGTGAAATACAATCCTTACCTTCGGGGTGCCTTCTTTGTCCACCCACTGCCCAGGCGATTGCCAAGGCCGCGCGAACCCCACGCCCCGGCACTCCACGATCCACACGTCGTGGCCGTCCTTTGCTAGTTTTCGTGCTAAAGAGTTTTTCTCGCACACGTCGAACGTGTACGCGTTCGACGCGCAGCCGGGGACGAAAAGACACGGCATCTTTTGTTGTTACACGATAAGTGTCAGTCCCGTGTTGGGCGTGTATTGGACGTGTATTGGACGATGTATGGACAACAGTCACCAGCGAAAGGTCCGAACCGTGACCAGCGTTAGAGGTAAAACAGTGTGTGTCGGATTTGGGAAACGCGCAAGGCCGTACCTTTTCGTGATGCGACCCCCCGGCGCCTTTGACGAAATCGGAATCGTCCCACATCGAATCGGGGGACGTGATACACGGAGTCGTCCAAGTTACGTGGTCTGTTCTGCAGTCGAATGCCTTTGCTTTGTACCGGAGTAACGCAATTGACCACCCCGAGTTGGGAACAGGCAGAAAGTGCATCTCGTCGCACCCCAAGCCCAGCCTGGCTTTGTCCGCGTGTGACAGGTTCACGATTTCAAGAGCAGGCGGGCGACTGTTTGCCCATACGCTGGCGCGACTTCGTTCCAAGCGTCCCGCCGCCCACGCGTTAACGCCGGTAAAAAACGCCCCAAACCCCAGCGGGTCCGGCTCGGAAAGGAAAAATGTCTCCATGTCGTCCTCAGCGATCCAGCTTGCAGCGGCGGCGCGCCAGTCTGTTTTCGTTTTCGTTTTTTTGGTTTTTTTCGAATTGTTTTTTTTTTCTTCAATCCGCGACCCGCCGGTTCTGTCGGTTCGTGTTTCGTCTCTCACGTCTCGTCGTCTCTCGGCGGCTACAGCGTTGACCTTGTCCCTAGCCGCCCAGCCGAGCTGAGTGGCAGTCCATTTGCTCGGCGAGAGCCACGCGGTCCACTCGGCACGCGAACCGTTCGCGCCGGCGGTTCTTTTTTTTTCGTCTCGTTTCGTTTCACTCGCTTCCCCATCATCTTTCCCGACGTCATCCGTATCCACACTCGCGGGGTACGCAATCGCCCTCCCCATGGGGCGTTTCGTGTTGTCACACTCGTCGTCGTCGTCAAAGCTGCTGGAGCTCCACTGACTGACTTCGCGCGCGACCTGGCGTAACGGCCACGACGCGCCCACCATCACGCCCTCCAGGTTTCGCAACGACCAGCTGCTGGTCGACGTGGATCGCACCGCGTCGTCCATGTCCACGGTGCCCCCGACCGGAAGGTCATCCGTGGAATCCTCGTCGAACGAGTCGCTTGCGCAGGACACGTCGTCGTTCGCGTCCGCATCGATGGACAAATCGTCGTCCACCTGAGTGGAGTGGGACTGCTCGGGCGGCGGCACCGCGCGCGGACGCACCGTTCGGGACGACCTCGGGGACGCGAAGGAAAACGACGAACGTGTCGAGCCACGTGGCCTGGTGGCCCGTGAGAACACCACGCGTCGCGGCGGTCCCCGTCCCGCACTCGCGTTGAGTCGTGCGGTGTGTGCCGCGTCGCAGCGCGCCCCAGACGGCCCCGGGGGGGGCCGGCCACACGCGCGCATTCGCTCTGGGACGCCGATGGACTTCAAGCTGAGGCAGCACTGCACTGTTTTTTGGCGTCAAGTTGGCACGATATTTCTGTTTACGATCTCGTGCTCTGGAGAGCCATAGCCCGACCGTAAAGACGCACGGAATGGCGCTGAGATACCTTCTCGCGGGGTCCACCGCGGTGCGTCTTTCGATCCGTTTGTTCCATCCCGGGGTATTCGTTCCTGAGGCGCCGTCTCGCATCCGAAGCGCGCGACCGATCGCATCGCGAAAACATGAAACAGCCCACACCGCGGCGAGACTGTTAGCTCGTCGAGATTGCCCACACGACTGCCCGACTGCTGAACGTTTCATTACCTCCCCTTTCCTCTCACGTGTTCGTTCCCTTTGCAACGGCAATCCCAATCAATCAGGCGGTAGGCGTGTACTACGCCCCTGCTGCGTACAACCTTTACGAAGCCGAGTCCAAGGTCACCGTGGCGGAGAAATCGTTGCGAGTCGCCGAGACGAAAGCCTCGGGTTTCGAAACCGACATCGCGCGCGCGAAGAACGCGGTCGCGCGCGGCGCCGTTGAGTTCGCGAAAGCGCGAGCGGATGCGGTGTATGCAGTAGAAGCGACGACTGCGGCGAGACAGACACAGGAAGCGGCAACGAGGGCGCTGGAGAACGCGCTGGCGTTGGAGGCGAAAAGCACGGCGCGGGTCTCCGCTATTCAGGAGGAGACGAAAAGAAATGAGTTGGAGCTCGTCCGGAAAACACGGGAGAAGGAAAACTCAGGGGCGGAGCGCGTGCGTTTGGAGCTCGCGGTGGGGAAAGCGAGGGCACACGCGGTGAAAGCCGCGGAGGCTATTTCCCTGCCGCCGATGGTTAAATGGTGAGACAGACTTGCGGTTTTTGGAAGCGTGTCGACGCGGTACTAATATGATAACGGCAGCGATATACGCGAGAGACCAAAAAGGTTTTTAATACACTCGGACACAAACTAGCTCGCCTCTTCCACCGCGCGAATCGCGTCTAGCCGCGCTTGCAGGTCATTGATCGGGACGCCTTGTGTTTCGCCTTGCGGTTCTGTTTCTTTCGGCGCCGCGACGGGCGCCACTTTCGTTTTCTCCGAAGCCGGCAAAGACACGGTAACCTCCCCCGCCAGCTCCGCCAGGATTTTGTTCACCTCCGCCTCCGTCTCCCCTTCTAAGTCATCCACCCCGTGAATGTCCTCCAACGCATCGTTCACTATTTCCTCGATCAACCCGCTTTTCGCCATTTCTTTGCTCATCTCGCGCATGCTATCCCTCACCGCCGCGTTTCGGGTCAAAAGGTTCATCGCCGATAACACCTCGGTGCTTTTTTCAAGATGCCCCACGCTGCGCACCGTCGCCAGCTGCTCAGTGAGCATCATGCTCACGCTGTTCATCTGCGCTTTGTTTTCGTGAAGCCGCGCGACGGTTTTTCGGCTTGAAACGATCTCCTTGGCCAAAACACGCATGCTCCGAAGGTCCTCGCGCTTTGCGCAGTCTTTTATGCTCTTCTGGACACCTTTTTCTTCGCGCGTGATGTCTGGATTTTTTTTGGAAGAATGGAACAACGGATTGGGGATGGGCACGACGTGTCGCGGTCAGTTTTTGCCGTAGGGGCTTGAACGGGGAAACCGCAGTGCGGTAATATACCAGGTGTTGCGGTCGGCCGTGTCTCGTTTCGTGTCGCGAGCACGACGTGTCGCAAGCACAGCCTTCGGTGGGGATGGGGGAATGAATCTGCGTGCATTTCATCGTTCGCGACGTGACACTCATTTTCCCACCGTACCTCGGATCTGACGGTCCACGCCTCGCATCTCCGTCCGGATTTTGGTTTGCCACTCCCGAACCAGGTCCTTGGGTTCTTTCTTTTTGAACAGCGCCATGAATCCCATGGCGAGTTGGGGGGGGCGGGGGCCGCGCGCCACGCGTGTGCGTCTCCGCGGAGGTGACTTATTTGTTATTCCGAGAATGAAATAACCCCTGTTTTGCATCTGAAGATTTCCGCGCTCATCACAAGATTTTGGCCTCGGGACCCCCCTCCTCGCGCGGTCATTCCTTCGCCTCGCGTCCGCACGCGTGTGTGTTTCGAAGCGAGATGCCTCAGAACATTGTCGCGGCCCAGAAGGTTTGTGCGCGCGCGTTCGCCGTTCTCGCGTCGCTCGCCCGCGCGCGCGCACCCAACCCTAAAGATATTCGACCCCTGACTGGGCATTCGTACGGCGAGCAGACTGAAACAGGGGAATCCGACCAAACACGCCCCTACCGCGCGCGCTCCTCCCCCCTCCCACGCGCTGACCTCTCCCCTACACTCCCTCACGCAGGCCCTTCAGGCGGCCAAGGGGTATGTTCACCTCAGAAGCGGCGCCATGGTACGTCTTTTTCACCGAACGCGGGCCACTCGGGAACGGAACGACGGTGTGGATGTGACCCGCCCGCGAGCCACCACGGCTCGGACTCGTTTGTGACCCACCATCACGTTTGTAAGATGCAAAAAAGAAATGCTTTTACCTTTTTTTCCCCGCCTTCGCTGACCAAGCGTCCCCGTTCCCTCTCACCGCACAGGACAAAGTGACCTCCATGTTAATCCCCGCCGGGTTCGCCGTTACAGGTATCACATTGCTCGTGAAGGGCATCGACGACTTGAGCTGGGGCAAGAACAGGAAGGAGGGATTCTAATTCTCAAAAGGAGTTTTTTCGAGGAGTTGTGATTGAAACGCATTCGAAATTTCGCGATACGCGTCTAAAACGCCTCAACTCATCTCGCGTGTTTTCGGTACGGCGCCGGTCCCAGGCGTTGCAACGCACGCACTTCCGCGTCCGCGAACTGGCGCCACACGCGTTTCAGCTCGGGCGAGGTGACGCGCGCGCACTTTGTTAAGATCGCATCGCGCGCCGCTCGAGCGGTTTTCGCAATCTCTGATTCAACGTCGCCGTCGTCGTCGTCACCCCACGCCGAAGGGTCCACATCAAGCATCACCTCGCCGTCCTCGCCTGTTTCGCTTTGGCGGTACACAGACGGGTAACAAATCGGGCACCCGCAGTTCTCCGCGTGCGTGGCGAATTCGTTGGACAGTGCCGTTCCGTTCGATGGATCGACCGATTTATGCATCACTCGCGCGTCGTGTCGAAACGCGCACGCGTCTCCAAACCGGCACCCGCTTCGCGCGACGAAGTTCTGGCAAAGCACCTTCGAAACTCCGTGTACGAACCCGCAGGTTTCGCCCTTTGTGCACTGGCCTTGCCTCCAGAACAAACAAGGCAGCGCGTTGTTGGCGTTGTTGGATTGTTTCGCGTTGGACCCGCCGTGAGTCGTCTTTCGCCGTTTGTTGTTCGTGTTTGCCCGTCCGACTTTACCGGGAGTGCGTTGTGACCCTTGCTCGGCGTGTCCGTCTGTGCCGTACCCGCCTATGGCAAACGCGCTTGATTTAGGTGGCGCGGACCCTCCGGCCACGGCGTGACGGTCATCCATACCGCCCATCGCCCACCCGGCGAGAAGCCCGGCGTACGCGCCCGCGCGCGATGTAGGCCGAGCGGGTGGCGTCGCCGCCGACGCATTCGCGTTGGAACCTCGACGTGCCTCAACCGCACCGGCCGCGTTGGGGTCACTTTCCCCGCCTCCACCAAGGAACGGCGCCTCGCCCTCCTCCATAACCACGGGGGACTCCAAGCGCGCCACACCTGAGTCGCCGACGCGCGACCCGAGGAGTGCCTGGGCGATCTGTACGTACCTCGACGCTGATTTGCGAAAATTTTGGCGACGTCGAGAGAAGGAGAGAGAGAAAAAGCGTCACTCCTCACGGCAGCTCGACTGGGTGTTCGTGACCTAACCACCCCTTTCGCGAGCTCGTGTTAGTTGTAATGGCGTGCATCAGCGCCTCGCTCGTCCCCAGAGTGGTGTCCAGTAGACGACGCGAGGCCGGCCGCGACGCGAATGGTGAAACACCGTCGTCATCAAAACACAAAACAGGCGCGCCATCCAGACGACACGTGGTCCAGGCCGCTGGCCTGGGGTCTTTGTTCCCGTGGGGGGACAAGATGGCGGCGAAGGCGGTTACTTTGAACAGCAGAGGGACCGGGTCGTCATCAGGGAAAAAAATCTCTGCTGGCCCCGCGAACGAAACCGTCACGGTCGTCAACGGCATGAGGCACAAGCGGTTGGGCGGTGGCGAGATTTTCGTTTCTGAGTTCGGGTTAGGCACGCAGCGCTGGGGCGGCGCCGATTTCAACTCGCCGGATGAAAAACTTTGCCACGAAATGCTGGACCTCGCGGTGCTTGAAAAAGGCGTCTCCCTTATTGACACCGCGGAGCAGTACCCGATTCCGAGTGATAGAGCACACCCGGAAGGCAACACGGAGAAGATAATAGGGAGGTGGCTTGCGAAAGATCAATCTCGCCGAGACAAAGTCGTGCTCGCCACGAAAATCACGGGCGGCGCCAACGTCACGAAGAAGAACATCAAAAAAGACCTGGAAGGCTCCCTGCTTCGCTTCGGGGTGGATCACATAGACATCTACAACCTGCACTGGCCCGCGAGGTACACGCCGCAGAGTAACTGGGGGCAATCCTTACAATACCATCTTGACACGGAACAGGTACGTATTTGTATTTCCCAAATCCCAACAATGTTTGCCCATACAAGACTGACACTTTTCTTTTACTATCACAGGCGCCGTATTACAAAAACCACGCGTCGTTTGGCGAAATCGTTGAAGCCATGTCGGAATTGATCGACCAAGGAAAACTTCGCGGGTGGGGCATGTGCAACGACAACGCATATGGGCTAACCGCGAGCTGCTACGCCGCGTACGCGCAAAACTGTCACGCCCCGTGTGTCATGCAGGTACGTGTTGCGTTTACCAAATCCTGACACGCTGTTCGGCCCGATTACGGGTGACTGTTTCCTGCTCTGTATGGAGTACAGGTTGAAAGTACTACCCTGTTTGCGCAATACAAGTTACGAAAGTTACGAACATGGCCCGAAAGACTGACACTTTTCTTTACCATCGTAGAACGACTTTTCCCTTATCAACCGCCGCGTCGAGGAAAACGGTTTATCCGAAGCGTCGTCGCCCGTGAACGAAAACGTGGGGTTCATGGCGTACAACGTTTTGGCCGGGGGCGTTTTGACGGTAAGGGCCTTTCCCAACTCCAAATCCAGGTGACTGTTTGCCCATACAAGACTAACACTTTTCCTTTTACAATCAGGGAAAGTATTTAGATGTCGCCGCGGCGGTGGACAACCCGAATGACAGAGAGCTCGCCGAAAAGTTG
>Ga0222710_1001000_pt1 | contig 11688 bp, 7 predicted proteins | sample AntAcemetage1696_FD_181143 | JGI IMG/M metagenome (GOLD analysis project Ga0222710, IMG submission 181143) | Saline water microbial communities from Ace Lake, Antarctica - #1696 | ecosystem: Environmental > Aquatic > Non-marine Saline and Alkaline > Saline | place: Antarctica: Ace Lake... | reverse complement strand
GTCGTGAGGGCAGGGGTTGCATGCCGCACAGTCGCGTTTCCGCTTGCCGTGGGGACAGGGGTTGCACTCCGCGCAGTTGCTTACCCGCTTGCCATGAGGGCAGGGGTTGCACTCCGCGCACTTGCTTTTCAGCTTGCCGTGAGGGCAGGGGTTGCACGCCGCGCAGCCGTATTTCAGCTTGCCGTGCGGGCAGGGGTTGCATGCCGCGCAGCTGCCTTTCACCTTGCCGTGCGGGCAGGAGTTGTAATCCGCGCAGTTGCTTACCTGCTTGCCGTGAGGGCAGGGGTTGCACTCCGCGCACTTGCTTTTCACCTTGCCGTGAGGACAGGAGTTGCACTCCCCGCACCTGTGTTTCAGCTTGCCGTGGGGGCAGCCGATGCACTCCGCGCAGAAGCGTTTCACCTTGCCGTGAGGACAGGGGTTGCACTCCACGCAGCTGTGTTTCAGCTTGCCGTGCGGGCAGGGGTTGCACTCCGCGCAGTTGCTTACCCGCTTGCCGTGGGGGCATCCGACGCATTCCATGCATTTTCTTTTCAAAATCCCATGGGGGCACGGGTTGCACTTCGCGCAGTTGCCCTTCGGCTTGCCGTGTGAGCACCTCTTCCTATCCATGGATACGCCTTCCTCACGGGCTACTCCTCTAGCGAATGTCGTCCATCACTCGTGCACCCGTGAGCGCCCTGCTGTGTGATGAAACACGACTCAAAGCAGTGATTGAAGAGGCCACGTGTGATTTTCATTTTTCGGTCCGGCCACTTGCTTGCGCCAAAAATCGTCCTCCTCGGCTGTGTGCCGCGGCCTGCTCCAGACGGTCGCGCGCGCACCACGTACCCCACGCGCTCGGCGCGGGGGGTCGGAGTCGCGCGCGAACCGAACCGTGCGCGCGTGGTGGTCGTGGGAGACGCACAGGAGACGTGAGAGGCGTGTGGAGGCACCGTTGGCACCGAGATTTCAATAAATTTGACGAAGCGAGACGCACGCTCTTGGGGACGCGTGGTGCGCACGCAGGCGAACTCCCGCGCGTGCTGCTTGATTGTTTCGAGGCCACGCGCGACGATGCGCGTGCCTTTCCAACCTCGGGCGTTGCTCATGGCTCTAGTTTTCCTGTGCCTGGCGTGTCCCATCGACGGGAGCTTGGGCGCGACGTTCACGTCGGAAGCGCCGATGCGGGTGGATTTGGAACTCGCGGTGACGCGCGCCGGGGACGTGACGGTTGTTTTGTGGGAAAACACCTGGGAGCTCGGTGTTGGTGGCCGGCCGACGACGTTGACGATGGCCGTGGCGACGGGAGAGCCAGACACGAGTTCGGTGGACCGGCTGAAATCGCTCGCCGCTTCCACCGCGGCGGCGGCGTTCACGGCGCCGGTTGGGTGGGACGCCACTGTGAACGGCGCGTGGTTCGCTCCGCGCGCCGCGCTTATCGACGACGAAAGTTCACTGAACCCGGTTACCGATTTCATCGCCGCCACTACCTGTTGCTCCCCCAACCTAACCGACCACGTGCGCGCGCCGTTCACGGGAACGGACCCCGCGGTTTTGTACACCACGCGGAACGGCACGCACGAGTGGGACCCCGTTTATTACCCGCCAAGCTTGCCGGTCACGAACCTGGTGTTATCCCTGGGCTCAGAGGACAGCGACGCCTTGAACGACGGCGTGACCTTCGCCAGGGTAGTCGCACTTCGAGCCGCGGTCGCGGTGGCGACAGGCACGCGGGAAAGCGACGTCGCGTTGTCCTACGCGGGCGCCGGCCGGCCGAAACACGCCTGGGCGCCGGTTGTTGTGTTGCACGGGTACCACGCCGCGAACTTCAACCCCGACCTCGCGGCAGGGCTTTTACGCCAAGACGTGGTGAGGGAAGCCGTGGCGTTCGGTTTAGGACTCGCACAGACGCACGTCGCAGTAGCAGAGGTGGCGGATGAGCCGGAAAGCGAGCGATCCGCGGGAGAGGGCGCGACGAGGTTCAACTTTACGATTCGCGACGTGGTGGACCCGGGTGAGGTGGAACGCGCGTGGGCGCTCGCGGACGACTTAGAGTTTCTGGCGACCGCCAAGGCGAGGATGTTGTCCAACGCGCTGTGGGAACTTGTTGCGGTGAGTGGCCGACGGGGGGGCGGGGTAACGGCGGTGGTCAAGGCGGAGGTTCGGCCGACAACAGCGGGGGCGTGGGTGAGGGTCGCGAACGGGGGGGGGGTCGACCAAAGGGACGTAAACGCGGCGATGGCGTCGTACGGCGATTTGGAACGGGTGTTGGTCACTGGTACGTGTTGGGGCTTTCCTAAATCCAGGCACCTACGTTTACAGTCCCTCTTTGAGTGTTCGAGTGCACTACTTGTGATGTATGTAGCGCACTACGGCCGTAACATTTACCAGTACTGTGGTAAATCGACACAGTACTAGTAACTGTTACCGTGGTAACTGTTACAAACCAAACCCGTACTCGAGGCTCAAGATTGACACTTTTCTTTTGCAATCACAGGCGTGACTCGGGAGTACATCCTCGGTGCTGGTGTTGCGTTCACCGCACCTCGGTTGAGCGCCATCACTGACGCCCATTCAACACCCGCGACGCAGCTCGACGTGGTGCACCGTTCCGGGTTCGCGCGGCGCATGAGCGTTGTCGTGGTGCGGTTCGCCGACGCCGATTACGCGGAAAACGGACAACACGTTTTCAGGCTTTCCTTCCACAACCAGCGACCCGGCGTGGACGCGCGAGTCGCGGTTGTTGACGGAAGCGTGGGCGGCGACGTTCCCTGGTTCGGGCGTACCACCGTCACCCTGTCCCGCCCGCCCTCGCCTCCCCCGGCGCCGTTCCCGCCTCCCCAGATCAGGGGGTTGGACACCAGCATCACCGCCGGCCCATCCCCAAACTCGGTCAGCGCGCTGGGCACCAGTTTCCAATTCACGTTCCAGCCGCTCGCCGGGTGTTCGACCTGCGGCATGCCGGCTGGCACCACGGTGTTCGCGAGGGTGGGTAAGGAACCAGGGCTTGTGTTCGGCGAGTGGCAGGCGTGTACTGCGGTTGACGTCGAAGCGCAGGTCACCGTGCTCGGCGGCCTGGTAAGTATTTCCCCAATCACCACATTCCGCCTCCCTGATTGCCCACACAAGACTGACACTTATTTTATTACAATCAGAAGGTCACGCGAACCGTGAAGCGGTTCCGGTTCACGCACGACCCGATTGAGGTAAGTATTTCCCAATCACCACATTCCGCCGACTGATTGCCCATACGAGACTGACACTTTCTTTTTATCTTTCAGACGGGGGCGTACCGAGTCCAGGCGAAGAGCGTTTTTACGGATTCGGCGCAAGGACTGGAGGACATTTCCCCGGTGGAAAGTAGGTACATCGTGGGCGAGGTCGTGTTTGGGTTCGGTGTTCTTGACCGTAAAACGGGTGTGCTTTCCGTGACCTTCAGCGCGGACGTTCCGTTTGGCGAAGCGGACGGCGTGGTGAAAACCGCGACCGAGCTGTTAACCCCGGAATCCAGCGCCCTTTTGGGGCCCGGCCTGGTACGGGTTTCGTGGCCGAACCCCCGAACACTGTCGCTCACGCTACCTCCCGCCCGGGAAAGCGGGCTGTGCGGGGCGTGGCGAGACAAGAGGTAAGTATTTCCCATTTACCACATTCCGCCGACTGATTGCCCATACTCGTACCAGAAAGGACTATTACCTCTGACTGTTTGTCCATACATCACGATATACAAGACTGACATTTATTTTTACAATCAAAAGAGCCGCCGCGTTGGCGCAGGCGGTGCGGAACAACCGCCCGGTAAGTATTTCCCATTTACCACATTCCGCCTACTGATTGCCCATACGAGACTGACATTTATTTTTACAATCTCAGGACGTGCCGATTCGTCTGTGGACGGACCCCGATACCGTGTCGTTACCAACGACGATGGAAATAACGTGGCGAAACCCCACGGACTGGTACGACGTTACGAGCGGTTTCCAGATGACGAAAACGGTGGTGGTTACGATCGACGACTCTAAACGCGGAGACGACGCGGGGGTCGTGATCGCGGGCGCGCGCGTATCGGGCGGGTGTCAAACCCTGCAGCTCGCCGCCGTCGCCAAGGACGGGTCATGGGACGGCGTCGCGAGGTGGAGTTTCGACGACGTGGCCTGGTCCCCGAACGGGCCCTCGCGAGGGGATTCAACACACCCAGTCCCAGAGGTCAGCGAGCACCCGGGTTTACTTGAAATCGTCGTCGCCGCGAACTCGGAACGCCAAAGCGCGCTGCGGCTGGACCCGACAATCACGCGTCCCGGGCTGCGGTACGAGTTCGGCGCGTCGCTGACTGATTGCGCCGGCCAAAACTCAACCGCGGTTATGCAAGCGGACCGCGTCGCCGGCGCCGTTCCCTTCGTGTTCCCCACCACCGGCGCGGTGGAGTACGTGACGCGATTTTCCAGGTCCTTCACCATCGCGATGGAGACCAAAATTCCCGACGTCGAACTCTCCGTCGCGACGTACGGCCGGGACTGCGACGTGGACGTCACCGCGCTGACGTTTCTGTGGACCAACCTGAGTAGTAACGCGGTACGGCCTTGGGCTTTCCCAAATCCAACGGCCACTGTTTGCCGTTTACTACATATATCACAAGTAGACTGTTTGCGCATACAGTACACCCATACTCAAGGCTCAAGGACTGACACTTTTCGTGTACCAATCACAGCCGTGCTTTTTCAGCACCGTGCGGAGTTCGAAGTACGACGGGTACGAACGCTCGCAAAGGGCGCGGCGGAACACGTTGACCATCCCCCCGTTTTGTTTGGCGCCGCAGGTTGAGCCGCACGTGCTGGAGTTGTTCGCTTCTTACGGAACGGGCGGTTCCGGTGGCGGTGTCGCCGCGTCGCGGACCGAGGTTTTCGTGACCGTCACGAACTCGCCGTTACTGCCGGCGATGGCGGGCGGCGTGGGGCCGCGGCGCGTCGCGTTTGGCGTTGGCGACTTCGTGTTGGACGCGTCTTCCTCGTACGACCCGGACGAAGGCGCCCCGTATGCGCTGGCGATGCAACACGTCTTTTTTTGGTCATGCGGCGTCGTGCGAAATGTTTACAAGCCAGACTTAACCTCAAACCAACTGGATTATAAAGCCTTAAACGCGCTTTACGAAGCGCCGGCCGTGCGTAAATGCGACGCTTTGATTGACGAAATTCTGGCGCGAGCGGGTGGCGGGGCGGTGGTGCCACCCGGCGTCTCTGCCGCCATGGCAATCGACACCCTTTACCGCTTCACGGTACAGTTCACGGTAGGGACGCGATCGGCTAACGTGAGTACCCTGGTGCACGCCGTTGAGGAAAGGGTGCCCACCGTGACCCTGCGGACCCCGACCACGCCGCAAGCGAGCGGCGCCGCGACGCGGTTAGTGGGGTTGGTGTCGCGATCGGGACAACTCGACACGGACGGTGCCGAACCCGTCGGCGCAATCACGCTCGCATGGACCGCTGTACCCGCGGTGGACTTCAGTGACCACAACAACTTCCTGACAAGCACTGACGCCACTGCGTTGGTCATCGCCCCGAACGTGCTTCTTCCGGGGCAGAAGTACGTGTTCTCTTTGATCGCGCGACAAGCGGGGGTCAACGAAAGCGGGTACGCGACGACCACGGCGGTGGAGGTGGTGGGTCCGCCCGCGCTCGGTTTGGTGGTCGTGACCCCCGCGGAAGGAGGCTCCGCGCTTTCTACCGAGTTCGCAATAAGCACATTAGGCTGGGGCGGGGGCGGTGTGCTGCTGTACAGCATCGGGTACGTCACCCAAAGTGTGGGGGGAATGGAAGCGGAGGTGTTCCTGACGCGCCAACAAGCCTCGAGGGACGCGAAAGGCGTGTTGCCTTGCGACGTGGGGTTGGTGGCCGGGGAGGTCACCGTGTTCGCGTACGCGGAAGTCCCGGGCGGCGGCGGGGCCGTGGCGAGGGCGGAAACCACCGTGAGGGTGGTGCCTTTGGCCGAAGAAGAGGTCACGGCAGCGGCGCGAGCTGCGCTGGATGCCGCGCAAATGCTCGAGGATTTAGGAAGCGCGGCGGCGGCGGCGGCCGCGGCGTGCGCCGCGATGAACCCTTCTGGTAATAAATCCTTCGTCGCGCTTCATGCGGTCGGCGCTGAGGAAAAGGCGGCGCGCGCGCAAATTAGAGCAGGCGCGATGGCTCTTGTCATCGCGTCCGCGTCCGTGACGCTCGACATCGTGAATGAAGACCCAGGCGTGGTGCTTGACCCCGATTTAGTGGGAGGGCTGATCGTCGCCGTGGCGACAATCGCGGCGGTGCCGTCTGAAATGACCGCGCGCGCGGCGGCTCTTGGAATCGAAACCGTCGCGGCGCTGCTCAACGCCCCCACGGCGCGGTCACTGAAGGAACACGCCGTGGACGCGGCGGTGGGCTTGTTCGACGTCGGCCTGACGATCGTGGCGATTGGGGGGGGGGATTTGTTCCAAGGGCTGGATGAGGGTGAGGCGGAGGAAACCGAAAAAACGATTTCCAATTCCTCGAGTTCGCGACGGAGACTGAAACGGTTTCGCCGCGCGCTTTCGCAGAGCGACGAAACAAACGTCACGGGCGCGACGAATTCAACAACTTCAGAACCCACCACAACGGCTACGCAAGTAACCCTGAACCCGCTCGCCGCGCTCGCCCTGGACGGGTGTACACTCGCCGCGGCCGCCGCTGTGCGAGGCCGGGTGGCGAACGAAACAACCGCGCTGATGTTCCGGGGTAAACTTAGCGTCTCCGCCGCGCGAAAGTTTCCAAGCGATTTGTTTTTCGGGAAAGGTGTTGACGAGTTTTTTTCAAAACCAAACACCATGAACCACGCGTACGCGGCGAGTTGGTCGTTTCCAGCATCAGTCATGGAGAGTCTAAACGCAAGTCAACACGCGGACCTGTCTCTGTACCGGATAGATGCCGGGACGGTGCCGTCAACAACGAGGGCGATGAGCGACGCGTGCGCGGTTGACTTGGTGGACGACGCCGGACACCGGGTTTTCGTCGCGGAGGAGGAGGAAATCACCGCGCTTTTTCAAATAAAAGGAACCGGGCTTTTGGAGCTGGAGAAGGTTGTGTACCAGTACCAGTGCGTACGGCACGTGGGCGGGGTTTGGGTTAGTGATGGCGTTTTGGTGCGCACGGGGAAGGCGGTCGAGCTGGCGTCCACGGAAACGGAAAAAGGGCGCCAGGTCACCGTGAGTTGTCACGGGAAAGGCGACTCCTTTCTCGGCTTTCTCGTCGGGGTGAGCGTCGTGCCGAAAGAGTTCGCGGCGTCGGACGAAAAATCCCAACCGACACGAACCCTGGACGCGTACTGGTTTGTCATGGTGTTCACCCTGTTCATCGGCACCACCGCAGGCGCGTGCGCGCTGAAACGGGGCATGCGCAGGTACGACGTCAGGGTTGCGAACTCGGACAACGCCGTGGCGAACAAGGCGTGAGTGATGCGTGCGCCAAAAATAAAATAGATTAGCAGCATTTGTACATTAGCAACACGTTTAGCGACTACCTACACGGTCAGGAACAGCCTGATCAGCCCTTTCAAATACCCCACGATCTCCGCGCCTCCCAGTTTCGATGACCCGTAGACCCTGTCCACGAACGATATCGGGACCTCCCGTACGTGCAGCCCGTGCTTCTTACACCGCACCATGATTTCCATTTGAAACACGTACCCTTTGGATTTGACTTTGTTGACGATTGTTAACATTGTTTCTTTTCGGTACAGACGGTACGACCCGGTGAGGTCGCTCACCCCCGGATTGAGCAACACGTGCGCTAGGTAATTCGCCACTCTTGAGGTGAGTTTTCGTCGGGTGTCCCACCCACTAACGCCGCCCCCACGGACGTACCGCGTACCGGTCACCACGTCGCATCGCGAGTAGCGCTGCTCTTGAATGAATTTGGGAATCGCGCAAGGGTGGTGCCTGATTGTAAAAAAAGAAATGTCAGTCTCGTATGGGCAATCAGTCAGTGGAATGTGGTTATTGGGAAATACTTACGACAAATCCGCATCCATGATGATCACGAACTCCCCGGTGGCGCTTTCCAGGCCGTGCACGTACGCGGTGCCTAGGCCTAGTTTTCCGTTCCGTTGGCGCAGCAGTAGGTTTTTGTCGCCGTATTCTCGTTGCAACGAGCGCACGACCTCCCCGGTGCCATCCGGAGATGCGTCATCAACGACGATCACCTCGAATTGATCGTCCACCAATTTCGGATGCGCAAACGCATCCCGAAGCAGGAGGTACAGAATCCCGATGTTACGCCGTTCGTTGTACGTGGGGATGATCACGCTGAACTTGGTCATCCCGGACGCAAGGCGTGCGCCCGCGGGACGGGACCCCACCACCGCGCGGAGACGCGCGCGTCCAAGTCTGCCCGGAACCTTGGGGCAAATCGAACGAATTTGTCTTGGACTTCTTTTGGAAGATTTTGGCCGTTGTACTTTACTGTCCAAACCAACCCACACGGCACCTTCTCCGTCAGTCTCGCGTGCACATGGAGCACGGCGACTACCGGTACCCGGACTCGGGCGGTCCCTCCCCCTCCGCGGGCGGGTACTCGCCGTATTCCGACTACAGAGCGCAGCACAGGTGCGTGCGACTCCCCGAGTCCCCACCCCGCGGGCCCGCTTTTCGTTCGAACCCGACTCGGACAGCTCGACGAGATTCGCGCAAATCCCGTTCGCACGCCTTCTGACCTGATTCGTTCCCTGCTCTCCTTCACCCCGCGCGCGTCTCATTAGCGCGATGCCGTGCACTTCCGCGCCTCGTGAGACGTCCGGCCACCGACACCACGACCCTCCCGAACCGCACCCGTTCGATTTCCACGACGCGGGCGAAAATCAGGATTCGCGCCCCGAGTACTTCGCCGGGATGGAGGAGATGCTTTTGTATTTCGAAGGCATGACCGTGGCGGTGGTGAACTACTCCCCGGAGGACGCCAACGCGATTCGCGTGGAGTTGCAGATGCTGGGCGCGCGCGTGCGTGACCGGTACACCAATCAGTGCACGCACGTAATGACGCCGTACCAGCAAGGTCCGGATTACACCGAAGCGGCGCGGGATGGGAAAATCGTGGTGTCCTACGCGTGGCTCGAGGATTGCCTCACCGCGCGGAGGGTGGTACCTCATTCTGATAAAGTTTTATACCAACCAATCCGGGACGAGCACGGCGTACCAGGCATGGACAAAGTGGTGGTATCAATCGCGGGGTACAAAGGCCCGATTCGGAACGATATCCGGGAGCTAATCGAAGCAACGGGCGCGACGTTTAACCAAAACTTCACGAAAAAAACCACGCACCTCGTTTGCTACCGCGCGGAATCGGAAGTGTACGCCAAGGCTTTGCTGTTCAAACTAGAAGGCCAGGCACTGGAAATCGTTAATCACCGGTGGATCGAAGACAGCGCGAAAAGTTGGCGGCGCATGCCTGAAGAACAAGAAGCTTATCGCAAGTTAGGCGTGGAGGTTGATTTCGAGGAACGGCTGGACGCGGAGAAAAAACTGCGAATGGACGTCGAGGCGCAGCTTGAAGAGGAAGAGCGGTCGCGGCGGAACTTACAGGAGTTGCTTGAGTCGGAAGAACAAGCGCGGCAAGAAATGCAGCAGCAGCTCATGGAGGAAGAGCAAAACAGAGTGCAACTGCGCACGCAGTTGGACGGGGAAGGTCACAACAGGGAAGCGCTGCAGCACCAGTTTTCCAGGAGCAGGAGCGATATCGACTCGTTGCAGTCGTTGTTACAGCAATCGGAAGCGTCGCGGGGGAAACAGGAACAACAATTACTAGCCGCGGAGGAGGAGCGACGGGGGATGATGCGCCAGGTGGAGGACATGCGACGTCAGCAAACCGCGTTGCAGTCTCAGTTTTCGAGGTCCAGGCAGGACCTGCTGACGCAACTCGAAGCGCGCCTGAACTCGATTGAGCAACTGCGAAGCGAGCTGGACAACGAAGCCAAGTCGCACGGCGATACCGTTTCCAAGCTGGACCACGAAGTCGCGCAGCACAAGCTTTCCAACGACAAAATAGCCGCCAGCGAGAAACTCGTGAAGCAGCTTCAAGACCAGCTCGCGAGCGAAGGCAGGGACAAAGGCTCGTTGCAAAAGCAGTTAGAAGCGGAGCGCAAAAGCCGGTTGCACATTTTGTCCGACTTCGAGTCCGAGCGGAAACAGCGCGAGCACTTGATTAAACAACTGGAGGCGGAACAGAAGCTCCGGGTGAGTCTTCAAAAGGCGGTCAGCACAAAGGAGGATTTGCGTTTGAAAGCGGAGGAGGAGGTTGAGCGTTTGAACCGCGATATCCAGGAGATGATGGACGAAATAGACCGGCTGAAGACGTTCGAACCGCCCGAGAAAACGGACGAAGAGAAAATCAACGTCAAGTTGTTTCTGGAGGATGACATTCGGTTTTTGGAAGTCGATCCCGACGCGTCCTACGAAGAGCTCATAATCGCGGTCGGTAAGGTGTTCATCGAGACTTATGTCATAAAGTTCGAGGACCAGGACAACCACCACATCACCCTAAAAACCTCCGACGATTTGAAAATCGCCATCCGGCAAAGCGAAAAGGCGGAGTCGCCTTACCTGAGGCTGGTTCTTGAAAAAGCGGGCTCGAAAAAGAAAAGCGTGTTTGGGTTTTCAAAGAAAGCGAAAGCGGGCGACGCCGCCGCCGGCGCCGCCCCGGGGCTGGACAGGAAGGCTTCCTGGTTCAAATCGAGCCGCAAATCGGGGCTGGGGGACGATGAATCTGACTTTGAATAGAAGCAGATGTGTGATCATACGTGGAAGGACCACTAGCTAGTAAAAGGTACCAGCATACCCGTAGCACAAAACGCAAGGATTTTGTAAAATCAGAAAAGAAAAGTCACCACGCTTTCCTCGCGTTCCGGCTCAAATACGTCTCCTCCCCCCTAGTTTCCGCGGACGCGCTGGTGAACAGGGACGCGTACACGTCCTTGTCCGCCCCCGCTGGGGCGTGGTCCCCTGCGGTGAAAAGCTTGGCTTGTTTTTTCAACTGCTCGATGCCCATGTCGTCGCACCCGTTGCGCTCGCGCTTTTTGCCGTCCTCTTTTTCTTTCTTCTCGTCTTTCTCGTCGGCCACGCCGTTCTTCTTGTCCTTCTTCGCCTTCTTCGCCGCTTTCTTCGCCGCCTCCAGTGCGAGCGTTTCTGTTACCAGCGTAAGCTCGTCGCCCTTGGGGTTGATTTGTATTTTTTCCTGGTCCGTTAACGAAACATCCGGGCCTAGCATGTCGTCCACCGTGCTCTTCGCTTCCCGCAGCGCGCGATCGCTGACCACCAAACCGCTCGGCGCCAGCGCAAAGAATTTGGTCTTACCGTTCATCTCCAAGCCGGACACGGGACACGAAAACAGCGCCGAGACGGACAGGCGGAAGGACGCATGGTTCACGCCTTGAAGCTTTGAATCGTTTTTTGTGGGATTCAAAGATGAATCGTTGGATTCGTTTCGGTGTAGCTTCAGCGTGGTCAGCGCTTTCAGCCCGGTCACGTGCGCCAGCCTTTTTGGTAGCGGCACTTTGCTCACCGCCGAATCCGTCAGCGCGGCAATCACGGGCTCCTTGTTGAAAAGGCTCCCCAGCCGGTCGCACACAATAGCGCCGTCCCTGAGCTCAAGAGGCTCTTCTGTTAGCGTACAGCAGTGCCACCGCGCTAAATCTTCCTCGCGCTCGTCCCGGTCC
>Ga0222710_1000999_pt1 | contig 11695 bp, 5 predicted proteins | sample AntAcemetage1696_FD_181143 | JGI IMG/M metagenome (GOLD analysis project Ga0222710, IMG submission 181143) | Saline water microbial communities from Ace Lake, Antarctica - #1696 | ecosystem: Environmental > Aquatic > Non-marine Saline and Alkaline > Saline | place: Antarctica: Ace Lake... | reverse complement strand
ACGCAATGTACTACGACGGTGCGCGGTGGAGTGACCTCGGAAGCAGTGGTATGTCGAGACAAAGCGAAGCGAAAGCTGTTGGCTCGAGACTGGATAACTCTAGCTTGTTTGGCAAGTTTGGCTAGTGAGGGTGCTCGGGGTTTTTTCGAGACGAAATCGCTAATATTATTAAATAGTCTACTACTGACCACCACCATCTTCACTTATACGAGCTTCGGCCTTGGCATGTCTCGTATGCTCTGCCTTCGATGTGATCACCTTCTGGAACAAGTCGTGGAACCTGAAGAGCATCGTGTCTAGCAACGCGTTGCTCGCATTCGTGGTTTTCAGCCCGGCGTCCACCAGGCCCTTCACGCGTTCATCTCGCAGCTGTTCTTTTATTCCTTCCAGGTCGACCGCAATCCCATCACACCCGGAGCTTCGGCACGCCTCTATGAGCTCATCGAGAGAGCACAGCCCATGCACGTGCGCGACGTTAAGAAAGGTCTTATTCCCCCGAAAACTCCCTCCCCGCGTACTCCCTTCACCGTGAACCGAGCCACCGCCGGTAGAGGAGTCCACGGTATCGAAGGTTTCAAATCTCTCCATGGACCTCGAACCGTGTATAGAGGCTTCAGTGGTATCGAGTTGAGACCTACTGTTGGATCGTGCGATGGCAGCTTTCGGTACTACTGGCAATTCTGTTTTTTCTGGTGAAGAATCAGTGTGCGGCGGTCGAGGCGGCTTTGGTCCGTTCGTCGCTCGCGCGGGAGCGGCATCCGCGAAAGCACCTTTACCGCCGCGGAATCTCACGCTTCCTTCACCCACCGCTCGCATTTCCATGTACAACACATTGAGCGATTGTTTACGTCTTGCGCTTTCTTCGCTCATTTCCTTGTCGCGTCCGTCCAAACTTCGCCGCACCTTCGTGTTTGCCTCCTCGAGTGCTTCGAGATTCGACGCACTCGTGTTTTTGCTACTCGGTTTCAGCGGAAGAGCGCCAATCGGGCCGCGTCGGCACGCGTTGATAGATTCTTCCTCTACTGACATCGCGAGCCAGTGTTGAATGGTTTCGATTTCTTCATCGCGGAGCTTGAACGCCATCAACTCGGTAGTCTTGCTGACAATCTCCTTATGGAGCTCCAGCGCCGCGATACATCCCTCGCTCGCGTACACCGACTTCGGCAACTTCGCCATGACTTTGTTGGCAGCGGAAATGCCCTTGGTAGTGAAAAATGTGTGCTGCGCGCACTGCGCGGCGTTCAGACGCTTGTCTGGATCAACCAACAGAAGGTGACCCACCAAATCACGCGCTTCCGAGCTGAAGGTTTCGTCGAAGGGTTCGTACTGCCCGGCGAGTACTTTGTACAATCCTTGCACGGAGTGCTCAAACGGCATTCGGCCGGAAATGATGAGATAGATAATCACCCCGACCGACCACATGTCGGATTGCTGGCCGTAGCTCCCACGTCCTTCAACCTCGGGTGCTTGGAACAAACTCGTGCCAAGAGGTGGCTGGTTCGCAAGCCGATCCTCGCGATCCAAGTGCGTCGCGCGCCCGAAATCAATCAGCGTGAGTCGACGAGGTTTTTTCCCAGAGATCATCAAGTTGGCAGGCTTCAGGTCGCGATACACCACCCTTCGTGAATGCACGTGCGCGATAGCGTCCGTGAGCTGTCGCAGGAGTGCCATCTTTTCTTTCACGATTTCATCGTGCGCCCGCCCTTCCCTTTCCTCCTTGTCCACCTCCATCAGGTACTTGATGAGGTGGTACCCCTCGACTCTTGCCAGTACCGTGTAAATGTCATGAGGAGTCTGGTACCCGCCCAACAGCTTCACCACGTTGGGATGGTCGACGTAGGACAGGAGCTCGATCTCGGCAAACGCAGATGCGCGTGCGGCAGAGCTTCCAAACCTTCCGATGTGGGTGCGTTTCAGAGCCACGGACTCGCCAGTCACCCGGTGCTTCGCCGCGAAAACCACCCCCTGCACGCCCTCGCCGATTTTGTCTTCCTTCGGGTTGAACGCGTAATCATCTTCACACGCTCTGTCGTGAGAGATGTTGATGGGAACCGGACCTTCGGGGGGGCTGGATAGACATTGCCCCATCCCGGTTCCAGCACCCGAAATCGGGAATCTCCAGAACGCGTGAGAAGTGCACGGTCAAACTGATGAGGGAGCGCATCAGATTGGTTGAAGACAGTTATCGTTGTGCCCTTTCGGTTTTGACGACAAGTTCGGAAAAATCGTCTGACTCAGCAATTCTAGTGACCACTCGTACTCGTGTACGTTGAAAAAACACTAAGTCTACTCGCCTTGCCCTTCGGCATCCAACGCAGGAGACAAATTCGAGCGTCGCGTGTCAGCAGGAGCTAATCTGGAGCCCGGCATCTCAGCCATCATCTTCTGGTATTCGTTGCCCCCGCGCAGAGACAGCTCTCGCGTTTCCCACGCCGCTCGGTTTTTGTTCACCGCGATGGTTTGGTCGATGTTGTCAAACATGTTTCGCCGGCTGTCTTTCAGGCTGTCAATCACCGGCGCGTCCTTCGGCTTTTCTGTCTTCATCCCGTAATTGACCATTAACGCTTTCATCTCACGTTTCATGGAAGACAACATGCTCAACTTGTTCTTGCATTTCTTTTCCTCAATCAAATCATTCATGGAACCGATGTCGTGTACCTTGTGCTCGTCGTTGAACGACACGACCGAGCCCACACGACGCATCCCGCGGCTGCTGCCACCACTCCCGTCATCAAGCTTCGATAACCGCACGTTGCGTTCGCTGTCGTCTGGACCGCTCGATTCTCCATCCCCGATATCGCTGAAACGCTGTTGGCGTTGATTTTTGCTTTGACTCATGAACAGCCACGCTTCGTTCGTACCGTGTTTCGACACTTCCGGCGTCGGTAACGGGGTAACATCACACGCGGTCACCTCATCGATGGAATTAAACGCGTACGCATCGTCCATGGTGTTGAATTCGCTTCCTCCCCGACCGGAACTCCCTCCCGTGTGTTCCGAATCTCGTCGTCTGTCTCGCTCTAAAAGCTCGTGCAATGGAGACTCGAGGCCCGTCAACGCGTCTCCTCGCCGCACGCGTCCTCCCGCTTCGTCATCGTCGTTTTCGTCGCACGCACTGCCCGGCGCGTCAGGCGATGACTCCACAGACAGGCCAAGCCTGTCCCGGGCGCTCGGATGAATGAATGCTTTGCCTTCAGAGAAAGAATCTCCAGACGAAGCGCTCGAACCGCTCGCGACGCTACCGGTGCTACGAGCGTGACCGCTACTAGGGATAGCGATGGCTCTGGATGTCACGGAAAGATTGCTGACCGAAGCCGCCTTCGGGGGGGCGGCGTGGCCTACACCGTCATTCAGAACCGCGAAACTGCTGCTTCGTCGCAGGATGCCTCGCGGGGCAACGAATGACTTGTCGGACATTCCAACAGGGGAGCCGAACACACGTACGTCTGCCACCTCGGGAGCGATTCGCGCCTCACCAGTACCGCGTACCTACCACCCGACTGTTAATTAATAAGCGTGCTTCCAGGGATACTTCTCGTCCGCTAGCGGCGCTCCCTCTGACCGGCGACCAAGGCGCCGCGTTTGTGAAAGGACCCTTTTCGCGAAAGGTCGCTTCGTTCGTGTTGCCGACAAACACCTGATGAGATCGGAGGTGGTCGGTCGACTCTCTTGGGCGGCTCGGCGGCGAGCGAAATCCGAAAGACTATCTCCAGATCTTTTTGTTCAGCGCTTCAGCCTGTCAAAGGCGTGAAGGCGTCGCGAGTCCCCAGATCGACTCGCACCGACGCGGTTGGAGGTACGAAATTAGTCTCATCTCCCAATCATACATCCCACACACACACGCGCGTGTCTCGGGGGAACGCACGCACGCGTCTTTGCACCTGTCATCAGTGCAAAGCCATCGGCGGCGTGCCAACTTTCAAATCTTTCGCCCGATCGTGGGCGGTTTTTTTGACGGTTCGATCAAAGGAGGATCGAGTCGGCTGAACGAAAAGATACACCGTGGTGACGTCATACGTGTTACGATGACCCACGGGACACAAGCGACTCGACGTACCAACCGCGTTCAACTAATCGGGCACTAACACGATCTTCACTAACTCGATCTTCCTTTCGTTGTCGTCGTCGTCTTCCCAACTTCCCCAAAAAACAGATCTTTCGCGATCGTCATGTCCGCCATGACGGCCTCCGCCGCCGCGACTCGCGTCGCGGTGAGCACCCGAACCGTTAATTCGGCGAAGGGTTCAAGTTCCCGCGCCCGCGCTGTGTCCACCAACGCCGTGAAGTCTAACGGTATCGGACAGTCCGCGCAGTTCTTCCAGGGCGATCGTGCCACCGCTGTCGAACTCCGCCAGCGCGCGGTGACCTCCCCCGTGTCCCGCCGCGCGACCGCGAACCGCCAGGTCACCGCCAGCGCGTCGGTCCCGGTCGTGCAGGCTGCCGATGTCCCGGCGAAGGCTGAGTGGAAGGGAGCGAAGCTCAAGCCCCTGGGCTACTCCGTGCTCGCCGGCCTCATCATCTGGTGCATCCCCGCGCCCGTTGGTGTCACCGCCCAGGCGTGGCACCTCCTCGCCGTGTTCGTCGGCACCATTGTCGGCATCATCACCAACGTGCGTCTCACCCCCAATGCGACAACACCACCGTTGAAATATCGGATTGTTTCATGCATCCAGTACTGACACCCGCCTCCCTCCCTACCTGGAACAGCCTCTTCCCCTGGGTGCCACGGCTTTGATCGGCCTCGGCGTCTCCATGGTCACCGGTCTGCTTCCCTTCAGCGCCGCGTTCAGCGCGTTTTCGTCGGAGATCCCGTGGCTCATCGCGCTTGCGTTTTTCCTCGCGCGCGGTTTCATCAAAACCGGCCTCGGGAACCGCATCGCGTACATGATCGTGTCCATCTTCGGCAAATCCACGCTCGGCCTGACGTACTCCCTGGTGTTCTCCGAAGCGCTCCTCGCGCCGGCTATTCCCTCCCTCGCCGCGCGAGCGGGCGGTATCTTCCTTCCCCTCACCAAAGCCCTGTGCGTGGCGTGCGGCTCCGAGCCGGACAAGGGCACGGAGAAGAAGATGGGCGCGTACGTCATGATGACCGTGTTCCAAACCTCTACCGTGTCGTCCGGCATGTTCATCACCGCGATGGCGGCGAACCCGTTGTCCGTGAACCTCGCCGCGGCTACGATCGGCCAGACCATCACCTGGGGCCAATGGGCGCTCGCCGCGTCCCTCCCCGGCCTGGTGTGCCTCATCTGCGTGCCCCTGATCCTGTACGTGCTGTACCCCCCCGAGGTGAAGGACTCCCCCGAAGCCCCGAAAAAGGCCAAGGAAGAGCTCGCCAAGCTCGGCCCCATGTCTGGTGACGAAAAGGTCATGGCCGCCGCGCTCGTGGTGACCGTCGGTCTGTGGATCTTCGGCTCCAAAATCGGCGTCGGCTCTGTCGCCGCCGCGCTCGTCGGCTTGTCCACCCTGCTCATCGCCGGCGTCATCACCTGGAAGGAGTGCCTCGCCGAAGGGCCCGCTTGGGATACCCTGACCTGGTTCGCCGCCCTCATCGCCATGGCGTCTTACTTGAACAAGTACGGCCTGATCCCCTGGTTCTCCGCTTCGGTGGTGAAGGTTGTCAGCGCCGCCGGCCTGGCGTGGCAGCCCGCGTTCCTCGTCGTCGTGTGCCTGTACTTCTACTCGCACTACATGTTCGCCTCCGGCGCGGCGCACATCGGCGCGATGTACACCGCCTTCCTCTCCGTGCTGGTCGCCTGCGGTGCCCCTCCCCTGGTCTCCGCGCTTACGCTCGGTATCTTCTCCAACCTCATGGGCTGCACCACGCACTACGGTATCGGCTCCGCGCCTCCGTTCTTCGGCGCCGGATACGTGCCCCTCCCCACCTGGTGGAAGATTGGTTTCGGCATGTCCATCTTTTACATCGTCACCTTCCTCGGCATCGGTTCCGTGTGGTGGAAGGTTATCGGCCTGTACTAAGTGCGGCGTAACTTCGACGCGCGCGTGGGTGATTTAATTAACTGTGTTATTTATTGTCTGAAAGAACACGCGAAAGAACACGGCGAGCGCGTTGAGCGTGTTGTCATTTTTAATCGAAGCATCGAGCTAACTACAAGTAGAGCGGCTAGCGTGTTGTCATACATATCTATCGACTTTGATTGAACCGCTAAAACCTGTGTTTTGTTTCAATTCCTCTTTGGAGGCCTCCTCGCCTTTTTCGCGGGTTTCCGGCCCCCCGACGGCGCGTCCCCCGCGCCCATGCTCATCCCACCACCCGGCATTCCCCCTCCAAACATCGAAGGTGCGTTGAGTGGAGGTGGCGCGCCAGCACCGAAGCTCTGCGCGGGCGCAGCGGGGGGGGCGAAGCCACCGTCGCCGCCAAACGGGTTCGCAGCCGCCAGCGCGCTCGTCGACGCCGGAGCACCGAAAGCCAAGTTCCCGCTGGACCCGAACGCCGGGCTGGAGCCGAACGCCGGCGACGCGGGAGCGCCGCCGAATCCGCCGCCGACACCGAAAAGACCGGGCGCCACAGCCGGCGCCGGCGCATCTCCCCCCCCCGCGAAAGGATTGCCCGCGGCGGCTCCAAACGCGGGAGCCGCGGAGCCGCCGAAGCCGCCGGAAGATCCGAAAGGCGTTGCGCTCGGCGGCGGCGCCGGTTCGGCGCCGGCGCCGGCGCTCGCGCCGAACGTAAACGCGCCCGTGGAAGCCGCGGAGTGCGAGGCTCCGAACCCGAATCCCCCACCGCCGAAGCCTCCGCTCGCCGCTACTGGCACGGGCGCGGGCGCTATGTCAGTGCCGAACGCTGGGGTCGACGACGCCGCGCCAAAAGCAGACGCGGGCGTCGAGGCGCCAAACGCCGGTGTCGCGGACGCCGCTCCAAACGCGGGCGGCGCGGAGGACGCGGCGCCGAACGCGCTTCCGGACGCCGGAGCCGCGGAAGAGCCAGGGGCACCGCCGAAGGTAAACCCTCCGGTGGTCGTCGTGGGAGCAACCTCCGTTGAGACCCCGAAACCAGACCCGGCGGCGACGGAGGATTGCCCGAACATGAACGGCGCCGGCGCCGCCGCGGCGCCGGCGTTGGCGTTCGCGCCGAGTGAGGCGAGCGATCCCGAGCTCGCGCCGCCGAATAAGCTTCCCGTGACATGCGCGGTAGGCGCGGTAGGTGCTGCCGGGGTGCTCGCCGTGGCTCCGAACGTGAACACCGCGGGAGCGGGAGCGGGCGGGTCCGCGTCTTTCGCGTCCGTCGCTGTGGCGCCGAAACCTCCAAACGCGGGCGCGGGCGCCGGCGCCGGCTCCTCCGCGGTTTTCAGCGTGGGAACCGCGCCGAACGAGAACGCGGGCGCGGCGGCACTAAGAGGCGAGGAAGAAGCGGGAGTCGTAGCACCGAAGGCGAACGGCGCTGGTGACGCGCCAAACACGAATGGCGTCGAAGCGGGAGCCACGGGGGTCTCCACGGGTTTTTCAGCCGCGGGTTGCCCGAAAGCAGGAGCGGAAGCTCCAAACGTGAAAGCAGCAGGCGCCGGAGCGGGTGGCTCCGCCGCGGCCAGTTTCTCAGGCTCCTTCGGCTTCTCCGCGGGGGTGAGGCCGAAGGAGAACGCCGCGGGCGCGGGCGCGGGCGTCGCCGCCGCATCCGTCTTCGCCGGCGCCAACCCGAATGAGAAAGCAGCGGGAGCAGCTGTCGTCGCTGAAGGCATCCCGAAAAGAGACGGCGCCGGAGCAGCAGGGGCAGGCGCCCCGCCCTTACCCTTGCTCTCTTCCTCCTCGATTGCGGCGTTGACCTTATTTTGGTGTGCTTCGTTTTGTTTCAGCGCTTCCGCGCTCCACAGACCCCCCGCTTTCGGCGCCGCCGGCGCGGCGGGCGCGGCTGCGCCAAACACGGGTGCCGCAGGCTTTGCTTTGCCTTTGCTCTCCTCCTCCTCGATTGCAGCGTTTACTTGTTTCATGTGTTCGCCATTTTTCTTCAAACCCTCCGCACTCCACAGACCTCCTTTCGCCGGCGCGGGGGTTTCTTTCGCCAGCGCGGACGCGCTCGTGGAGGGGAAAGGCACAGGAGACATGCCCTCGGTGAAGGTGTACTTGACGTCGATATCCGGGACTTGCGTTGAGCCCATAAATGGTGCGTCGATCACCCCGTCGTCCTGCGCGCCAAAAGTGTACTTGGGTTCGTCCTCGTCGTCCCCGCCGAAGGCGTATTGGGGCATCTCGCCCGCGTCAAACGACGACGACGCCGACGCCGCAGCCGCCAAAGGCGCGGCGGTCACGGGAGACGCGTTTCCGAAGGAAAACACGGGAAGTCCCACGGGCGATTCGGTGGTCGCAACACCAGACGGCGCGGAGAAAAGCGGCGCCGGAGGTGCGACGGGTTTTGCCGCAGACAAAGTGTTCCCAAACCCGAACGCCGGCGCCGTTTTAGTTTCTTTGAACGCGTCGGGCTCGAATTGCAGCGCGGACGGCGCGGCGACGCGAGTCACGGGCGCGGCGGTGGGCTTTGCGTGCGACGCGATGGGCGCTGAGACGCGTTTCTCCGCGGAAGCCAGCGCTTTCGCAGGCGTCGCTCTTTGAATCCCTCGGAACCCGTGAAGAGACGACGAAGGCGCCGCGGCTTTATTCAGGCTGGACGATAGGTTTGTGGGCTTCGTTAAAGGCGAACCCGCCGCGCCGTTGGTTTCGGTTCCAGATTTCTGACCCGCCAGCCTGTCAAGGGTCTGGAGAATCCTGCGTGCGGTGTCCGTCGTGACCGCAGATGCCGCGACGTTTTTGGAGGGAGTCGCCTTGAGCGAGCTCCCGGCGGGCGTGCCCGCGGGCATCCCCCCCGGCGCCGCGCGCGGCGCGTCTCCGTGACCGGCGAGCCTCGCCACCGTGGACCGGCCGATTTCGCGCGCGTCCATGTCCATTTCCGCGGTATCCCGAGTGCGCTTCATCCCAGGAGACAACAGCCTAGGCTCGGAACTAGGAGCTCTCCAATCCATCCCGATTCCGCTCGCAGTCGGCGGCGAGTTTGGTCCGCCGTACCTCGCCCCCGCGCGAACGGTCGTGCCGAATCCCCTCGCCGCGCGTCCCGCAGTCTCGGCGTGGCCTTGGCCAGCAGGCGCACCCAGCAGAGATGGCGGCATCCTCCCATCATGGGCGCCGTACAGGCTTCGAGCACCACGCGCGCCGCCGTAGCCGAGCGCCGGATATCTGGACGCGCCGCGCATGTGGGGAAGCGAGAGAGGCGCGCGCCTTTTCTCCTCATTCGCGCGTCGGAGGTAGCTATGGATGTTCGAAAAGGCTGTCTCCCCCGCCGGACCTGGAGAGCGCGCCGCCGTGGGGCCCGCACTGCTCGGGGTCTGGAACAGACCCACGGGAGCGGGAGGGGGCATGGCGGACGTCGAAGGCGCGTAGGCGTCAAACGCCGCGATCTCCGCGCTCGCGCCTTGTCGCTGCAGCAGACTGATCACCGCTTGCGTCTCTTCTCTGGTCAGATTGTTGCGCTGCTTCAGAGCGTCGAGCAAGTTCGCGGTGCTGGAACCGCCCTGATTCTCGCGAGGCGCATTGACCGCGGGCTGTGAGGAAGGATAGACGAGGAAGGGGAAGGCATGGGGAGTCAGAGAGGAGCTGGAATCGCGAAAAGCGGACGTCGACCCCTGGCGCTTAGGGTTAAAACGCAACCGGTGGCGTGGGAGTTGGGGCGAGCATCGCGTGTTCGTTGAGAGACGCACCTCGAAGTTAGTAGGCGCGGCGGATGGCGTCGCAGCGGAAGGAACGGCTTCGTTCTCGAAGCTGGGGGATCCGAGGAACCCACGAACCTGCGGAGGGATAGGGAAGAGGTGAGCGGAGGAACTTCGGTGCGATTTCTTTTTAAACGCCGACCGAGGGTAAGGGAGAATCGCGAACGCACCGTCTTCGTCAAGCTGCCGATGCCCCACCGCAGCGGCGTGACGAGCTTATTCAGCGCGTTGTTACTGTCGCCACCATCCCCACCGCCAGGGCGCAGTCCTCCGTAAGGAGAGGACCTGCCGCCGCTCCTGGGCGTTTCCGTCGGCGCCGACATTTTTTTCGCGCCAGATCTGTCGGCTCGACTCCGCGCTTACCCCTTCGCGGCTAGCTCCAGAGGCTCGGCGAGACAAGCCAAACAACGCGACCGGCGCTCGATCACGTGGAGATTCGACGCCCCGCACAATTCCTCGCGCGGCGATGCGCGCGGCGTTGTGCTCGTCGCCTCGGTCGAGTACGATAGAACTGATCGCAGATTGACACTTTTCTTGGGCTGGAAATGACAGAAATGAGAGTCAGTGAAAAACGAAATGTGTGACGTCTACTTGTTCCGGTTAGGGGCTCTCTGCGGTCGCCTGGTTCGGGACAAGTCGGGAACTTTTAGGACGAGGAGGAAGACTAGGATAATGAGGAAGAGGAGGAGGAGGGGCAGAAACGAAATGCGTGACGTCTGCTTGTATTTCTTAAATTAAAACCGTCCTGCACCACGTGCTCACCAAATTTCACACACCCCGCCTGTTTCCTCAGTCCACGGCGAATGAGTTTTCGCCGCGGTCGCGTCCCGGGGTGCCTTTCCCAGACGCGGGCGAGCTTCCGTCGTTGAACTCGGAGATGTTCGCCGCGTTGCCGCCGTGGAAGTTGGCGAAGGATTCAAACCCGCCGCCCGCGCCGTTGAGGGACGCGAGCGAGGACGGGGGGAGCATCATGTTCGCCTTTGAAGGCCGAAGCGCGTCCCGCGCGGCTTCTTGTTTCTGCGTCGCAAGGGCCTGGTGCAACCGCGCGGACTCCTGTGACTCGCGTTCCAGCGCCACGCGGTACTCCTCCAGCTGCTGGTTGCACCCCGTGTACGCGGTGTACAGGGTGTAGCTCTCCTGTTTCAGCCTCTCAAACTGCTGCCGTGAAGCTTGGTGCGCGGTGGATTCCTCCTGCAGCTTCGTGGTGAGCTTCCTTTTGCCATCCGCGGTCGTGTCCTTCAGGGCGGCCAAAGCGACTTCGCGTTCCGCGAGCGTCGCTTCCAGGAACGAAATCCGACCCTTGCCGGTTTCAATCGCGACTTTGCTCGTCTCGGAGGTCTCGTTGTACTTTTGCGAAATCGTCTCGTACTTCACCGTCAACGCTTCGAGCGCCTTGTTAACTTGTTCAGTCGCCGCCTTGCTAGCAACCGCGGCCGCGATGCCTTCCTTCGCGTCGCGGTCTTTTTCAGTCTTCTCCGCCTCAGCCCGCGCCTTGGCTTCGAGCGCAATTTTGGAATCCTTCTCGGCGAGCATGCGCGCTTCCTGCGCCGCGGCTTTGTCCGCGGAGGCGGCTTCGGCGACTTGTCTTGACTTGTCCGCGTCTGCTTTGGACTTGTCCGCTTCGCGCTTCCAGTCCGCGACCGCGGCGAGCGCGCCAGTGAGTTCGGTGTTGAGCTGCGCGATTTTCCCCTGGAGCACGGCGGCGTTTGATTCCGCTTCCTTCGCGTTGGATTCGGCTTTGGACTTTGACCCGGCGAGCTTGTTGACCAAGTCGGCGTTTTCCTTCTTCTCTGTTTCCAGGGACTCGCGCAACGCCTCGAGCCTGCGGTCGAGCTCCCCGACCGCGTTGGTGTGCGCGAACGACACGTCCTTCGCCGACCCGCGCGCTTCCAAAAGCGTCGCCTTGGTTTGCTCCAAAGTCGAAAGCTGCACCGCCGCCGCCGATTTCATCTCGCCAATTAAAGCATCCGTGGATTTCTCGGAAGCGG
>Ga0222710_1000991_pt1 | contig 11745 bp, 11 predicted proteins | sample AntAcemetage1696_FD_181143 | JGI IMG/M metagenome (GOLD analysis project Ga0222710, IMG submission 181143) | Saline water microbial communities from Ace Lake, Antarctica - #1696 | ecosystem: Environmental > Aquatic > Non-marine Saline and Alkaline > Saline | place: Antarctica: Ace Lake... | reverse complement strand
CTTGGCCCCCGCCTACAACACCGTTGGCTTTACCAAGCAAGGAAAAACTGACAAGTGGTTTCGTCGCAACTGCAACGACGTGGTTGGGCGCGAATGCACACCCAGCGAAAAGTCGGATGTATTGAGTTACCTGATAAATATCAAATGAGGCACACCATGAAAAAAAATAAGCTCATCGGCGTCTTAATGGGCGTGGCTTTCACCGCTGGCGCCCTTGCCGACGACAACCATGGCGGTCGTCAAGCGCAAGTCATCAATAACGCACCTTACAAGCAAGAGTGCGCTGCCTGTCACACCGCCTACTCCCCCGGTATGCTGCCAGCGGCATCTTGGCAGCGGATCATGAGTGGTTTGGATAAACACTATGGGCGTGACGCCTCGTTAGAGCCTGAGACCGTGGCAACGCTAACCCAATACCTGACACAAAATGCTGGCAGCTACCGCCGGGCGCGCAACGCACCACCAGAAGACCGTATTACCAAATCTGATTGGTTTGTTCGTAAACACGACGAGGTGCCGCGAGCCGCTTGGCTAAGTACCAATATCAAGTCTGCCTCAAATTGCGCCGCCTGCCACACGACAGCGGATCGCGGCGACTTTGAGCCGACGTCGACAATTGCGACAGCAGTCTATCGGCCAACTCTGCAAAGCCAGCGCCGCTGCGCTCGTTGGTCACAAACTTGGGCATGGCGCTCATCTTGCCTACAAAGTCCAAGACGTTGGCAACGCCAACAGAAATGGGAAAGTGAGCAAACATAGTTGCGTCGTTGGGCGAGTCACCCGCGTACACAATGCGTGATCGCTCAGCGTTAAGGTCAATGTCGTATAGGTGTTGCATCATGCTCATGCTGGTACTTAGTTTGTCGTGGACACCAAACCAACCGTTCACATGAATCGAGCTGACCTTGGCGGTCATGCCCTCAGATGCCATGATGGCAACTACTGCGTCAACGCCCGCCTGTCCTATAAACGCAACATCCTCACAAAAATCAATAGCCAAGTCATACAACCTACAAAACTGGTCAGAGGCCACGGCTGCGCCTGGTACAGCACGCAAAATTTTGGCGGCGACTTGTTCTATACGCTGACGATGGGCAGCTGCGTCAACGTCGCTTACCGCGTGCCGTGAGCAGAGCTTGTTACCGTGGCTGTCATACCAAAAGTACACCGCTCCGTTTTCGCCAACAACAGCGTCTACAGGCCACATACGGGCTATGTGGTCGCACCAACCTGCTGGCCGGCCAGTGGTGACTACCACCCTAAAACCCGCGCTTTGTAGCTGCTCAAGTGCGGTGTAGGCTTTGGCCGTTAAGCGACCATCGGTTGTTACGGTGTCGTCCACGTCGGTAATAACGGTGTGAATACCCGCAACCTCCTCGTCAGTCATTGCAGAAAGCGGCTTTATTTCAGTGTTGAAAGGCATGGTTGAGAAGACGCGGCTCACAAAGGGGTAATGCTGTAGCTCACAACATCAGTGCGAACGCCCCAAGCCTTGTTGAGTTCGGTAAGCCCTGCGCGGGTGCGAGTTCGTATGGTCATGTCATAACGGGTGGTGCCCTCAACAAAGTTACGCATACAACTCAGTTGATCAATATCAAAGCGCAACGCAGTTAAGAACGTTTTAAGTGCAGCTTCGTCTAGGTCGCCACCATTGGGCACCACCACAGAGTGCGCAGCGTAAGAGAATGAAGGCATGAAACGCTCTAAGTGGCGAAACAAGGACAGCGCGCACAACACACCCAATGTGCCAACAATGAGTGGAAAATAAAACCCAATACCGGCTAACACACCCAAAGCGGCTGTAATCCAAATAGACGCAGCGGTTGTTAAGCCGCGAACTGCCGCTCCGCCTTTAATAATGACCCCGGCACCCAAGAAACCAATGCCAGTCATCACGCCCTGGGCCATGCGCGTTGGATCGATACGAACCAAGTCTCCGCCTTGCGGGAACCACTGCGCTTGGTACACGGTTACCAACATCAACAAGGTGGACGATAAGCACACCAGTGCGTGGGTGCGTAGGCCAGCTGGGCGACCTTGAAAGCTTCGCTCAAAACCAATAGCTGAACCAGCCAACAAGCCGGCAAGCAAACGCTCGACGATTTCCCAGTGTTCTGCGGACCACATCTGCCAATTTAGTATTTCAGAGATTGCCTGCAACGTTGAACTCCCGCCTTTAAATGGACGTTTTCCTAACGCTGACAACCGCCAGAGGAGTCAAAAGCAAATCGTTTCGCGCCAAAACGAAGCCTATATTAGCTTCCTTTTTGTTCGTTTGATACTGGTACTTACCCCAGACCAGCCGTTTGGTTAGGCGCGTTGGTTAAACGTTGTCATGCGGTCGGTAATGATGCCATCTGTGCCGAGATCTTGCAGGTGTTTGGCGTCGCTGGCGGTGTTAACGGTGTAACTCAGTGCTTTTAGACCGGCGGCCTTGACACAAGCTACGGTATCCTCGGTCCACAATTGGTGGTTACAAATTACAGCAACGCAGCCAAGGCTTTGCGCAGTATCAAGCCAGCCTGGCTTGAGCTTATCAAGCAGTAAGCCACGCGGCAAAGTAGGTTGCGCCAACTTGGCAGCCTGCAACGCATCTACGGCAAACGAGCTGAGCAATGGGGGCACGAGTTCGTCACGCCAGAGGTGTGCCGCAACCCGCGCAACCGCCTCGCCTGTAAGAGCCTCCGTGCCTGGCGTAGGTTTTATTTCTATATTGAGGTGGTGTTTATTGGCTATGCACCACAGGGCCAAAGCACTGAGCGTAGGCAGTGGCTCTCCAGCGTAGGGCGTTGAGTGCCAACTACCAGCATCTAAGGTGGCCAAAAAAGCCCAGTCGCAATCACCCGCAATAAGCTCAGGGCTGTTGTTAGCCGAGCGGTGATTTGTTGTGCGCGTTAGCGTGCTGTCGTGTAACAAAAACAACTGGCCGTCGGCGCTCAGCTTGACGTCGCACTCAAACATGCGAAAGCCATGCTGGGCACCAAGGCTAAAGGCTGCCATGGTGTTTTCGGGCGCAAATTCACCCGCCCCACGATGGGCAATCCAAAAAGGATATGGCCACCCCGTCAAGTTGGCGCGGGTCACTGTGACTGCTCCTTGCGCTGCCCGGTAGTGGCGTCAAAGTAGTGCAGCTTGCCCACTTTGGGAGTGACATGTATGGTGGTGCCCACGGTTTGCGCTGGCAAAAATTCTTCGCTGCGAATCACCACGACCTCGTCAGACACGCTGCGAACCCAACGGCCGTAGGTTAGACGCTCGGCGCCCAACATTTCAATGGCGTCTACCTGCAGCGCCCAGCCTTCAGTTGTTATTTCGAGGTGCTCAGGGCGAATGCCCACAACCGTGTTGGCAGGGGCATTGGGCGCGGCTTTGAGCAAGTTCATGGGTGGAGAGCCAATAAAGCTTGCCACAAAGGTAGTGGCTGGCGTGTTGTACACCTCCTCTGGTGTACCAAACTGCTCCATCACGCCGCCGTGCATCACCACCATGCGCTGGGCCAGCGTCATGGCCTCAACTTGGTCGTGGGTTACAAACAGGCTGGTAATGCCCAACTCGCGGTGTAGCTTTTGAATTTCTAAGCGCGTTTGCGCGCGCAGTTTGGCGTCTAGATTGCTAAGAGGCTCGTCAAATAAAAACACTTGCGGCTGACGCACAATAGCGCGCCCCATGGCCACGCGTTGGCGTTGGCCACCGGATAGCTCGCGCGGCTTTCGCGTTAGGTACGGTGCGAGCTCCAAAATACGCGCAGCTTTATCAACCCGGTCTCGAATTTCAGCACTGCCCATTTTGGCAATTTTGAGACCGTAGGCCATGTTGTCAAACACAGTCATGTGCGGGTACAACGCATAGTTTTGAAACACCATGGCAATGTCACGCTCGGCAGGCTCTAGGTTGTTCACAACCCGATTACCAATTAACACCTCTCCGTCGCTCACCTCCTCTAGGCCAGCCACCATGCGCAGCAAGGTAGATTTGCCACAACCTGATGGACCAACAATCACTACAAATTCACCATCGTTGATAGCGGCACTCACACCATGAATCACTTGGTTGCTGTCTTTGCCAGACCCATACCGTTTGTAGATATTTTTTAACTCTATTGATGCCATTCTTAAGTCTCGTGAGGTGGGGCCCACTAAATACTCTGCTGTGACCCCCTGTGTAAATTATTTTTCGGTGTCAACCAAGCCCTTAACAAACCACTTCTGCATCAAGATAACCACCAATGCCGGTGGCACCATGGCCAAAATAGCTGTGGCCATTACCAGGTGCCATTCGGTCAAGGCATCGCCGCCAACAATCATGCGTTTGATACCAATCACGGTGGTGTACATGGACTCGTCGTTGGTAATCAATAGCGGCCACAGATATTGGTTCCAGCCGTAGATAAACTGAATCACAAACAGCGCAGCGATACTGGTGGCAGACAGCGGTAACAACACATCAAAGAAGAAACGCATTGGCCCAGCGCCATCCATTCGGGCTGCCTCTACGAGCTCATCGGGCACCGTCATAAAGAACTGACGAAACAAAAATGTGGCAGTTGCCGATGCAATCAAAGGCAGCGTTAAGCCCGCGTAGCTGTCTAGCATGCCTAGGTCGGCCACCACTTTGTAGGTGGGAATAATGCGCACCTCAACTGGGAGCATTAAGGTGACGAAAATCATCCAAAAGAAAAAGTTTCGCATTGGAAACCGGAAATAAACGATGGCAAATGCGCTAACTATGGAGATGGCAATTTTTCCAAACGCGATGATTAAAGCCATAACCAAGCTGTTAAACAGCATGGGCGCCACCGGCGCAGTCGAGCCACGGGTTGAACCGCCAGTTAGGACTTGCGCGTAGTTATTCCAAAAATTATCACCCGGCACCATTTGCATAGGCACTGTTAGCACCTGCTCCAACGTTAACGTGGATGCAACAAAGGTGACGTAAAGCGGAAAGGCAATAATAACAATGCCAATCACCAAGCCAAGGTGTGTAAATACAGAAAGGAGCGGGCGACGTTCAACCATGTTAGTAATTCACCTTACGCTCAACAAACCTAAACTGAACGACCGTCAGTGCAATAACAATCACCATCAAAACTGCCGACTGTGCTGATGAGCCACCCAAGTCAGCAGACTTAACACCATCAACAAACACCTTGTACACTAAAATTTGTGTCGAACCCGCTGGCCCGCCTGACGTAGTTGCATCAATGACGCCAAACGTGTCAAAGAAGGCGTAGACAATATTTACAACCAGCAAAAAGAACGTTACGGGTGACAGCAGCGGAAACACAATTGTCCAGAAACGCCGAACTGGACCGGCGCCATCAATAGACGCAGCTTCTATTAGAGAGCGCGGAATAGACTGAAGACCTGCCAAGAAAAACAGGAAGTTATACGAAATTTGCTTCCAGATTGAGGCAATAACCACCAGCAACATGGCTTGGTCGCCCTGAAGCACCCAGTTCCAATCTATGTTGAACTGCTTCAACACAAACGTAATAATGCCTATGGACGGTGCAAACAAAAAACCCCACAACACGCCAGCCACTGCTGCGGACACGGCATAAGGCCATATTAAAAGTGTGCGGTACGCTAATGCTCCCTTAACAACGCGGTCAGCCATAAGAGCCAGCACCAAAGCAATAGAAATACCTCCAGCGGCTACCAACATCGAAAAAACAGCTGTTACCTTAAAGGATGCTAAATAGGCTGAGTCGTTGAACAGGTAGCGGAAATTATCGAGGCCAGCAAAGGTTACATTCATTCCAAATGGATCTTGGCTTTGAAAGGAGTAAAACAATGCTTGGCCGGCAGGCCAAAAAAAGAAAACAATTGTAATTAACAGCTGTGGAGCCACCAACATGTAAGGCAACCATTTAGAGCGAAAGACGACACGTTTTTCCATGTATGAATAGAGGCTTTATTGGTTGCTGGTATTATTTAAATAATATTTAATATTTATTCAAACTAATAATTAACTGCTGATAGATTAGTTGTTTGGCGAGCAGTTAACACTACTGCCCGCCAAACACACTTAAATACTAGTTAACCACCCCTATTGGTTGATTCAAACTTCCTCAAGATATCGTTGCCGCGCTTGACAGCATCATCCATGGCTTGCTTGGCACTTTTCTTACCAGCCAAAGCAGACTCGATTTCTTCTTCGATGACTGTGCGACCTTGCACATAGTTACCAAAACGCAAGCCCTTGGAATTGGCGGTTGGTGTTTTGAAGTTCAACTGCTCAACAGCCACATCCGTACCTGGGTTTTGCTCGTAGTAGCCAGATTGCTTGGTGAGCACGGCTGCCGCGTTGGTAATTGGCACGTAGCCCGTATCCTTGTGCCACTGCGACTGCAACTCTGGTGTGGACAAGTAATTGAAGAACTGCGCCACACCTTTGTTTTCAGCGGCTGGCTTGCCGCTTAGCACCCACAAGCTTGCGCCACCAATGATGGAGTTTTGCGGCGCGCCTTTAATGCTGTCGTTATAGGGCAAAAAGTTAACCGAGAAGTCAAATTTGGCATTTTTGCGGATGTTACCTTGTGCAGCTGAGCTGGACGTCAGCATGGCGCATTCGCCACTAAAAAACTTGGCCTCTGCCTCATTCCTACGCCCAGCGTATGTAAACCAGCCATTCTTGGCGTAATCAACCAGCATTTGGACGTGCGCTACATGCTGTGGAGAGTTTATTTTGAACTCAGTTTTCACACCGCCGAAGCCGTTTTCTAAGGTGCCAATTGACAGGTTGTGCCAGGCGCTGAAGTTCTCCACGTGTACCCAGCTTGGCCAGCCGGTGGTGTAAACGCAATCTTGGCCACTGGCTTTGAGCTTACCGGCAACTACCCCAAACTCTTTCCAAGTTTTGGGTGCGTTCTTAGGATCCAGGCCCGCTTTTTTAAAAGCATCCTCGTTGATGTAATACACGGGTGTCGACGAGTTAAATGGGAAGGACAACATGTTGCCCTTGGAGTCGGTGTAGTAGCCGGCTACCGCACCAACGTAAGCACCGGGATCAAACTTTTCACCTGCGTCTTTCATAAGCTGGTAGACCGGCACTATCGCGCCTTTCGCCGACATCATCGTGGCGGTACCCACCTCAAAAACCTGTACTATGTTTGGCGATTGGCCTGCCCTAAACGCGGCAATAGCGGCTGTCATAGACTCGTCGTAGCTGCCCTTGTAAACCGGCTTTACGGCGTATTCGCTTTGGCTCTTGTTAAAGCCTTCGGCCATAGCGTTTACGCGTTCACCAAGAGCGCCTGACATAGAGTGCCACCACTGAATGTCAGTGGCGGCTTGCGCCGACAAAGCTAAACCAGCAACACTGGCAAGAAAGATACGTGAAAGTTTCATGATGTCTCCTTTTTAAACTTGATACCGTTTTAAATCCTCATGCACGCCACTATCTAGTGGCACGCTACGAAACGATTCGCGCTATTATTTGCTCTCTATCTTTCGTTTTGCATTGGGATTTACCCTTCCTGATGCCGAATAAAGTTGGCGTCGTAGATTTCGCCAATAGCAAAACCAATGTTGCAACACAGACGACACAGCTCACAACTATGAACTTAAATCCTAGACAAGTTAAACTTTTGAATGCTGTGCGGCTGCGTGGCTCTGCAACCGTTGAGCAACTGGCTGAGGAACTTGGCGTGACGCTGCAAACCGTTAGGCGAGATATACAGCGGCTTGCGGACTCAAAGGCGCTCGCTCGGTTTCACGGCGGTGTGCGCGTGCCCAGCTCGACCATTGAAAACATCACTCGTGCAAAGCGACAAAGTTTTCGTGCGGACGGCAAGGCGCGCATCGCACAAACTATTGCTGCTCAGGTACCAAATAATTGTTCGCTAATTTTAAATATTGGCACCACAACTGAGGCTGTAGCACAAGCCTTATTGCAGCACGAAGGCTTGCGCGTTATCACAAACAATATCAACGTTGTTGAGATATTGCGTAACAACGACCAATTTGAAGTGATTGTGACCGGCGGCGTGGTGCGCCCGCGCGACGGCGGCATTATTGGTGAAGCCGCGGTAGATTTCATTAGGCAGTTCAAAGTGGATATCGCCATCATTGGAATATCAGGGATTGAGTCAGATGGCACCTTGCGTGACTACGACTACAGGGAGGTAAAGGTTACCCAAACCGTAATGGCACACGCCAGAGAAATATGGTTGGCAGCGGACGCCAGCAAGTTCAACAGGCCAGCCATGGTGGAAGTGGCGCATATTTCTAGAATAGACGCGCTGTTTACCGACGAAGTGCCACCTGCACCATTTCCTGAGCTGCTTGAGGAGTCGTCAGTGCGGCTATTTAACTGCTTGTAATTCGTAAGCACTCGTGGGAAAAGACTTAACCAAGCAACCCACGCGCCGCCAAGTTGCGCATTAGAGCCCTTACACCAAACTGCCACGGTGGCGCGCCTTCGCAGTGGTCTACCACGTTGCGCAACTCACCAATCCAGCTGCTGCGTATGCGCACCTCGTCGCCTAGGTGGTGTGTAAAACCAGCACCTGCCTCACCCCGGTCTTGCGTGGGCGTAAACAAGGTGCCTGTACAAATACCAAGCCCTTCTGGCAAATGGACGTGGGGCCAGCCGTGATCGGTTGATGGCGGCGGTGGAGGTGTCGCTCGCCACCTTTAAGCGAGACATCGCCAAGCTGCGCGACCAAATGAGCGTGCCCATTGAGTTTGACCGCGACTCAGGTTGCTACAAGCTCAACACCACGGGCAACAACGCCAGGTTTGAGCTACCCGGGTTTTGGTTGCAGCGAGACGAGATCATTGCGCTGGCCACCATCCAAAAGATGCTGTCGCAACTGGCTCCGTCTCTCATGGGCCCGCAATTGGCGCCGCTTGAGCGCAAGCTGCAAGAGCTGCTAGACAAGCAAGGCTTGTCTACCGGTGAGCTGGATAAACGCATCAAGCTCATGTACGCGGGCAAGCGCCAGCTCAACGCCAAGGTGTTTGAAACCGTTGCGCACGCCACCTTTGCCCGCAAGCGCCTGAGCCTGCAACACTTCAACCGCAGCACGGGTGAGCTCAGCAGCCGCGAAATATCGCCCATAGACATCGCCCTGTACCGAGGCAACTGGTATGTGAATGCGTGGTGCCACATGCGAGACGGCCTGCGCCGCTTTTCTATTGACGCCATTGAACAAGTTGCCTTGGTAGATACAACCGCCAAAGACATGGACGAAGCAGCTGTAAACGCCGAGCTAGGCGGGGGCTACGGCATCTACTCTGGTAAGCATTTACAACGCGCTGTGCTGTGGTTTAGCGCAGAGCGCGCACGTTGGGTGCAAAGTGAAGAATGGCACCCCGAGCAAGTTGGCCAACTGCGCGCTGACGGCAGCTACCAACTAGAGGTGCCTTACTCTGACGAGCGAGAGCTCATTGCCGACTTGCTGCGCTACGGCTCGGGCGTTGAGGTGTTGGCACCCGCAGCACTGAGAAACACCATGAAGAAAACCCTTCACGAAACGCTGGGGAAGTACTTGTGATGCTCCAACTAGCCACCCCGCAGCGCGCCTTGGCACTGCTGCTTGCTGCTGCGCTGTATGTACTGTGCGCTCCGGCCTTTGCCAACAACGCCGAGCAAACCATGCGCAAGCTTGAAGGCTCGCTGGTAACCGTTGAGGTCAAAACCGCAGCCGGTGACGCCCTTGTTGGCCAAGGCACAGGCTTTGCCGTAATCGACAAGCGCCACCTCATTACCAGCTACCACGTTGTGTCAGACGTGGTGCTAGAGCCCAACAAGTACACGCTCAGTCTTGAAACAGCAGACGCGGACATCATCAGCGCCACTGTTGTGATGATCGACGTGGTGGCAGACATTGCCTTGCTCAAGACAGAGGTAGACGTTGGCCCACCCCTCAAGCTGCAACCGAAATGGCCGCGCCAAGGCGTGCAAGGTTATGCGCTGGGCAACCCTGGCGGCATGGGGCAAACCGTGGTTGGCGGTATTTTTAACGGCATTGTGTTGGGCTCGCCCATGCCCATGCTGCACTTCACAGGGGCTATCAACGGCGGCATGAGCGGCGGCCCGGCGGTGAACGAGCAAGGCGAAGTCATAGGCGTGAACACCGCCAGCATGCGCGGCGACCAACTGGTGGGCTTTCTGTCGGCCACGGTAAACATCGTTAATATGCTGGACCGCGAGAAAGGCTACCGCGCGCCAACAACCGCGGAGCTACAAGCCATGGTGGTCACCCAAACCGGAGATTTCTCAAGCTGGGTAGCTGACAAAGCAACCGCCGAGCCGCCTGCCGTCAAAAAGAGCTTGGGCTACAGCCTGCCAGATGAGTTTGGCGACAACAGCGAGTGCTCTGGCGACTTGCAAGACGACGCCGACAAACGTTACCAAGTGCTGCGCAAACGCTGCACGCTAGACAACGACGTGTACGTCAACTCCGACACCCTCATTGGCAATATCTCCATAGACCAGCGTATCGTTTTTAGTGACCAACTAAACCCCGCACAGATTGCCGCCGCACTTGACTTCGAAGTGAACAGCCGCTTTGACTACACCGGCGACAAGCTAGACGGCAAGTCACACTGGCAATGCAAACAACACCGCGTCAAGTTGCAAGACAACATCAAAGGCATGTTTCACACATGCACGCGCAGCATAGACGCACTGCCTAGCCTGGGTGATTACTGGTTCTTGTTTGTAGAGAGCCCAAGCCGCTCAAGCGGGCTTATCGTCTCGAGCTACTTCACAGGCTTCAAGCTGGACGACACCAAGCGCGTGCTCAAGCACCTGCTGACCAACGTGCAACGCGAGGAGCAGCGGTGAGCTACCCCTACAACATATACGGCAACAACAAGGAGTCGGTAGCCAACCACCCGCATGCCTACAAGCGTCCTCACCTTATGTGGGCTTTGCTTGTCACCGCGTTGTGGTGGCTGGTGCTGAGCACCGAAAGCAGCCTCACCCACACGCACACTTCCGACTTTGCTATCTACATAAGATCTGTTGCTGAAGGCTTGGCCACCATGTTGGCATGGGCTGCAGCTTGGATCGCCATTGAGCTTCTACTCAAACAAACACCCACCTGGCGTTTGCATGCTCTTGTGGGTGCTGGACTGCTGCTGGCTAACCAGCTGGGCACAGGCCTAGCGCTATCCTGGCTGCTGTACGCCCTGAACTGGGTCTACATAAGCTGGTGGCCCACTGCTATCGAGGCAGTGCTGTACTCAGTAGCAACCATCGCCACCGCTCGCTTAGCACTTCGCACACGCGGTAAGCGCTACCAACTGGTAGCCGCGCCACTAGTGGTGCTCTGTGTCATGGGGCTGTACAGCATGGCAGACCAGTTTGAAGTGGACTTGCCACCACGGGTGGTATCGAACGTGTTTCCGGCTGGGGTGTGGGCGGTGACTGAGGCGGCCGACCTGCTGGACGTAATTGACTCTCTGTGCAGCGGCACAGAAAAAGGTTTGAGCTGTACAAACAGGTAGACTTATAGTTCTCCAAAATCACAACACAAATGGCCTCATGAATTTGCCAGCTAACCCCGCGCGACCACATACCCATCAAAGGGAGAAGAATACCCGTAGCCGGCATCACTTTCGTAGGTCGCGGAAGGAACTGCGTCATCTAACCCAAGCAAGCAATGTCTTTGCTGACTTCACTTTGACTCGGATCGTCAAAGCAAAAAACCTGAACAAAGCGATACCAGAAGCCCAGCAAATTGAGGCAGATGCCCAATGGGTACGAATTGTTCGACTAGAGATGGTCCCGCAC
>Ga0222710_1000990_pt1 | contig 11745 bp, 8 predicted proteins | sample AntAcemetage1696_FD_181143 | JGI IMG/M metagenome (GOLD analysis project Ga0222710, IMG submission 181143) | Saline water microbial communities from Ace Lake, Antarctica - #1696 | ecosystem: Environmental > Aquatic > Non-marine Saline and Alkaline > Saline | place: Antarctica: Ace Lake... | reverse complement strand
CCCCACGAACCCCGCCCGTTTCACAGGAGGAGCGCAACGTTATCCGCAAAGACTTGTTGGGCCTAAACGCGGTTCAGGAAAAGCTCCGCGAACAGGCGAACGCGATGAAACAAAAACTAAAGTTTCTCACCGTCGAGGCGGTTGACCGCGAAGGTACGTGTTGGGCCTTTCCCAAATCCCGCCTCCCTGTTTGCCCATACAAGGCCCTGACACTGTGTTTACCTATCGTAAGTGGCGCGGTTGGAGGACGCCATCGCGCACACCACGATGCCCTTGAACGAGGAAAAAAAAATGGTCACAGCGATCAAGGACCTCGGTAAGTCGCGGGAAACGGTCCGGGAGTACCAAACAAGTTACTCTACGTTGAACGGGGACGACGGAACGCGCAAGGCGGTTGTGGACAAGCTGAAAGCGAAGGATTTGGAAATCACGGCGTTGAAGGTGCGGGGCTTTCCCATTGAACACATTCCGCCGTGCGCAATTGCCCATACGAGAGAACTGACACTTTCTCTGCTTTTATCGTGCCAGGTTGAACAAAACGAGTTAAGAGGCGCCTTGACGGTCACAAAAAAACAGGAAGACAAAGCCGGCGCTGACATTCCAGGCCTAAACGACGAGCGACAGGCGTGTTACGAAATCATCAAAGCGAAACGGGACGAAATCCGGTCCCTGCGGGACGAACACAAAAAAAAGGAAGACGAGCACTTCAACCGGGAACGGCTTTGGCGCGCGTTTCTGAAACTCGAGCAGCAGAAAAAGTGGGAAGCCGGGCTCGATGAGCGAAAAGCCAGGGAGGCGGCGAAGCAGGCTTGGGACATAGAGAACGCCCCTGAGCCCTTTGAACTGGAAGTCGCCGCAGCGGACCAGCTCGTGAACTACCTTGGCAAGTGGGACGCCGAGAGCGACGAAGCGAAATTGGCGGCCGTTGCGAAAGCCGAAGAGGACAAAAAGAAAGCGGAAGCGCTTGTTGCGGCGGAGGAGAAAGCCGCGTCCTCCTTCGCGGGCATGTCACTAGGAGGCGCTGGCAAAAAGGAATCCGGAGGGTCTGGTTTGTTCGGTTTGTCACAAGGCCCCGTGAAGGGCAAGAAGGGGAAGAAGTTCGGCAAGAAACCGCCAACCGCCGCGAGCGCTTCGAACAATTCCGAACCCGCGGCGCCCGAAGAAACCGCCAAGAAACCCAAAAACGAAAAGCTACAGATTCCCTTCGAAGCGTACGGTTCGTTCGCGAAGCTCGGGGTTGACGTGCCGTTAATGACCGGGGACGTGCCGTCCACGATCGTGGCGCTTAAACACGCGAAAACGAAGTTCCTGGAAAAAAGACGCGTCAAGAAGGAACGCCAACTCGCCGGCCTCGAGGACGACGACGAGAAGAAAGAAAAGGAGGCGGCGGCGGGTGCGAAAAAGGGCAACAAATCGGACAAGTCGCGACGCGGCGGGAAAAAGGGGAAAAATTTGGTCACAGTTTCTTTGGAAGTCCAGGACGATGTCGTGACTTGCGTGATTACAGTTGCCGAGAAGAGTGAGAAGTAGACCTTGGCCCTGTCGTAGCGGATGAAAGGATCGAGGTAAGACGTACCAGGTACGCGAAGCGAAAGGCGGTGAGACTTGTATTAGAGAATTCATTTTGGCTTTTTTCAGATTTTGGCTTTTCTCTTCATTTTTTCTTATCTCTTGGTCACACCACGCGTGCGCACGTCCACTCGTCCGTCCGTCCGCCTTTCTGTCTGAACCACTCATCACACCGCGAACACACCGTCCACGTCTCCGTGCCTTTGCAGGTCCTGTCAGTGTTTGCGTTCCCGTGTGATGGGGTTCGCTCGCCGCCTCTACGTGTTGGCCACCGTTTTATTTTTTTCCCGTACCCTGGCCTCCGCGTTCGCCTCGGACTCGCAGAACCACGACCCGCCAAGAACGTGCGGCGCGTACAAAGGCACCGCGTGCGACGAGATCCTGATGTCCACGGTGTTGACGGAAACCACGGGTATGTTTTGTTTGCGGTGCGTCGTCGCGGCGGCGCTGGGCGGGGGTACGTGTTGGGCCTTTCCCAAATCCCAAGACTGTTTTCCAAACAAGACTGACACTTTCTTTTATTTATCTCAGTTATCGGCGCGCAACGGGAGTTTTCGCCGTACATCGGTATGTTTCTGTCAAGAACGAAAAACACCGCGGTGGCCCCCGTGCGGCGCGCGGGCTTGCGAACGCATGTGTTAGTCGCGCTCGGCGCGTGTTTGTTCACGGAAGCGTCCTGGAGCGCGTTCGCGGTGCCGGTACCCGCGCAAATTCAGCAGAGCTCTTCTGATGGGAACCTTCTTTCCTTCGTAGCGGGGACGTTTAACTACGACACCAGCCGGGTCGCGGCGCAGGTGGTGTCCGGGGTTGGTTTCTTGGGCGCGGGGACGATTTGGAGGTCGAGTTTTGGCGGCACGAGCGGCGGCGCGAGGGACGAAGTGTACGGTCTAACCACCGCGGCGTCGCTATGGGCCACCGCCGCGGTTGGGATGCACGTAGGCGGCGCCAACCGAAAAGACAATTACTACCTAGGCCCGACCTTCGCAACCTTCCTCATCGTCGTTACACTGCAAATTTTGGTGCACGTCGAGGTTTGGGTGCACGCCAAAGCGTTTGCGCGAACGAGCACGAAAATCACCGCGAACGTCACACTAGCTGTCCTACCGCCGGCGACGGACAGTCTTTCCGAAACATACGTTGTCCGAAAACACCGCCCTAGCGAAGCGCTAGAGAATCTGGTGACCGTGGTGACAGAAAAGGTTGGAAGAGTAGTGAGCGTAGGCGCGACGGTGACACGTTCCACAGAACATCCGGCTGCATCGACGATTTCTTGTTCCCTAGTGGTGATCGTTTGCGCGGCGGGCGGGTCCCTGGACTTGATGGACGCGATTTTGGGTTTTGGGGACGAATTTTACGTCGTTTCGGAACTTACCGTCGACAACTGCGGCGCGCAAAGGAAGGACCAAAGGAAAGGAAACGAAAACGAGCAAACAGTCAGTGATACGGAAACTTTGGACGAGCCGCTTCTGCGCTCGTCCAACGGAACGCATACGTGATCACAACAAGCGACGAAACTTTAGTACCGAGCAGCGCCCCCGCACCTCTCCCCGTATTCTTAACCGGAAGGTGTACGGTCACTCTCCACCACCCTACGCAGGTAACTTCCCCGTTGCGAGGGATCTTCCGACCCTTTCGACGCTTTACATGTACCGTCTTTCGTAGGTACCTTCGGTAATAAATAGTACTCGGGTTCGGTTTCCACGAGCAACGCCTGCGCGTGTTTTTTCCAAGCCTCCGCCACCCTCAGCCTTTACGATAAAAAAGAAAGTGTCAGTCTCTCGTAACCTGTATTACGTAAACAGTCAGAGGTAATAACCGTCCCTTCTGGTACGAGTATGGGCAATCGCAGAGACGGATGTGGTGATTAGGAAAGGCCCTTACCGAACGTGAAACGCGTTCGCCATGCCTCGCAGTAACATGGAAACTCGGGCGATCATGACCATATCCGCAGGCGCGGTTATCACCGGGTCTTGGCGCTCCATGTCATCCAGAAACTCCTGTAGATTCAGCCCGTGCGTAACATCTGGCGTGTCTCGGTCGTTCCAGAACACGGCCAGCCGGTACGCGACGTCCTGGTTTTTGTTTTTAGACCGGCCGCCGAAACCGTCCGGGTGGTCGCTTTGGCACACCCGGGCGATTTCTTGTCTGTCTTCCGCTAAAATGGCGAGAAGTAACTTAGCATAATTCCGTCGGGAGTCAACATCGATGCGCTTCACCTGGCCGTAGTCTATTAAACCTAAACGGCCACAAGGCATTAACAAAATATTACCCGGGTGCGGGTCGCCGTTGAACGCGCCGTGCACGAAAATCTCCTCGGCGTGCACTGCGTTTGGGGATTTATACAAATGTGTGTGGGCAAACAGTGACGGCGTAAAGTTGGGGTCGGGTGTTTAGTCGCGGAAATGTCGTGGGGCAGGTCGCCGGTTCGAAGCCAGGTCAGGGGAGGTACTATACGGGTAGTGAGGGTAGTAGTCACCCACGACGGCCGGGCCGCGCAATCACCGCACAGCGCAAACAGTCGCGCAGGGTTCAAAAAAGGAAAAAGAGAAAAAAAAAGAGGGCCGCGCACCGTCCAGCAGCGTTTTCAAAACCGCGCCCATGTTTATCAGCCTTGGGGACGGTTCGTATTTTTTCCCAGTTACTAAACCAGTGACTAGGTAATACGGCCGCCTTACCAGTGCGTCTACGAACCCTAGTGTTAAATTGGTTCTTTCAGTGGAAACCGCTTCGGCGTCGACGTCTTTTTCGCGTAAAACGCCGCTGACGATTTTTTCGCGTTGTTTTTTTTCCAGCTCGTCAAGATTCGTCCCTCGGAACTGCGCGACCTTCCCCAGCCGGTCCCTCAAGCCGTCCACCATCTTTTTACCCGGAAGCTTGGTCATTACAAGCACCTCTTTCGTGCACAACTCGGGAAACGGAGTGGGGATGTCTATTTTGCTTTGCCACCGCGGGAGAAGATGAGCGCGGACTTCCAGTAAGTTTTGCGCTTCAACCTGGCACGATTAACAAGAAAGTGTCAGTCTCGTATGGGCAATCGCCGAGGCGGAATGTGTTCAGTGGGAAACACACACCTGATAATCAAACTCGGTGAGGAACTGTTTTTCGATTTCCCGTAACGGCGGCGCGTGCTGCGGCATGGCGAGCTTGCAAAAGTCGATGCACGTTTTTATGTCCGCCCGGAATCGGCGCTCGATACCAGGGGCTTGGACCTTGATCACCACGTCTGCGCCGCCATACTTCGTACTCAACGTCGCCGCGTGTACGGTACCGATGCTCGCCACGCCAATCGGGGTTTCGTCCCAGGACACAAAAACGTCTTCAAATTTCGTAAATTCGTCGCCGAGTTTGTTTCTCAGCGCTTCCGTGACGATTTCTTTCGCCTCACCGACTGCCATCTCACAAGGCGCGGCGTCCTGCGTTTGCTTGCACCATTGCAAATACGCACTGGGTACGAAATCGTCCCTCGTTGACAAAAGCTGCGCGTTTTTGAAGTAAAACCCGCGCATCTTTAGCACTAAGTCTCTAATTGGAAGCGCGTGTTTGTCGTGCAGTTTTGCGTACTTCTCATCCGCGGCGTCGTCGTCCAAGACTAGGCCCGTCCATTTTGGAACGTCGTACCCCCGTACACCCAAATCCTTGTTACGGAACTGTACCGCGCGGTACTCCAGGTACACAGGCAAACAGTGCCACCAGAAAGTCAAGCTGCGTTGCGTGCCTTCGTCGTGGTTCGCACGGATCGCGATGACCGCGGTGCCGACTGACGCCACCGCCGTCGTGGTCACCGCGGCCGCTTTCGCGAGCAAACCGTACGTCAGAAAACCCATGTCGCTTGTTGCGTATCTCTGTGAATTTGTCACTAGCAGCACCACACCCTAATACGGCCGCACTGCGTAGCGTTACCCACGCAGCGCCTCTGCAACGACACCGGTCGGACGCACCGCGCGCGCGACTCTGGCCACGTCGATGCGTTCCTCGAAGTTTTTATTCTTGGAAAGTGATTTTCTTTCCGAAAATAATGCACCCTTCACACCGTGCCGCGCGCTCGCCGCCTGTCGGATCCGGTGTTCCGTACGTCGCAAGTCGGGTTGGCAGCGTAATAAGTAGGGTGCGAACGCCATGTTCGCCTCGACCACTGCCTCGACCTTGACTCTGTACCGTCACGTCCTGAAAGCCGCGACGAAGTTCCCGTCGAAAAACCGCTTGGGAATAGTGGCGGAGATCAAGACCGAGTTTCGAGAGGCGAAAGGGGTCACGGACGGCGAGGTGTTGCGAAAGAAACTCCAACTCGCCAGGGACGGTTTGGACCGCTTAAGAGCGTTTTCGGGTTTGGACCAGGGAAGCGCGAAGTGGGAAGTCAGCTTAAAGGGACCGTACGACGGGACGTAGTTTCAGGTGGGGAGGGGCGAATCGTTGTGAGAAACATGTATTTTTAGGGTGAGAACTATTTACGAAAACAAAAACGTGTTCAGCCTTGTCATCACTCCAAGAGGTACATACTACTCTGCTCTCGTCTTGACCGTAATACGCTCCTAACATAGTAACAAACTAATACACTACTCCGCTCGGGTCTTGACCCTCGTGAACCGCATTTTAATCTCGATGCAGTTAGCGGCGTCACTAAACCCAATCGGCCACTTCTTCACCTTGTACTCCTCGGCGAAGTTCTCCGCCAAACCGGCGTCGACGCAATCGGCCGGGTCGGGCGGTGTTCCCTCCACCGAAACCACGGGCAACGGCAACACCTTTACGATGGCGACGTCCACGCCTCGAAACGCGGGGAGCCGCGCGCCGTGTCGTATGTACACACCGCGACCGCCACCACCGCCACAGCGCAATTCCCCGTTCTCTTCCGAGACACCCGCGGTATCGACGTGGGTCACGTCCGTCGAGGTCGGTAGGAAATAGGTAATTTCGTTCCGGAGAATCGAAAACGCGTCGAGTTGAGGTGACGCGTCCAGCCGCGACGTGGACGACGACGGCGTTTCGTCATCGTCCTCAATCGCGTTCGACACCAAACGCGCTTCAATCGTCCAAGGCCCGCAGCGCGTAACACCCCACTCCCCGAAACCCGACCCCAGCGTGACTCGCTGCCCGAACCCGGGCGGGGGAGGGGTTGTTACGGAGGTGCTACTCGTACTGCTACCGTTATTGTCAGACGTACCGGCCGTACCGACTGAATCTTTGTTCGCTCCGTCTTTCGGTTTCTTGTTCGGGTCCGACGACACGCGTTTCGCGTTCGTGGCCCACTTCGGAAACACCCCCTCCGCGAACATCCCCAAAACAGTACCGCTGACGAAGGTTTTGTTTGTTTTCTTCAAGGTTATCCAGCCATCCCGTAGTTTCTGTCGCCCCAGGTGTACGGTAACCCGGTCGATCAACTCCCGCACGCTCTTCTCCGTCATGGCGCCCGCGCCTAACCCGTGACAAAAAGTCTTCATCGCGCTTTTCCAAAACAACATGGGCTCTTGTTGGAACCCGTTTAGGTCGCAATACGCGCCTAAATCGCTGCTCACCAGGCGGTCGGTAAAAGGCTTCATCGTGACGTTTTCGAAAATCTCGGAGAGCTGTTCCGAGTCCTGGCCCAGGGTGGTTAGGTTTTTAAGGTACCCCTCGCCGAACATCTCCGCTAACAAAGGCTGGAGCTGGGATAGGTAAAACAAAGTGTCAGTCCCGAGTCGGCGAGTGTGGGTGTACTGTATATATCGATGTATGGACAAGCAGTCACCAGCTTCGGTAAAACAGGGCACTTGTGATGTATTCGTAACAGAGGCCAGTACTGGTAAACGTTACTAGTGTGAAGTAAATCCGTTGCCGTTGAATGAAGCTAGTGGACGTCACGAACGGGGCTTGAAACGTGGAGTCTATGATTTGGGAAACGCGCAACGCGTACCTGGTTTCGCAACTTCCCGCGAGTGCTCCAGGTGGGCGTGGTGTCCAGAAAGTAGGGTGTTCCAAACGTATGCGCGAAGTCGAGGATTTGGTGTTTGTCGTTACCGAGCATGGGCCTCCAAATTCGTACCCCTTCAACGACGCCCTCGGGCATCATTCCGTTGACCGATAACAAATGCGCGCCTCGAAACACGTTCGCGATTACGTTTTCCTGGACGTCCCCGACGTGGTGCCCGACGAACACGCCCGTGAATTTATGCACGTCGCGACACTCTTTGTACAAGTCGTACCGCGCTTTTCGTGAAATGACCTCGTACTCCTCCCTCGGCGTGACGCCTCTTTTCACGAAGTCGATTCGCGTCACGACACACGAAATGCCCATACGAGTCGACCAGTCCTTTTATTGGAAAAGAAAAGTGTCAGTCCCGTGTTGGGCGTGTATTGGACGATGTATGGACAACAGTCACCGTAATCGGTCCGAGCAGTCGCCCGTAATCGGTCCAAGCAGTCACCAGCGTTAGAGATAAACAGAGTGTTCGGATTTGGGAAACGCGCAACATGTACCTCCACGAAACTCGCCTCCGCTGCGCTCTCCGGGCGGTTCGCGTAATCCACGTGCATCGCGACGACTTGGAATTGGCCAAACGGAGACTGTTTGTCCATAGATATTTTTTTCAAAACCACCGCCAGGACCATGGAATCCACGCCACCGGAGAGCGAGATGCCCACGGAAGGAACCACGGCTTCCCGGGGGGTTTCTTCCGATTGACGAAAAGTCTCGTCGGTTTGCGTTTCTTCGGTTTCTTGCGGTTCGTTTCTCGCCGCACGTCCTACTTTCCCAGAGGCTCCGTCGTTCCGCCGATCCTTCCCCGGCCGCGGCCGCCGTCGCGCAGCTGTGAGTTCACTGTCTTCAACGCCGAGTAGCACTTTCGTAAGGAACTTGAAAATCGAAACATAAACTGGGTGGTTGGGCATGGTTTCCAAAACGTCGCCAGTCGGTTCGAACTCGCGACGCTCCAGAATCTCGTCCCCGTCTTTAAATCCCTTCCCCTCCAGATCCTGCAACACGCGGTTGGTGGTTTTCCGGAACTTTTGCAGTAAATCGTGCTCTTTTTGGTGCGTGGCTAGCATCTCATCTAAGCAATTAATGGCGTCTTTCAAGCGTCGCACGGTTTTCTGCGAGTGCCGAAACGGCATCAACAGAAACACCAACTTCGCCGGCGTCAGGTTTTGGTCCCATTTCTTTTCGATTGCCGAGATTGTGATTTGCACCGCCAAAGAATCGGTCACCGAAACCTTCGCGTCTCGGTCAGGGTCGTTTCTCCACACGTGCCTACTGAACTGGTCAAGCACCAGCACGAGCGCTAGTGTCGTTTCGGGGGAGTTTTCCTGCCACGGAACACTCAACGTGCCGCTCACCGCGGCTTCCAAGGTCGAGGCGAACCTTTTGGTAATCTCCTTGTCCGCCGCTTTTTGCCCGACCCCATCCTTATCACCCGACGGGAACCACTTCGTTTTGTAGTTAAAATCGAGGTCGCCTTGGAACCAAAACGACAACACCTCGCCGGGGGTCGCGATACCCGGAAGGCCGGCCATTATGACCGAGGAGGGTACCCACCGCCGAGTTGACGCCGTGCGCGCGCCTCCGCCTCTGCGTGAAATCGAAAGAGGGTTTTTGGAAACACGGGACAGCAAAAAAAATTCGGGAAGCGCTTTTCCTCGAAACGCGTAAATTGCAGTCTTACACGCGCACAGCAAGGTGCCAGTACCGGTACTATAAGTACACGTCTACTTCCCCCCCTGCGTCTGCTTCTGCGCCAGCGCCCTCGCCCGGTGAAGCTGCACCCCCGCTGTCCTTTTCGCTTCCCAGATTTCTCCTTCCCGTACCGCCGCGTCTCGCCGAAGCGCTTCCCTCGTTTCCATCTCCTTTTCCAAAAACTCGCCCCCGTCTTTCCGGTGCGCCGCGAAACGCCGCGCCTCGGCGAGCTCAACCGCCGTACCAGAGTGGTTTGGCAAAAGCAGCGCCAGCTTTTCCAAGTCAGCCAAAGACCCGTCGTGGTTGCCGAGCTGTTTCCTGGCGATGGCTCTGCGGTGTAACGCCTTTGTTTGGTTGCTGTCTATGGCCAAACAGTCGCTCGCGTCTTTCTCGGCGCCGACGAAATCTCCCAACCGCAGCTTGGCCGCCGCGCGGTTCGCCAGCGACGCGCAATCGGTCGGGTTCAAAACAAGCGCGTCGCCGAAATTTTCTTTGGCCAACACATACTCGCCTTGTCGGAACAAAGCGTTACCTTGCAAACGAAACGTTTCGCACTTCGCAAGGCTTGCGGGTGACGGCGGGGTTAGCACCGGAAACGCCGGGGCGGTCGGTGACACGGATTTCACGGCCAAACTTTCACCTTTCTTTCGGTCCAAACTTTTCTTCGCCAAATAATACGCGTCCATCGCCCGGCCCTCGAACGACTTGGCTTTGACTTGGCTTTTTTTAAGTAACTCCTCCCTCGCGTGTTTCTCAACAAAAAGCTCAGTGCTCTCCACGGTTTGTTGCCTCGCCTCGGAGTTCGCGAACTCCAAGGCCAAATCCATGTGCAGTGAGTAGTTAGTCGCGGCGGCGGCTTCCTCGGCGGCTTTGGCGGCGGCGCGCGCCCGCCCCGCCGCGGCTTCCGCGCGATCGGCGGAGGGCGACGCCGGAGCGTCTGTTGGCGTTTTCGTAACGCCTTGTAACGCATTGTTTTCCAATGAAGAGATCACAGAAGGTAACTCAGACTCGCGTCCCGGTCCGTCATCCGGTATCGACCGGCCGGTGTCCCAGGCGTTTATTTTTACCGTTTCTCTCCGCGCGACGTCGGCGCCCGTGAACGCGAGCGGCGTTTCCTCGGTTTCGGAATCCACATCTTCAAACGTTTTCGTCGGCGACGGCGCCGCGGATGAAGGTCGCCCCAAAGTTCTTTCCCTCGCTCGGACTTGGCGCGACGTGCCTCGTCCGTACGGGTCAAGGTCTCGAGGTCTGCCATGCGGTGCGTATTCGTAGTGGCCCTTCCCGTCCCCGGTGGACGGCGTATGGGCAATCAGTCGCGCGGTGTGCGGTTGGCGCCGTCCGCGTCCTTTGCCGTTGCCCTCATGCACCCACCCAGGGGTGCCGTTTTGCGTCTCCATTTTCGCGTCGCGTCGCTCGTCGTCGCCGGAACTGTCCAAACCAACAAGTCCTTCCCGTTCCGCGCGTTCCCGGACCTGTTTCACCGTTTCCTCACCACCCGGCGCTTGCAGCCGTTTAAGCAGTCCGTCGAGGTCCAACCCGCCAAGCACGCTCGCCAGGTTCAGGGGAACGCTAGGGGCGTGCGGTTGCGATCCAACAAAAGTTTCATCGCAGGTCAGCGCGACGAACTCGTGTTCCACCTGTGCCAGGACAGCGTCGTTTGTGGGTGCGTCGTCGAGGTCTGGCACTGCGGCTGCTGTCATTGCAACGGTCATTGCAGCATAATCATCATCAGCAGTTGTATGCGTTTCAGTCAAACAACTCCGGTCGCCCGCGATGCGCCCGGCGGCGCCGGACAGCCACCCCGCGAACTCGGAGCTCGGCGGCTGGTGCGTTTTCTCGGTTTCCTCGGCGGCGGTAGTAGCGGTAGCAGCAGTAGCACCCGCAGTAGTAGTAGCACCCGCAGTAGCACCAGTAGTACCACCCGTGACTCTTCGCGCCACGCGCGGCGGCGGTTTCCGTCGTCGCGCGCGGATTGAAACCTCATCGTCCGAAGACGAGTCCCTTTCGGCGTCGTCCCACACGTCGTCGTACTTCGCGGAGGCGTTACCGCCACGTACCGTTACGTCGTCGCCGTTCACCGAGCTCGACACTTCCCGAAATCCATCGCAATCGTCAAACGTCAACGGGTTCGTCGTGTTCCACGCTAAGTGATTCGCCACCGCCCGGTGCGACTTCTCTTCCTCTCGCCGTAACGACTCACTCGCGGCTGCCTCGAACGCCGCGAACGCGTCCGCGTCGCACATCCTGGTTGGCGTCAGGTTTTCATTGTTTCGAGTGTCTGGAGCAGGCGACACGGAACAAGTCCGTGCGTCACGGTTCCTTGCAAAGTCGAGCGGTACGTGTCCCTGCGGTTGCGCCAGCGCCAACTCACTGGCTTGGTTCGACTCGTGGAAACCGAAACCTGCAGCATCACCGCCGCACTCGTCGCGGAGGTCCGCGGTGAAGAACACGGGAACCTCAGCGTCGTCGCTCGATCCGTCGTGCTCCGAATCACGGTCACTGTCACTTTCGATGGTCGGCACATTCGCCCG
>Ga0222710_1000968_pt1 | contig 11952 bp, 7 predicted proteins | sample AntAcemetage1696_FD_181143 | JGI IMG/M metagenome (GOLD analysis project Ga0222710, IMG submission 181143) | Saline water microbial communities from Ace Lake, Antarctica - #1696 | ecosystem: Environmental > Aquatic > Non-marine Saline and Alkaline > Saline | place: Antarctica: Ace Lake... | reverse complement strand
CTGGAAAATTACTTTTCTTATCGTCTCTCCCTTTCGAGTCCTTCTCCCGGTCCCCCGAAGGACCCATGGGTTGCGTGACCTTCCCAACAACCTCGCCCGTGCCTTTGATCTCGCCCACGTAAAGCTTCTTCGCCCGGATGGCTTTCTCTTTCTTCGGCTTTTCTTTCGCGGGTTCGGAAGGCGTTTGCGTTTTGTGGCCGCGATCGTAACCGCCGCCGGCGCCGCCGCGACCGCCGCCGCCGTCTCGTCCTCCCCCCCGTCCCGCACCTCTGCCCCCGAAATCGTTGGCACCAGAACCTCGTCCGCCGCCGCCCCTTCCACCTCCCGGCGCCGGCGGCGGCGGCACGGAACGCCTCGGCCCCGCGTGCCCAACGTTCCCGGCCGCCGCGCCGTCTTCGCCGAACGCGACTTTCGTGCCTTTGGGCGCCGCCGAAAGCGCAGCCGCCGCGGCGCGTTTCGCCGCCCACGCCGGGTGCATGTTCGCCTCTTGCTCCGCAGCCTGGCGCTTCGTACGATCCCGTTCCTCCCTCACCGCCTTCACGTGGTTCGCGTTGTCGCCGTGTGTCGTGAACGCCATCGCTCGTCGCGCGCGCTGGCCCATGCGCGCTTTCGGTTTCTTCTCCTTGGGCTGGTTCGGCAGTTTCGCCGGTTTCGCCGGTTTCGCGGTCGTCGTCGCCGTCTTGGCGTTCTTTTCGTTCCTCGAGCCCTTCGCACCATTCTGCTCCACCCCGAGAATCTTCGCCAGCTCGGGGGGAAGCTCTTCATCTGGGTCCACGTCGCTGTCGCTGTCGCGCGCGAATTTTTCATCCTCCTCCTCTTCGGACTCGATATCCCCGATTTCCTCATCCTCGGACTCGATCACGTCTCCGTTTTCCTCGGCTAGGAACTTTCTCAGCTCGTCATCCTCGTCCTTAATCACGACGTCGTTCGAATCGCTGTCGCTATCATCGCTCGAAATTCCACGATCGTCATCCTCGCCGCCGCTGCTCCAGTCGTCCTCGTCCACGGCCTGGTTGTTTTCAGAGTCGGCCTTTTCAGAATCTGACGCGCTGTCGTCTTCCGAGTCAGACGCCGCGTCGTCGCCGCTCCCGCTGCCGCTTTCGTCATCCTCGTCCCTGTTCTGTTTGTCCACATCCCCAGGCCCCACGTTTTTCGTCCTCGCGATCGCGTCTTCCTTGTCCTTAGCTTTTTCATCCTTCTCCTCTTCCCGCTTTTCCGCGGATTCAATCTTCGCCAGCCGCTGCGCTTCCTCACGGTCCTTCCTCCCGAGCGCCCACGCCTGTCTGTCCCCGACCAAAACCAGTTTCTGCTGCAGCGCGGCTACTTCTTCCCTCACGCCTTTGGCGCCCAGCACCCTCCGTGCCACCACCAGGCTGGGGTGCGCCCCGCCCGCCGCAATCGCAGCCGCGCCCACCGCCGCTAACGCCGCTTTCGTCGCCGCAGCGTCGGCGCCGACGTCGCCGTCAAACGGAAGCGTCGCGTTCGCGGAGGGCGCGTCTTTCCCCACACTCACGGCGTCGAAAGTTGCGTCGCCCATCAGCGTCCCAAGGGCATCAAGATCGAGGACATGCACCGCCTTCAGTTGCTGCGCCAGCTTTTCCGAATCCACCACCGCGCTCGGCGGCGGCGCCAGCGCCGCCGCTTTCTTGGTCTTCCCCTTTGCCTCTAAAGCTTTCGCCGCCGCCGCCGCCGACGCTTGCGCGATGCGACGCTTGATCTTTTGAGCCTCGAACGTTCGAGCCTTTTTCAAAGCCTGTTACGGGAGCGAGCGGGTGGTCAGCACAAGGGGGTGGGTGGTTAACGAGCGGGGGCGTGGCAGACGTGCCACCGCGAGTCGAGCGCGGCAGAGACCGAGAGACGCCAATCAACCAACCTTTCGGATGCACTTCACGCCGTGATGCAGTTTCTTCTTCCGGTTCTCGTCCGTGATGTCCTGGCCAGAGTTATCGCGCCGCTGCTTCCACTTCGGCCACCGTTTGCCTTGCAGCCCCATCGTGGGGTACGCGTGGCGAGGCGCCCGCGCGACGCGGAGTGGCTGGGCTCGGCGCGTGAAAAAGTTGGCGGCTTCGTTGGTGCCTTTCCGAGACTTTTCTACGAGTTAGTTCCTCAGATCCCGCACCAGCAGCCCGTCCTGTCGAATCGAGCGTCCTTTCCCTCGACAAGCGCAGACATCAACGCACGCGACGATTCTTGATTGACACCAGAAAGGCGCTGCCCGAACACGCGGCAGGCTGGATGCGGCGGAACGTGAACACCCGAGACATGCTCCCGAGTTCTCCCGGGCGCGCCGGGAGCCCCGGGTACGTCCGCCCCGGGGACAGTTCCAGGCTCTCCGTGCAGGACAGCTCGCTGGTACGACTCACAATCGGCCGCAATCGGCGCGTGATTCCCGCGCGTCGTCGAACAAGCACTGACGTCCCCCGAACCCAACTCGCAGTCCTGGGTCCGCACGTCTATGAGCAAGATCACGCTGGGTAAGGTCACGGTGACCGACCTGGCGAGTCGGGATCCCAGTGTGACCACGGAACCCGTTTTGACTTCCCCGCGAAGTCTTCGCGTGTGCTTGGAGCGAGGCGTCGAACCCGCGATGCTGGTCCCCAAACGTTTGGCGGATTTCGCGTCGTCGCCGAACGTCAGCGCGGCGACGCGACGCGCGCGGTGGTCAAGGCACGAACAAACGCGGTGCGCACGAGTAGTCGCCCTGAACAAAGCGAGGGACGTGTTGCCTGAAGTTGAGCAAAGTGAAGTGAGTGAAGTTCCCGGGGTCAAAGGCGCCGTCTCGCTGGGCGGCGCTTTTGGACGCTCGGCGCGCGCGGGTGTTTCGCCGTCGCGCGCTTTTTCTTTTTCGGGTTCGAACCAGGGTTGGGACTCCGGCCTTTCATCACCATCTCCGTACGACACTACGTACGCATCAACAACCCCCCCGATGCGCCGGCAAGCGTTTCTGCGCCCCACCTCGGCGCCTGTGAACTCGTTCTCGTACCACGGCGACATCTCCGCGGTGCGTGAGGAGGAGCGGCGCGTGGAGGCTGCTCGCCGGCGCACGGAAAAGCAGCTCGCCGTTTTACAAACGGCGAAGGCCACGGCTGAGCGCATACGGTCTGTGAACGCGGCGAAGATCGCACAAGCGAAGCGCGTGGACGAGTTCCGGGAGGCGGCGATGGCCCGAGTAGAGCGGGAGCGGTGCGAGAAGGGGTTTCAGGATTTGCAGCGCTCAAAGGAGGACGCGAAACGGTTCGAGGAGCGGAAACGCAAAGACAGCGAGGCGCGGTTCCAGGAACGGCAAGCCGCGTTACGTGAGCAGCGCGACAAGGAGACGAGGGAGCGCTTACAGCAGGAGGCGGATGAGGCGGCTCGGGAACGAAAAATTAACGATTTCCGGAAAAGAACGGAGGCCATCGCGGCAAACAAAAGAGCGTTACTGTCGATCAAAGATTGCGAAATGGGCGAACGCGAACGCCACCGGATCTTAGCGAAGGAATTGGAACACCAGGTTTTAACGGCACAGGCGGAACAACGACGCGTGCGATTTGAAACTCGGTTGTTATCGGCGCGAACGAAACACACACACCTGACGGAAAAGAAACGGCTGAGCATAACCCAGAAAACCGCAAAGGCGGCGCTTCGGAAGATGAGCGCGGAGGAGGCGGAGGAAATTTCGCGACAAGAAAAGATTAACAAACTGAAAGAGAAACAACAATTCAGAGACTCGCGATACAACGATGGCAAGGAGATGGAGCGATTGCGTTCTGCTCGTTACTTGCGGAAGCAACAGGAGGATGACGAGGCGTTGCGAAACGCCAAGGCGCGACGCCAAAGTGAGTTTGAGCGCGAAGCCCTCGAGCGCCAGTTATCGCTTGAAGAAAAACAAGAAAAAGTCGAAATGGCCACGCGGCGTAAACAGTACAAAGCGTCGTTGTTGCTGGAGAAAATCGAACGCGAAACGCACCGTGCGAAGGCGCTGAACAGCGCTAGGCAGGAGCTGGCGCAGCAAAGGCGGCTGCACAACGACGATCTATCGCTGGAGCGAACGCTGTTGATGCGCGCTGATCCGCGGGAAATAAGGAGGGTCCAGTCCTTCAAAGCGAAGCACTCGGGGCGGCCGCAAAGCGCGCGGCCCGCAAGCGCGCTGAGGTCACCGTACGCCAGCCCGTATGCGAATTTGATGAGCCCGGACACACCGAGGGGGGTGCAGGAGGAGTCTGAGTTTTTTTAATTAAGTTAAACTACTACGCTACCAAGGTATGAACCTGCGATGACACTCGCATGACGCTCGCTATTACTATTACCTCGCTTGCCAGATGAATATTTCCGCGGGTTCCGGTTTCTTGGTACCCTGCCCTTTTATGGACCCCAAACTGAACGGCCCACCACCCGTTGGTTTCGTGGGAGAAGCCACCGCCTCGTGTGTGCTTCCCGCGGCGAAAATCGCGGTGCCGTCTTTGTTCGAGGCGACGCACAACAACGGGACGGGTGTTTTATTTTTTTCGTCGTCCCCGAATTGTCTCAGCGCCGCGCTTTTCCCGCCGCCTTCGCCCGGCGTGCACCGCACGACGCCGTCGCTGCCCACCATGGCGAGCCATCCCCCGCCATCATCTCCACTCGGCACAGCACAAAGCCCCATCACGACCACCGGGGTGTGTATTTTGCGTACGCATCTGTGTGACATGCGCACGTCCGTGATCACCACGGTTTTGTCCGACCCGGCGCTCGCGAGCAAATCGCCGCCCGGCAAAAAGCACGTCGCGGCGGCGAGGGCGTTCGGGTGGTTTGGTATCGACGCCACCGCGCTCGCCGTGCTTCCGCCGCCGTCGCACCCAAACAGCTTCACCGTGCCGTCGCTGCACCCTGACGCGAGTAAGTTTCGCTTCCCGCTGTCACTAGATAAACTGAACAAATAACCGGGTTCCCACCGGTTTGGCGGGTTGTTTTTAGTTTTATTCACAGCGGTGTCAGATCCGGAGAGATCGTGTTTCACCGGCGCGACACAAACCAGCTCCGTGACGGTTTCCAAATCCCACAGCCGCAAATCGGTTCCCGCCGCGGTGGCTAGGACTGGGCTACCTCCACTCGTGTCGCCTATAAACGCCAGCCCGTACACCTCGCCTGCATGCGGACCGAGCACGTCCACCCTCGCCACCGATGTTTCCTGTGGGTCGTGCGCGTTTGCCGCCTCACCGAACCCGGGCTGCGCCACTTTCCACACCGCCACACCGCCATCCGCGCTCCCCGACGCAAGGACGCGCATAGTAGGGTGCCATGCCACGCGCGTGACTTCGTCTTTGTGGCCGCGGCACACGCCGTGCGGCACGACGCGACCGCCGTTTCCGGCTCCAGACTCATCACGCCACACCCGCGCGGTTTCATCCTCGCCCGCGGTGGCGAACAGATTTTCGTCCCAGGGACAACTCGCGACGTCGAACACGCGGCCGTAGTGCGCGCGTGCGGGGGCGTCCGTTCGACGGACGCCGCGCGCGAACGCGGGCGGCGGGAGGGGGGACGACATCGCGAAGGCGTGTGTCGATGTGTCCGATTGCTATTAGATTCGTGAAAGTTTCTGTTCGATAACAACGCTTATTTTGGACTTGCACTTGCTGCACTTGCAGCAGCACTTGCTCTAAATGGTCTGAAACAGGTACGCGTCGTCGACGTCCGCGCCCTCGGTTTCGTGCACCGCCGCGGGTGCTTGTTTCGAAGGTGGCGGCGCTTCGGCGGCTCCGCCTGCGAAAACAACGCTCAAATCGGCATCCACTTCGTACTCGTCGATTTCACACCCGAGCGTACTTTTGCGCCGAACGCGTTCCGAGCGTAAACTCATGTCCGACCGAAACGACCCAGTCCTTGATGAGCCTTCAGGCGGTGTTACCATCTCGTACCCCGTCGTGCTATGCCGTGGTACTCGCCCTGCAGGCTGTTGGTTTTGTGTCGACCGCACCGAAAAGCTCGAAGCCCGCATCGCGTTGCGCCATTTCTGCTTCACCGTGACGTACTCCTTTTCCGACCTCGCGGAAAAGCTCGAGTCACGCGAGACGTTGGTTGCTTCGAGCTTCGCCGCGATTTGCGCCGCCGCCGCCGCCGCCTCTACCGCCACGATTTGCTCACCCGCGAGCCGTTCCTTGGTCTCCGCTTCAAGAACAATCCGGGCCTCCAGCTCGAGGTCGCTTTGCTGCGTTTTCAGCCACCGCGCTCTGGTTTGCTTTCTTAAAATCTCCTCGTTCTCAACCTGCGCGAGACTGCGCGCCAAACCCACGCGGCAGTTCTCAAGCTGCCGCGCCGCCGCGGTTCCCGACTTGGCGTCCACTAGGGTATCCACCCGCTCGGCGTCAGACGTTATTTTTCGTCCCAGCCGGGCTCGGGCAACCGCGTTGACCCTTTCCTGGTTCTGAACGCGTTCCGTTCGGTCGTTTTGTCGCAAAACCCGCTCAAACGTAACCTTCGCCGCGACGGCTTTCTTTTCCGCGGCTAACTTCCGCGCGTGCGTTTCGTGTTTCGCGCTGGCGAGGTGAAACTTTTCAAGGCGCGCTTTCTCAACCGCCGCCAACGCGGACGCGACTTTCGCTCTTTTCGTTGAAGCAACAAGCGTAAGTTGTTCCATCTTTGTGTCGTTTCTGTCGTTAAGCCGGAACAAAGCCGCGTTCGACTCGCGCTGAAGCCGTTGTTGCACCAAATCCTGTTTTTTCTTCTCGTCGAGCGCATTTTGCGCCAACAGGTTTTTCGCGACCGAAAGTTTCAAAAGCGTACCGCCGAGGTTGGGACCTCGCTCCGTGCGCTTCGCGTCGCGCTCGGTTTTGACTTTTTTTTCGTACTCGCGCAAACGCTCAGCGCGCTTCTCCAGCGTGTGTCGCAACGCCTCCGTTTCAACTTCCTTTTTCAAATGCAACGCCCTCGTTTTCCCTGCCCGCGCGGTGTCCCGCGCGCGGCTTTCCAACCGTTTCCACTCCTCGTGCTTTTTCAGATTTTTGAAATCTTGCGTCTCCATCGCCCGCCGCGCGGTTTCCTCCTCCACTCGCTTCAACGCTTCGGCGCGCTCATCTGTTTCGTAAACCTCCGCCGCCGCCTTCTGCTGCGTGTTCTTCGCGACCTGCGCCGCCGTCCGCTGCTTCTCCCCAAGAACCGCCTTGGTTTGCAAAACCCGGCGCCGGGCCGCGACCTTGCCGGCTTTCTCCGCGAACTCCGCCTGCAGCTTTTCCGAGATGAAAAAGAAAGTGTCAGTCTCTCGTGATGTGTATGAGGGATTGGAAAGGGTATAGGAGTGGGTAGTACTCTCCGACTGTACTCCATACAGAGCAGTAATCAGTCGGTGGAATGAGGTAAATGGGAAAGTTCCCTACCTTTTCCTCACCCGCCAGCTCTGCCAATCGGTTCGCGTCCATCTTCAAACTGTGCTTCGCCCGTTTCGCCTCGTCCAAAACGATGCGCTTTTTCAGCTCAGCATCCGCTGAGTTTTCCCCAGGCGGCGTGATTTTCGTGACGAACGACGCGGCGTCGTGGTCCATGGCGAGGCTCGGGGGCGAGAAATCCGGCTCGAGGTTCACGCGCGCCGCGATGAGCGAATCCAGCGTTTTCGTTCGTCCCGCGAGGTGGTGTTGATACGCGGTGCGTTGCAGGTCTTCGGAGACGCCTTTTTCCTTGAAACTCGCGAAATCTCTTTCCAGCAAACTCAAAGGATCCACTCCGAACTCCATGCACACGTGTACCGATCGGGGGGAGTTTAAAAAGGTACGCGACGCCGGCTTGGTTTGCGAAACCGCTTTTTTCCATTTTAAAGACGACGTCGGCGACGACGGAACCTCCAAAACGGAAGGGCGCCACCCGGGAAGTTTCAGGTGCTCCAGGGTGACGGTGGGAGAGGCTTTCCCAACGCCGTACCGAGCGTCTGTAAGGGTGTTTGTTGCGGGGGTGATCGGGTCAGAGAGGGATCGGATTTGCGATTTGTGATTCTTTGCGCGAATGTTGTTTTTTTTGCCCACAAGAGAATCGCGCAATCCAGCCGAGTCACGTCAACGACGCGAGCTAGTGGTCGACGACGCGGGATCGAACCTCCGTCGATCGCGGCGCACGCGCTCGATGAGTTGGAAACGGGAGAGCACAACGAAAGAAACGCAGGCGCGCGCGTGTGGGTAAACCCGAACGTACAAGCAGGAAGGAGCACACGTACCTCTCAGCGCGTTTGTCATGACCTGGACGAATTCATCCGGCGCGGGCCCTTTCTGTTCCGCCGCGGTGGTCACCGCGGGGACCAGCTTCGAATCCTCGCCGCAGCTGAACTCCAGCCCGCCCATACCGGCCACGGGTGGGGTTTCGGAAACAGTCGCGGAAGGTCGCGCGCCGGGCGTACGGCTGTGTGGACCGAGGTCAATCCAAGAGGCCTGAGGCCTTTTCCGGCATTTAGCGAATCGGACCCATTTTTCGAGAAAACCTGGCGAGCAGCGATTGCGTCTCTCCCCACGAAACTCCAACTGCAGAAAAAAACAATCAAAACAATCGCCTTGTAAATAAATATTTCTCGTCGTTGTGGAATTGGACGAAACCGAAACCGCGTTGTCGGCATGTCAGACCTTCAGTAGTATCGGCGGCGGCCTTCGCGCGTTCGGACTAGCCGAACACGCGAAGTCGCACCGGGGGACGTGCCGGGGTTAGGGAGTCGGGACCCGGCTCGGTTTGTGGCTGGTATTCGCGGAGAGATTCAAATTGCGATTACTTTTTTTGGTGGCTTGGTGGGCGCGTGTTAGTTAAAGAAAGCCTTCCACTCCCGTGCTTGTCCACGGGCGGGGCGTATCGGGGCGACAGTCACGCTCTGTTGGTTTCGCTGGACAACGGGATGTCGGATTCCCACCGAACCGCGTCCAGGTTGGCACAGGTGGCGCGTCGGTTGGAAGGCACGAGTCTCGGATTTCCGCCCTCGACGTCGCAGCCCGAATCTTTGTCGTTGCCCATCTCGGATGGGCTCCCGTCAGAACCCACGCTGGTTGCGTTAATCGACATAGGCACGAACCGGGCGTACGTCGCGGTCGAGGAGGAGGACGGAATCGTCGCGCTTGAGCTTGGCAACGTCACCGCGGACGAGGCACTGCAACGCGTGCGAAGCGTCCAGGGCGCTACCGCCAATCACGCAACTTCCTTCGTATGGAGAAGGCACCCCGGCGGGTTTGTGGGTCTAGCGCACCCGCCCACGGGCCGGTTCCTGCAAGCCAAGAAACAAGGCATGCGCCGACTGGTTTTCTTCGCAAACACCCTGGGAATCAACGAGCAGTTCGAGGTGAGTGACATCCGGGGCGTGAACGGCGACGCGAGGTTCGAATCAGATCCGGCCGCGGCACTCGCCACGCTGACCCTGCGCCCGCGGAGGTTTCCCAACGTCGCGCTACACGTGCGTTTAGTAAACCTGGTGCCTGAACAGAGGCCTCAACAACCTCCAAATCCCCTGGAAAGAGCGATACTTTCAGGAACCTCCTTCCCATCAAACGCGTTCCCGTTTGGGTCGCGGCTTAACTCTGGCCGGGCGACGCCGAGGACGTCTGAAACGTCGACGTCGGCGCCGCAGTCGCCATCGAGAAACGCGGTGCCCGCGTTCCGGCCTTCCGGGAAACCACCCACGCACGGTCAAAGTCAAATCGGAAGCGCCAACACCTCAACGTACACCACCCCAAACGTGTCACCCAACACGTTCGCGATTCGGAAAACGTTCCGAGAAAAACTTTCCTTAGCGCCGACGAGCGCCGGCGTTACCGAAACGAACTCGCTCGCCGGCAGCGCGGCGAAACAAAGCGCGTACGGCAAAAGCAGCGCGTTGTCGCTTCCCAAATACGGCAAAGGCATGTCCAGCTCTTACGGCGGCAGTTTGATGAGCACGCCAGGCCGCCTCGGTCTGGCGGGTCTCGCCGTGACCCCCGGGGGAGGCGTCGCCGTGGGTGAGGTGTCGCAGGATGACGCGCTTGACCTCGGGTTAAGGTTGATGAGCAAGTTTGCGCGGGAAAGCGCGATGGGGGGCAACCGGCGATACGCGCGGCAGGTGTTTTCGTTGTGGGTACGGCACCACCAGACCTTGAAAAAACACGCCTCGAGGGTGGTTCAATTAGCGTCTTTGATGCGCAGGTACGCGTTGCGCTTACCAAATCAAAAGCCTCCCTGTTTCGCGGGTTGTCCGCCCGGAATTACTCAGGCCACATCACGAAACACTGACACGGCTCGTTTTACCCATCACAGAACCATCACGCGGCGGGGTTGGAACCGATGGCGCGCCGCGAGCTTTGCGAAAAAAGACGCGCGCGACGAAGGTACGTATTGCATTTCCCAAATCCAGCGACGGTTTTGCCGATTGTCCAGAATAATTACTCACTCACATAACGAAAGACTGACACTTTGTTTTATTCATCTCAGTGAAACGGCTCCGCGCGGTTTTGAACCGCCGGCGCACGCGCCGGTGTTTCTTGGCGTGGCGTGACTCGTGTTTCGCGACGGCGTCGTTACGAGCGCGAGTGCGGCGTGCCACGATGCGGTTTTCACGGAACAAGCTCGCGGTGGCGTTTTTCGACTGGCTGGACGTGGTGGATGTTCGACAACGGACGGAGGCGGAGTCGGCGGCGGCGGCGGCGAACACGGAAAAGTCGCGGGCGGCGATCGTCGCGACTGAAACTTCGCGGCGAAACAAAAGCGCGCGGTTCGAAAAGAACTGGGAGGCGCGACGACTGCGGATATGCGTATCGCGGTGGCGAAGTGAAACCCTGGCGTCGGCGAGACAAACACGTTTAGTGCAACGAGCTCTGGTGCGATTGACGAACCGACGCGTGGTTGGCGCGGTTGCGCGGTGGCGTGCAGGTACGTGTTGCATTTCCCAAATCCCTCCGACTGTTTGCCAATACAAGACTGACACTTTGTTTTACCTATCGCAAGCGGCTGTTGAAATAAACCGGACGCGAAACGTGTTGCGCAAAGCCGCGCAACGGTGGTCGCGACGATCCCTGGGTGTGGCGTTCCAAACCTGGCGAACTTGTACCCGGGACGTGAAATCTTTCGAAACCAAAGCGAAAATCGCCTCGCGGTTTCTTCGCGCCGCGTCCAAAAACACGGCGTTCCGGGCGTTCAACACCTGGCGCAACTGGGCGGGCGACCGAAGAGCGCTGGAGATGACCGCGGCGCGATGCGTGTTGCGGATGCTTCGCCGGCGCCTGGCGGGCTCGTTTTACGATTGGCGCGCTTTGACCGAGGAAACGCAACAAGAGGCGCGCGCCACGACAACCGCGATCGCGGCTGATTCACGTTTGGAACGATTGTGTGAGCGGTTTCTCGGCGCGGTGACACGACAGGTTTTGGTCAAAGCGTGGAACGCCTGGTCGGTGCGCGCTTCCGTTCTAGTGACGCAGCGGCGGAAAATAAAACGGTGCGTCGCGCGGTTCGCGACGAGGTCCACGTCGATTTCGTTCGACCGGTGGGCCACCGTTACGGAAGACGCGGCACGGTCGCGACGAGTCGCGGTCAGGGCGATCGCCAAGCTCACCAACGGCACCATCGCCAAAACTTTCGCGGCGTGGGTGGCGTACGTCGGCGAAAAAGCCGCACGACGCGCGCGTTTGAATTTAGCGAAACGCGCGATGCACAAAATGATGTGGAACACGTGCGCCCTGGCGTTTACGCACTGGGCACGGGTGTGCGAAACAACACGCAAAGCTGAAGCCGCGCAGACGCAATGGCAAGCCAAGGTGCAACGTGCGGAGCGGTTCATCCTCAGATGGAAGCGGCAGAGCATCGCCGACGCGTTTTTTCAGTGGCGCGTCAACACTCGCGTGTGCCGCGAGGAGGGCGCGCGAGTGCAACTCGTCGTGTCGCGCATGCTCAACCGCTCTGCATACAGCGCCTTCAACGTATGGCTTGACCTCGTCGAGGAGAACTCTCGCAAGCGCCAGATGCTGGCATGGACGTTGGGGCGCATCTCGCGACTCAGCGCTTCAGCAG
>Ga0222710_1000955_pt1 | contig 12055 bp, 12 predicted proteins | sample AntAcemetage1696_FD_181143 | JGI IMG/M metagenome (GOLD analysis project Ga0222710, IMG submission 181143) | Saline water microbial communities from Ace Lake, Antarctica - #1696 | ecosystem: Environmental > Aquatic > Non-marine Saline and Alkaline > Saline | place: Antarctica: Ace Lake... | reverse complement strand
CGCGTATTTGAAGCTCTCAACGTTGGGCTCCACACCCACCACGGACCGCGCGCCGACCATGTACCGCAGGTTAACCCCCGTGTTTATGCCGATCTCCAGAATGTCTTTCCCCGCTAAGCCCGAAAACAGTCCCTGTTTCACCATCACCATCGCCTGTTCGTAGTCCGCCATCCCCACGTCCATGGTTTTCGCGAACTGGGCGTCGTACAATTGTCTCGCCTTGCCCGAAACATCATCTCGCGGCGACCCTAAACGAGACGTGGACGTCGCGCTGGTCACCAGGCCGGCGAACAGATCGCGGCGACTGCAGTTGCCGCAATTTGAGACAAGCAGCGAGCCACGGTAGGATTTGCGTTTCCCCGCGGCGGTGGGGAGTACCACGCGTGTCCCCACGAAGGAACTTGCGAGCGAGGCGGTCATGGAGACCTCGGGGGACACGCGAGCTGCCGTCGCGACGCGCACGGCAGTGGTTGGCGTGGCACACACCGCGCAATCACCGAAAAACAACAACGGCGCCTCCTTTGCCAGCTGGCAGGCGTTTTCACCCGTGGAAGGAGATTCGCGGGGATTTTTTGGAAAAGTGTGCGCTTTCCAAGAACGTGCGAAACGAAACCGAGTCGTGTTCCATTCGGCATCTCCCCGTGACCGATCACCCGCACGCGAAACGGCGCACAGGTGGAGGAGACCTTGGGAAGAGCACCCCGTGGCTTGAATTTCGCCCGGGTGGCTAATCGGTGACTGGGAAGATACGCGCGCTGAAGTGGCGACCAGGACGATCTGGAAACGGCCGAACTCCGAAAAAGACGCAAAGAAGCTTCCAAAAGAGAAAAAGTGAGAAGAAACGAGCGTTCTACATTTCCTCGTTTTTTTCTGCAACTCGCGTCCGCCCTAACGACACACCCGGCCACGCGGCCACGTGGTTTCGACGCAGTCCTGGGGAAGGTTTCGGGGCACGTCCTTGGTACAACTCGAACGCCGTTGTGAGACCCGGGAATAACCGCGTCGTGGTCACGCCGTTTCGCTTCTTTGCCGGTAACGAAAATCGGGCCGTCTGGGTGGGATCACCTTCACCACGTGCGGCCGCGTGTCCGCGTCCCTCAACTTATTTGCGCCGTGTACGTCGCGTTCGCGTAACCCCGAACCCTACACCCTAAAGTGGCGTCGCCCAAAGGTGTGCGACGGCGCGCTGGCCCGGCCCACCCCCCGCGATTGACCGGGCGTACCGCGCCCGTCTCGTCGAGAAAACGTCGTGGGCGCACAACGTCGTGACCTTCTCGCGGTGCCTGGCCTGGCTTGCGAACAGAACACGCCACCCCACGCCGATGGCCTTGCGCAGCCGTGTGTTCTGGCTCCAGTTCGAAGGGTCGCGTCAGCGATCGGCAGTTTCGCGTTCCTGCCTGGAACGACACACGCCCTCATGGCGTGCGTGTTAAACGTCGATTTCGCGGCGGATGGCGTACACTGGCGCGGTTCCTTCGCGCGGCGCACCGCACCTTCCGGGTTCCCCCGGAACTCCCGAACGAGAACAAGCGGGTGTGCTATTTGTGCGCGGCAGGGCGATTGGGATGCGAGTCGAGGAGTTGCGGAAACCGTGGATTCAGCACGTGTTGCGGTTCCTCTTCGCGCCCGCCCGGCGCCCGGCGCGCGGCGGGCGGTTGACCAAAGCGTTGACCAAACGTACGGTGTCACTGGTTGCGAAACGCAAACGCGCGCGCGTCGAGTCCCACCCTTCCTTACCCGCGTCACGCTTTGTTACCCATCCAACGTGAGCGGACGAAGAAACAGAAACGAAGCGTTTCGCGGTCGAGGTGCAACCGGCGACGGACCGAGCGCACGCCGCGGTCCGGGATTCCATGCACCGCGCGCGGCGACGCGAAAGCGCGTCGAACGGGGCGGTACCAAGGCCGTGGAGGGTAGGAAGTGTGGTGAATCGGTACGTTGCGCGTAGTACCTCGCGCCAAGTAGGGTAGTACACGAGCGAAGTAGGGTAGTACCTCGCGCCACGTAGAGTAGTACCTCACGCCACGTAGGGTAGTACACGAGCGAAGTAGGGTAGTACCTCGCGCCAGGTAGAGTAGTACCTCACGCCAGGTAGAGTAGTACCTCACGCCACGTAGGGTAGTACCTCGCGCCACGTAGAGTAGTACCTCGCGCCACGTAGAGTAGTACCTCACGCCACGTAGGGTAGTACCTCGCGCCACGTAGAGTAGTACCTCGCGCCAAGTAGGGTGCACGGTGTTTCACGTGAACGTATGCATCATGGAAGACGTAAACGGACGATTCGTAAAGTTAACAAAACACGCTCGCAAGCGCCTCACCCGCCGCCCGCGCCCGGCCAAGTTTCGTTAAATCCACCCCGCACGCGTTCGCGATGTCCACCTCCCGTTTCGCCCTTCTCACCGGATCGGCAAGCATTTCGTCGTCCCACCCGCCGTGGTGCACGTGCATTCCGTTTCCCGGTTCCATCATCTTCCCGGCGCTCATCGGGACGGGCGCCGCGTCAATCGGCACCGCCATCACTTGCGCCGAAGCGCCGGTTTCGAAACCCGGGTTCGCCCCAACGGGGTCTTGTGGGGTGTACCCGAACAAACCCCCGAAACCGCCACCTGCTTTGTTACCAACTCCGCCCGGCCCTGGGGTTTCGTCCAAGTCGCTTTCCAGAGGGTTTGACATCCGCCGAGGTTTCCACTTATCGTCGTCGTCGTCTTTGTTTTGAAAGCCATTAGTGTTACCATTAGTACCGCTGACACCCGCGATCTCGCGTACGCGTCGGTCCTCGTCGTGATTCCTCTGTTGTCGCCGCGCGATATCGCCCATGTTTTCCCGTCGGTACAGCTCAACCTTGGTTTCCGTCGCCCGCGCGTCGACGCCCTCGCACAGACTGAACACGAAATCCTCCACGAGTTCCAAGTAATCGTTATATTCCTTGAGTTGCGAGAAATCGTGCTGGCGCTTGTTGTATCTAACGGTGGTGGATGATGTGTGGGAGGGCAGGTCAGTACAATTGGTGCGACGTGGGACGAATGGTGCGTGTACGCGTGTGTATCCGCGACTTAGATTGCCGATTCGGTCACGAACACAGGCCGATCGGTGTCCGAGAGGATGACAAGATGGAGAAAGGGTCGTCCCCCCGGCGATCTCTCGATGAACCAGTCGGTTGGCACCCGTTCGTGGTGCGCGGGCGACGAGGACAAAGGACGCACATGGATTTGATTCGCGCGCGAACCTGCACCTCGCGGGTCAGGGTGAGCGCCGCCATGCAGGGGAGAAACGCGCGCACGGGCGCCTCGCGCGACGAGCTCTCCCGAAACGCTGACGATATTTTTCGTCGTCAAGTCCCAGCCAGCTTGAAAAATTTAGCAGTCGGCACCTCACAAAGATTAGGTCTCTCGGTCTCTCGCCCCCACTCACCGCCGCGCCTCCCTGCCGTGAGTCACACTTCCCTCGCGATGCCGGTCGAGGTTCGTATTCTGCACGGCGGCGACATCGCGTGCGAGGTCGCTTCTGTTTTGGCGCGGGTGTTGCTGTCGCAGTCGCCAACCACGAAAACGAAAACGTTCCAAATCGCAGATTACCCGGACGCCGGGTTCGACATCGTGGCCGTGACTGGTCAGGAAAGCACTGGTGAGGACCGCGGAGACGCCGAAAGTACCGCAGTCGTTGCTGTGAAAGACGACACCTCACACACACACAACGTGGACGTCACGGGGGTCGCGGTGACCTGTGAGGACCGCGGAGACGCGGAAAGTACGGGAGTCGTTGCTGTGAAAGACGGTACCGCACACCCAGACAACAACACAAACGACGGCGTCTTTTTCGTGTTCGTCGTGGAAACCGGGGAGTTCGAGAACCCCGCGGACGGGGCGGTGAGTTTCATTCGCGATTTGATGGCGGCGTGTGGCAAAACAAGAAGCACGACCAAAGTGTGGGAAGCGCGACGCGTGTTTAAAGACGACTACGCTCGCGGCCGCGGTGGCGCGTCCGACGGTGCGTATTTCCCATTGAACACGTTCCGCCTGCGCGATTGATTATACCGTCGACTGTACCCGACTGACACTTTCCTTTTTACAATCACCATGCCACCTCCTCGCGCCCCTTCCCGCCACGGACGCAGGTACCAGTAGGTACGGATTCGTGCGCTACGCCGTCGTCGCGGTCGGGGACAACGACGCGACGATGGAACGCGCGGCGTTTCGGTCGAAACAAAACTGCGCCTCGGATTGCAACCAAGCGGGTGCGCTTTTGGACCGGCTCATGCTGGCGAGCGGCGGGTTGAGAGTGTGCGCGCGGCTGGAAATCGACGTGTCCAGGGACACAACGGAAACGCAGGTCACGGCGTGGGTCACGGCGAAGGTTCTGCCGGCGGTAGCGCGGGGTCGGTAGTGTTAATAAAATCTTCATACGGCGGCTTGCGTGTGGTTCTCTTTTACTTTAGTTCTCTATTCGTATTACGATACACGTTAACGCTTCACGACCGCGGCGGTTTCACCCCCTTCTCGTTTCTCCAGCAGTAGTAGTAGTATTACTGGTACTAGTACTACTGGGAGTACTACCAGTAGTACTGGTAGTACCGGTAGGACCGGCAGTACCCGTCCCAGTACTCGTTTCCGTACCCGTGCTCCCATCAGTCCCATCCGGAGTATGACCAGCACTCGCGTCCCCCCCCGCTGACCGCGAAATGTCTGTTACCGCGCTACTTTGTGTATCACTTTGCCCACTGTGTTCGCTTTCCAGCAGCTCCACTATTGTCCGCACCAACTCCTTGGCGCCGTCCGCGACGCGCATGCCAGGCGCCGCTATTTTCGCCATCAAAACCAGGTCCAGCTCTTTCCGCAGGTTTTTAAAAAGCACCGCCACGCGAGCGCTCGCCCGGAAACGAATCCACCCGTCGCAAGTCGCGACCTGCCTCTCGTGGTCAACCTTGATTTTGCCCCCGAATAACAGCAACGGGTACGGCGTGACCAACGTCGCGTCGCGTAAATACACCTTGGTGGTTTTGACTTTTTCGTGGAACACCAGAAACCGAGTGGCGAATTTTTCGCACCCGAAAACCACGGAAGTCGGATGCAAAGAAACCTCCCCGTCCCCCTTGGTCAAGATCTTCTGCTTCCCCGCGTTCGCGAAACGAGTCTGCATGGTGAGGGGCTTTCCGATGCCATTTTGGCCGTTTTGGCCGTTTTTGTTGGCGTTACTTTCGTCCGCACCCCCCGCAACCGTCGCGACGTTCGGGTACAACCCGGCGCAGATACACGCGCGTACTAAAAGTTCGTTACCGGCGTTGACACTGGCGACACGCAAACACTCTTGGGTTCTTTGGTTTTTGTTGGAAAATCCCTGCCCTTTCGTAACGGTTGGTAACGCCTTTTGTTTTGGAGACGGTAAAGAGAACGGCGCGGCGGTTGCGGATAAACCGAGTGGTTTCGGCAAGCCGCCGGGTTTCGCAGCCGTGGTCGTTTCCGCGGCGTCGACGCCGTTTATACTCGTCAAATCATCACTCTTACCCGGATTAATGTCATCCTCCGTGTCATCCACACCACTAAACAACCCCGAGTGGATCCCAAGAAAACCGATCTGGTCAAGCAACGAGACGTACTGCGTGCGCATTTCGCTGATCTGCCTCAGGGTTTGGATGGACAGAAAGTTTCGGTTCAGAAAGTCTCGTTCGTATTGTTTCCCTTTTCGCGACGCCTCGATCCACCCGGAGTACGCCGCGACTAACGTCAAGTGGTCGCTTGTTTGACCAGGGCCAAAGCCTGCTAGCTTCCTGCGAGCAGCATCCGACTCGTCTCTTTTTTCCATCGGGGTCAAAAACGGGCTCCGGAAACCGCACCCCGCCGCGATCGTGAGAATCGGATCCAGACACGAAAACATCGCGCCGTACAGGATCATCTGTGCTTGTGAAAAAAAAGTGTCAGTCTTGGAGTCTTACGGTATGGGGGATTGGGGTCCGAGTAATCGGGCCGGACACAGGGCACTTAGAGTAATTGGGCCGAACAGTACACTTGTGATGTATTTGTAAGAGCCGCGAATACTGGTAAGAGTTACTAGTAGTGCACTTCCAATGACCAGTGGACGTCACAGAGGGGCTTGACACAGTCGGCAGGATTTCGTGAAAGCCCCTACGGCCGCACCTTCCCCAAGCGCGCATCCACCGGGAGCTCGGCTAGGTGTCGCCCCAGGGGGGTCAAATTGTCTTTGTCATCCACGGCGTCGAGTTCGTGTAAACTCGCGAGCGCTGAATCCACCGCTGAGTCGCTCGGCGGCTCTATTGCGTTTCGAAGAAACTCGCGCACGTCGCCGAGTTTTAAAATTTTGATCTGCAGACACAGCGCGTCCAGGGGTACCTTACGATAGGTAAAACAAAGTGTCAGTCTTTCGTGATGTATATTACGTAACTAATCTGGACAATCGGCAAACAGAGAGTCAGGATTCGGGAAACGCGCAAGGCCGTACTCTTAAAATCTCGGGCGTCGCGAACGGCGCGAGCGTTTTTTCTTTTTCCGAGGAATATAAATGAAAGCAGTACCCTTCCCTGACCCTTCCGGCGCGTCCCCTTCGTTGTCTGCCTGATGCTTTTGAGCACCAGGAGGTGACTAACGAGCTCATCCGCGTCACCGGGTCGTACATGGTTTCCCTTACCCTGCCCGCGTCGATTACGAAAACCACGTCGTCGATGGTGATTGAGGTTTCCGCGATGTTGGTGGCCATGACGACTTTTCGAACTCCGGGGGGCGGCGTCGCGAACGTCCGTTTCTGTTCTTCGCTGGACAACGTGCTGTGCAGGGGAACTAGCACGAATTTTGTGTCCACATCCGGAAGCTCGTAAAGCAGCATTTCGTGAAGCCCTCGGATTTCCGCCATCCCGGGAAGAAAAATAAGAATCGCCCCGTCCTCGTACTCGTTCGCGATCAAGGACACTAGCGCCTCGATCAGCTCGAGGTTTATTTTTTCCTCATCCATGGTCTGTGATGGGAAAAAGAAAGTGTCAGTCTTGTATATCGCGATGTATGGACAAACAGTCATCAGCTTCGGTAAAACAGTGTGCTGACGGATTTGGGAAACGAGCAATACGTACCTGTAAACACTTAAGGGTTTGGTCGCTGTACCCGGAGTTGCCGTACATCGCTCTTGTTGTCTCACTGACGTCATCAAGCAACGAAGTTCGCTCCAACGATTCTTTCAGCGCTTGCGTGGTTTTTGTGTTCCGATCGGTAGCCCCGCCCGAAACCGCGTTGAACCGCCGCGACGAGTTACCGGCGACGGACCGCGAATTAGCGTTCGCCTCCGACCCCAACGCGTACTCGCCGTCGGGGTCCACCACGTACCCGGTGGCTTCCAGGGCGTCTTCTAACCGGTACTCCGCCACTGGGAACGTGCGGCCTGGGATTTCCAGCAGTCCGATTTTCCCGGGTACGACTTGGCCGAAATAGTTGGCGAACAAATCCGCGTCCACCGTGGCGCTCATGGCGACGAGGCGGAAATCGGGACGGCGCGAACACAGTTTCCGGAGAATCACCTGGCACGATGGAAAAGAAAGGGTCAGTCGGTCGGACCGCGTGTATTTCCGGGATTGGTATGAGGGATTGGAAAAGTTATCTTGTACTCCATAGTATGAGGGATTGGAAATACTGTCTCCATAGTATTACGAAAACAGTCGTGGTAACAGTCCGAGGGAATGCGCCCTTCTGGTCGTAATAGTCGAGGACGCAGGACGAATATGGGCAATCGCGACCAGCGGAGCGTGGTGAGTGGGAAAGCCCCGCACCAACAGGAAATCGCTAAGCACGTCGCGTTCGTGCACCTCGTCCACCACGACGTGGGACACGCCGGTTAGGTCAGGGTCGCTTTGCAGCCTTCGCAACAAAATCCCGGTGGTGCAGAAAAGCAACCGCGTGTCTTTCGATACCTGCGACTCGAGGCGAATGCTATACCCCACGGTGTTGCCGATTTTCTCCCCCCGCTCGCTCGCCACGCGCTCCGCCACGGCCATCGCGCTGAGGCTGTGATTGTAAACGAAAAGTGTCAATCCTTGTATGGGCAATCAGTGTGTCAGGATTTGAAAAAGGCCCAATACGTACCGGCGCGGCTGCGTGACGATTATGGACGTCTCGCCTCCCTGTCCTTCGTTGATCGCGTCCTCCAGAAGAAACTGCGGCACTTGGGTTGTTTTGCCGCAACCCGTCGCGCCGGAAACCACGGAGGCGTGGCAGTTCTTGATCAGCGCGGTAGTTTCTTTTCGTAAAGCGAACGCGGGGAGGGTTTTGCGCTGCGATTGTTACGCGAAAAGGGGTTAACGTCTTGTATATTGCGATGTATGGACAAACAGTCACCAGCTTCGGTAAAACAGTGTGTTGACGGATTTGGGAAACGCGCGCCCGGCCGTACCTTCGCCTGCATCTTTACCCACGTTTTGTCCCTTTGCTTTTCCTTTTCGAGTCGCAGAAGGCGCTTTGATATCTGCGCGGCGCGCGGGGCGGATGCGTCCGCGGCCGCGGATTTGCGTAACGCCTCTTTCGGTACCCCGCACGAACCTTTCGCAAGTACCTCCGCCGCCGCTAAAGTGGTTTCGTCGTGTTCAATCGTGTCGCCGTCCGCGGTTTCGTCCGTATCCTCCGCGAGCTCCTTGTCGAAAATGGCAGCACTCTTGACGTGCTTGGCAAGCCACGAGTTTTTCGGTTTCGGTCCGTCCCCGGTATTTTCGCGCCCCGACACACTAGCTCGGAACAAGTCCGCCCTAGCGTTTTCGTATAAATCACTCCTCGCGATCGAGCGACGTCCTTGCGCGGTGGCCATCAACGCCGCCCTCTCCGCCTCTTTATTTGTCATGTCCATCGCCATCACCATCGCAGCCGTTTCTTCGCGCTCTTTCTTTTTCGTGCGCGCCGCGTTCGGCTGAATAAGAACCTCCCCCTCGAACGAAAGGAAATTTCCACGTGCGTTTTCGGCAGTGGATGCGGCCGCAGATGCAGCCTCCACCCGTCGTGTGTGCTCGGCTTCCCACCGGTCCAAGCGGTTTCGCAAAACGTCGTCGTCCGAAGACGGTACGGCAATTGAAGTTTTCACGGCGTTTGCATTCTCGAACTGATCATTACTCGCCGCAGTCGTCGCTTCGATCGTTTCTGTTTCAGTAGCCTCAGTATCCATCGTCTGCACATCCATCTGCCTCGTTTCGTCGCCACTCTCCTCTTCTTCCTCTTCTTCCTCCTCATCATCATCCTCTCCTGTTTCCTTCGTCTTCGCCTCCGATTCCATCAAAACCCGCAAATAAGCGGCTCTGCGTTCCTTTTTCCGCGCAAGCGTCGCAAGTTCCGCTTCGCGTTGTAACTCCCCTTTCGCAAACGTGCGCTCAATTGCGGTCATTCCTTGCAGGAACCCGAGGTCCCGCTTCGCGGACGCTAAGGCTTCTTGTTCCAGTTTAGCTTCTTTTTCAGCTGCAACTTGCGCTGCACGAGCCATAGCTTCTTCATCCATCACGCCGTGCTCGCCAAGAATCGCGGGAAGGAACTCCTTGAGCCACTCAATGAGCGCGAAGACACACGGCGCTCCTTTCTCCGCGAACGCGACGGTCGCCAGGGAAGCCGCGACGCCGCGCTTCACCGCGGGGGGCAGGTTCGCGTGGCGAACCGATATCAGCGGCAAGCCACTAATAGGGTACAGGTCGTTCGGGGGGGAGTGAATTTCTAGGAAGCAAGGACGCCACACGTTGTCGTCCTCGGCGTCAATCTGTATTGTCCACAACGTTTCGTCGTGCTCAACCGCGAACTTGCTTTCGAAAATCGACGCCAACGCCAGGGCCTCGTCCGCACGCTCGGCGATTGCGGCCGCGTGCTTTGCATTTGAATCAGGCGCGTCACCTCGCGCCAGGTGTTTCTCGTTAAATCGCCCCAAATCATCAACACCCTCCTCCTCCTCCTCCGGGTGCAGTTTCCGCAACAAAGCGTACGTGGCGTCCTGTTCCGTCCACCCGCACTTTTCCAAAGCCGCCCTGGACTCCACCCTGGTGAACCCGTAGTGCCCCAGCCTCGCGAGCATCGCGCGCTGCAGCAACGCGACGTGCGGGTCCTCGCGCGCGGCGGTGCCTTGTAACGCTCTGCGGTCCTCGGAAGCGGCGTCGCTGGCACCGTTGACTGACTGAATTTCAGCACCTCCAGACGCATGCGACCCGCTTGCTTTGCCCTGGTCCCGGCCAACCGCCGCCGCCGCGTCCGCCGCGTTTTCCGCGCGTTGGCGTCGCCCAAGCGCCGCCAGCGCCCCCGCGGTCATTTCTTTCGTTACTCGTCTGAACGTTTCCGGGAGCTCTTCGTTCGGGGCGTGGAGGCACAGCCAGTCCATGGTTTGCGCGACTCGCGTTTCCGTGGCTTGTTGTTCTTTCTTCAGCACCCGCTGTCGTCTCTGGTGCGGGGTCAAGGACTCGTCAGCTTCTAGCTCAAACTTAAGCGCGGCGAAGTCAAACGCGTCTACTGACTCGGGCACGTGCTTCGTCGCCGTATCGCTCCACTCCTTTTTAAAACCCGCGTTCACCAGCCGCCTTACGAGCCGGTCGTTCCGCATCTTCCGGTCATTTATATTGTCCCTGCGTAGGTCCTTCTGCAACGTCTCCTTTGCAGTAGCCACGCTCTGCGCCACCGCGTGCGCTTCGTGCAACGCGAGCTGGTCCAGGATTTCGTTTTTCGTGTACCGGAACGCTTTCGCGGAAACGCCCGCTTTTGTCGGGTCAGAGTCGCGCGCCAACCGCAGTCCCTCCGCCTTTGCGGAAACGCGCGTCGGCGCGGTGAGCGAGCGCTGCGCCATCGATTCCATTTCCACCGCGAGCGCGGTGTCTTCCAGGTTCTCAACAACAGGCCCTAAGGGCCGTAACCCGCGGAGCAGGTGGGACACCAAGTCCTGCGTGTCGTCCGGCATGTGAAGCAGTTCGGGGGAGACTCCGTTTTGTCGACTCATCGAAAGCATCTTTGACGCACCGGGAACCACGCCTAGCCCGTCGAAGGTGGTGTCGTTGAAACCGCGCCATCCCTTCATGATGTGTGGGTCGTTCGGCTCACCATCAGCGCATGCGAAGTCATCACAAACAACGGCTCGCCGCGGCGGTAACGCAGGAGGCTCACCGTGCACTGGGACGCGTAGATTCAGGATGGAGATCTGCGCGTCGCTTTTCGAAGCCGAAGGCGTCGGCGGTGGTCCCTTCTTTCTCATGGAAGAAACACCTCGGCGGTCTTCACCGCGACCACCAACACGAACCTCCGCGGCCTTGCGCGCCTTCTCGCCGCCGCCCTTGTTCATCGCGTGACGCGGCGACGCCGGCCGCGCGTCCAAGCTCTGGGACGTGCCGACGCGAGTGAGATTTGGTCTCCAGTTTTTATTTTTTTTCGCTAATTTTCCTCGTCAGCTTCATCGGCGGCGGGTTCCGGCGCACCGCGGTCACAACAACGAGCACCCGGGTTGTACGACCCCCCTTCCTTCTCGCGTTCGGTAACGCCTCCCTGAGCTCACCTCCAAGACGAACGGACACGCTTTTTCTTCAGTACTGAAGAACGAGTCGCTCGACATGGGAACTTCCCAAAAAAACGACCACGATGATGATGTACAACAAGTGTCCGACGGCACCTCACGCCCGGGGGGCGGCCCCGACAAAGCCGCGACGGCGGCGGTCATTAAGCGCTTGAAACAAGCCTCGAAGGAAGACACGAACCGGTTCGACAACATGACCTTGGAGGAGACGCTCGAGAGACTGGAAGCTAGCGAACGCGTCGCGGTGTCCGTGGATGCGGCGCTCGCCGTGGAGACGAACCGGAAACGCGCCTTGCTCACGGTTTTCATCGCGAAGAACGTGATGACGCCGGCGCGACAAGACCAGAGTGACGAGACCCCCACGCAGAACGTGTCCTTGAACGTGTCGTCGGTAACGAGCGGCGACATGACACACGAAGACAAGGTCACGCTGGCGAAAAATAAGTTGGCGGAAACACAGGCAAATAGTCGCCAGAAACTGGCGCTCGCGAAAAGCACGCGGGCATACAACGAAACGATGGCCGCCGAGCTCGAAAAGCGGGGCATC
>Ga0222710_1000952_pt1 | contig 12075 bp, 10 predicted proteins | sample AntAcemetage1696_FD_181143 | JGI IMG/M metagenome (GOLD analysis project Ga0222710, IMG submission 181143) | Saline water microbial communities from Ace Lake, Antarctica - #1696 | ecosystem: Environmental > Aquatic > Non-marine Saline and Alkaline > Saline | place: Antarctica: Ace Lake... | reverse complement strand
AGCGCTGACACGATCGCGTTAGGTAACGAATCTGAGGACACCAACTCGTCGAACACGGCTTGCTTTGAAGCAAGAGTGGGCATGAGCGCCCGGGCACGGGCTGCTGCTTGGGCACCGTTGGCGGTGTTGTCGAGCGCCAACTCCCGGTCAATCTCTTCGGTATCAGTGCCACCGGAGAGGCTGAGCCCGGCGAGGAGTTCCCAGCGCAGATCTTGATCGATTGCCAGCCCTTCCAGAGTGATGGCGCCCTCGAGAAGTCCCCGCAGTGTGCTTGAGTGATCGGGGGTCGAGGAGAGGGAAGAAAAAGATTTCAGCAACTGAAACTGGGTGTCGGACCCGGGTGTGGCGGCAGTAGTCAATCCCCACAGCTCGTCAGCAACCTCCCCAATCATCGTGGCACGGTTGGTAGGGGAGAGATAGTTCCTGACGGTGAGAGCCAGTTGGCCGAGACCTGTGCGAACAGTGGTGCTCTCTGTCTCGTGGGCGATGTTGGCGAGAACCAGGTCTATGAAAGTTTGGGGTGGAATTTCAGCGTCGCGGGTCGAATCCCAGACGCTTCCCCAGACCAGGGAACGCGCGAGGGGGTCTGCGATGTGTTTCAAGTTTTTCGTCGCAAAAGCCAGCGAGTGCTCATCGAGTCGAATCTTGGCGTAGGCCAGGTCACCGTCGTTTGGCAGAAGTAAATCTCCTCGATGGCGTCCTACCAACCCGGGAATCTCGGTCGTAGCGCCATCGATGTCTATCTCGAGGGCGTCAATACGCACCAGAGCGCCAGAGTGGTCGGTCGAATAGATTCCCACGCCGATTCGGTGGGGCCTCAGGGTGGGCCAATCAACCGGAGCTGACTGCACCATGTCAGCTCGAGTAATGATCCCCTCGGACGTGGTGTCGATATTGAGAGACAGGGTGTTGACCCCTGCCGTCTCCAGCCACAGGGCACTCCACCCGGCCAAGTCCCGACCGCTAGATTTCTCGAGTTCGACCAGGAAGTCCTTCAAAACCGCGTTGCCCCATTGGTGGCGGGAAAAATAGTTGTGAACTCCACGAAAGAAAGCCTCTTCGCCGACCCAGGCGACGAGTTGTTTCAGGACGGAAGCACCCTTGGCGTAGGTGATGCCATCGAAGTTCACCTGGACGTCTTCGATGTCGTTAATGGAGGCAACAATTGGGTGGGTGGAGGGAAGTTGATCCTGGCGATACGCCCACGATTTCTCCATCGCCTGGAAGGTGGTCCATGCCCCCGTCCATTCGGTGGCTTCAGCGGTAGCCAGAGTGGACGCCCATTCGGCAAACGATTCGTTCAACCACAGGTCATTCCACCACCGCATGGTGACCAAGTCACCAAACCACATGTGGGCGAGCTCATGGAGAATGGTGACCACGCGACGCTCGCGCATCGCATCAGAGACTTGAGAGCGAAAAATGTAGGCCTCGGTAAACGTGACCGCTCCCGCGTTTTCCATCGCGCCAGCGTTGAACTCGGGGGCGAAGATCTGATCGTATTTATCGAAGGGGTAGGGGTGGCCAAATTTCTCTTCGTAGAACGAGAACCCTTTTTTGGTCGTAGCAAAAAGGTAATCCGCATCCAGGTAAGGGAAGAGGGAAGCTCGCGCGAATACGCCCAAAGGAATGGTTTTGCCACTTGAGGACACGAGTTCGTCAGAGACCTGCTCGTAGGGTCCTGCGATGACCGCTGTGATGTAAGAGGAAATGCGCGGTGTGGGAAAAAATGACCAGGTTGCGCCACCGTCGGTTGCTTCCGTGCTTTCTGCAGCCTGATTGGAAATGACGCGCCAGTGCGAAGGGGCGTGGATAGTGAATTGGAAGGTTGCCTTAAGGTCAGGCTGCTCAAAAACGGCAAACACACGACGCGAGTCCGGAACTTCGAACTGGGAATAGAGATAGACCTCGTCATCCACCGGGTCGACAAAACGGTGGAGCCCTTCGCCTGTGTTCATGTAATAAAAATCAGCCTCGACTTCGAGGGTGTTGTCTGCGCGTAACGGGGCCAACGAAATTCGAGAGTCCGCGAAAGCTTCAGCGGGGTTGAGAGATTCCCCGTTCAGGGTGATCGAGTGAACAGCGGAGGCAATGGCATCGACGAAAGTTTCCGTCTGCCCTTCGGAGACAAACCTGATGGTCGTTCGGGTGCGAAAAGTGGGGGAGCTTGCAGCCTCGCGAACATCGATGTCGATGGCATAGGACTTGACAGTAATGAGTCCTGAGCGGGTTAGCGCTTCTTTCCGAGTCAGATTTTCTCCAGGCATCGCCAAACTCCTTGTTCTTGCTGACATCGGGTACGCCCCGGTTTAATGTGACCTACAGTGTAAAACCTCTGCGGAGAAGGAAGAATTACGCTTTCTTCGACTCCACGTCAATGGTCACGGGCATTGCCTCTTCGGGGATGTCCTCCGCGGTTGCTCCGCCGCTGGAAAGGGGCTTCGCTTCCCCGCCAAGTTTCGGCGGTGGGGTCATCGTGATTTCTAAGTCGACCTCGGTCACCGCTTGGCGCATCCGTTGCAGGTATTCGTTCAAGTAACCCTGCTGACGACGGACATCACTCAACTGGCTTTCAGTGTCCGAGAGCATGTTCCCCACAAGGTCCTCGGTGTCGCGTGAGATGGCGCGCGAGCGCTGCACGGTTTCAGAAATTAGGCGCTCGGCATAGCCGCGAGCTTCTTTGGTCAATTCGTCCGAGCGTCGTTGCGCAGACTCGAGTACGGTGTTTGTCTCTTGGCCGAGGTCTTGCGCGCGCTGGGCTGCGTTCTGGACGTGCTCGTCAGCTTGCTGGTAGGCCTTTTGCGCGTAGTTATCAGCTTCTTCGTGAATGGCCGCGCGGGCACGTTCGGCCTCATCGATTTGCTGACGAATACTGGAATCCGTTGCCACAGCACGCTCTTCAGCAGCGTGAAGGAGCTCTGAAGCTTCGCGCTTGACTTGTTCGACCTGGCGAGAGGCTTCAGCCTTGATTTCGGAAACTTGCTTCTCAGCTTGGCTAATCATGGTCGCTGACGCTCGCTCGGCACGAGTTCTCGTGTTGGTAGCTTTTGCGATTTCGTCTGCGGCCTGTTGGCGCAATTGTGCCGCCTCGCGCTCTGATTCCAGTCGGAGGTCTTCGGAAGTTCGTTGAGCGTCGGAGAGAATTTTCCGTGAGTCTTTGGCTGCGGATTCCCGAACCCTCGTTGCTTCGCTCCGGGCGTTGCCCAAAACCTCTGCAGCTTCTGCGGCTGCTTCCTGGGTGATTTTTTTGGACTGTTCTTCCGCGAGGCGAAGAGTTTCCTCAAAGGCTGAGCCCAGTTCAGCAAAGCTCGGTTTGGCGCGGCCAGCGCGATCGTTGGCGTCGGTTACATCGCGGTTCAGGCGTTGGATTGAGCGGGCGTTCTCTGCCCGCTCGTTCTCAAGGCGTTCGAGGCGTTCGTTCAGCTCACGGACGTACCGAGCAACATGATCGGTGTCATAGCCGCGGACAACGCGACGAAAATCGGGGACAGACATTTAGGGGGCTCCTTGCCAGAGGCTTTCCTCAAGGATAGGGCAAAAATGGCCCTCGCGGGGTCTGAAGCAAAATTGTTATACAGCTGCGGAGTCGCATGAATTTATAGACTGAAGTCATGCGCATTCATATCGCCACGGACCACGCCGGGCTCGAGTTCAGCCAGGATCTTGCCGAGCACCTCGAGCTTTCGGGTCACGAGGTAATTGACCACGGGCCCACTAGTTTCGACGAGCTCGATGACTACCCGAGTTTTTGTATCAACGCAGCCCTCGGAGTGGCCGCTGATCTTTCCCGAGGGGTACCTGCGTTGGGGGTTGTGTTTGGAGGCTCGGGAAACGGGGAACAAATGGCCGCAAATAAAGTCAAAGGAGTGCGGGCTGCTTTGGTGTGGAGCATGAATACCGCCGTCCTCGCCCGCGAACACAACGACGCGAACGTATGCGCCATGGGTGCTCGCCAACACAGCATCGATGAAGCGTTGCTTTTTATTGACACTTTCATTCGCACCCCCTTCAGCGGCGAGGAACGCCACATGAGACGTATTGCGCAGTTAGGTGAGTACGAAACAACGGGAGCTATCGCCGGTTTTCCGCTGGGTAGTTGATTTCCTATGCCCGAGGGTCACACCGTTCACCGCGTTGCCAACTTATTTTCTGATCTCTTCCAAGGGCAGGCTCTCAGCGCTGAGTCGCCGCAGGGCCGCTTCACAGAGGGCGCAAATCTGATATCTGGCGCCACGGTTCTCAGCTCTCAGGCGGTGGGTAAGCAACTGTTTATTGGCTTTGACAACGGTGCGGTATTGAGAGTGCATTTGGGAATTTATGGGGCCTGGGATGTCACGACCCTCAGCGGCGAAAGCGTTCGAGCGGGTTCCCCGGCGGCCTCCTCGCTGGGGGCGCCTAGAGCGACAAGACGACGAATCGGTGAATCTGACTCTTTGAGCGATCCTGATGAACCTTTTCCCCCGGCACCCAGGGGTCAGGTGCGCCTGCGTTTGGAAACAGCCGACGCGGTTGCAGATTTGCGTGGTCCAACGGCGTGCGAAGTACTCACCCCGGAGCAAGCGCAGCAGGTTAAGGACCGTTTGGGCCCAGACCCGTTGGTAAACACCGGCGTTCGGGGGGAACGTGAATTTGTCCGTAGGGTGGCAGCGACTAAACGTCCCCTGGGCCTGGTGCTGATGGATCAGAGTGTGGTGAGCGGGATTGGAAATGTTTATCGCGCGGAAATTTTGTTTCGCCACAACTTAGACCCCCACCGCCCCGCTTCGGCTCTGGAAACCACCAGAGCCCAAGCCCTCTGGAAAGACTGGGCGAAGCTGCTTGCACTCGGGGTGAAGACCGGCGTCATGATGACAAGGGATGATCTCACCGCTGCTCAAGCGGCCTCAGCGCTTCGCTCTTCAGCCAACCGCTATTTCGTCTACAAGAGAGAGGGACGCCCGTGCCGCGCTTGCGGCTCTCCCATTGCGCTAGAAATCATGGCTGCTCGTAAGCTCTATTTCTGCCCCTCATGTCAAACCTCCTGAAAGCCGAGCCATGATCCTCTCCCACGTCATCCGCGATTCTCACAGGGAGGATGGCCCCGTTGACATTGTTGTCGACGGGGGTGTGATCTCCGGAATTTTTCCTGCCGGCACCGCTCCCTCAGCCGATCACCGCGTGATTGACCTGGATGGCCGAATCGTGATTCCTGGTTTGTGGGATGAACATGTCCACTTTGCCTTCTGGGCGCAACACCGTCGACGAGTCTCCCTCGCCCGTGCCACTTCGGCCGCGGAAGCCGTGGCGATTATGGCTCAAGCCGTCTCAGACAACCTCCGGTCCGAGGACCCTGCGCAGATCTTTATCGGCACGGAATATCGAGATGGCCTCTGGAAAGACACGAAGTCTCTGACGCTGTTAGATGAAGCCACCGGCGCAACTCCGGTGGCTTTGGCTTCGGTGGATGTTCATTCGGGCTGGCTGAACAGCGCCGCACTCGCGCTTCTCGAGGTCACTGGTCACGATGAAAACGGCGTCATGAGGGAACGCCCGTGGTTTCAACTCACTCAACGGTTATCCCTGATGCCCGAGGACACGCTGGATGCCTGGGTGCTCGAAGCCGCCCAGCACGCAGCGTCCCGAGGCGTTGTCGGGATTGTCGATTTTGAGATGGGGTATTCCCTGCCCGACTGGGTGCGGCGCGACGAAAATCTCGAGGGCCCCTACCCCCTCCAGGTGGAGGCGGCGGTCTATCCCGATGATCTCGACCGCGCGCTTGCCGAAGGCATGACCAGTGGGGTGAAGCTGGCAGAGGCTATAACGGTGGGGCCTTTCAAGATCATTACCGACGGGTCCTTGAATACTCGCACCGCCCACTGTGTCGAGCCCTATCTGGCGGTGGAGAGCGAAGAGTACGGCGCCATGAACTTTCCGCCGGAAGAAATCGAGGCGCTGCTGACCAAGGCACACGCGGCAGGGTTTTGGCTAGCCGTCCACGCCATTGGGGATGAAGCTAACCGGATCATCTTGGACATTATGGAACGTCATCATTTGACTGGACGCATTGAGCATGCGCAGTTAGTGCGCGGGGCGGACTTCTCCCGGTTTGCCAAACTTGGCATTATCGCCAGCGTTCAACCCGAACACGCCATCGATGACCGCGATGTGACTGACGTGTACTGGGCTGACCGGGCCGATCGAGCATTTGCTTTGCGAACGCTCGTCGATAGTGGAGCCACCCTGGTCTTGGGCTCGGACGCGCCGGTATCTCCCCTGGATCCGTGGATTGAAATCGCCGCTGCCGTGACGAGGACCAGAGATGGCCGTGCACCCTGGCATTTGGCGGGGGGCTTGAGCTTTGATGAGGCACTGGATTATTCAACCCGGACGACCCTGGAGGTGGGACAACCTGCGAATATTGTCGCTCTTGATGCCGACCCTCGGTGGCTCATAGAAGCGCTCGGCTCCGACATGCCCAGGGTAAGTGATGCCCTTCGAGGAATGAAAGTTGCGCTCACCCTCAGCCGAGGAGTGGTCACACACGAAAGTGTGTAAAAGAGGGGATGACGGGAATCGAACCCGCGCCATCAGTTTGGAAAACTGAGGCTCTACCATTGAGCTACATCCCCGGAGGGAACTTCTTCAGCCCCGATGTTACTGCATCACTCGAGCACAGGTTTTCGAAAGGCGAGGAACCGGCTAGACTTTGCGAGGTTGTTTCACCGGGTGTGGCTCTCCAGGCTGCGCCCCGCAAAAGTGAAATGTGCCTGGCCATCGGGGCGTAGCTCAGCTTGGTAGAGCGCCCGCTTTGGGAGCGGGAAGTCGCAGGTTCGAATCCTGTCGCCCCGACGAAGACCACCATCACAACAACGGGAGAAAACGTTTTGCCAACGACCACCAAAGAAGCCCTCACCTCCACCCGGATCCGCCTCGTCATCACGGTGACACCGGAAGAGCTGAAGCCGAGCCTCGACCACGCCTATCAGCACATCGCCGAGGGAATGAACATCCCGGGCTTTCGTAAAGGCAAAGTTCCTCCCCCCATCATCGACCAGCGGGTGGGACGCGGCGAAGTTCTGAACCATGCTGTGAGCGAGGGGCTTGATCGCTATTTCCAGGCTGCCGTCCAAGAAGAAAAGATTCGCACCCTCGGGCAGCCCCAAGCTGATGTCACCACGTGGCCGTCAGACAAAGACTTTTCTGGCGACCTAGTGGTCACCATCGAGGTGGACGTGCGCCCTGAGTTCACGATGCCAGCTTTCGAGAAGTACACCCTCGAAGTTGAGCCGGTCGTCGTCTCGAAGGACGATGTCGAGTCTGACTTGGATGACCTGCGCGCTCGCTTTGGAAATCTTGTCACTGTCGATCGCCCCATCAAGAGCGGCGACTTTGTTCAAATCGACTTGGAAGCCACGATCGGTGACAACACGATTGATAGCGCTAGTTCGATCAGCTATGAGGTGGGCTCTGGACAACTGATTGACGGAATCGATGACGCCCTCGACACTCTGACAGCGGGAGAAGCGACGACTTTCGAATCAAAGCTTTTGGGTGGCGATCACGAAGGTTCGATGGCGCAGATTGCTCTCACGGTCCTCAGCGTGAAGGAGCGTGAATTGCCCGAAGCCGATGACGACTTTGCGCAAATTGCCAGCCAATTCGACACCATCAAAGAACTCCGTGAGGACATCAAGGCCCAGGTGGAGCGTCGCGGTGTGTTCAAGCAGGCGCAGCAAGCCCGTGACGCGCTGGTGGAGAAAATGCTCGGCGAAATTGACATGCCACTACCCCAAGGCGTAGTCGATGCAGAAGTCAATCGCCACCTCGAAGGTGAAAACCGCTTGGAGGACGATGTCCACCGAGCCGAGGTCATCGTGTCGACCGAAAAGTCCCTCCGGAGCCAGCTCATGCTCGATGCTTTAGTAGAAAAGCTCGAGGTTGAGGTCGGCCAGGATGAGCTCACCCAGTATCTGATGCAGTCTGCGAGCCAGTACGGCATGGAACCCTCGGAGTTCATCCAGAGTTTGCAGGAGAACAACCAGATTCCCTCCATGGTCGGAGAAGTAGCGCGTTCGAAGTCGCTCTCCGTCGCTTTGGCCCAGGTCAGCGTGAAGGACACCAAGGGCAAGAAGGTTGATCTCAGCTCCGTCACCAAGACAGGCGACGACTCTGTCGAAGCCGCTATCGCGCAGGCAGTTGCTGACAGCGCGGCTGAGGACGAGCACGACCACTAGGTCCCACTCTGCCGAGGGCGAACACGCGCGCGTATAAATCACCAGCACCGGTACTCTCGAGGGACCGCGCACGTTGGCCATGGAGGAGAGCAACACAGTGACAATGTCTGAAAGCATGATGCAGCCGAATGTCTTTGACCGGTTGCTGAAAGATCGCATCATTTGGCTAGGATCTGAAGTTCGCGATGATAACGCGAACGAAATCGCTGCGAAGCTTCTGTTGCTTGCCGCAGAGGACCCCGATAAAGATATTTACCTTTACATCAACTCTCCCGGTGGCTCGATCACCGCGGGTATGGCGATTTATGACACCATGCAGTTTGTCCCCAATGACATTGTGACCGTGGGCATTGGTATGGCTGCCTCCATGGGTCAGTTGCTTTTGACGGCTGGCACCAAGGGCAAGCGATACATCACTCCCAACGCACGGGTGCTCCTCCACCAGCCCCACGGTGGTTTCGGTGGCACAGCGAGCGATATCCAGACCCAGGCACATCTCATCAACGATATGAAGAAGCGCCTCGCCCAGATCACCGCCGAAGCAACAGGCAAAACCTTGGAGCAGATCACCGAGGATGGTGACCGTGACCGCTGGTTTAGCGCGGACGAAGCTTTGGAATATGGATTCGTTGATCACATCCGGGCTTCCGCCAGCGACGTTGTTGGCGGCGGCGGGACCGAGCAGGGCAAGAAGAAGTAGGCGGAATACCCATGATGAATAACATTCCTACGGCGCGATCCGAGTTCCCGATGCCGGAAGCTCGCTACATTTTGCCCACCTTCGAGGAGCGCACCAGCTACGGCTTTAAGCGCCAGGACCCTTATGCGAAGCTCTTTGAAGATCGCATCGTGTTCCTCGGTGTCCAGGTTGATGACGCTTCGGCTGATGACGTGATGGCGCAGCTGTTGGTTCTGGAAAGTCAGGACCCCGACCGCGACATCGTGATGTATATCAATTCACCCGGTGGGTCTTTCACCGCGATGACGGCTATCTACGACACGATGCAGTACGTCCGCCCGCAGATTCAGACGGTCGTTCTTGGCCAGGCTGCTTCTGCCGCTGCGGTTATTTTGGCCGGAGGCGAGCCAGGGAAGCGTCTGGCGTTGCCCAACGCCCGCGTGCTCATCCACCAGCCCATGATGGGCGAAGCGGGCCGTGGCCAGGCATCCGATATCGAGATTCAGGCGAAGGAAATTACCCGCTTGCGCGAGTGGCTCGAGGACACTCTGTCACGTCACTCAAACAAGAGCACCGAGGAAGTCCACCGGGATATTGATCGGGACAAAATATTGACCGCAGCCGAAGCCCTGGAATATGGGCTCATCGACCAGGTTCTGAACACTCGGAAGTCCCCAGGAGTTGCTACACCTGCTTCTGGACCTGCCGCCGTTACTGCCGGCTAGTAGGACGAGACCTTATCCTTGCCAGGAAAATGGCGAGGATAAGGGCTAGAGCCGCCACACCAACTCCGAGGCCGATAATCCCAGCACTCGGGGCTCTCGAATCCTCGACGGGCATGGTGACAGGCGTCATTGCTACTTGTGTTTCTTCGGTGGGTGTTGCATTCCGGACTCCGCAAACGGGGGCGGAGGGAGTGCCCACAGCGACAGAGTGATCATTTTCTGGGGAGAAGGTGACATCGTAACTTTCGGAGACACTGTGTCCATCTGCTGAGACAAACTGGTAGGTGATTGTGTAGACGCCGGGCTCCCCCAGATCTACCAGGGAGTGCATGCGTCGCTCGCTAATGTCCACGCAACCGTTTCCGAAATACAGCCCGGCGCTATCCGTGACGGCGATGGCGAAGCCCCGGCTTTTCCCGCCTAGGTCAAGAAAATCGTCATCAGTGGCGATGGATACTTCTACAGGGCTCTGGGTCACGATTGAATCGGGTGCAGGAGATCGACTGTCCACCACGTTATGAGCCTGCGCGGGGCCGGCGACGCTCAGAAGCACGACGGTGAGGGCGGCAAACAGGGGATACCTGTGAATTTGAATGGGCCAGAGCGCTCTCACGATTACTCAGTGTATTCCCGCCACGCCAAGGGGGAGCTGTGGAAAATCCCTGAGGTGAGGGCGGTCAAAGGTATGCTCAAAAAGGTCTTCGAGACGCAGGAAAGGCTCCCATGGCACGCACCGGTGAAACAGGCGCGCTTCTGAAATGTTCGTTCTGTGGCAAAAGCCAGAAGCAAGTCCAGCAGCTCATCGCGGGCCCTGGGGTCTACATCTGTGACGAATGCGTCGAACTGTGTAACGAGATCATTGACGAGCGTCAGTCTGAGGGCACAGCGCAGGCCATCGGGGACTTCGACCTCCCTAAGCCCAAGGAAATTTATGGCTTCCTGGAGGAATACGTCATTGGTCAGGAAGCGGCAAAGAAGTCACTTTCGGTAGCGGTCTACAACCACTACAAACGTGTGCGTGCTTCAGCAACTCCTCATCCTGCCGGGCTAGACGACGACGTTGACATTCAAAAGAGCAACATCTTGCTGATTGGCCCAACAGGGTGCGGGAAAACCTATCTCGCCCAAACCCTCGCCAAGCGCCTCAACGTTCCGTTTGCCGTGGCTGATGCTACGGCCCTCACGGAGGCGGGTTATGTCGGGGAGGACGTTGAAAACATTCTTTTGAAGCTGTTGCAGGCAGCTGATTATGACGTCAAGCGCGCCGAAACGGGAATCATCTATGTCGACGAGATTGACAAGATTGCCCGCAAGGCGGAAAACCCCTCAATCACCCGAGATGTTTCCGGTGAAGGGGTCCAGCAGGCACTGCTGAAAATTCTGGAAGGAACTATTGCGGCGGTTCCCCCTCAGGGTGGGCGTAAACATCCGCAGCAAGAGTTCATTCAAATAGACACCACCAATGTGTTGTTCATTGTGGCCGGGGCTTTCGCCGGACTAGAGGAAATCATTTCCCAACGCGTGGGTCGCCATGGGATCGGATTTGGTGCTCCCCTGCACTCTAAGAACGCTTCCGAGGATCTCTTTAGCCAAGTGCTCCCCGAGGACCTCCACAAATTCGGTTTGATTCCCGAATTTATTGGACGTCTTCCCGTCGTGACGACTGTGACCCCGCTGGATAAAACAGCTCTGATTGATATTTTGACGACACCGAAAAATGCCCTTATCAAGCAGTATCAGCGCATGTTTGTTCTGGATGGCGTGGCGCTGGAATTTGAGCAGGAAGCGCTGGAAGAAATCGCCGCGCTGGCCGAAGTGCGTCAGACCGGTGCGAGGGGTCTCCGGGCAATTTTGGAAGAGGTTCTGGGGCCTGTCATGTTTGATGTGCCCTCGTCTGAAGAGGTGGAACGGGTCATCATCACGAAGGACACCGTCCTAAAAAAGACCGGTCCCACGGTCGTCACAAAAACTGCTCAGCGTCGCGAAAAATCCGCTTAGTTTTTACCCTGACACCACTTCGCCATTATCGAGGGTCACAACGGGGCGGTTCTCTAGCCAGGTGAGAGTCCACCGAAGGGTGGCCGCTTCCTCGGAGTTGAGGTTTGCCTCCACGGCGCGGATCCTCACAAGGAACTCGGCTGACAGACTACTGGGACTTTCGCCAACAGAAAACCTGCTTCCCAAGCGCATTACCGTGACCCTGCAATCTCGTTTTCGTACATCACCCATGAGGTTCTGGTGGCGAGAGTGTCATAAAGGCGTTGCGCCGTGATGTTGTTGGCTTCGGTAACCCATCTCAGCGCGCCCCCGCCGTGTTGACCAGCGTGCTCCTTGACCGCGGCGATGAGGGCTGTCCCCACTCCCTTGCCCCGGGTGGAGGGGTGGGTATACAAGTCATCGAGAAACCATGATGACGCTGCCGTAAAAGTGTCGGGTTGGTTCCTGAAGTGCGCAAATC
>Ga0222710_1000948_pt1 | contig 12111 bp, 9 predicted proteins | sample AntAcemetage1696_FD_181143 | JGI IMG/M metagenome (GOLD analysis project Ga0222710, IMG submission 181143) | Saline water microbial communities from Ace Lake, Antarctica - #1696 | ecosystem: Environmental > Aquatic > Non-marine Saline and Alkaline > Saline | place: Antarctica: Ace Lake... | reverse complement strand
TGTGGTTATAGCTTTGCTAAGAGCATCGGCTTTTCTCTTAGCTTCCTCACGTTCTTGTAGGGACTTAGTAGGATCAGTAGCGATAATGTTATACTCCGCCAGTTGCTCAACCGCACTTACCTTTGTGGGGGTCATCGTTAATGCTTTATATTGATTTACCCCATTAACAAAAGCTGCGGCTGCGGCTTTGTCTTCTGGAGACGCATTAGGATCATTAGCTATGGCAAAAGCGTCAGCATATTTTTCCAAGTCGGTCTTTTTACCCGCAGCCATACCCGCAGCAGTTAGTTTAGCATTACGATCCATTGCTTTGGTGTACAACCCAACACCGCCTTCGACGGCCTTCAAAGATTCCCCACGTTGCATTTGATCTAAACCAGCGAGCCCTTTTGTTGCTTCGGCTTCTCTGGTACGTCTTTCAGCGGCACTCTTTTGCATAAACGGCAATGTAGCCGCTCCCGCTTGTCCAAACGATTGTAAGAAATACGGAGAGTCAGACCCAGCCATACTTGCCCCTAGTTGGGCAAGAGCCATGTATTTATCTTGCTCGCGTTGTTTCTCTAACTGTGCAGGCATAGACTCTAGATACTGTTTGTAAGCTTCAGTGCCTTTACCTTCAGGAATGCCACCTAATAGTTCTTTGTATTGATCAACATAATTAGCCATACCACCTTCAGGAATGCCACCTAATAGTTCTTTGTATTGATCAACATAATTAGCCATACCACCTTCATTAAATGCAACCAAACCGCCGCTTGCCATACTAGCGGGATCAAACATTTGATCAGGTACAGGTAATCCTTCCAACCCAGCACTTTGTTGGGCTTGTTGCGGCATGGGTTGAGGTGGCATTTGTCCACCCATTTGTCCACCCATTTGTCCACCCATTTGTCCACCCATTTGTTGTGGCGTGGGTTGAGGTGGCATTTGTCCGCCCATTTGTTGTGGCATGGGTTGAGGAGCCAGAATATCTTGAGCAACAGTCCGAGCAGGAGCTTGTTCTTCCGTCTGAGCGCTACGCATCCGGTCAATAAACATACCCGCCATAACCGCAGCAATTGGATCTAGTAACCCAACCTGTGTAGCTCGAGCGATTTTCTGTTTATTGCCCCCATACTCTTTAGCTATTTCTTCCGGGGATTGCAAACTATACGGTTTCGTTTCCATGTTTTTGCCTTACTTCATTAGGTTGTACATACTTAGACCTTGCAATCCAGCGCCAGCTAATTGACCTGCCATCGAGGGTGGGGCGGAATATACCGACTGTGTACCCTGCGTAAGCGGCAACCCGCCGTACATGCCCTGCATAAAGCCTAGCTGCTGATACGGAAACTGCTGCTGCGTTAAATAATCTTGGTATGCGGTGTCCAGACCCTGTTGCTGTAACCCACGTTGTTGTGCGCCAGCTTGCGCCATGGCGTCAGTACTAGCTGTTTCTTGGCTAAACTGCGTTTGCCCCAACTGTCCCAAAGTGCTAGCTGCTTGCCCGGCTGTGCTAAGACCAGAAAGCCCATATCGCCCAGCACCTACGGCTTGGCCCACACCTTGTAGTCCTGTTTGAGCACCTTGCATACCAGCCTGCTGCCCAGAGATACCGGTTCTTGTACCCTCTAAACCTAACCCAGCGCCAGAGATTTGTTGGCCTACACCTTGTAGTCCTGCTTGCGCTCCGCTAATGCCTTGCGCTGTGCCTTGGAGACCTAACTGCCCCGCAGCTAACCGCTGACCTGTGCCCTGCAAACCTAAACCAGCACCCTGCATACCTAGACCATACAAATCTCCAGCCTGACCAAGACCTTGTAGCCCTGCCTGTTGGCCCTGAATACCCGCCTGAGTACCTTGTATACCTTGGGCAGTACCTGCCATACCTGTTTGTAGTCCTCGATAGCCCGCTTCTAGACCTTGGATACCTAAGCCCGCACCGAACTGTTGCGCTTGTTGAGCTTGTTGGAAGGCGTTTTGTAGTCCTTGGGCTTGGATATCACCGAGCTGAGTACCTAAATTACGCTGGCGCTCTGCTTCTAAAATAGCCGAACGAGATCCACCGAATGCACCTTGTTGGGCGGCTTGTGACTGCATACCCTGTTGTTGGATCTGAGATTGACGAACCGCTTCCCGTTGCTGAGTGTCAACTACGTTTTGCATATAGGGTGACATGTAAGCTTGCATTGACTCTGGAGACGTGGCTTGTTGAGCGTATTGTGCTCCCGCACCGAAACCCTGTTGTGCTCGTTGTACACCAATACCGCCAATCCCTGCACCGGCTTGCCCATACCCCATACCTTGCATACCGATACCTGCGGCGGTGCTACCATATTGTTGGGCTTGAGGAGCTAACCCTGCGGCTTGTGCACCGTACCCAGCACCCATCTGGCCGTATATATCGGCTTGGCCTTCCGCCGCACGTTGTGCTTGTTGGGCTGTAGTTAGTCCTTGCTGACCATACTGAGCACCTTGTGCGCCATAATTTAATGCACCTTGTTGTGCTAACTGCGAGGTATCCATAGCCTGCTGTGCGCCTTGAGCGCCATAAGCCGAAGCCATATTACCAAAGCCTTGTGCGCGACCGCCAGTAATGCCAGCTATCTGACCTGCTTGTTGAGCACCTTGAGCACCAAAATCAGCGGCTTGTTGCCCGAACTGAGAGCCTTGAGCGCCGTAACCTATGCCAGCTTGACCCGCTTGTGACCCTTGAGCGCCGTACATTTGCGCCATACGTTGTGCTTGCTGTGCAGATTGTTGCGCTTGTTGTGCACCTGCAATACCTAATGTCGATGCGGCACCGCCATATCCAGCACCAGCTTGCCCATAGCCCAACGAAGTTTGTTGTAACCCTTGCGCTACAGGTTGTGTAGCAAGGCCCCCTTGTCCCACTGCTGAGGTTAGATTAGACGCCTCCGTCAGTTGAGGTGCTACCTGCTGATTTGCTACGTTCTGAAACGCTTGCGCTTCCATAGGGCTAAATGTAGCCATTCTTTGCCCAGCATAGGGCTGATACGTTGCCCCTGTGGTTAAAGCGTGCGCTCGCCCTAGCGTATCTTCTACGTATGGACGTGCGTATTCAGGAATATTAGTCTGAGTGACTTTTTGTTCGCTGGGACCGCCCCCGCCCCCGCTAGCTATATAGGCTTTTATCCTGCCGCCCTCTTTTTTGAAAGCTCGCGTATCTAGTTCTGGGATACCTAGGTTTAAAAGGGTGCGGCTACTCTGCAACATTTAAGTGCTCCTTACGGTACGCATCATACCGCTCAAAATATATAGTTTTCCAAACTTCGGGCATATACTCTTTGGCTTTTTTCTCGCCTACACAGACATGCACGGCGTACGTAATAATATGTCCTGCTGCGTACCGTAACCCGTGGGCTATCTCTAACCCATGTTCATCTTTTTGAGTTTCAAATTTATTTGCGGTGTCATAAGCAGAAACAACGCTAATCCACATAGGTAAAACTTGCTCTTGGATGCTACGGTAGAAAGGATTTGCTTGTAAATAAACTAAACAGCATAGAAATGCGTGGTTGATACGGTCGTCGGAAACAGGATTGTCTTTATCTACCAGATCATCCCATATATGGGAAAGGTCAACAAACAAACGAAACATGTTTAGCGCGTCTTGATTTCCGCCAAACCACTCCAGTTTTCCTTCTTCTATGTTCATGCTGGCATAACCGTATCAAGGTTTACTTTGGCTTGCTGTGTAGTTTTACCGTGCGCAGCCTTTCGAATTTTGTCCACCATGGCATATAACTTAGCCGCACCACGCTCGGGGTCGCCGTTACCTAACCGTGCAACAACCTCTGGAGGTATATATACTTCGCCGTCTGCTACACGAGCGGGTTGGTCGCCTTCGATACTAGCTGGAATGCTGTCACTGAGACCATCGCCTTCGCCTTCAATCAGCATGGCAAAACCTAGATAATCATTTAGAGCACGAACCCCCGCTGCAGTGCTACCGCTACCCGCGCCATTAACCGCGTCAGCAGGGACAACAAACCCATTATCTGCCATATCCCCACCGGCTCGGAACTTAGGCCCATTCGCTAGACTGGCAATACCGCCTTCAGCCATCTTTTGGATACGACCGCCTTGAGCCACATCTTCCCCACCCATATCAGCAGCTGAAGCATTACTAGGGCCTGCATCACCACCGATGCCGTCGTCGCTGTAATCGTAGCCCATCTCATAGCCATAATTAATACCACCAGAATCATAACCTCCATCACTGTCGTAGTTATAGCTTCGCGACCTAGAGCTTAAGGCATTAATCTGATCCTGCAGCTGTTGGAACTGGTCGACCGTCGGCGCCGTTTTAATTACGCTATTTGAAAGTGGGTCATACTTATACCCAAACTGAGTAGCTTCTATGTCTTTAGCGTTCTGTTGTAGTTGAGCTTGGCGTTCTTGAACCGCTGCTCCGGCCTCAGGATTGTATACGCCTTGATTGGGCAACGCTGACTGGAAAGCAGCTAACTGCGGCGCTTGGTTGTATTCCGCTTGAGCACGTTGCATTAGCTTTTGGTTGTACTCGGTAACAGCCGGATTTATCGTGCGTGTAGGTTGCTCGTAAGGCCCTTGAGTTTGTGTAGCCCCACCTTCCGCAAACCCTTCAAAATCAGCAGCAGGCGTGACAGCCCCCGGCGTGTAGGACTGGTTAAAGTACGGTTGCCCCGGCAGCCCAAACTCAGGATTTATTTCTTGTGTGTACTCGTATTGACGGATGTCGCCTTCGTCAGGAGTTTCTTCTGGTTGTTCTTGATTATAGGATGCACCTAGTATTGGTGCGGATGCAGCAGCAATATTTTTTAAGTTACTCGACATAAACGCACCGGGAGCTTTAGCGATTTCGCCTAGTCCCAATCCCGCTGTTTGGAAAGGAGTCATTACTGTTGGCGTTGCCCCCGGTGCAAAAGATGCACTGCTAGCAATATTTTCCAACCCTGCCCTTCCAAAACCAGCAGCTTGATCCGCCAACATGGCAGCTTGAGACCCCGTTCCCGTAGCAGCACCCGGCACACCCATCGCACTAACAGCGGCAGCAGGTGTCGCCGCGCCCGCAGCAGAAACTGCACTACCAAGCCCAGATCCACCGTAAGCGCCTAGACCTGCTAACAGACCTTTACTTAGATCACCAGTAACCAGCGCTGTACCCCCACCAACTAAGCCAGCGGCAGCCAATGGGCCTAGCGGAGTGAAGCCCAAACCAATACCAAGTACGGTCGGCAAAATAGCTTCTAGAAAGTTAGCTTCAGGGAGCCCTGTAGCAGGGTTGGTCGTTAAGGACCCGCCGTATGCTTGAGCGAGCGACTGCAAACCACCAACTTCATTTGGGGTCATGTGTACAAGCATGGAGTCGCCGTTGCGACCCTGCGCCTGCATATTTTGGGCTAGTGTCTGTATGCTCATGGCATTCTCTACAGTTGGGGGCTGGTTAATCGTAACATTTTAGGGGGTGTTAAGCAATAAATCATAGGGCTTAGCCTTGTGGGCGTGAAACAAACGTAATGCTGCCAATAGCAGAGGGTTTTACGGGTCTGGCGTAAGGGGTAACTTGAGCGTCTTCGTGTTCTAGAAATATCCCAGTAACACCGGCTTCGGTCGCGGCTTTCTCAGTTGCCCAGTACAGCCTAACTTCATCCCCACCTTGAGCATTAAACATCACTGTTGCTTGGGCGCGGTTATACGTGAACTGTGTAGCACTTTTGCGGGCTGCCAATGAAAACCTGCTTGTCGAGTTCACAACCGCACTGCCATTGACTTGTAACCAAGAGTGCACATCGTGCGCAACGTTATCGTTATTAACCAACTGCAGCCCATATATAATCATATAAGTTCCGCTTAGTTGCACTGAGGCATACCCACTTGGGTCTAAAACAAATCCGGCGTTAGATACAACAGTATTCCAAGCAACCAATGTGGGAGTATTATTTCCTAGCGCATACTGGTCAACATCGCTAAGTGCTGATATATGGGGCGAGTCTACATACCCCTGCCCAAGAGGGCCACCCACCGTACGAGTAAAATTATCTAATTGGTTAAAATATAACCGCAGGGCGTTATGCACCTGCTCAATCTGGTTGTAATTATAATCGCGCTGCATAAGCGGCAAACTCGGCGCAATGGTGGTATTTACTCGTGCCATGCTATCTCCGACCGTCAGGCTTAATATCGACTCTTATGTCACCAGACTGCCACGCAACACCTAAGTCCGTAGATTCTAAACGCAACGCCATTTGACGGCCTCTCAGACGGGTATAAACTTGCCCCTCATACTCTTGAATTGTGTACACACGGGTGTTTCTATAATCGTCAGCACTTGGCACGTTGGGATTATCTGCAGTGCCATACGGGTCGCCAGAGTTGCGTCTTGGTTTTACCTGCATAGTCAGTGACGGCTTATCAGCAGTAGAGCCATTAAAGTTCACATCTGGCAGTATGCGTTTAACAAACCCAAAACTATCACCATCTCCGATATCAAAATCAGCAGACTGCACATACGCTGTAATCGGTACAGGACTTAGCCCAGAAACATCGTCGTTACCAACTTCATGGAACAATACACGCTGGTTGTAATCAGCGGCCATGGGGTTTTCACGTAGAGCAGAGTCTAACCACGCTGTGCGGTTCAGTTGACCGTAATACCATACACCGCCCAGATAATTAAACACGACATACCGGTCTATGACCGTAGACGTACCCGAACAGTAAAACCACCACACTTCGTTATAGGCTTCGTTCGTGCCACCAAATATCTGATATGCCTGATCTTTATTTAAATCCTCAAACACGTACTGGCGCACGTCACAAGGTAGTGTATCTACCCGACCATTATAGGTATAGAACTTATCGCGACCCATCCAGTACGTGACGTTATTAGCAGTAGTAACCGCATTGGGCGACATGATCGAGATATTATCAATCATTATCTCAAACCGATACACGAGCGGCGCACCAATATACTGCATGGAATATAAAGCAGATTCAGTCCAGATTAGGATCTCTTGCCGTGCATTAGCAGCGGTCACAATAAAAGAGCCATCATTTAATCTGAACTCACCCGACTGGTTTGTAATAGCCGGTTCCCATTGAAAGGGGTTATCTTGGTCTGACCAGCGCACTAGCATCGGATCAAACGCGCTATTGGCATCGGTCGGGTCGTAAGGGTTTGCCCCCATACAAATAATAAAACGCTGGATCGGTGCAGACATAATCTTATTGGTTGTGGTAGGGACAAACTGCCCCTGCAAGCCCAACGCGGTTGAGGCATCAGATAACGCAACCCCACGCACAGTAGTACCTAATGTGGCATCCCAGTAGTAAACCGCGCCTTCTCGTGGCGCGAAAAACAAATCCTCACCGAAGTTATCTGCCGACCACAGACGCAACTGTTGCCCTACCCCCACCACACCGGGACTACCCCAGCCACCAGAGCTCCACGGATCTGCACCCCAGCCAAGGCCCACCACGTACGTGTCTAGCCCTGTATTGACCTGATAAGTCGCTGTAGCTGCCGCACCACCACCCGATGTCGCCGAGGTTGAGAATACGCTCGCTATGTTTATTGTGTACTGTGAGGCGCTAATAAGCCCAAAAACTTGACGCTCGCCGTTAATATCTGCAGCAGCAAACCCACCAAAAGGCCCTGTGACATCTGCGTAAGTAACAAAATCATTCTCAACCGCACCGTGGTTAGCATCAGTTACGGTAAGTGTAGAGCAAGCAACGTTGGCGCCAGAGCCATGAGCCGCAGCGGTTGTACCATTAATGCCTCTATTTACACCCAATAACGTGTTACCGCTAATGGCCGAGTACGCCATCTGCTCAGTACCAATAAGTATTACTCCCCCTGTAGTCGGGAAAGACGCAGCACTTGTTAGTGGCACTGTCTGCTGGGCAGCGGTTATGTCTGAGGCTAGTGTATTAAATGCTGTGGCAAAGGGGTCTCCCGTACCCGGTGGATTCGGCCCTAACATGGGGTCTACAGTCTTGCGTATAGGTGTGATGTCGTTGTAGTCACCACCGTCCTCGATGTAGTATTTCAGGTTAGTGCCCACACCCAGCAGGTTTTTACCCGCTAAGGTTCCCCAATTATGTAATGCACGCGCATTACCTAGAAACTGCGCACTAGACAGACGCGTCCAACCACCAATCTTCTCGGGTTTACCCGAACGAAACCGAATCTTATCGCCGTCATAGAATTTACCTTCAGCACTGTATGTTGTGCCTTCTCGGTAGAGTCCGGGTTGTAGCACGATCTTCGTAATCATGTTAGTATACCGCCATTAACAGGGAGAACACTATGTTTGTTTATATCTGGAAAACCGTTGAAAGCACGCCTTTTTACGTCGGGTGCACGAAATTTGCAGGGCGAACTAATCCAAGAAACAGTGGAAATAGAAACTGGCTTTGTGTGCAAAAAATTAACGAGGTCGGCTATGCCAACATTGTTGTTGAGATACGTCATGTTGACTCCTTAGAAGAAGGGCGAAGTCTCGAGACACAACTAATTGAAGAATACGGTCGCATCAGTTTAGGAACTGGGACGCTAACCAATTTACGCGTTGGTGGCGAGGGTCTTAACCCAATGTCAGACGACCACAAGGCCAAAATACGAGCTGCTACGGTAGGCAGGAAAAAAACACCAGAACAGCTAGAAAAACACCGCAAGCGTATGCAAGATCCTGATGTACAAGCAAAGCTTAGAGGTGAAAACAACCCCGCGAAACGGCCCGAAGTCCGAGCGAAACTGAAAGCGTTGTGGGCGAACGATGAATTTAGAGCAGCCCGAGTAAAAGAACGTAAAAGACCTAGGAGTTTTTCCGATACAACTCTCGCCGACTTAAGAAAACGCGCAGTCGACCCAAACAGCCCCATGAGTACCCAGCATAAAATCCTAAATAGTGACCCGGCTATAAAAGAAAAACGGCTAGCTGGCCTCGCAAAAGCGCAAGACAAAATTAAAGCCAAACTGAACGACCCTAATAACAAACTCAAAAGGATTGCCGCATTAAAGGCCACGATAAGTTCTCCTGAATACACAGAGCGCCATAAAGCATCGTACACCCCAGAAGTTCGTAAAAAAATTGCTGACGCCAAAAAAGCTTATTGGGCTGGAAAACGCGCCGAAAGGGCCTCTAGCAATTAGTTTAACACCTGCCATAATTAAGCGTCGCCTAAAAGGATCATAAGTTTACCGAATTTAGCTTCTCGATCTTCAAGCCCATTGTAGCCGCCATTGATGCGGCGCGTAACCCTTTTCACGCTACCTGTATCCGCAAGTGCATTAAGCCCATTTGTGTCCCAAAACCACCCAGCGCTTTGTACAGCCAACTCAGGCTCTGATACCAGTTCCGGTTCTAGTAGGGCATTATTATCTGCAGCTAGCGAGAAGGCGGTGTAGTTGTTTTTGCCGGTTAACTGAATCAGCCCACGACCACGGTACTTCCAACCATCGCCTGATTCCTCGTCGCCATTACCCATACGGTTAGCGTACACACGGTTTGCAATCTTCTCAGGCTTTCTAGCGTATAGAGCGGCCAAGTCGTCAGTGGGGAAATACTTACCAAACACCTTACGCAGGGCATTGACCGAGTAGTTTAAGTTCTCAGAGACCGCCCGGAAGTTACCGGACTCATGTGCTATTTGGGATAGGAACATGGCTTGACGCACGGGGGTATTGATGTCGTACTTGAGCATGGTCATGTTTAGCCAAGGCAGGTACTTGTCTATGTTATCTGGTGAGACACCAATAGAGCGTAGTGTGCTAGCTTCGATCATTTTTTTGCCCCTGCCATCGCCTCCAACGCCCCATCTTTTTGCTTACTGCTGTCAGAAGAACCAAAGAAGAACTGGACAATGGTAGCAACAATCGTGCCTAGTAGAAACCCTAATATAGTGTCAGCAAAGCGCACGTTGGCTTCAGGAATCTCGCCAAACGTAATAAACGCAATATATAGCGCAGACGAAAGGGACCAGAAGGTCGCAAAGTAGTAAATAAATCGTTTCGCAAATAGGTCGTTTTGACCCAAGGCTGCTACCTGCATAGACCGAGCGTTGGCACGATCAGCAAACACCATACCGATTAGTTCTTTCTCGTGCGAGCGAGCTGCATCCTGCCACTGTGCGAGGACCTCGGGGCTTGGGTCTTGAGTCAGGTCAATGCCGAGTTTCTCCTCAACGTACTGCTGACCTTTCTTCGTGACCGCGTCCGCAACCATACCTAACCCGTTTGTGGCGAGTGTGGCGAGCAATGGTGCCAATAGTGGCAGGATCATGTTTGCTCCTTATTGTGTACCTTAACCCCAAACTCTCATGGGATACGGCTGTGGGTCAATTGAGAAAGGCTCCAGCGGCTCTGCGTCTTCACCCACTACTCGCACGTTTACAAACCAGCCATCGTAAGGCACAGGCTCTGGTGGTGGTTCAGGTAAAGGGTCAGGCGCAGGTTGATAGATCACGCCAATCGTGTCGATATTAACGTAATTAGGTGTCCATGAAACGATCACATCGGGCAATGGGTCTTCAGGCGTAGACTCAGGGTCAGGCGCATAGGTCGGTGTGTAGAGAACAGATTGTGCTTGCTCTTCGTCAACAAATTTTAGGTAAAAATCAGACATTTTGTTTTCCTTATGTATTAATCTGAGTTACGCCATCAGACAAGAATGGTTTAAGCCCGTTAGCATTGTTGGCGAATGTAGCGTTTGCGCCCGATGAGAATAATGATGGCTGTGCTGTTAGACCCGTTACCATGCCTGATAAGTCTTGGTTAAATGCTGTTGCAGAACGGAACATTTGAGACATATTAGTTACTGCACTTGTGTTCCACGAACCAATGTCTTGGTTAAATGCTGATGCACCTATGAACATATAAGACATATTAGTAACTGCACTTGTGTTCCAGTTATTAATACTTGCGCTACCACCGTTGTTAAATGATGTCGCACTTTGGAACATATTAGCCATATTAGTAACTGCGCCTGTGGTCCAAGAACCAATGTCTTGGTTAAATGCTGTCGCATTTAGGAACATATTAACCATATTAGTAACTGCGCCTGTGTTCCAAGAACCAATGTCTTGGTTAAATACTGTACAGCCTTGGAACATTTGTTGCATATTAGTAACTGCACTTGTGTTCCACGAACCAATGTCTTGGTTAAATGCTGATGCACCTATGAACATTTGTACCATATTAGTAACTGCACCTGTGTTCCAGTTATTAATACTTGCGCTACCACCGTTGTTAAATGCTAATGCACCGCTGAACATACTAGTCATATTAGTAACTGCACCTGTGTTCCAAGAACCAATGTCTTGGTTAAATGCTGACGCATTTTGGAACATATAAGACATATTAGTAACTGCACCTGTGTTCCAAGTACCGATGTTTTGGTTAAATGCTGTCGCGCCTCGGAACATATAAGACATATTAGTAACTTCACTTGTGTTCCACGAACCAATGTCTTGGTTAAATGCTGATGCACCGCTGAACATATAAGTCATACTAGTAACTGCACCCGTGTTCCAAGAACCAATGTCTTGGTTAAATGCTGATGCAGAGTAGAACATATTACCCATATTAGTAACTGCACCTGTGTTCCAAGTACCGATGTTTTGGTTAAATGCTGATGCAGAGTAGAACATATAAGACATATTAGTAACCGAACTTGTGTTCCAGTTACCAATAGCACCGTTAAATATTGTGCATTGGGTAAACATTTGAAACAATGAACCAGTCAATACAGGCGCATCGGTCGCTGTTCCAACTAAATTAGCGCAACCTTGAAAGGAATCCGACCAAACAGTCATACCTGTGACTTGACCCCACTGGCGTACATCTACACATTTAAGTTTATCACCACCATTATTAAATATTGGTGCTGTGTATGTACCCGTCACACTAATATCGTAGTAGCCCGCAAGCGTATAAGTCTTAGCAGTCAAGTCGCCTGTAGAGGTAACACTTGTACCGTCACCCCAATTAATAACTGCGTCACGAGTACCTGTACGATTAGGCCATTGGAATGTGCCGCCGTCTGCACTGATAAACACGGTCATCACGAAAGCATTAGACGGTGCATCAACAGGTGTGATTAGGTTTCTGTACTCAACATCGGC
>Ga0222710_1000930_pt1 | contig 12256 bp, 10 predicted proteins | sample AntAcemetage1696_FD_181143 | JGI IMG/M metagenome (GOLD analysis project Ga0222710, IMG submission 181143) | Saline water microbial communities from Ace Lake, Antarctica - #1696 | ecosystem: Environmental > Aquatic > Non-marine Saline and Alkaline > Saline | place: Antarctica: Ace Lake... | reverse complement strand
AACGCGTGTGTGGCTTGTGCGGCGAGCGAGACCAACGCCGCGAAAAATATTGTACCCGGACCAGACACTATGTGCAATGTGGTGCCGAGTCCTCCTCCACCTCCATTGCACCCGCCACCACCGCTTTCTCCACCGCCGCCGCTTTCGCCCAAAGAGATATTTCCACCGCCGCCTCCGCTCGTCGCCCAACCGCCCCCACCGTCTTCAGTTGCGGGGCTCGTCGCCAACGCCGAGGCGAAAACCGCCGAGGCGGAGTTTTCTCGAGACGCGCTTCTCGCTGGCATCGGTGACGAAACGACGAAAGCGAAGGCCAAACTGTTGGCCGACGCCGCGATTGCCGGCGTGCAAGTGCAGAAAGTGGCGATGGCTCTGACGGCGGAGACCGAAGACGCGGCGTGTGCGCAGGCGTTTTCCATGATGAAACTCGACGCGAGCCTCGGGGCGTGCGACGTGGCGTTACGCTCGAGCAGACGACGGCGACTGGTCGCGGATACGGCGTATGACGCGACCGTGCTCGTGAGCCCAACGACGGTGAACGCGAGTGTGTTGGCCACGGCGCTTGAAAACCTGTTATTGGAAGGCGTCGCGACCACGTCCACTATAACCGACCCCACGGAGGAGCTGCGTTTAGTTCCCGGAATCGACACAGCGAGCGTCGAGTGTTTCGCGACGGCGGCGGCGGTCGCGGCGGACGCGAGCTCGGTGGCTACGGAAGCGGAAACTTTGGTACCGCCGCCGCCGCCATCGCCACCGACCCCTCCGCCAGCCCCGCCTCCGTCGCACCCGTCGCCACCGCCGAGACTCGTGGCGCTAGATTACGAATCATCCGCGACCGGTTCGTTCGCGGGCGTACGCGGTGGGGCGATTTTTGTAGCCGCCGCGGTCGCCATTTTCACGGCGTGAAATTTGGCGCCGTAAATGAAGACGATGATGACAGTGATGACAGTGATGTAATATTTGGCGTGTCGACGCCCGAATAAACGCCGGCGATGCGTCACGGGGTGGCCGATTGATATTGCAGAAAAAATCATTCGTGAAGGCCGAATCGCGAACCGAACGGAGTGAGACGTCTGGGTCAGCGCGACGGGAGTTTGCCCGTGGGGGGGGGGAGGCGAGGGCGAAGTAGTGGTGGTTTGGGGGGAAGGGATGGTGTTGAAGTTTTAGAGTCGGCAGAGCGACGCGTGTGATGAATCATCAATTTTCTTGTTTTTCTTCCAGTCTTTTCCCTGACTGCCTGGCCTGTCTGACGTTTTCCCACTAGTCTCTTCAGACGTGTTTCACTTCCATGGCACGCGAGGAGTCCCCACCGTCGGTGGGTTCGCCCGGCGTCGGCGACGCGTCCGCGTTGTTGGCGCTTCTCGGAACCTCCGAAAACGACGGTCGCGTGGGTAGGTACGTCAAGTCGCTCGCGCAAAGCGCCAGGCCTTCCAAGCCGGAGCGGAACAGTTTTCCTCCATCCTGCGAATATTTCAATCATAAATCGGTAGGGCTGTCGCTGGCCTACGAGTCCGGCGTTTTGGACGCGATTCACCTGTACGCGGACGGCGTGGACGGGTTCACGGGGTTCAAGGGGCAGGCGCCGTGGGGGGTGACGTTGTGCGATTTTGAGGGAAACGGGGAAGTGCTCTTGTCCGACAGGAACAGGAGCACGGGAAAAACAGTGGTGGAAAAATTGGGAGAACCAACCTCGAAAGGAAAAGCGGGCGGCTTTGTGTTTGTGCAGTACGACGCGCTCGGCGTGAAATTCGATTTGGAGTCGTCGGATTGGGAAAACGCAGAGGCGTGCGTGAGGTGCGTGTCCCTATGGACGGTAGCGACGGGGAAGTAGTGGTACAGTAGGAAAGCATTGAAAAGAGAGGCCGGTAGCGTATGGAGATCGCGCCCAATCAAGCGTCTACTCGTCCTCGCCTCCCCTCGCCGGCGCGCGGTGCCACAAGTGCGCGTCGTCGCAAGTGCTCTTGTCACTCGAAAAGCCGCACGCTGTGTGCATTTCCTTTCCTGTTTTCGACAGCGAATCCAGCGCAATGGACACCACGTGCTCCACCGCCGCAGTCGCCGCGGCCAAGGCGTCCCCGGTTCCGTGGTCCGACTCGCGAAGCGTTTGTCGCTCGCTCGACGCGCCTACCCCTTCTCCTTGACTCAGAAACTGCTGCCCAAAACGTCCCCCCGAAACCTCGTATCTAGGTGCCGTGTCGCCCCTGGTCTCCTCATTCACGTCCTCTTCACGACACCGCACGAGGTGTGGATGAAGCTTGGCCATGATTAAATTGCGGTCGCGGTTCACGTCGTCCAACCCGGCGCCGCTAACCGGCGGACACTGGCCCGGACGAAACGAAGCGCTCCGCGCGTTCAAAGGCGAGTGCGCCCAGTTTTTCGCCGCCAGCTTGAACGCATCTCTGTGGTTCAAACCAGGGTCCTCCGCCTTGAGCTTCGGGATGCTGTCCCGGATGAACACGTTGTACGAGCTCGGCTCACGAGGCTTGCGCTCGCGCTTCTGGATTTTCTTTTTGTGGCCGTGGAACTTCAAGTCGCCGTCGCCGTCCACGTTTTCCCGGCTCCAAAAGTCGTGCGCGGCTTGTCGCAAAAGCGTCGCGACGTGGTCGTTGGAAGGGCCCGCGTCTCCTCTTCTGTCGTGCGTTTGGGACGGCGGAGGCGCGTACTGAAAAAACGCGTCCGTGTCCAGGCTCCCCATCGGCCCTGGTGAGTGCCGTTGCGCCATGTTCATGTGCCACTGCGCGAGCTGCATGTGCGTCGCGCTGGTTTGCTGTTCGGCGATTTTTTGACGTTCGTGCGCACGAGAACCCGGGGACGCGGAGTCGCTCGGGGACCGCGCGTCGTCCTCCACGGGGTGCTGTCGCAGAAAGGACGCGGCGGCGGCGTGCATGGCGTGCGAGTCCGCAGGTGACGGAGGTGCGCCGCATTGGGGGGAAGGCGGCGGCACCGACACCTGCAACAACGTCTCGCACGCGCCGCACCGAACCGTAGCTTCTCTTCCGGCTAACTGGAACGCCAAGGGGACGCGCACTTCCAAACGCGAGCCACACCGCTCGCAGTCCACGTGCACCAGCCGCGACCCGTCCGCAGCCGTACCAGGCGCGTCCGTGCCATCCAGGTGCACGTCGCTCATCGCGAACGTGCGTCCGCCGCCTCGGCGTATAACTCCAAGGCGGAGTTGTTACCACGAACCCACCTCGACCGGTCCGCGTATAACGTCGCCTTGGGAAGGTCGAACTCCGGTTCGTCGCGCGGACGCCCCTTATTAGAAACGGCCGCGGAAGGCGGAATCACCGGCCCGCATCGTGCGGGCGAAGAGTTCGAGGCGAACGTGTGAGTTTCGCGCGCGCGCGACAAACGTTTCGCCTCCTCGTCTGCGTCGAGCACCGTGAAAACGTGTGGCGACTTCACGAAAAAAAACAGAACTCACGAAAATCGAACTCGAACTCGGGTCACACTCGCACGCGCGCGCAAGGAGCCTACCCACTACCTCTCGCCCCACCACTCACACGTGTAAAGGACCACCATGGCCGCCGCAAGCATCGTCGTCAACGTCCGCACGCTCCCCGATGCGCTGGAATCCGAGATGTACCCGCACCTCACCAGGTTCCAACGCAAGCAAAGCGAAACCCGCGGTCCGGCGCTTCGGCTTCGGTGCGCTTCCGACGAAACCGTGGGGGCGCTGAAGAAACGCATCGAAGGTGGGGAAGGACGAGCCGACAAAGCTCGTTCTCTTGTGACACACACGGTGTCATCCTCGACACTTCACCCCTAGCACCCGAGCACCCATCACGTGACGCACCACGAGCCGCACGAGCTACGAGAGCTACGAGGCACTCACAACCCGGCAACTCTTTCTGACGTGACGTTTCCAACTCTTTTCACAAACATTTTTTGACCTCACAAAAAAACGCAGACGACCGCGGGTACCCCGTGGAGACGCTTCGCCGCGGCGGGTCCCCCGACGGGATCGTGTTGGGTCCGGACAGCGCCACTCTTGGCGAGGTGGGCATCACCTCGATGTCCGTGTGGGAGCACATCTGGGAGGACAACTCGGAAAACCAAGCTTCGTTGCAAAAAGACCGAACCCAAATCCGAGACGCCGTGGTGGATTTCATGGAGGACCACCCGAAAGTCGGGCGGCACGGCCCCGAAGTCACGGGCGAACCCGGTGAGTTCCCGGAAGGGTGGGACGCGAAGCAGAAGAAGAAACGGCAGGAGATGGAAAAAGCGATTGCCACGGTGCGGGAGGACAAGCAGCGGAAGGAAACCGCGGAGGCGGCGAAGGCGACCGAGGTGGTCACGCCGGACCCGCCTTCGTCGCCGAAAGAGTCGAACACGCCTGAAACGCCCGAAACGCTCGTCGCGGATCCGGCGCAAGCGACAGAAGAGACGAAGTAAATAGATCCATCATTTTGCATATACAAAGTACCCATTCTGAAGCAGCAAGTACCCATTGTTTCCGTAACCCGCATATCACGGTTCCGCGGCGAGCGCGAGTCGGTACGGCGCCGTCTGCGGTTTCCCCGCGATCGGGTGCCGCAACGCGACGAAGCAAAGCACCACCACGATAAACCGGAGCTTCACGAAAAGCATCACGAACGCTGAGGCGAAGCACGCCACCGCGAACGCGTGCGATTTCGCGGCGTCTCGCCATGTCATCAGCCCAAACAAATGTTCGAAGTACCAAACGAAGTGCCGCGCTAGCGTTTGCACCCAGAACATGAACTGCACCAGGAACTCGTAGGTTTCGACTCGCGGGTTCACCCCGAGCGCCCGCGCCGCTGCTGATACGCCCGAAACCTTCGCGTCACGATCCCTTTCGCCGAAAACCGCGTGGTCGGCGCTCGCCAGCTCGGACGGCGCGTCCGGCCCAAGCAAACACACGGTCTCCGCGTGCGCTAGTTTGCTCCCAGGAGGCGCGTCCCCGACGTCGAAGCTCCCGCTGTTGTGCGACTTGTCCAAACCAAGTAGGGTCCAATACCCGGGCCGCCGGTGCGTCGCGGCGCGCGTCGCTGACACCAACGTGAGGAACGGAAGAATCGTCGCCGGGTGGTACACGAAGAGCATGATGAGCACGTGAAGCACGCCTGCGCGTAGTGGCGAGGACCAGGTAACTGCTTTCACGATGAAGTCGATGTCTTTCGCAAACGGGTCCAACGAAGCGGCGATGCGCACCACGCACGCCTTTACGCAGCGCGCCGATTTCAGCGCCGCGTTCTTTTCCGCGCGCGACACCGCGACGCTAACTGCGGGTAACATGGCGCTCACCATTCCCTTGGGAAGCGCGGCCGGGCCCTCGGTGAGGGACGCAAGCGCGTATTCCCGCTGCTGCGTGACAAGCGCGTCGATGCCGGCCTCCACACCGCCGCTCCCACCCACGCCCTGCTCCCACCCGAAGACGTACGCCGAGACGGGCAAGGGCGGGGCGAAGTACGCGAAGAGTGAGGCGGCGGTTGATACGCGCGGGGTGTACTTCACCCTAACCGTGATCTCCGCGCGCTCTATGATTGTAAAAGAAAAGTGTCAGTCATGTATGGCAAACAGTGTGTCAGGATTTGGGAAATACAAACGTACCGTTGCCAAACCCATCCGCGCCTCCCAAAGGGCCTCCCGACAGCGCCAGCGTGGAAACAACCACCGAGCCTCGTGGCAAGCGTCGTACCGGGATCGTCAGGAAGCCTAGTGGGACGTGTTCGGTTGTGTTCGAATCGAACACCCCGATCCGGCACGCCGCCGCCGGGTCGTACACGGCGCTTATGATTTTCCGGCGCCACGCGGGCGGGTGCCGTCCGGACGCCGCGGGCAGGTGCGCCCACGACCCGCCGCACTCGAGCAAGCAAGCTGGTGATGCTGTTTTCTGGCCTTCTGGTGTTACGCCGCGCATCGATAAAATCTCAAGCGATAACTCCCCGAGCGGCGTCTTCCGGCCGATACACGCCGTGGGCCCGCACCCCTCGTCCACGAACCCGTCCACCAGAATCTCGCCGACGTACTCGTCGTCGTCGGTCTCGCCGTTCATCGTGGACGCGTCGTCGTACTCGGAGTCGGATTCGTCTGAGTCGGACTCGCTGGAGGGCTCTGTTTCAACCACGGTGCGGGCGGGCACTGTGGCAGTGGCGTTGGCGGCGCCGAACATCCCGCCGAAAAAAGAATGCTCGGTCCCCGACCCGGCGACGCCAGTTTTGGGATCGCACGCGGGGTTCGGTTGTTTCATTGCCCCCTTTGATTTCTTGGACCCGGCCTTAGAGCGCGACGAGCTCCCAGAACGCGAGCCCGACCGCCCGCCGAACCCCGAGGATGCGGAATCCGAAAGCATCGGGGGTGCACGCAGTTTCAGCCAGTGCGCTCGCGAGTACGCGCCTTTCGCCGGGCGCATCGGGAGCGACGAGATATCCACGTCCACCCGGCCTATGCTTTTGCCGTCAGGCAGCAGCACGTCCACTTGCATGGCCCCTCCCCTGGGTTCCATGGCTATGAACTGCCGCGTGCTTGGTCCCCACTGCGCCTGCTCTGCACCGGTGTGCGCAGCCGCGGCGGTTAAGGAGTGCTGGTCGCCGATGCGCAAAGAGCACTTCAGCCGCACTTCAGCTGCGTTGGAATCGGCGGCGGCGGCGTCCGCGGCGTCTTCCGCCAACGCGCGCAACCCGCCCGCCGTCGCGTTGACGCCCCTGAGCTTGTGCACGTTGATCGTGACCCTGGACACGGCGGGAGGCACGCGCACGGCGGCTTGCGTTTGTCCCGAAGACCCTGCGTCAACCCCACCCGGTTGCGCGTCCGTCCACGCGGGCTCCGCGAGCGTCGCGGTGTTCCCGAGTTCGTACAAATCGGAAGTGGTGCCGATCCAAGCCACCACAGAAAGCTCGCCGCGCGTGCTTCGCGTTCGCGACGTTTTGGGGGACCGCGGGGTCCTGGTGTACGTGCGTTGCGCCAGCGCGTTCGCGTGCGCGTGCGCGTGCGCGCTCGCGTTCGCGCTTTGGTTATCCGTCGTTCCCGGCGGCGAAAGCGACGCGGCGTACGGGTTCTGCTTCACCTCCTCCGCGCCGGTGCGGTCCCGGGGGAGCATCGCCAAGGGGATGAGCGCCTGTCCGAGCGTGGAGCACCCGAACCCAGAGTCCCCGACGCCGCCGCCCGCGATGGCGAGGATCAGCGAATCCGCAGCCAGGTCGGCTTCCGCGGCGGGAAACGCCTTTTTGTAAAAAGAAAAGTGTCAATCCTCCGGACCGCGCGCATCGCGCGCTCGCGCGCGGACAACCGGCAAACAGCGCGCCTGGATTTGGGAAAGGTCCAATACGTACCAGGGTTTTGCTGAACCGGGTGGCCGCGCCTTGCAACGTGGGCCCCGTCGCGGTCACCGCGGCGCCGTACCTGCCGAGCGCGCACGTAGCGATTGCGACGCTGCCGTTGGCGGAATCCGGAAGGGACTCGCACCGCGCGACGTACACGAAGACGTACCGCTCCTGTTCGAACCCGATCCTCAACGGCGCGGCGATTTTGGCGTCCGGTTCGCCGTGCACCTCCTCCCCGGGTGAGGGGGGAACCTTCTCCAGCATCGAAACCAAGGCTTCGTAAACCGCGTCACGGTTATCCACGCCCTGGAACTCCAAAGTCAAACCCGTGGTCAACCCGAGCTGTAACGAAGTGGGACCGACGATTTCCAGGTTGTTCACCGTCTTCGCGCCCGCGTGCCACTTCGCCGCGTCGCCTAAATTCAACGCCCCGAAACCCACGTGGAACTCGAAGATGTACAAATGCCCTGGCGTGTTCCGCAAGGAACAAGGGAAGCTTCCGCAAAAAGGAGTGCCCAAACGCAGGTTGAAAAACGCCGCCGCGTCTTTGGGTTTCGCCGCGCCGCGAGCGGAAACCGCGGAGGTTTTTGAACCCGTTTTTTTCGAAACCGCCGTTGGGTCACCCGCTTTGGGGCTCCCGCCCTCCTTGCTCCCGAACAACCCCCCAAACACCCCAGCCGTGGCGCTCTCCACCGCCTTCTGCGCGTGCGAGTACACGGAATTGTGTTCGCTCCCCGTCTCGCTGGTGGCGTCTTCGTCCACGTACGCGTTTGTTTTCTTCTTCGTCTTTTTTGTTTTTTTGGACGAAACCTTCGAGTCTTTCCCTGACCCCACGTTGGGCAGCGCGGCGAAGACCGGTGCTTTCCGAATAGGCTTGCCCATGAACATCTTCGAGGTGACCAACACGCCGTCATCGCGGGTCACCGTCCGCGCCACGACCAGGAAGTCACCCTCCCTCCACCGCCGCACCTCCAACACCAGATCTTCATCAACCTCCACCCACACATCCCCGTCCCACCGCGCGGTGACTTTCATCACGCTGCCGTCGGGGGCGACTATTTCCCGCTGCCGGCCTATCTCCGTGCGGTTCACAACCGCGGTGTCGCCCAGCATGGTGGTGTCTTCCAACACCCCCGCCTCACGGTCGTGCGCCAGCGCGTGCAGCTCCTTCGCGTTCACCACAGAAGGCGCACCGGTGGCGAACGCGCTGCCGAACGCATCGAGGAAACCGGCCTGGTTATCGACCGCGTGCGTTTCCCAGGTTCCGCTGCGTTTGGGTAAAGGGTGGGGGGAAGGGGAGGGCGCGGTCAGACGCGTCCGGCGAGGTACGGGTGCGCGTAACACCCGACGATGGGAGGAGGGTGGTGGGGAACAAATTGGAAATGTGCCACGAGCTCGCGAAATGTGTCCGCATCTTCTTTGAACCGTGGGAGTTCGGACAGCAGCATCGGCCGAAAACGCACCTCAGGTCGGGTCGGGGGTCGAATTCCCCACCGCCGGGGTCCATCGTCGCCGTGGTGGTGCCGACGTCGCCGCGGCAATCGCGGCGTCGTCGGAGTGAAGCGAGGGCGACGAGCGGGGAAGAGTTTTTTGTGACTAGAGGCTAGCATTGAGCATTTTCGCCGGTTAGGGGCTCTCTCGGTCGCCTGTGGAAACTTTTAGGAAGACGGAACTGCGGTCGCCTGGTTCGGGGGTTCGTCGCACGCCATGCCCGAGGCGTGCAACGCGAGCAGCGTCCCGACCGCGATGAAGCAGCTTCACAGGGAAAGTTATCTGACGTACGATAACCGTACGCCCGAGCGCCGTGCGTCAACGTTTGCGACAAGAAATGTTTACAAAAGTGTAGCGCTAGTCCTCTTTAATCGTCTCATAGGGTTATGCAATTATTCATCTTGAGTTGTGGACTCAAGGTTTCGTGGTATCAAACCAAAACAAGAGGTTGTTGTGTTACCGGGTGATATTTAGCGAAGAAGTGTTGATGTGATGGTTGATACGAAGGGGTGTCCCGCGGTAAAGAAGCGCGCGACGCGCGCGCAGCCGTAATGAAAAGGACAGAAAATAAACGACGTCGCTTCTTCTTTCTCCGCCTCTTCACTAAACCGCTAAGCACCATCACCTATCTATGTTTCTACGGCTACCTAAACCCAAACTCTACGCACTAAAACCTATACACCGTATTGCGACTGAACGGCGTATCCTCTACACCGTGTTGTTATCCTCCTCTCCCGACCAAACCGGCCATTCTCCAATGGAGACTCTTCTTAAAACGTCTCTTGCGAAAACTTCGCCCTCCGACACCCTGTGTTTCGCGTTGGCAACTTCTTTTTCCCAATTCACGTACAGTAGCTGCACCAGAGACACCACAAGGACCGCGATGAGCCCCACTGTTAGGCCCCACCACAACCCCGCGACGCCGTAGCCTCCCACCGCGAAGGTTAAAATAGCGCCAACCGGCATCCCAAACACCCTGGCCCGAAAAAAGAAAGTGTCAGTCTGGTATGGGCAATCGCAGAGGCGGTGTGTGGTGATTGGGAAAGCCCCGCACCAAAACCCGAAAAAGTTCCTCACGGCGACGGTTGTTTGCCTGCCCATGCCCCGGAAAACCCCGCCGGCGGCGGCTTGGCCTCCGTCCGCGAGCTGGAAAAGAGCAGCGATTGGGGCTATTTTAGCCACAGCCCTGACTACTTCTTTGTCGTGCGTAAAAATATAACCCAACGAGTTTCTTGTTAAAGAAAACACCAGCGCGCAAACCCCCGAGAAGGCGAAACAAATCGCGAAACTCACTTTACTCGCGTCGCCGGCGCCTTTGGCGTCGCCGGCGCCGAGCAAGTTGCCCACGCGAATAGTCGCCGCAATCGCCACCGCGAAGGGCAGGGACAGAAACGCCAGGGTCGCCAGTTGTAGCATGGTTAGGTGCGCGTCCAGCGCCACGGTTCCTAAATAACCGGCCAACAAAGTCGTGACCTCAAACGCCCACGCCTCGATGGCCATCATCGCCGCGCCCGGACCGGCGAGCGCCAGAAAGGTCGGCGACAGCGCTTTTAAACGCGCGAGTAGGGGATTGCAGCCATCCGTGGTACCCGTTGCGTAATCATGGGTAGTACCCATAGTACTGCCCATAGCAGTACCCACGGTGGTACCCGTGTTAGTACTCATAGTAGTCACCATAGTGGTACCCAAAGTGGTACCCAAAGTACCACTTTGGGTACCACTTCCCATAATACCCCCCTTGCCTAACAGGAAGAAGCCCCCGGTTCGAGGCCTTGTGGGTCGGTTTTGTTCTCGTGTGCTTATGGACAAATACCCCGCCAGTAAAAACAGCTGGAACCAGCGACACAACCCGGTCGCGATGGGCGCGCCGTCGAATCCCCAGTTTAGGTTGAAGATTAGGAGCCAGTTAAGGAAAACGTTCATCGCGTTCGCGACTAAACCGACGTACACCGGCGGTAGCAACACGTGCTGCGCTTGCAGGTACTTGGTTAAAACTTGCACCCAGTAGTACGGGAACAAGCCCCAGGTTAAATGCTTGCAGAACCGTCCGGCCAGTTCTGCTAAAAACAAATCCTGGTCGATGGCTACCAAGATCGGTTCCACGAAAAGCATCGTGATACCAACCGGCACGCACGCAATCGTAACGAACACCATACCAACCTGTGTGTACTCGCCGTACGCCTTTGGTAACCCCGCGCCGTGTGCGGTGGCGAGTAACGTATCAACCGCGGTCATGGCGCCGATCATCGGGTAGTGCACTGAGTAAAAAAGAAAAGGGTCAGTCTTGAGTCTACAGGTGCGCTGTATGGGCAAACAGTGCATTTGTGATGTATTTGTGAGAGTTACCAGTACGCCAGTAATTGTTACTAGTACTGGCAACTGCTACGTACGTCACGAGTAGTGCACTCAAAGAGGGGCGGTAAACAGTGTCTGGATTTGGGAAAGACGCACTTACGTAAATAAAAAACCGTGTTCCCCAGCGCCGCTGCGGCGAGCTCTTCCTTGCCTATTCTGCCGATGAACCCTAAGTCGGTCATCTGCATGGCGACCATTAACAAGTTGGAGGCGATGATGGGGAGGGAAAGGTTTAGCAGGGACCGGGTTTCGTCGACCCAACGCGTTTTTGAAATGGAAGGTGACGTGCCATTCTCCTTTATCTCCGATGCCGTGCTTCGCTCCCGCAACTTCACATAATCCTTCTCGTTCGTCGACCACGGCACGGCGGCCTTCCCGGTCTCCACGCCCAGTGCCGTCTCCATCGAAAGCGCTTCGTCGCCGCGTGTATCTGTGTCGTTCGTAAACCCCCGTGCGCCGCTTTGTGACGAAGATACCACCAACGACCGCCTATAACGCTATTACTAGAGTAAGACGGTTATCGAAGAAAGCGCGCAAAAAAGATTGTGTTACGATCGGAGGTGAAACGAACGCACTTGGTATGCTTCAAAAACATCGCGTTCACCGGAAAACATGAGAAACACGTATCAACCTCAAAACCCACCGAACAGCTTGATCGGTGATATTTTGAGCACTCGGTCAACGTGCGCGTCCGCCGCCACAAGGCGATTCAATCGCTTTTCTTGCTTCATTGCAGGGGGGTGTGCCTGCACCTCAACCACGCACACCATGGGACGACAAAAGATGGCTTCTCGCTCGACAAGTGTCGATGAAAGGTTAAAACAGGGTATTTAGTGACAGACTAATTTTGTAACCGCGAGGGCGAGAGCGGTTGGATAGTCGGAGCGTTGAGTTTAAAAGTATCATACAAGCAAGTCACCACACCCCGGAAAAAGTATCTTCTTCGCTCGTCTCATCGTCGTCGTCGTCCGATTCGTCAGAAAAACTGTCGTCGTCCTACTCGTCAGACAAACTCCCGTCGCTCTCGATGTACCCGAGGTCTGCCGCCCTATCGCGCGTCGATGCGGTCCACCGGCAGCCGTTCGCGCGCGCAAACTTCAGAGTATCGAGATGTCCTTCAACAGCCG
>Ga0222710_1000922_pt1 | contig 12322 bp, 10 predicted proteins | sample AntAcemetage1696_FD_181143 | JGI IMG/M metagenome (GOLD analysis project Ga0222710, IMG submission 181143) | Saline water microbial communities from Ace Lake, Antarctica - #1696 | ecosystem: Environmental > Aquatic > Non-marine Saline and Alkaline > Saline | place: Antarctica: Ace Lake... | reverse complement strand
TATTTTGTGGTGCCCATGAACGCCTTGCTGCAACACCGCGGTCACTTGCTGTTGTCAGCCGGGCATTCGATTGCTGTTCAAAACTTTAACGAGCAACTCAACATTCTTTTGATGTTGGGCACTTACGCCATCATGCTCTCGCTTGATCTGCCGATTAACACGATCATCGTCATTTTTGGGCTGCTGGTGTCAGTCATCATGTTTTTTATCATGCGCTACAGCCGCCGCACCTTAAAAAAGCACCCCGATTTACTCAATGAAATCGGTCGCCATGGCCATGGCACCGCCCTTTGATCCGCTGCCCCCTGCGAACAACGATATGAACTGAGACAGGCAGGCTGATAGGCCCTCAAAAGGCCGATGTTTTGCCGTCTCAGCTTTCCGTCCTATACTCAGACACACAAAGGTAGGCTGAGTGCGCATCCGAGTACTTGTGACTTCGATCTACTTTTTCACGCCATTTTTCGTGTATTGGAGAAAAACATGAAGCTATTTCTTTCTGCGGCCGCTCTGGCCTTGGGACTGAGCGCTTTACCCGCGTCAGCCCAACAAACCGAATTCATCACCATCGGCACAGGTGGTGTGACCGGTGTCTACTACCCAACAGGCGGCGCCATTTGCCGCATGCTGGCCCGCACTCGCTCAAAACATGGCATCCGTTGCGGTGCTGAGTCCACGGGTGGTTCTGTCTATAACGTCAACGCTGTGCGTAACGGTGAGCTCGAGTTTGGTGTGGCCCAGTCTGATGTTCAATTTAAAGCATTCAACGGCGTTGGTAGCTTTAAAGACCAAGGTGCCAACCCCAAACTGCGGTCGGTGTTTTCGATTCACCCTGAGCCTTTCACCGTCGTTGCACGCAAAGACGCCGGCATCACCACGTTTGAGGACTTAAAGGGTAAGCGTGTCAACATCGGCAACCCCGGTTCCGGGCAGCGTGACACCATGGAAGTGTTGATGAAGCAAATGGGTTGGACTGTGGACGATTTTGCCCTAGCATCTGAATTGCAAGCGGCCGAGCAGTCGCAGGCACTGTGCGACAACAACATCGACGCCATGGTCTATACCGTGGGCCACCCATCAGGCTCTATCAAAGAAGCCACCACCGCTTGCGATTCGGTCTTGGTCATAGTCGACAACTCAAGCGTCACAGAATTGGTCGATGGCAATCCCTTCTACCGAACGGCTGTTATCCCTGGCGGCATGTATCGCGGCACGGATGGCGACACCAAAACCTTTGGTGTTGGCGCCACATTGATCACAAGCGAAGATGTGTCTGACGAAGTTGTCTATGAGCTGGTCAAAAGCGTCTTTACCAATATCGATCAATTCCGTTCGTTGCATCCCGCCTTTGCCAATCTAGACCCCAAGCAAATGGCCCAGGATGGTTTGTCTGCACCTCTGCACCCCGGTGCTGAGAAATACTACCGTGAAGCCGGCTTGCTAAACTAAGCACGATCGGCAATATCGGTAAACGCCTCGGGGCAAGGCTCATGGTAGAACCGTGACGCCTTGCCCCGATTTTGTTTGCCGCTGGTTGTTTGCCGTTGATTTTCTGGGCTCTTCATGAACTCGTTATTTGCCAAGTGCGAGGCGTTTTGAGCCCCCTTTTTGTCGCGAACACCTCTTTTGTAACCCGCTTATCATGACCGAACCGACGCCAGCCGCTAGCCGTCAATTCAGCGACGACGAACTCCAAGATCTGGTGGCCAGCACCGACACCGGTGCGCGCCAACCCAAACGTCGGGCTATTGCCCGCTTGATCGCTGCTGTGGCCTTCAGTTGGTCGCTGTTTCAACTGTGGATCGCGCAACCCCAAATGTGGTTTGCCGAGTACCTGCCCGTATTGAATTCGTCACAAACACGACCGGTTCACCTGGCGTTTGCTCTATTGCTTGCCTTCCTCGTATACCCCGCGTTACGCTCCTCGCCGCGTGATCGGATACCCGTGACCGATTGGCTATTGGCGATTTTGGGCTCAGGATGCGCCCTCTATGTCTTCTTTTTTTACCGTGAGCTCGCGGTCACCGCCCGCTCTGGCCTGCCGATGATGTCGCAACTCATTGTGGGCGCCATTGGTATGGTGATACTGCTCGAAGCCTCACGTCGCGCGCTCGGTCCGGCACTGACCGTTGTTGCAAGCGTTTTTCTTGCCTACTCGTACATGGGTCAAGGCTGGCTAATTCCCGACATCATCGCCCACGACGGTCTGTCTCTAAACTCCATCATCAATGCGCAGTGGCTAGACACGGGTGGTGTCTTTGGTATTCCGCTCGGTGTCTCCACGGCGTTTGTTTTCTTATTTGTGTTGTTCGGCTCAATGCTCGATAAGGCGGGAGCAGGCAACTATTTCATTCAACTCGCCTTTGCTGGCTTAGGCAGTTTGCGCGGTGGGCCTGCCAAGGCGGCCGTGGTGGGCTCTGGCATGACAGGCCTCATCTCTGGATCATCGATCGCCAACGTCGTCACCACCGGCACGTTCACCATTCCGTTGATGCGCAAGGTCGGTTTTAGTGCTGAGAAAGCAGGTGCAGTCGAGGTGGCTAGCTCCGTCAATGGGCAAATCATGCCACCGGTGATGGGCGCGGCTGCTTTTCTGATGGTGGAGTTTGTCGGGATTTCATATTTAGAGGTGGTCAAGCACGCCTTCGTGCCAGCGGTTATTTCTTATATTGCACTGATCTATATCGTCCACCTAGAGGCGCTCAAGCAGGATATGCAGGCGCTAGGCCCCGCCAAAAGTCTGAGCAGTATGTTTCTCAAAACAGCCGCCGGATTCGTGGTGGCGGGCGTTATTTTCACGGGTATGGTGTATGGCATCAGGGGGTTGCAAGCAGCTGTCCCCAGTGTGGCTGACCCACTTGTCTTGCTCGTCGTGTTGGTGCTTTATGTGCTTGCCGTGCGGATCTCAGCCCAACAAGACGACCTCAGCCCCGATCAAACGTTGGCCGATGTTAACAAGTTGCCAACCATGGGGCAGGTGTTCCCGACCGGGCTGCACTACCTACTCCCTATCCTGGTATTGGTTTGGTTTCTGATGATAGAGATGCAATCGCCGGCCAAATCCGCTTTTTACGCAGTTATGACAATGATTTTGATTGTGTTCACGCAACGGCCGTTAAAAGCATTTTTCCGTGGCACTTCACTCGCTGCGGCACTTCGCGAAGGGGCTCAAGATTGGATTGACGGCATGATTGCCGGTGCGCGCAACATGATTGGCATCGGTGTGGCGACGGCGGCGGCCGGCATTATTGTGGCAACCGTGACACGCACACCCATTGGTACAGAGCTTGCGGGCTTGGTCGACACCTTAGCGGCTGGCCATTTGCTGCTGATGCTGCTGTTGATCGGTGCGTTTTCATTGATTCTGGGTATGGGACTGCCGACCACAGCCAATTACATCGTGGTCTCTTCACTCATGGCTTCAGTGGTTGTGACCCTTGGCGCGCAAGAGGGTCTGATTGTGCCGCTGATTGCCGCCCACCTATTCGTTTTTTACTTTGGCATCATGGCCGATGTCACGCCGCCGGTAGGGCTAGCAAGCTTTGCAGCGGCAGCCATCTCGGGCGGAGACCCCATTCGCACTGGCTTCACTGCCTTTTTCTATTCGTTGCGAACCGTTGCTTTGCCATTTTTATTCATTTACGACCCCACCTTGATTCTCTATGGCATCGACTTGGGAACGGGGTCAGGTATATTGCAAGCCAGTTCGGTGTTTGTGGTGGCAACCATTGCCATGCTGTTGTTCGCGGCCGCGACCCAAGGCTACTTTCTGGCGCCTTCGAGGTGGTGGGAAAGCATCGCCCTATTGTTGGTCGCTTTCACGCTGTTTATCCCTGGATTTTGGCTCAATAAAGTGCAAGACCGGTTCGAACAGCAAGCGCCAACCAGCTTGACGATGCTTACCGACGAACTAGAGAGCGGGCAGCGCTTGCGTTTTGTGGTTCAAGGGCCATCATTTACAACAGGTAACGCCACAAGCTTGACCATCTCTCATGTGGTCTCTGAGGACGCTCCCGCGACCGGCCGCTTGCAGTCAGCCGGGCTGCTGGTTCAAGCCGAAGGCGACCGCCTGTACTTAGAGGAGCCGGTGTTTGGATCTGACTACCAGTCGCGCCTTGGTGATTTTGATTTCTACATGGATACCCGGGTAGAGGTCACAGAGGTGCTCTTAGAAGCCGACCGTCTCCCGAAACAAATTTTCTATATCCCCGCCTTGTTGCTCTTGGGTTTGGTTATCATGATGCAAAGACGGCGACAAACCAAGCCAGCGTTTTAAAAGGTACTTTCATGCCTAATAGCATCCTGCTTGCCATAGATTTGTCTGATTCTGAGAGCAGCCAGCAGGCGCTTGATGGCGCGTTAGAGCTGTTAAGTGAGAGCGGCACACTGCATGTGGTGTCGGTATTGCCTGACTTTGGTCTGGCGCAGGTCTCGGGCTACTTCAAAACCGATTATGAAGAAAAAGCCTTGCTAAGGCTAGGTCATGCCTTGGAAGACTGGGCGCAAACCCAAGTGCCGAAAAATATCAACGTGCGTCCTCATGTTCTGCACGGCAGGATCTATCATGAAGTGTTGAAAGCGGCCGACAAACTCAGCGTCGAGGTGATTGTCTTGGGCGCACACCGTCCCGAACTCAAAGATTATTTTTTAGGGCCCAATGCCGCGCGCATTGTCCGTCACGCCAAACAATCCGTCTACGTTATCAGGAACTGAAAAACACCATGTCTAACCACATTTTTGGACGCACCACGCGCGGCACCATACCCACAGCCGCTAGAGGTGAAGGCTGCTATCTGATCGACACCCATGGCAAGCGCTACTTCGACGGTTCGGGTGGCGCCGCGGTCTCCTGTCTCGGTCATTCCGACCCCCATGTGCGTCAAGCGCTACACCAACAAATCGATCAACTGGATTTTGCCCACACCGGTTTCTTTACAACCGAACCAGCCGAGCGGCTTGCCGATCGTTTGATAGAGAAAGCACCTGCTGGCCTTGACCGGGTTTACTTGGTGTCCGGAGGGTCTGAAGCTGTTGAGGCGGCGATTAAATTGGCGCGTCAATACTTCTTGGAGGTGGGTGAGCCCACGCGGCACCGCGTTATTGCACGCCGCCAAAGCTACCACGGCAACACGCTTGGGGCTTTAGCCGCTGGCGGCAATGAATGGCGCCGCGCCCAGTTTGCACCGCTTTTGGTCGACACCACCCACATTGCGCCTTGCTTTGAGTATCGCGGTCGGCTGGCAAACGAGAGTCAGTTTGACTATGGTCAGCGGGTCGCCAACGAGCTGGAAACCGAAATCTTACGTGTTGGTCCTGAAACGGTCATGGCGTTTATCGCCGAGCCCGTGGTGGGCGCCACCGCCGGCGCCGTTGCTGCGGTGCCGGGTTATTTCAAACGCATCCGGCAGATTTGTGACCAATATGGTGTCTTGTTGATCCTTGACGAAGTGATGTGTGGCATGGGCCGTACCGGGCACCTTTTCAGTATCGAAGCTGAAGGCATCAGCGCCGACATGATTACCATTGCCAAAGGGTTAGGCGCAGGTTATCAGCCCATCGGCGCTTTGCTAGCAAGTAAAAAAATATACGATGCCGTGGCGGCAGGTTCGGGATTCTTCCAGCATGGTCATACGTACTTGGGCCATCCTATTGCCGCGGCGGCAGCCAATGCCGTGCTAGACGTCATTTTCGAGCAGAACCTACTGGCTCGGGTGACGGAACAAGGGCACAAACTGCAAGCCGCGCTTGAGCAGGCTTTTGGTGACCATCCCCATATTGGCGACATCAGGGGCCGAGGCCTGTTTCGCGGCATTGAGTTGGTGGCTGACCGCAGCACCAAAGAGCCGTTTGACCCGAGCCTAAAACTACACGCAAAAATAAAGGCCAATGCCATGGCTGAGGGATTGATCTGCTACCCCATGGGTGGCACGATCGATGGGCAACGGGGCGATCACGTCCTACTCGCGCCGCCTTTCATTATTAGCGACGATCAAATCGATGAAGTGGTCAGCAAACTGGACCGAGCCATCGATACGGCCTTGGCCCCTTTAGCCACTAGCGGTGTGCATTCAAATACGCATTGACCCGTTTCAAATCCTCCCAAGCGAGTCGCTTATCGACAGGACGTCGCAACAGATAAGCCGGGTGATAAGTCACCACGACAGGGGGTGCACCCGGCACAGAGGAGAGGACTTGGTTTTGTTGACGAAGCTTCTGTAACGGTTCGCTGGTATTTAGCAAGGCATGGGCGGCAAATCGGCCCATGGCCAAGACGACCTTGGGTTGCAAGACAGCAATTTGCTGGTGCAGGTAAGGCAGACAGGCGGCAATTTCTTCCTGTCGTGGATTCCGATTGGCGGGTGGGCGGCACTTGATCACATTGGTAATAAAAACCTGGCTCGATCGGTCTAAACCAATCGCTTTCAACATGTTGCTAAGCAATTGGCCCGAGCGTCCCACAAAGGGTCTGCCCTCAGAATCCTCTTGTTCCCCAGGTGCCTCTCCCACAATCAACACATCTGGTGCTTCTGCCCCCTCGCCCGCCACCGCATGTATTCTGTTTTCACAAAGACCACAGGCCCGACAAGGCGTGATTTTTTCGCGTAAAGCGGCGAGGCTTAGGCCCGATAAGTCAACCTTCGCGGGAGCCGCGTTTGCCTTTGCCTCGATGGCCGTTTGGGCTTTGGCTAACGCCAGTGCGTCTGTCAAAGAGTTTGGACTAGCCGCGCTGGTTGGTTGGGCTGATGGGGCTGATGGCGCTGGTGGGGCTGATGGGCCGTCAGTCTGGGCAGCAACAGGCTTCTTTTGTGGTGCGGGCTCACTCACAATCCAGGGCACGTCTACCCCCATGGCTGACAGCCATGCCTTTTGGACCGCTGACACCGGTACCGCCAATACCGGTTGGCGAACCGAGGTGGGCGTCGATTTCTGTTTAACCATGGACTGCCTCTTAAGAGTCACCAATCCGACGAGCCATCACAATAGCATCCTCGCGTCGATCTTTCGCTGCGGGGTAATAGCCCTTGCGGCGGCCAATTTCTTCAAACCCTTTGCCCTGATAAAAGAGCCGCGCTCGCTCGTTCGAGGGCCGCACTTCCAATAGCACGCGCGTCATGGCCGCCATCGTCCCGGCCAGTATCACTTGATTCAGCAACATCTCCCCTACCCCTTGGCGTCGATAATCCCCAGCCACGGCGATCACCAAAATGTGAATCTCGTCCGGGGTAGGCATTGCCACACAAAACCCGATCAGAACCCGATTTCGACGAATGATCCAGGCAGGGTAGCCCGTGTTGAGAGCCTCTTCAAAATTCCGGTAACTCCATGGGAAGGCTTGCGACTGCAATTCAAGCTCAACCACCTCAGCCAAATCACGGCTCGACATGGGCAACAACAGGTCTGTTTCGGGAGCGGCTACCCTTGGATTGCCGCCCAATCCCTGCCCTTGTGCGCGCTCTTGTGAAGTAAAGGCCACCTTGTCTCGCAAATAAAGCGGCAAGGCTCGCTCAGGCGTGATCGTTTGCCCTCTTAGCCATCGCTGATGGGCCACTTGAGCCACTGCCTTGGCGGTTGGCAACGCCTCTTGGTCAAGCCACTTTACCCGTTGCGTCATCAGGTTCTTCATCGCGCCAGCAGACAGACAGCGGGACACCACCTGCCAACCCTGCCCAACAAGCTGCGCCGGTTCCTGGGTTTTAGCGCTACGCAACCAATAAGGCAGGCGTGGCGTGATGAATCGATCAATATCAGCTGCGCTCAACAGGACGGGCGATTGCAGGGTCGCAAGGCCTGGTCCGTAAACGGCAAGATACAACTCGTCCATCCGGGCGTCTAAGGCAACGATTTGAATCGCGTCGCTATCGGCCGCAAAATGAGTTGCCACTGCCTCTAGGGCGCAGACGGCTACCAGGGGAAGGTCCAACGCAAAGGCAATCGATTGGGCCACACTGCATCCCAAGCGAATGCCTGTGAAAGCCCCAGGCCCCTGCCCAAAGGCCACCAGCCCCAAAGCGCAACGGTCAATGCCTGATTGGGCCAAGACAGCGTCAATTAACGGCAGTACACTCTCAGCATGGCCTGACGTAGCTTCTAAGGTTTGCTCGTGCAGGACGGCTGGCGTGGCTTGCGTGGCTTGCGTGGCTTGCGGTTGCCAGAGGGCGATACTACATATAGGTGTCGAGGTCTCAATAGCCAAAATGGGTTTCATGCCATGATTGTAATGAACCTTCCCGAGAGGACGGCGTCCTATAGGTCTGTTCCGGACAAAAAAGAATGATTACGATGATGTCGCAACCGCTCAAAGCTTCCCCAAGACGCCCGGCTGCCAACATTTTGGTGGTTGATGACGATCCCCGCCTGCGCGATCTTTTGCGGCGTTACTTAACCGAGCAGGGCTTTCATGTCTTTGCTGCCGAAGACGCCGTGAGTATGGATCGACTGCGTGCCGTCGAGCGCTTAGACCTCATTGTTTTGGATGTCATGATGCCTGGTGAAGATGGCATGAGCATTTGCCGTCGATTGCGTCAGGCCAGCGATCAAACCCCCATCATCATGTTGACCGCCAAAACAGAGGACATGGACCGCATTCGAGGCTTAGAGATAGGCGCTGATGACTACGTGGCCAAACCTTTTAATCCGCGCGAATTGCTGGCGCGGGTCAATGCTGTTCTGAGGCGCCATAAAAAGATCGAACACCCCGCCGGCCCGAGCCACGAGTCGGAGATCTTTCAGTTTGGGCCCTACACCCTGAACCTATCAAAACGTACCCTACAAAAAAACCAGAGTGACGTCCCGGTCACCACGGGTGAGTTCGCTGTATTGAAGGTCTTTGCCCGTCAACCTAGGATCCCTTTGTCGCGCGACAAACTCATGGAGTTGGCCCGAGGCAGAGAATACGAAGCCTTTGATCGAAGCTTAGATGTTCAGATTTCGCGTCTTCGCAAACTGATCGAGCCCAACCCCGCCAAACCTATCTATATCCAAACCGTGTGGGGACTTGGATATGTCTTTGTCCCAGATGACGAGGGCTGAGCCCCGATTAGGTCTATTTGCTCGCACGTTCCTGCTGCTAGCGCTGTTGATGCTGGCTAGCTTGGGGGCTTGGTTGCATGTGTTTTATACGCTTGAGCTTGAACCTCGTGCCGAACGCTCAGCAGCCGAATTGGTGCGGTCTGTTCAAGTGAGCCGAGCGGCATTACTCAACGCACCGAGCCAACAACGCGAAGCTACAAGGCAGGCCATTGATGCTCAACCTAATGTGCAACTGCGTTTGGCAAGCCCCTCTGATCAGACGGTCGGTTTAGATCAGGACCAATACTGGCAGGCAGTGCGTGAGTCGGTTCGCACCGGACTGGCGGCTGATCTGACCATGGCCGCCGCTTTAAACGGTGAAAACAGCCTTTGGATTCAATTCCCGCTCCAAGGCCAAGCCTATTGGATGGGGGTCGACATCGATCAAACCTACTTGACCACGGGGCCTGAATGGGTCAGTTGGGTAGCCGCAGCCGCGTTGCTGTCACTCATTGGTGCAGCCGTTGCTGTGGGCTACATGAACCGTCCTTTGGCTCGCCTATCGCGCGCCGCACAGCAACTGTCACGAGGCCAAACCCCTAGTCCCTTGCCCGAGACCGGTGCAATTGAGATTCGTGAGCTCAATGCCAGTTTTAATCGAATGGTCACCGAGCTCGAGCACGCACAAAACGATCGTAATTTAATGCTCGCAGGCATCTCGCACGACTTGCGCACACCCCTAGCACGCATGCGCCTTGAGATTGAAATGAGTCTCATGAGCGATGAACAACGACGGGCCATTGACCAAGACCTCTCTCAAGTAGACCGCACCATTGGTCAACTATTGGAATACGCCCGACCGGCGAGGCAGCTGCCTGACAAACCCATCGATGTAACCACTGTCGTGCAAGGCTTGGTGCAAGAAGAGCAAGCACACGCCAAAGGCGGTGATCTCATACTTAGCTTGAAGACAGGCGGCGCGATTTACTGTTTCATGGATCAACGTGATTTTGCCCGCTGCTTGATCAATTTAATAGAAAACGCCAGGCGCTACGGCGTGAGAGGTAACGAACCCTCGTCGATTGAGATCAATGTGCAGACACGCAACAATCGCATCTATGTTGATGTCAAAGATCGAGGTCCTGGTATCGCAGCGCAGGACGTGGCACGTGTCATGCGGCCGTTCTCTAGGGGCGACATGGCTCGCACGGGCGGCACGGGTGCGGGTTTGGGTCTATCCATTGTGGAGCGATTGCTCAGCCCCGCGAGTGGACGTTTGCGCCTTTTGCCACGCGAGGGAGGCGGACTGATTGCCCGCTTAGACCTACCGCGCGCCCGGCGCGGACAGCGTGTCAGTGATTTGACCGCAATCAGTCGCCCAGTGGTTCGATTAAGACGACCGTCGTAACCGCAATACCCTCTTCTCGGCCCAAAAAGCCAAGTGACTCGTTGGTTTTACCTTTGATATTGATAGCACCAGCGGGCACCCTTAGGTCATTGGCGATGTTCTCAATCATTTTGCTCACATACGGCCCGATCTTCGGGGCTTGCGCGTGGATGGTGGCATCGAGATTGACAAGCTGCCAGCCCGCGCCGTTGACTTTCTCATAGGCATGCCTTAGCAGCACACGGCTATCAGCGCCAGCAAAAGCGGGGTCATTGTCTGGAAAGTGTCGACCAATATCCCCCAGCCCCGCCGCACCCAGCAAAGCGTCCGTGATCGCATGCAAAAGCGCATCCGCATCAGAATGACCTTTCAATCCCATGGGATGGGCAATGGTGACCCCCCCCAGAATCAAGGGGCGACCTGGCACCAATGGGTGCACATCAAACCCTTGTCCCACCCGCATTGCCACTTTATTCATAGCCATTGCTCTATCCACTGAAAGTCTTCTGGCCAAGTCACTTTACTGTTGCTCAGTGATCCTGGAATCAATAGGGGCTGATAACCGGCCCACTCCATGGCGCTCGCCTCGTCAGTCACTGACTGCCCGGCAGCCAGGGCATCTTGTAGCACTTGCCGCAACAAGGTCACTGGGAACATTTGAGGTGTCTGTGCCAGCCACACCTGTTCCCGGGGTAGTGTGCGAAGAGCCTGCTGAAAGGGCTGTGCTTGGTCGGCTAGTTTCACGGTGTCGGTTGCTGCGAGCGCGAGCAAACCACCTTGATCGGCAGAAAGGCACGCATCAATGAGGCGACCCAGCGCTTGCTTGGGCAGTCCGGGGCGCGCCGCATCATGCACCAACACCCAATCGTCTGGGCCGAATGATGGCTGTTCAAGCGTTTGAAGCACTGTTTGCGCACGACTAGCCCCGGCCGTTGGGGTAACGCTAACCGACTGATACCCCTCAAATAAGGTAGCCGCGTGAGAATCCTCGGGCTGCACACCCACGATAACCGCGTGCACGCGTGGGTCAGCCAATAATCGCTCCACCGTCCACACCAACATGGCCTTACCATTGATAACCCGATATTGCTTAGCCGGCTGGTCCGTTGAGATCAACGCCCGCTGACCGACGCCGCCCGCAGGCACGAGCGCCAGCAAGCGACTGTTCGCCGGTGGTTTGGGCGATTGGTCAGCGGGTTTTGGGGTTGAGAAAGCAGATGTCATTGAGGGATTTTATAATTACGTTTTTAGTGTTGTAGATTCTTATGCCCATTGTCGCAAATCCTGACGCCTTTTCACTGCTTGCCCGCCTAAAACCCGGGCAAAGACAGGTACAACCTTACCCGCCTGGTTCTGCGCCGGCATGGATGTTGGCCGATCTCGCTAAGCATGCCAAACAACTGCTATTGGTATTGACAGCCGATCCATTAGAGGCCCAACGCTTGGCTCATGAAATCGCCTTGGTTAAACCCGATCTGCGCGTCAGGATGCTGCCAGATTGGGAAACACTACCCTATGACAGCTTCTCGCCTCATCAAGACCTGATTTCCGAGCGACTACGAACACTCCATGCCCTGCTCCAAGGTGAGGTGGACGTGTTGACGGTGCCCGTCACCACGGCCCTCTACCGATTGGCGCCGCCGAGTTTTCTGGCGGCTTACACCTTTTCTTTCAAACAAAAAGACACGCTCAACGAGGCGGCGCTTCGCGACCAATTGATCCTCGCGAACTATACCCACGTCACCCAAGTCACCGTTCCCGGTGAGTTCTGTATTCGGGGCGGGCTCATTGATCTGTTTCCTATGGGCTCGGTGCTGCCTTATCGCCTTGATCTTTTTGACAATGAAATCGAATCCATCAAAACATTTGATGTGGATACACAGCGTAGCCTGTATCCAGTTCCAGAGGTGCAGTTATTGCCGGGAC
>Ga0222710_1000919_pt1 | contig 12339 bp, 14 predicted proteins | sample AntAcemetage1696_FD_181143 | JGI IMG/M metagenome (GOLD analysis project Ga0222710, IMG submission 181143) | Saline water microbial communities from Ace Lake, Antarctica - #1696 | ecosystem: Environmental > Aquatic > Non-marine Saline and Alkaline > Saline | place: Antarctica: Ace Lake... | reverse complement strand
AGCCAGTCACACCACTGCTGCGATGTGATCGTGGCTTGTATCATCGCCTGCCCAAGCGGGTGCTCCTCGCAAGCGTGGTGCAGGTGGCGTGTTGCGTCAAAGAGGGTCATCACTTCTTCTCCAGTTCCGCAACACCCGCATATTTAGGTAGAACCTGCAAGTCATTACTCCTTTGGGGTTATAAGGTTAAAATGAAGGCACGGCCGGCCAAACGACTTCATTGGGGAAGCCAGTCTGCTGGGGTACACCAAGAAGGGCTTGCCGGTAAACACCCCAAGCTGCCTGCGCGTTAGCATTAATATCTGCCCAGCGAAGGGCATTGCCCGCAATGGCGTCCACCCCCGACAGCAGGGCGTCACGCTCCTCACGAAGCTGCACAGACAGTGTTGCGTCTAGCTCAGCTTGAGTAGGCGCGACGTATGGCGCGACATCCCCATTTGCCGCCATAGCGGCCAGCAGGTTGTCATTACTGACAGTATTGTCAGTGTCGGCAGGGTCTAGCGTGTAAGGTATCCAGCCGTAGTGTGGATGCTCAATTTCACAATCAATCCAACCGCTATTGTGGAGGCATTTTGCGTTGCGGTAGTTTGTCATTATGAAATCCTCAGGTACATTGCGCCAGTGTACTCATATCTTCCATACCCGCTATTCATTTTTAAAAAACCCATCAGCTTCCATGTCCCTGCTAGCGGCCCCCCGGAACCAAGGCCAGTTTTACCGGATGACCCGCTATAATCTTCGTCTACCCGTGAGAAACCAGTTGGCCTCAGATTTGAACCCGAAATCGTTGACCCACCATCTCTTACTCCGCTAGTCCAAGTTAGGTCCGCCGCAAGAATGTAAGACCCGACAGAACCTATATTAGCATCAGCGATCACCGCCATAACACTGGCTGTGCTGGCTGTGGGACCCTGCGGGCCAGTTGGGCCAGTTGTCCCTGTGCCTTGCGCACCCTGTGGACCCTGCGGGCCAGTTGGGCCAGTTGTCCCTGTGCCGTTCAAGCCACTCGGTCCAGTCGGCCCCGTCGGGCCTAGAGCGCCGGGGCCGGTTACCCCTTGCGGACCAGTCGGACCAGTCGAGCCGTTACCATCAGCACCCTGCGGGCCTTGCGAACCAGTGGGGCCAGACGGACCTGTCGGACCGCCGCCTTCGGGGCCAGTCACACCTTGGACACCTTGCGGGCCAGTTGGGCCAGTGGCACCTGTACCAGTCGCGCCTTGAATACCTGTCGGGCCAGTGGGTCCGGCGTTACCAAGCACACCCTGAATACCCTGCGGGCCAGTTGGACCAGCCGCGCCCAGCGTTCCTGCTGTGCCTTGAATACCCTGCGGGCCTGTCGGGCCGACCGTGCCGACTGTACCGTCAACACCTTGCGGACCCGTAGGGCCGGTAGGACCTGCGACTGTCGACGCGTCGCCCTGCGGACCAGTGGGGCCCTGCGGGCCGACAATGGACCCTGCATTGATCCACGCTGTGCCGTCCCAAACGTAAAGGTCGCCGTCGGCCTGCACGATGATAGCATCGTTTACTGAGTTACCAGTAGGTGGTAAGTCGCCAACGGTGGCCACTTCGCCTACGAAGTTAATAGATGTACCCTGCGCACCCTGCGCACCAGTCGGGCCTCCAAGGCCCTGAATACCACGGGGGCCCTGCGTACCGGTCGGGCCGGTCGAACCCGTTGACCCAGTTGTCCCTGCGGTGCCCTGAATACCTTGGATACCCTGAATACCTTGGATACCCTGCGTGCCTGTCGGGCCGGTCGGCCCAATCAAGCCCGCGTTACCAGTAATACCGTTGAGCCCCGCTGGGCCTGTCGCCCCCGGAGCGCCTGTCGGACCTTTAAGGCCGGGCGTACCCGTCGGGCCCGTTGGGCCTGCGACTGTCGACTCCGTGCCTTGCGGGCCTGTCGGACCAGTGCTGCCTACTGCGCCGTTGACACCAGCGGTGCCTTGCGGACCAGTGGGGCCCTGCGGGCCTACGATCTGACCGACGTTATCCCACGCCGCGCCGTCCCATACATACAGGTCGCCGTCGGCAGTGACGACATACGCGTCGTTCACCTCGTTACCAGCAGCAGGCAGGTCTCCGACCGTGGCGACTTCACCCTTAAAGGTGATGGACGTACCCTGCGGCCCTTGTGTGCCTGTCGGGCCTACCGATCCAGTCGGACCTGTTGGGCCAAAATCACCTTGCGGGCCTGTCGGCCCTTGCACTGTAGAGTCTGCGCCTGTCGGACCAGTAGCACCCGTCGGGCCGGTAGACCCGTCTAGGCCCGCAGCGCCTGTGTCGCCTTGTGCGCCTGTCGGGCCCGTGACGCCCTGAATACCTTGGATACCTTGGACGCCAGTGTCGCCTTGCAGCCCTTGTATACCCTGCGGGCCAGTGGGGCCGACGGGGCCTTGCACCGTGGAGTCAGCACCCTGCGCACCAGTCGGCCCTTGCGGGCCTAGGATCAGCCCGACGTTGGCCCACTCCGAACCGCTCCAGACATACAGGTTGCTATCAGCAACAACGACGTACGCATCGTTTATTTCAGCATCGCCGGGCAAATCTCCGACAGTAGCGACTTCGCCCCTGAACGTGATTGAAATACCCTGCGCACCCTGCGCACCCTGCGGGCCGGTAGGGCCAGCAACCGTAGAGTCAGCGCCTGTGTTGCCTGTGAGGCCCTGCGGACCGGTCGGACCTTGGATACCCTGCACGCCTTGCACACCTTGGATACCTTGCGGACCAGTCGCGCCCGTGTCGCCTGTGAGGCCAGTAAGGCCTGTGTCGCCAACGGGGCCAACGATCCCGCCATATGGCAGGCTGAGATACGCGTTCACCCCATCCCCGATTTTAAACTGGTTCGTGTCTGTCTCAAGGACAATCTCCCGGTCCGCAAGAACCGGGTTAAACTCAGTCCAACGGCCGAGCGTGTCACCGCGCAGCGCGAAGCCAATCGTGGAGGATGGGGTGATGGTCATTCTCAGGCCGCCTTATCGAGGGAGTAGAACTCCAAGTTACGCTTCAACCGCTCGTCGCCGGGTTCAAGGTCCACTGCGAGCGTGCCGTGCTCGACGGCTTCCTCTTGCTCCCCAAGGTGGTAGGCTGCCAGCGCAAGTAGATCATGCGGCTTTGCCCCCCAGACACTCGGGTCCATCGTATAGACCAAGGCTTTGTCCTTGATCGTCAGCGCCTGTTTAGCACAGTCGTAGCTAAGCTGCCACTGTTCTGTTTTGCGGGCGATGTCGGCCAGCTCGACCCACGGCTCGCGGGTGCCCGGGGCTTCCTTGGTCGCCTTGTCCAGCCAGACTTGCGCTTGTGCTTTGTCGCCCAGTGCCTCATAGGCTTGCGCCATGACGCGCATGGCATAGCACCGCTCGTTCGCCCAGTTTGCGTTGGGGTTCTCAAGGTACTTATGCAGCGCCACAATGGCGTCGATCCACTGGCGGCTGAACGTCAGCTCGCGGGCGTAATAGAACGCATTGCGGGGGCAGCTCGGGTCCTCTTTGACCGACAGCTCCAGCAGGTCGAGGTACTGACCGCGGCTCTTGGTCGGGTCAGGGTGGTGGCTTACCAACAGCTTGTCGGTGTGAGCGTAAACCTCTTTGATCCGGGCGTCCGGACGTGGGTACTCGTGGCACGGGTGATGCCAGTGATAGCCGTGGCGCGCATGGATTTTCTCATAGAAAAACTCGATGCCTGCGCCCCAGTCGAACTTGTAACGCAGCCGGGTGGTCTCATCCATCTTCCATACGCGCTCGATCTCCTCACGCCAGCCGGGTTCCAGCCGCTCGTCAAGGTCAAGGCTGATACACACGTCGATGTCGCGGGGGATCAGCGCAAGCGCTGCGTCACGGGCTTTGTCAAACCGCCACGGGGTGATGCAGATTTCAGGCACGGTCGCGCCGCACGCGCGGGCGAGCTCGACGGTCTCGTCGGTGCTGCCGGTGTCGGCAATAAGGATCAGGTCCGCATCTTGTGCGGACTCACAGAACTGTTCGACGAACGAGGCTTCGTTCTTGCTGATGGCGTATACGCAGATTTTCATATGTCACTCTCTGGGTAAGGAAAGCGGTCGCGTATCTCTTGGACCTTAGCTTCCCACTCCTCTATTGTTGCCTCGCCCCGCTGGGCTTTGAAGAACAGCGGGTCGGCTTCAGTAGTATACGCGTGCGCGCGGCAAGATATAGCCGCCTCAAGTGCCTGCTCTCTCCGCAGAGCTATGTCTTCCGGCGAAGCGTCTAGGGTAATCCATACTTGGGTCCACTGCCCCTCGACAAGTACAAGGTCGCCTTCAACCCGGCTCTTTGTGATATCAAGTACTGGTTCAGGCGTAGGCACTACAGGGTAAACACCCCATTCAGCCAACAGCTCATCCGCCGGAAAGCTAGGGAAGCTAGTGTTGGGGTTTGCTCTCCGCAACTCTCCTACTGAGTAAGGGTATTGTTCGATGCTTTGGTTGGGGGCGAGGACGTACATCAGCTAGTCTCCAACTGCGACTGTAAAACAACTAACATGACTTCAGCGCGCCTTTTCTGTTGCAGCTCAGCAGCAAGGCGCTCAACCAACTCAGCACGAAATTCGCTTAGATACTCTTGGTCATCAGCGCTCCCACTGTCAATATAATCTATAGCCAGTTGGAAATTTGTGACGTTTAGTTGGTACAGCGCTACCTCGTCTTCGCGGGCTGTGTGTGCTTGTACCAACAAATCTTGCATGTCCATATTACTCTCCTTATTTTGGTGCGGGTCTATATAGCCCCGGGGACCCCCGCGTTGTTAATTACAGTGCCCGGGTTAAACGCGCTACCGATAAACCCAGTTGCAGAGCTCCACTGCCACATCTTTACCCCCGGATGTGGCCCACATAAAAAAGCTGCGTCGCCTGTTGGCGCAAAAGTAAAACCCAGCGCCGTAGATGGGAAAGAACCCACGGGGTCAGCGTACTTAGTCCCCCAACCCGAAGCAGTCCAGCGATAAGCAAGCATGAATGGGGAGAGGCTAATAGCCCACCCTACAGCGTCCCCATCTGGATGAAAACGTACACTGCGGGCAAAATGAAAACCCACAGGTATACCTACCGGGTTAGCAAATTTAGCCCCAAACCCCGTAGCATCAGACCAAGCATACGCGGCGATGGTAGATATGGAGCTGGAGGTAGAAGAAAAAACTATTGCATTGCCGAGCGGGTGGAAGTCTACACCATGACCTACTTGCGGGCGGTTCGCAGGGTTTGCGTACCGAGTACCAAACCCCGTAGTGTCTGACCAAGCATAGACATCCCCGCGACCGGCCCCCTGTAGAGCAACTGCGTTTCCAGAAGGGGAAAAAGCCACCCGGTGCCCCAGGCCGATGGGGAGCACCGCCGGGTTTGAGAACTTAGTGTTGTTATCCCTATACGCGGATATGAACGGCGTCGTATTGTGCCCTACAACGTAAGAGCCCCCGGGCGAGTATCGAGCAGCATTTGCATTACCCGCTACAGTAGCAACGGCGCGCCTAGTACTAAAACCGGTGGGGATCATGTTATACACAACAACTTGCGAGCTGCTACCGCTCCCCGCCCACACTACGCGCGTACCGTCAGCGTTCCACGAAGCCTCGTTCCCAGCACCAGATGTTGGTAGCTGGGTGGGGTTTGCAAACTTAGTGGTAAGGCCCCCACTGTACGTCCACTTGTACATATGTATGAAGGGTGAGGTGCCCGTGGGGATAACAATAAGTCTGGGGCTTACTTTCCCTTTTGTAACCCCCGCTAATTTACGCGCTATGCCACTCATGCCATCGCATCCCCAGCGACAAAGCCATACCAAAACGCCCCCCCGCTCTGCGTATAGAATACATACACAGCTGTTTCACCGCTTGCAGGAGCCGTAGGGGCTGTTCCGCCGGGCCAGTCAACCGAAGGAGGCCATGTGATTGTCCTTATCCCTGACACCGTAACCTTGAGCGTAAAGCCATAGGCTGTGCCTGTGGTGGGCGAGTTGCTGAAAGCGTATGCAGTATTTGCAGAGACGGTGTGTGAAAACACGTTCCCTGTGGCAAGATTGACTGTCGAGCCCGTGATAGTCCCCACAGTCTCGTGGTAGTTCACCCGCAGCAATGGGTCAGGGACAGTCGCATCCGACCCGGTAGGACCGGTGTCGCCTTGCGGACCCGTAGGACCTGTTGGGCCAGCGACTGTAGACTCATCACCCTGCGGGCCTGTCGGGCCTGTGGGTCCAATCGTACCGGGATCGCCCTGAATACCCTGCGGACCAGTGGGGCCAGTCGTACCCTCGGTACCGTCAATACCTTGCGGACCGGTCGGGCCTGTTGGGCCCGCTACTGTAGAGTCAGCACCAGTGTCTCCCGTCGCGCCTGTTGGTCCGGTCGGTCCGGTAGGACCTGCAACCGTAGAGTCAGCGCCTGTCGGGCCGACCTCACCTGTTGGCCCTGTGGGGCCTACGACTGTAGAGTCCGCACCTGTAGGGCCAGTATCGCCGGTATCGCCGGTAGCACCTGTTGGGCCGACTACAGTGGAGTCTGCACCAGTAGGGCCAGTAGGGCCAGTAGGGCCGGAGCCGCTTGGGCCAGTCGGACCGACTACAGTGGAGTCTGCACCAGTAGGGCCAGTCGGTCCAACATCACCGGTCGGGCCGACTACAGTGGAGTCCGCGCCTGTAGCGCCTGTGGGGCCCACTGCACCGGTAGGGCCGACAGGCCCGGCGATTGTGGAGTCAGCACCTTGTGGGCCGGTAGGGCCAGTCGTGCCCTCGGAACCGTCAACACCAGCGGGGCCGGTAGGGCCGGTAGGGCCTGCGACACCAATAGGGCCGGTCGGGCCACCGGGGAGTCCGTCAGCACCAGTGGGCCCCGTGGGCCCCGCGATACCATCCACACCGTCAATACCTTGCGTGCCTTGTGGCCCTTCGGGTCCGGTTGGGCCGACGCTTACACTACCTGCATTGATCCAAGCCATTACACACCATCCCAAATATACAGGTTGCCGTCTGCTTCAACGAGGTACGCATCGTTCACCTCGTTCCCCGTCGCCGGGAGATCGGCAAAGGTTGCTACAGAACCCTTAAATACGATCGACGTGCCCTGCGGGCCGGTCGGGCCAACGATCCCGCCATATGGCAGGCTGAGATACGCTGTCGTGCCGTCGCCGACTTTGAACTGACCAGTGTCTGTCTCTAGCACAAACTCACGGTCCGCGAGGACCGGGTTGAACGAGGTCCAGCGGGCGAGCGTGTCGCCCCTGAAGGACAGCTGGAATACAGATGCACTGATCGTGTTGCTCATGTCTGGGCGCTCCCAAGGTCAATCTTTGCACCACCGGTGTAGTCCGTCTCGGCGTTGCCCGCGTCAATGAGGGTCGACAGCACAGGAGCAACACCGACCCAGCGGTCGCCAACAGAATAGTGCATGAGGTTGTCCTCACCCGCAACCACTGCGCCCTTGTACGCCAAAGGGTCCAGCTCGATAGGCGTGGTGTAGACCAAGGACCGGCCGACGGCGCGCTCGCGCCCGGATGCAAACTTTACGCTGCTCATGTAATCACCGTGTATTCTTCGCGTTGGTTGAGGACATAGGACAGATTGGCGATTGCGCCTTGAAAGTTCTCGGTCTTGAGGTCCAAGCGCTCCCCACTGCGCAGGTTCTGCTTGCCAAGCTCAATGACGGCAAAATCGTTCGGCGGGATGTCCATCCGGTTCAGGATCAAAAACTCAACGCCGTCTGCGTCCACGATCCGCGCCGACAGCTGCAGTGTCTCTGTTGCGTTGTTGGTAACCATCAGCGAGGTCAGCAGCGCTACGGCCTCGATAGTACGCTCAGGGTTGGGGCCAACCGCAGGGATTAGGTAGTCCGGCGTCTCCAAGACCGTCGTGTAGAACGACGGGATAACGACGCGGGCTACGTTAAATAGGTTGAGCGGTGGGCGGGGGGTTGTAATCGTAGGCATGTCAGGCTCCTAATGCTTGGATAAGCGGCAGAGTAATGTTCTGCACGCCACGTGAAAACGCCTGCCCATCGACAGTGCCGCGTTCGAAGTCTACCCGCAAGTCATCCCCGAGGTAGGTGTCCCCGAGCTCAGTCGAGAACGTGGCGTATATCCGGCCGCCTTCCAGTTTAAGGTTCGCAAAGGCTGGGTCGACAGCCTCACCCGTGCCACGCTGGGAGAACGGCAGCGAGTTGTAGTTCACCCCCGAGCCGACGTAGCTGAACTGTTGCCCAGTTGCTTCGACCACAGACGGGAACCCCAGTGTAGGTGGCGTCTCGACATTGGTCTTGATGAGCGTAATCAGCGAGTCCAGCATGTCCTCAGCCGGAGAGGTCAGAGCACAGCGTGCGAGGATTCGTGCTTGGATGATCTCCCAGCTGCGCAGGAATATTGGGAGGAGCCCAGCGTCGAAGTGGTACTCAGCGTTCCAGTTGAACAGGCCCTTCACAAAGAACTGCGCCCCGCGGTCTTGCCCAGACCGGAAGTCGTCCGACAGCTGCTTGAGGAGCGTGGCTGCATCCCGGCGCGTCAGCGCCTCGTTCTCAACGCTGAAGTTCTGGACCACAACAAACTCATCCGCGAGGAGCACATACATCTCCTCGATGATCGTAGCCTGTTGCTCAAGGATTGCGTCTGCTGTTGCAACGTAGACGCCGCGCGGCTGCCCGACAGGGTCAGGGATGCGGATCGTGTTGCGGAACCCAGTCGCCACAAGCGCGTAGTCCCCGAAGGTGTTGTTGGAGTTGGCGACCGTAACCTGCCCGCCATCGAGACACCACAGGCCGTAGCGGCTCCAGTTCGTGAACACCGACACAAGCTGCACAAACGCGTTGCGTTTAATCAGGTAGGCGTAGCCGTTCGGGTTGATCCCTGTAAAGCTGTCGACCACCACGGACCGTAGCGGCGAGGAAGGCGCAAGCACAGAGCCGTCGGCCAGCAGGTTACCGCCGCCGCGCGGCATGAGCGGGTTACCCGCTGCACGGTCGATAGGCAGCGTCAGCTGGTCCTGCGTGAAGTTGTGCAGCATAGAGCAGTCAGAGATGTACGGTGAACGGATGATGACCGCACCGGGCTTAAACACAAACGCAAAGCCTTTCGTGGGTGGGTAGTCGTACTCGGGCTGCGTGGCCACGCTGTTTACTTTCCGGTACAGCGTTGCCCCAACGGTAAAGTACTCCAGCTCAGCAACTGCTGCGAGGCCGGAGTCTTCGTTCACGTAGTCTGGCGCTGAGTCATGCTGCAATCCGGTAAACGTAAACCCGCGGACTTTGGAGCCGCTGTCCAGCCTGAACATATTGTTCTGTGCCAAACCATTGGGCAGCGACAGCTTCGTTGCACGTAGGTCGTACCCGTACAGCAGGCAGTTCACAGGGACTTCTGTGTCCGGCTGAACCGTATACTCACCGGGGTAAACAATCACACCACACGGGACTTCGAGCGCCGCGGCTTTTGCAAGCGCCGCGCCAATAGTCGCCAATGAGGCGCCGAGGCTAGTCCCCGTGTTTGCATCGCTGCCGCCCATCGTCACGTAGAAAGTGCGCTCTACAGTGTACGAATCAGCAACGCCAGCCCCAGCAGGGATCATACCTGCAGGCCACTGGAAATCGGAAGGGATTACGATTTCATCCGCTGAGACAACCAGCGGCGTAGGTAGCGCCGTCGGCGCCAAGCTCAGCGTATCTAGGTCTGTCTCGTGGCCGGCCCCGTAGGACCTATACCACGCGATGCCGTAGCGCGCGGACTGCGGAATGTAAACGTCGTAAACTTCGCCACCCGGAAACCCGAGCGAATACGAGAACTCTCGCCGTAGCGAGCTTACCAGCAACGTGTTGTCTGAATGGACAACCGTCTCGCCGATCTTGTTGTTGAAGCCGTTGTACCAGTCGATACCCGCGGTAAGGCCGTCGTTAGCAGGATCGCCGCTGTCCGTGAACCGTTGATACCCGAGGCGTAGTGTGTACGTCTGGCCGAGCTCAAGCGGGACAGAGTACTGCATGTACGCAGTCCCCATACCAGCGAACCGGTAGACTTTTCCGTTCAGGCCGGTGGCGAGCGCGCCGCCCGTCAGGGTAAAATAATCAGGGGCATCACCGGGGCGATGCTCACGGAACAACGCGGTTGTGCTAGTCAGGTTTCCCACGGTCACGCGCAGCTCGACAAGGCTGCCCGGGCCAAACGCTTGCGGGATCGTCTCCTCGGCGCCGCGCACAACAGTCAGCACATCGCCGGCCCGCGCTGTAACGTCCACGATCTCAAAGGTATTATCTGTTGCCACGATGGTGGTAAAGAAACTTTCGCCCGCGCTCAGCACAGGGAACGCAGCACCAGTACCCGCAGCCAGTGTGACCTGCGTGTCCGTGTCGGTGATAGCGACAGCGAGAAACCCGCGCGCGTTGTTCTTCAGTTTAACCGCCATTAACAGACTCCGTCATCATACGAAGGGCCGCATCTGAACTGCCATAGTCCCACGCATGTTGCCCAAATTAGCACGTGCCCTGCGCTCTGTCACGTGTGAAAGGTACTGCTTGGCGTGGTAGGAGGCCAGCTCTCGGTCACCCCACGCTTCGTTTGGTAATACCAGAAGTTCCTGCAAAGCACCATGGAACAATACGTCTTCGATCTCATCAAATAGATATTGTGGCATACCGTCGGCAGTTCGCTTTGGCTTCAGAGCGTACACCAGCCGCAGCCGGTACGTATCGTCGTCGTCCGGAAGGGGTAGCAGGATGTACTGGTCTGGAGTTAGCTGCGTCATTGCACGTGGCTCTGACGCCCCATCCAGTGCCGCCTCAGGCATCTGGAACACCGCCCCAGCGTTGAGGCCCTGCTCGTTGTAACCCGCCTCGTTGAGCGCTCCTGAGCCAGCCCATAGCTCCTCGTACGGCACACCTGCGTACAGGTCGGCCCACTGCGGGTATTTGTGCAGGGCTTGCTCCAGTGTCAGCCGCTCCAGCGGGCTGTCATTGATGGTTGCTTCGAACACAACATGGACGTCGGTGTTCTGTGGCTTACGGTAAAAGTACTCGTGCACACCCGGGCTCACGATTGCCGTAGGCTCAGCGTGCCGCCAGAACAGCGTGCGCTCGCAAGACCGGATCGCAGTGTTGCGGATCGCCTGCTCCATGAGCGGCTGCGGGCACCCCGGTACACTGGAGTTAATCCGCGGGATGAGTGAGCTGAACGCGCGATCTGCCATTACACCACCTGTTTCGGGTCTAGGCTGCCCGCGTCTGTGTCAGTCAGCTGCTGGGTTTTCATGTCAGCGATGAGGTCTTGGACGAACGCATCGTTGAAAAGTTTCGCCCGCCCAGAGTTCACGTGCTCGTCGTCAATCGACTGGGTCAGGTACACGATGCCGTTTATAAGCGTCGGCATGTACGCATCGCCGGGCACAGTGATCGTGTCCCCCAACGCATACGGCGCAGGTGTCTCAGAATACTCGGCAACCAGAACGGTGCCGCTCTGGGGCGCCGGGTACAGGAAGAACAGACCGGGGTTCCGGACATGCCGAACGTAGTTCACAGGTACCCCCGCGGACGACGAGCGCCACATCGGGGCTGTCTGGTCGAGTGCGTCCTTGTTCACCTCGGTGATTACCCCGCCGCCCTGCACGTTGTAGATTTCTACAAGGCGAATAGCAGTGGTAGGTATGCGCTGTATCACAGTGCCAGCGACAGTCGGGATTTCCCCGATCACAGTGAACAAGTCTGGCCGAATCGTGGCCATCCGTCGTACGGTCTGATTGAGGAAACGCAGCAGCACCGCATCGGAGTACCGATACGGCGCGCGAGTATCCTGCACCAGCGTGCGGACTTCGGTTATGACCTCAGCAACTGTCATTCAGGCAGGTCCCTTGACGCGTCGGCTTCTATCTCGGACGAAGTATACTTCGGTTCTTCCGGGATGTCATCTGTCGAAATATCAAGACCCGTTGCGCGCTTAGCGCGTGTCTTCTTGACGAGCTCCTTAGGTACCGAACGCTCGGGGAACGCTTCTTCCTCGGTGACTTCAAAGAGCTTGGGGTTCCGTGACAGGTCTGGGGTCCACCCGAAGATGTACCCATCGTCTGCGTGCTTGAGCCAACGCTGTGTCATTTTTTGGTCCTTTTCCCTGAGGGTTTTACTGGCCAGCTCTTTCGCTCTGGTCCGGTCTTCTTGGTAGACATACTACGTTTCTCCGCAGCAGTCATCTTGCTTGCTGCTTTCTGCGGTCTGCAGGCTGGGTACGAGCGACTGGACTTCTCAGACCCGGAACGGCCGCAGGGCTTGCCGGTCTTCACGTCGACCCACTTCTCCCCGAACCATTTGCCGAGGCCGCCCTTGCTCATTTCTTCACCCGGTTGTCTGGGCCTTTCCAACCGCCGCCGCG
>Ga0222710_1000918_pt1 | contig 12341 bp, 9 predicted proteins | sample AntAcemetage1696_FD_181143 | JGI IMG/M metagenome (GOLD analysis project Ga0222710, IMG submission 181143) | Saline water microbial communities from Ace Lake, Antarctica - #1696 | ecosystem: Environmental > Aquatic > Non-marine Saline and Alkaline > Saline | place: Antarctica: Ace Lake... | reverse complement strand
CTGGTGACAACGCTACAACGGTTGCAAACCAGGTCGTCAAAGACGTGTTGCGGTTAGGGGAGGACCTGTTGTTCCCCCTCGAGATGGATGCGGGGCTGCGCCCCGAGGGCAAAAACGGCCCCATTGTCCGCAGCCTGGAGGCTTATGCGCAGTACTACCAGCGGTGGGCGTTGGGCTGGGAAGCTCAGGCACTCTTGCGGGCAGCCCCGTTTGCCGGGGATACAGGCTTGGCGCAGGATTTCATGGACATGGCTGTTGCGTTCCGTTATCCCGAGCATTTCAGCGCCGATCAAGCGCGTGAGATTAGGCGGATCAAGGCCCGGGTTGAGTCGGAACGCCTGCCACAGGGTACCGATTCTTCTCGCCACCTCAAGCTGGGGCGAGGGTCACTCAGCGATGTGGAATGGGCTATCCAACTCTTGCAGCTCACCCACGGCCACCGCTTCCCGGATATTCGAACCCCCGCCACATTGCCAGCGTTGCGTGCTCTCACAGCCCACGGCTTGCTGGAACAAGCGGACGCTGATCAATTAGAAGAAGCCTGGACCTTAGCGTCGGGATTACGGACCGCTCTTGCGCTCTATGGGGCGAAGTCGAGCAATGTCTTACCCGATGACCGCGCGGGGTTAGAAGGCGCCGCCCGACTGATGGGCTACGGAGCCCTTGGCGCCAGCGCACTGGAGGATCACTATCTTCGGGTCACCCGACGCTCTCGGGTGGTGTTTGAACGCGTCTTTTATGGCCAAGAGGCCGGTTAACGAACTGGCGGGCCCCATCCCACGATAGGGCCCGCCAGAGATTTCGTTCTTAGACGCTGTAGTACAGCTCGAACTCGAAGGGGTGAGGACGCTGCGCCATTGGCGCAATTTCGTGATCCCTCTTCAAGGCGATCCAGGTCTCGATCAAGTCCGATGTGAAAACGCCACCCTTGGTCAAGAACTCGTGGTCTGCTTCCAGCGCCGCCAGTGCTGCTTCCAGCGAGGTCGGAAGTTGGGGGATCGCTTTGGCTTCCTCGGGAGGAAGCTCGTAGAGGTCCTTATCCACGGGCGCGTGGGGCTCGATCTTGTTCTGAATTCCATCCAAACCAGCCATCATCTGCGCGGCGAAGGCGAGGTAGGGATTGCCGGATGCATCCGGCGCACGGAACTCGATGCGCTTCGCTTTGGGGTTGGTTCCCGTGATGGGAATTCGAATGGCAGCGGAGCGGTTACCGGCGGAGTACACCAGGTTGATGGGTGCTTCAAAACCCGCCACCAAGCGGTGGTAGCTGTTCAAGCTGGGGTTAGTGAAAGCAAGAAGCGCTGGTGCGTGCTTCAGGATTCCTCCGATATACCAGCGAGCCAGGTCACTAAGGCCGCCATACCCTGCCTCGTCATAGAACAGGGGCTTACCGTCGTTCCACAGAGACTGGTGGGTGTGCATCCCCGACCCGTTGTCACCAAAGAGGGGCTTAGGCATAAATGTCGCCGTCTTGCCCCACTGGAGCGCGGTGTTTTTGACGATGTACTTGAATTTCAAGACGTCATCGGCAGCGTTAACCATGGTGTCAAAGCGGTAGTTGATTTCTGCCTGACCAGCGGTTCCCACCTCGTGGTGAGAGCGTTCCACCACCAAGCCCGCATCCGCAAGCTTCAAACAGATGTCATCGCGCAGATCGGCGATGTGATCGATGGGGCTGACAGGGAAGTAGCCACCCTTGTAGGGGGTCTTGTTGGCAAGGTTCCCGCCCTCTTCGTTTCGTCCGGTGTTCCAGGCGCCCTCGATCGAGTCCACCTCGTAGAAGCTGCGGTTCTGGCGCACGTCATAGCGGACGTCGTCAAAGATATAGAACTCGGCCTCGGCGGCGAAAAAGGCGGTGTCCGCGATGCCCGTGCTGGCGAGATACTTCTCGGCCTTGTGAGCAACCTGGCGGGGGTCGCGACTATAGATTTCACCGTTGCGGGGGTTATAGATGTCAAAGAGCATGATCATGGTTTTTTCGTCGCGGAATGCGTCCATATAGGCGCTGGTGACATCGGGAATCAACTGAAGGTCAGATTCGTGGATCGCCTGGAAACCACGGATGGATGACCCATCAAAGAGCTGACCGACGGTAAAGAATTCTTCGTCGACGGAGACAGCGGGGATATTAAAGTGCTGCTGAACGCCCGGCAGGTCGGTAAAACGGATATCGAGGAACTTGACATCGTTTTTCTTGATGTAGGCGAGTACTTCCGAAGAGTCTTTAAACATTCTCTTCACTCCTAATTTCGTGGGATGGAGGGGACCGAGGATTCGGACCTGTCTCCAGAGTACTGCGGGGCAATTAAGCCTGGGTTCCCGCCATGTTTCGGCGGTGTTACACCCCTTTTAGACTGAGACCATGACACCAAGCGAGAACGACTGGCCCGGCAAACGATTTGGCCTGCCACAGGAGGGGCCCAGGTCCACCCCGACCTACCTCAGGCGCGCTGTCGGGTTGGCCGTGGATTGGGCCTTATCGCTGGGAATTGCAGCAGTATTCTTCAACTTCGAAGGGTTCGCAATCCTTCTCGTGTTTGTCGCTCTCTCGGCTCTCGGCGGCCTCTTCGCAGCGGGATCGCCCGGGCACCTCGTTGCACGCATTCGAATCGCGCCCATCAAGGGCGGCGCACTCGGCGTGATTGCGCCTATCGTGAGACCGCTGCTGATCACTCTCGTGATTCCGGCAGTGCTGGTGGATTCAGATATGCGAGGGCTTCACGACCGGTTGGTCGGCACCATCCTGGTAGTGCGCTAGCGAGGTTTGGGTGCTCGAACCTTCGAGGGATCCATTCCCTTAGGAATCGGCATCGCGTTCCCCTTCGAAAGCGAGGTCAAACGGTGAGATACCGCGAGAACTTCCGCTTTGCGAAGGGTGTTCTTCAACGAGCGCAATTCTTTATTGAGCTTGTAAAGAGGGGTGGAGTTGGGGTCTGTGCCAACGTGGATGAAGTGCACCGGAATCTCGGGGATAGCGCGCAATACGGATCGCCGTTCGTCCTCGAGCATTTTTTTGGTCTTCGTCTGCGAACCCTCGGCAATCAACACGACGCCGGGCTTCCCCACCGCGCGGTAGACGGCCTCTTGGGTCCTGGGGTTTACGGCAACGGGAAACTCGCTGGCTTGCCATGTGCGGCGCAGAGCACTGCGCAACACTGCACCCACGGCTCCGGGTTTGCCAGAGATTTCCTTGTACGCCGTTCTCTCGGCGCGTTGACCCAGGATGATCAGGGTCAGCAAAACAGACATCAGAAGCCCGGTGATGATGTAGAGAACGAGGGTAAGAACACTGCCGCCACTAAACAGCAAGGCCACCGTGATTCCGGCCCCCAGGGGCGCGAGGAAGGTGAGAAGAAGAATGGGAATCAAGACTTTGTCGGTCTTGCGAGTCAGGTTGAAGACCTGCCAAAGCTGCTTGATGCGGCCGGGCTCTTTTTCTATTTTCTTCTTGTCAGCCATCGTGTGCCTACATTCCTAAATCAGCGTCAAAGTCGCCTGCTTCGAGGCGGTCTTTGACCATCGTGAGGAATCGGGCGGCGTCCGCCCCATCCACAATTCGGTGGTCATAGGAGAGTGCGAAGTAGACGGTGTTTCGGATTGCGATGGAATCGTCCCCGCCGTGGGTCACCACAACCGGCTTCTTCTGGACGATTCCGGTACCAAGAATCGCAACTTGGGGCAAGAACACCACGGGGGTGTCAAAAAGCGCCCCGCGAGAACCGGTATTGGTCAGCGTGAATGTCCCACCGGCCAGTTCATCCGGGCTCAGGTGGTTGGTCCTGGTTCGCTCTGCTAAATCAGCAATGTCGCCCGCAATCGCTGCGATGTTTTTGTCGCCGGCGTTTTTCAACACAGGAGTGAGCAAACCACGCTCCGTGTCCACGGCAATCGAGATGTTCTCCGTGGCGGGATAGGTGATGGTGTCACCCTCTACGACGGCGTTGATGATGGGGTGCACCCGAAGGGCTTCGGCGGCAGCCTTAACGAAGAAGGGCAAAAAGCTCAGCTTGTGCCCTGTGGAAGCCAGGAACTGATCTTTCACAGCGGTGCGGAGCTCGGCAATCTCGGTGACGTCGACTTCTACGACGGTGGTGAGCTGAGCAGTTTGCTGCATGGAGGCCACCGCGCGCTCGGCAATAACTTTTCTCAGCCGACTCATCGGGACATTTGTCCCGCGAAGCGCTGACGCTTCGATGCTCATGGGTTGGGTGGCAGGCGCAGGTGCCGCGGATCCTGCTGCTGCAGCAACGATGTCTTCCTTACGGATGCGCCCACCCACACCGGTTCCGGTGACGGATTCGAGATTAACGCCGTGGTCGTTGGCAAGTTTCCGAACAATCGGAGTGACGTAGGGCAGTGACCGAGTCCCACTGGGGCTGGGCTGGGGCACACTGCGCGCTGGGGCAGGAGCCTGAGCCACGGCTGGTGGGGCTGGTGGGGCTGGTGGCGCAGGAGCAGCGACCGGAGGGACTGGGGGAGCAGCAGGTGCAACAACGGGAACGGCAACCGGAGCCGCCATGGGAGCAGCTGGTGGCGTGAGAGGAGCCGTCGGAGCTGCAATGGGAGGGGCAGCAGGGGCTTCAACAACAGGGGCTCCAACGACAGGTGCCGGCGCTGTGGGCGCCTCAGCAACAGGCGCCTCTGCAGGGGGTGCGGAAGCCGCAGGCGCTATAGCCGCCCCCGTTCCATCACCGATGCGGACGAGGGGAGCTCCAACCTCGACGGTGTCATCTTCGGCAACAAGAATCGCCTCGATGATTCCGGCGATGGGAGAGGGAATCTCCGTGTCGACCTTGTCGGTGGAGATTTCGACTAACGGTTCGTCAACAGCGACAGTGTCGCCGACTTGCTTGAGCCAGCGTGTAACAGTCCCCTCGGTGACGGATTCGCCAAGGGCTGGCAGGTTTACTTCTTGACTCATCTCGAGTGGTCTCCTTTTGAGAGTGTTAGCGGTCTCGGTTGATGTTCTTACAGGGCGTGGAGGGGCTTGCCGGCGATAGCCATGAAAGCCTCTCCAAGAGCTTCGTTTTGCGTGGGGTGAGCATGGAGCAGAGGTGCGACATCTTCAGGGTAAGCATCCCAGTTCACGGCAACCTGGGCTTCACCGATCAGTTCACCGACGCGAGCACCAATCATGTGTACACCGATGATGGGTCCATCGACCTGGCGGATGACCTTGATGGAACCGGCGGTTTCGAGGATGTGGCTCTTGCCGTTTCCTGCGAGGTTGTAGTCGTAGATGGAAATGCCCTCAGCGCCAAATTCTTCCGTGGCTGCTTTTTCGGAATAACCCACAGAGGCAACTTCTGGCTCGGAGTAGGTGACCTTCGGGATGTTGCGGTCGACGACCACCATGGGGTTCAACCCGGCAAGCTCTTCTGCGACAAAAATACCGTGCTGGAAACCGCGGTGAGCGAGCTGAATACCGGGGACAATGTCCCCCACAGCGAACACTCCGGGGATGTTCGTGCGCATCCGCTCGTCGGTCAGAACAAACCCACGATCCATGGTCACGCCAACGGCTTCAAAACCCATGCCATCGGTTTTGGGCCCGCGACCCACCGCCACGAGCAGAATGTCGCCGGTTTCTACGGTGCCATCCTCAAGCGTCACCGTGACGCCGGTGTCATCCTGGGTGGCGGACTGGAAACGCACTCCGATGTGGAAATTAATGCCGCGCTTGCGGTACGCCCGCTCGAATTGCTTGGAGATGGACTCGTCTTCTGCGGGAACCAGGTGGGGGAGCCCCTCGACAATGGTGACTTCTGCGCCGAAGGAGCGCCAGACGCTGGCAAATTCGACACCGATTACTCCACCGCCCAAGACGATGACCTTGTTGGGAATCCAGTCCATGGCCAAAGCCTGCTCGGAAGTGATGATGCGACCACCGATTTCAAGGCCTGGTAACGACTTGGGATACGAACCGGTGGCCAAAACAACGTTTTTACCCACCACGGTGTCTTCTCCCACGGAAACGGTGGTCGGGGACACGAGCGTGCCGACACCCTGAATCGTGGTGATACCGCGTGCCTTGATCAGACCCTGGAGGCCTTTGTGCTTGGAGGCGACGATTCCATCGCGATACGCATTTACTGCTGGGAGGTCCACGCCCTCCAGCGTCGCGCGAACCCCGAACATATCGGAATGACGCGCAGAATCGGCAACCTCAGCGGCGTGCAGGAGGGCTTTGGTGGGGATACAACCCACGTGGAGGCACGTGCCTCCCACTTTGTCCTTCTCGATGAGCCCCACGCTCATTCCCAGTTGGCTTGCGCGCAGGGCGGCCGCGTAACCGCCGCTTCCCGCCCCGAGAACGACAAGATCAAATGTGTGCTCAGCCACGGGTGAAAACTCCCTCACAGGTGAATCGGGATGGGCGAGGGCAAATGCCGCAACGCCTCGTGCAAAAAACAAGCCTACTACCCTCGACCCGTGTCTCTGCCAGGCGCCTTTTAGCTCATGAGCAGGGAGATGAGGGTGCGGGTAATCGCGCCGGTGGGGCCTTTGGGGGTGTAGCCATAAGGACCCGATGAATTTGCGGCAGGCCCGGCGATATCGAGGTGAGCCCAGGGGATAAGGTCCCCCGATTTCGTGGTCCCGACAAATTCTTTGAGGAACTGACCCGCACTCAGCATTCCGCCTAACACCTCTCCGGGCTTCACATTGGCGATATCAGCGACGTCAGAATTCAAAATGGTGCGTAACTCACCCGGCAGGGGCATGTGCCACACCAGCTCTCCCGTGTTCGTCGCAGCTTCCTGCACAGCAGCCACAGCCTCGTCGGTGCCCATGAGCCCGGCATAACGCTCACCCAGGGCGATCCGGGCCGCCCCGGTCAACGTCGCGGCATCGATAATCAGGTCGGGGGACAGGGCGCTTGCCGCTTGCAACCCATCGGCCATCACCAGTCGCCCTTCAGCGTCGGTGTTGAGTACCTCCACCGTTTTGCCACCCTTAATCGTGATGACATCGTTGGGACGCGACGCCGTGCCACTGGGCATATTCTCCGCCAGGCACAGATACGTCGTGATGGCAGCGGGAGCGCCCATTTCGGCGGCAGCCAGTGTTGCGGCGGCCATCACGGCCGCCCCGGTCATGTCATATTTCATCCCCACCATCGCGGTGGGTGGCTTGAGGGAAAGACCGCCCGAGTCGAAGGTGATGCCTTTTCCTACGAGCGCCACGTGGCGGGTGGGATTCGCCGGGGTATAGGTCAAAATCATTAGTCGCGGGGGATTTATCGACCCCTTTCCCACGGCGGTGAGCCCGCCATATCCCTCAGCCTCCAGGCGTTTCTCGTCCAGCACCTCGATGGTCAGGGCAGAGCCTTCGGCCCGCTTCTCGATATCGGCCACAAACGACACAGGGTTCAAAAGGTTGGGTGGTGCGGTGACCAAGTCCCGCACCATGAAGACGGCTTCACACGTGGTAACCACGCGGCCCAGGGCAGCCTCGGAAAGAGAACCCAGAAAGGCCACTCTCGGCGAGGTGTCTTTTTTCTTTGCGGTAATTTTTGCCGTTCGGTAGGAACCAAGGAGCGCGCCCTCCACAATCGCCTGAGCTTGCGCTTCATCGGCGTGGGGGAGAGTGAAGACCAACCTCGTGGGTGAGGTGACGCTCTGGGCCGCATAACCGGCAGCAGCTCGCAGCGATTCTGTGTCGGAAGGGGCCTCACCCAAGCCCACGAACACGACACTGGTTGCCATCAGGCCCGAGGGCGGTGGCACCCGCCACGTTGAATCTTTGGCTCCATCAGCTTCAATCTGGGCCAGCGCTTCCGTCAGCGCCTGATGCACCTCTGCAGGGAAGGCGGTTCCGAGGAGCAACGGCCCCTCCTTGGTCTTGGACACGCCCACAACAACAATGTCGGTGGGGGCAAGGGCGTCAAGCGAGGGCAGAAGAGTGGGGGGGCTAAAAGACATAACGTCATGTTAGCCATTCCTCACAGCCCATTCCTCGGTATCGCTGGGAGCGAAGCCCCGGCGAAGTAGGGGGGATGGGAAGTAGAGTTGGGTGATGTTCGATGACCAGCTCTTTCGTGAGGCAATGGAGCTTTCCGACGTCCCCAAGGGGCTTCCCCTAGTAGCTGGTCTCACCGGATTTGCTGATGCTGGGGGAGTCGTCACCCAGGTCAACAGGTACCTGCTCGATGCTCTCGAATCTGAACGGGTGGGGACTTTTGACAACGACCAGCTGATGGATTATCGGGCCAGGCGTCCAGTTTTTCAGTTTGAAGAAACTCATCTCACCTCCTATGACCCCCCTCGCCTGAGCCTCGATTTGGTCCACGATGATGTGGGGTCGCCCTTTCTCTTCCTTTCTGGCTACGAGCCGGATTTTCTCTGGGAAAAAATGTCTCGGACCGTCCTCTCGCTCATCACATCGCTCGAAGTTTCCAGCAGCAGTTGGGTGCACGCGATTCCGATGCCGGTCCCCCATACAAGAAGCCTGGGTGTGACCGTCAGCGGCAATCGGGAAGAAATCACGGATGCCCTTTCGGTATGGCGCCCCACGACAGGCGTCCCCGGCACTTTGATGCACTTGATCGAATACCGCCTCCAGGCGGCGGAACACCCCACTGCAGGCTTTGTGGTTTTGGTCCCCCACTACCTTGCCGATACCGAGTTCCCCGACGCGGCGATCACCGCCCTGCAGAGTGTCACGAAAGCGACTGGGCTGGTTTTTCCCACCGACAGCTTGCGCGAGTCGGGTCGAGAATTTTTGACGGGGATCAGTAAACAGGTCGATGACAACAGCGAACTGGAAAGACTTATCGAGTCCCTGGAGAAACGTCATGATTCCTACATGGAAGACAACGCTGTGCCCTCGCCACTCATGGACGCCGATGGCGAAGTTCCGAGCGCCGATACGATCGCCTCTGAGCTGGAAAACTTCCTCGCCAAGCGCCAGCAGGGGCCCGCTGAAGCAAGCGAGGCCTAGCAAGCCACTCCATGGGTGAACCTGGACCCAAAGCCCCTCAACGCGTGCAATACTGGTGTAAAGCCCTGTAGGGTTCCTCGGGTCAAATCCGGTGGGACTTGACAAGGGTTTTCTTACTGCCCGTCACCAGAAGTGGAGCAGGACGCAGCATGGCCTCACCCTCAGAGAAAACCCCTTCCTCCGCTGAGACGAGCAAGAAAACTGCTCCCGCAAAGCGAAGCTTTTTTGACCGGATTACCGGTCGCGACTCAAAACCAGCCCCAGAACCTCAGAAAGTACCCGCCACGCCTGTGACCCCTCCCGCTCAAAAGAAGACTCCTGCGACGAAAACCCCAGCAAAATCTCCTGCCACAAAGGCCGCTGCTGCAAAAAAGCCCGCGGTCAAGGCACCGGTTGCAAAGTCCGCAGCTAAAACTGCAGCGAAGACTCCCGCCGCAAAGCCCGTAGCGAAGTCCGCTACGGGCAAGGCGCCTGCGAAGCCTGTTGCCAAAGCGGCGGTGAAGGCACCCGCAAAGAAGACGCCGGTCGAGAAGGCTCCCACCGGGAAGGCGCCTGTCAAGAAGGCCGCTCCCAAGGCTGCGGCCAAGAAGCCTGCCACCGGTAAAGCCCCCGAAAGCGAAGCGGCTTTGCCCGCGAGCTCTTCTGCTGATGTTGGTAAGGACGATGTTGCCGAAAAGCTTGGCGCTGAAGTAGTTGCCGGTTTGGTAGACGTCTCTGACGAAGAAGAGGATGACACACCAGCGGTTGTCCACCCGTTTGGAGCTCTTGTCCTCTCCAGCTCCGATGATGATGATGCACCCATCATTTCGACAACCATCACCGGAGCGACTGCTGACCCTGTGAAGGATTACCTGAAGCAGATTGGAAAGGTTGCTCTCCTCAACGCCGAGCAGGAAGTTTCGCTTGCGCTGCGGATCGAAGCAGGGCTGTTCTCGGAAGAAAAGCTTTCAGCGATGACGGCCTCTCAAAAAACCACAAAACTTTCCCGGGAGCTCTTCGAAATCGCCAAGGACGGGCAGCGGGCAAAAAACCACCTTCTGGGGGCAAACCTTCGGTTGGTTGTTTCTCTCGCGAAGCGATACACCGGGCGTGGGATGCAGTTCCTGGACCTTATCCAAGAGGGAAACCTGGGCCTGATTCGTGCGGTGGAAAAGTTTGACTACACCAAGGGGTTCAAGTTTTCGACTTATGCAACCTGGTGGATCCGCCAGGCGATCACTCGCGCAATGGCGGACCAAGCCCGCACGATTCGTATTCCTGTTCACATGGTCGAGGTCATCAACAAGCTCGCTCGTGTTCAACGTCAAATGCTTCAGGATTTGGGTCGCGAACCCACGCCGGAAGAGTTGGCCCGCGAACTAGACATGACGCCTGAAAAGGTTGTCGAGGTGCAGAAATATGGTCGCGAACCGATTTCGCTCCACACTCCACTGGGAGAGGACGGCGACAGCGAGTTCGGCGACTTGATCGAGGACACAGAAGCGGTGGTCCCAGCGGATGCGGTGGGCTTCACGATGCTCCAACGCCAACTGGAAGGGCTCCTTGAGTCCCTCTCTGAACGCGAAGCAGGGGTTATTCGCATGCGGTTTGGGCTCGGCGATGGAATGCCTAAGACGCTGGATCAGATTGGCGACACTTTTGGTGTGACCAGGGAGCGTATTCGCCAGATCGAGTCCAAGACGATGGCCAAGCTGCGTCATCCTTCCCGGTCCCAGGCGCTGCGCGACTACTTGGAGTAAGCCAATGAGGCTTTTCGCGTTTGCTCTCGCAAAGATTCTGCGTTTTCTCACGCGGTTGCGCGGGGGAGGGTCGGCCCTTCCCGGTTTTTTCCTCCTGCGTCTTCTTCCCCACGCCTTGGAGCGTTCGCTGGGTACTCTGCCTCTCGGTGTCATTTTTGTAACCGGGTCGAACGGAAAATCCACAACCACCTCGATGTTGACCGGGATCCTCAGGGCCCACGGGCTGCGGGTGTTTTCGAATCCCGCTGGGGGCAATCTTCCCCAGGGGCTCGCCTCGGCCCTGGTGGGGAGTGCGACACTGTGCGGGAAAGTTGCCGCCGATATCGCGGTGCTCGAGGTTGACGAAGCCTATGGTCCCCAGATCTCCGACCTTGTCACTCCGGACTGGGTAGTCGTGACCAATATTCAAGTCGACCAACTCAACCGCTTTGGCGAACCCGAAGCGGTCTATCGCTTGCTGGCTACTTTGGGCATGAAGGCAAAAGTGGGGGTCGTGGTCAACGGGAGTGACCCCAACACCACGGCTCTGGGCGCCCAACTGCATGCCGCGGGGTCTCGCGTGGAACAGATGCGGGTGAGTGCCCCGGCACAGGCTTCCGCGTCTCACGGGTTGGTTTCGGCCCCGATGTTTTTTGACTCCCCACCCCTTCTCGCTGTGGCAGCGGGGGTGGTGATCACTGCTGTGGAAGGGTCGCACACAAGTGTGGAAGTAGCGGGGGTTGCCGCCTCGATTGTGCTCCCCCAGAAGGGGCTCCACTACGCCGTTGACGCGGGCCTTGCCCTCGAAATGGCAAGCGTTGTGGTGGATAATTTCCAACTCGAACGAGCCGTGATGGCCTTGGAGAACAACGCCACGGTATACGGGCGCGGTGAGACCATTCGCTACCGGGGGGTTGATATTGCTCTGACCATGATGAAGAACCTGCCCAGTCTCCAAGTAAATCTTGACGCTTTTTCTAGCCCCCTCGAAAACGTCTTTATTGCTGTGGACGAGGGGACCCCTGATCCGTCATGGATTTTTGATGCGGACACATCGTCGTTGGCCTCTGTGTCAATCTTGAGCGGTTCGAAAGCTTGGCAGTGGGCTTTGCTGCTCGAGCATCGAGGTATTCCCTACGGTGAAATTATTGAAGATTCCCGAGCTGGGTTGGACGCTTTCGTGAAGCGGGTGCCCGCTCAAAACGGTCCGCTCCACGCGATTGTGAATTATGAACAAATGATGCTGATTCGTCGAATAGCCGGCTACAAAGAGTTGGAGGGGGCGTGATGGGCTCTTTCACCTTTGCGCGCTTATTGCCAGAAATGCTCGGCCTGAACGGGTCGTCCCAAAACGCATCCATCCTGGCGAGCTATCTCAACCACGGCGGTCACGATGTGAAAATTCTTGACATCCATTCCTCGGGTGATGCACCCCTCCAGGTCGACGCGGTGTGTGTGGGCAGCGGCTCTGCTTCGAGTCTTCTCCCGGCGGCGACCAGCATTATTTCCCTTGTCAGCGCAATCAGTCGGTGGAGGTCGGCGGGGGCGCTGGTGATGGCGGTGGGCACCGGGTGGGACCTCCTGGGACACACCGTGACCACCCCGGAGGGTGAAGTGTTGCCTGGAGCTGGGATATTTGCCTCCCACGCCGATCATCGGGGGACGCGGTTTTCTGGAGAAGTG
>Ga0222710_1000906_pt1 | contig 12414 bp, 9 predicted proteins | sample AntAcemetage1696_FD_181143 | JGI IMG/M metagenome (GOLD analysis project Ga0222710, IMG submission 181143) | Saline water microbial communities from Ace Lake, Antarctica - #1696 | ecosystem: Environmental > Aquatic > Non-marine Saline and Alkaline > Saline | place: Antarctica: Ace Lake... | reverse complement strand
GGCTCCCTGCGGTGAGCCGCGCGATGCGCGACGCGGTGGCGGCGACGGGGCTTCGATTTGAAGAGCTTAGTAGCTCTGATGCCGCTCGGCTCGGATGTTTGAGCGCGGCGCAGCGCCTGCAACGGGGAGGTCGCCTGTGGGCTCTGGAAGATCTTTGTATGGCAGCGGCGAGGGGTGGACATCTCGAAGAGTTGAAGGTTTTGCGCGCGAGCGGCTGGCCGTGGGACACGAGAACGTGCGCGAGCGCGGCGGCGAGAGGGCACCTCGAGGTGCTGCAGTGGTTGCGCGTGAACGGCTGCCCGTGGGACCGGAACACGTGTGCGGCCGCGGCTTACAGCGGGCACCTCAATGTGTTACAGTGGGCGCGCGCGATTGGCGCACCGTGGGATGAGGAGACATGCAAGGACGCGGCGGAGGGCAGATACCTCGATATTCTGCGTTGGGCGCGCACGAACGGTTGCCCGTGGACGGAGGCGACGCGCAGGAAGGCGGCGCAGCTCGGGTACGTCGAGCAATAAGAACAGTAGAACATAGAAAGAAGAGAGAGCAAGATCCTGACCGCCTGAACACGACGTACCAGCACCGAGACTCGATCATGTTTTGGCTAATTTCGCTCCCCTTCCCCAGTCGCCTCGCTTTTCCCCCGTGCCCGCGCCATCTTCGCCGCCCACGTTTCCCGCGCGGCTACGGCGAACGCGTTGACGAACATTTCCATCGCGTCTAGGGTTTCGCAGTTCGCGTTAGAAGAGGCGTTACAAAAAACGGTCGGCGCCGGTCCGTACTTTTCGTTCAAGGTAACCGCGGCGGCATGAAACGTTTCCATTTTGGCGTTCACGTTTTCAAACTCCGCGTTCGCGCGGGTCAGAAACGTTCCCAGCGATTCCGCGAACCGTTGCTCCGAAATCCGTGTCCGGCCTTCCGTTCCGCACGCGGTTTGTTCTCTGGCGCACTGCTTGGCCTGGTCCGTTAACACGGCGAGTTGTCGCGTCGCGCGTTTGACGGCTTCGGAAAAAGGACTTGCGCTTTCAAACGCTTCGTTCGCGCCACTACTGAACCCAGAAAACGCCGACAGCTCTAAACGCAACTCCAGCAGGTCTGGTGACTTTTGCGACACAGTTTTCGCGAGATGCCGCAATAAATTGGTCGAGGCTCCCGTACTTCCTCGAGTTTCCACCTCGTCGGGTTCCGCGAGCGACCGCAGCGCGCCCGCTTTCCACCCCCCCGGCGCGAAGTGCTCGTACTTTTTGGAAACGCCTTTTTCGTTATCTTTTTCGTTATCTGGTAACGAATCGTGCCGAGTTGTTACCCCGTGGTTCTTCTCCGTCTCCCCCTTCCGGAGAATATCCCCCAGCGCCATCGCGATTTCCACGAGCTTTGCCAGTTTCGGTGACCCGAACGCCTGTGTCGCCGCGGCGGTGGCTTTGTCCAAAGAGGAATTAATCGCCGCGACCTTTTCGCCGAAACTCGTTTTCAAAAAAAGCGCGCTCGCCTTCTCCGCGCTTCGCTTCACGTCCACGACCTCCAGAAGGAAACGGTCGCACAAATTCGCACGCTGCAGCGCGAGTTGTTTTTGTGAATTGTTAGCAGCATTTGTATTGTCTCGTTCGTCAACCAAAACGTACGCGTCGCGAATCACGACGCAGTCCAGTTGCGAGGGGAAGATTTGCGCTAAGCTTTGCCACGTCGACGCGGGGACGTTTTTTTCGTTTTTTTCGTTAACCTCAATCTCTCCAGTCAGCAGCGCGTTTCTGATGGACGCAAAGTCACCCTCCTCGACGCCGCACGTCTGCAACACCATCAAGACTTTGGATACCGTTCGTGGCGGTAGGACGGATGCCGTCCGTGGCGGTGGGACTGGTGCCGTCCTCTCAGGTAGTACAGGTGCCGTCCTTTCGGGTAGCACCGCGCGTGTCTCCATGCGCAAACGCCGTCGCTCCTCGCGTCGCGCGGCGCCGCTGGCGTACCCGCCAGCGAGCTCGCTTGTTTGATTTTCTTTGGCCTCGTCCTGAAGCGTCTCCCGCGGTGGAAGCGGTTGGGAGCTCGGTCTCAACGCGTTCGTCTCCCGAAATCTGTCTTGTGTGATCTCAGGCACGTTCGCGTTGCCGGCCAGCACAGGCGCTTGCGGTTGCCAACGGTTCTGTCGCCACTGCTCAGAGCTCGTCCGCGCCGGCAAACTCCCGCGCTCCGCCTCGCTCGCCGAAGTCAAGTCGTCGCTGTCGCTTGAGTGGAACCCGCTCGCGCGCATCGCCGCCGTCCGCATGGCGAGCCTGCCGTCCAAATCGGCGTCCACGGACCCCAGCCCGCCGCGTCTCTGAGGCAACGCGTTCGCGGCGCGGTCAACACCGGCGCGGCGTCGCGTTGTGCTTTTCTTGCTCGGTTCGCTCTGTCCTTCGCGTGATTTTGCACCGCCGGAAACGGGGGACGTCACGTGTTTTCCTCGCCAAGACTTGACTACACGTCCACGTCCGTCATCCTCGGACGAAGTATCAAGGTTCGACGAGTCGTCGTTTGAGACGCTCGAAAACGCGGTTTTAACCTGTACGCCGCGCATGATGGGCGACGGAGGTTGCAAGTTCTTTTTGGTATCTACTCCGTGCGGGCGCGGCGCCACGCCACCGAAGCCGGCCATACCCGCCATCGCCGCGGCGTGCTGCTGCGCGGCAACCGCGTTGGCGTGCGCGAAGGAAACGCCCATCCCGGGATCGAACCCGGGCAGGTACGCGCAGGTACCCGGCGCGTACGCCGCACCACCCGGCGAGGCGTACGCACTCATCGGGTATGGACTTTGCGAATGCGTTCCATTGTACATTCCGTGGTACCCAAACAGCGGCGACCCGATTGGGTGGAACCCGGGTTGGGGGTGATATCCTGGTTGAAATTGTTGTCCCATCGGCGACGCGAGTTGCGCGACCGGCGGCGACGGCGCTGGCGCTTGCGGTACGCCATGGTGCGCTACCGGTGGCGGCCGCGGGTCCCATGTGCCGACACCACGCGCGTTGTCGTATCGAACGCCGTGCATGCCTGTGAAGTCGTCTCGCGAAGTCGGCGAGTCCCCTGACGCGACGCTCGAGGCGCTTCGCGCGCTGCTTTTCCCGCTGTACCCGCTGTACGCGCTGTCGCTCCACGGGCCTCTCGCCGAGGACGGCGCGCCTGTGTCCTCCCGGTCGTACCCGTCCTGGTCGAACCCGTTCCCCACGTGCGTGCCCGGCCGTAATGTCTCCGCGCGTCGCTCCATTTTTTTCCGCCGCGCCAGCTCGAGCATCTCCGGCGTGTTCAGGGTTTCCCGAGCTGGCTCATCCGGATCCAGGCCGTCGTAGCAAGTCATGCCGTGCACGTTGACGATCCGGTCGTCCGCGCCTAAACTCAACAAATACTCACCCAAGGTTTGGTACCCGTACGCGAAGGCGTAGTGCAACGCGGTTTGCCCCAAGTTGGTTTGTTTGTTTATTAATTGTAACCGCGGCGGGTTCGTGGAGAAGTCGGTGCGCTTCAGCACCAGCTTGGCGGTTTTTCTTTGGTTGTTTTGACACGCGATGTGCAGTAAGGTCAGGCCGTTCGCGTCCCTGGCACTAGGGTCCACGCCAGCGGAAAACAAAACGTCGAGCTCCTTGGCTCGGCCGTGTCTTGTGATTGTTACACGAACAGTGTCAGTCCTTCGTGATGTGGCCTGAGCAAACAGTCACCCGTAATCGGGCCGAACAGTGTTTGGATTTGGGAACCGCGCAACGCGTACCTGGACCGCGAAAATGCCTCCACTAAATCCTCGCCGCATGAGCCGGCGTACGTGCGCGCGGTGAGCTGGGGAAGCGGCGTGGGTTGCTGTGTTTGCCCATAGGAGGAACCATTCGTTGATTCTACACGAGCTGCGCGTGACCCGTTCGAACTGGACGCAACGTGGACGCCGTCGATTTCGTCGGTCGCAACGAGAAGCGGCGGTCCGCCGTATCGGTTGGCGAACCGCGAAACCGGACCAAGGGAGTCAAAACCGGTACCGCCAAGGGGCGCTCGGCGGTCGCGTCTTCGTTGTTCGCGAGATTGCTGCGCGTTTGATTCGTGTCCCTCGTCGGAAACCGAGCCTAGGGAAAGTGACACGTGCCCTTCGTTGACCACCGGCGCCCTGGACTGCTCGGGCACGAAACCGACGGCGGCGTCTGCGTTTATTGTTTTGTTTACTTCAGAACCGCCGCCCGTCGCGTAGTCTAAATGCGCGTAGGATTTATGGCCGCCCGTCGCGTAAGTACCTTTCCCTGAGTACTCCCTACCGTTGGATACGAACTCGGGCCGGAGCAAGGACGGGGGCGTGGGTGGTTTCCCGAACCCCAACGACGCCGGCGCTCTGGCGGTTGTGGGCGACGGCGTGTTCGCGGTGGACGTCGACGTCGACGCGCTTTCGCCATGAGAAGTTTGTACTCGTTCACGCACGAAGGGAAGCGGCGACGTGTTCACGTTCGCTTGTTGTCCTATGAAGAAATCCGCACGTGCGCGCTCCAGCCGTGTGGCCTGTTCCCTTTGTTCCAACTCAAACGCCCTTCGCGCCCTCGCGCACAGCGCTTCTAAAGTTCCCGCCCACAGCGCCGCGTCCTTCGCGTCGCCGCCGCGCAAATCGTGCGTCCGGTCACGGCCGACGAGGGAGAAACACTCCGACTCTGGTGCGACTTTTTTCGCGTCCGTGTTGGCGTGTCGTTCCCACACGCGCGTGGCATGCCCCCTGACCACCGCGGTTACTTCGTGTAACACCAGCCGTGACCCTAGACTCGGCGCGCCCGCGTCGGATGGGTCCCCCCATTGAAGCTCGCGGTCGGCTTCGGCGACCCGGAAAAACCGCACGCGAGGCGCACTCCCTGATTCCGGGTCGAACGGCAGCTTCGTGAGCAAGCCCCCCGCGCGTACGCGTCGCAGGTGCGTTTCAGGCGCGTCAGTGCGTGACTGGCCGATGCCTGCAGGGGACGTGCGGCCATCAACTCGGTCGTCGTCGTCGTCCTCCGGGTCCGACTCGAACAAAGGGTTCGTACTGCCGTCCCCCGAGCCAGACCCGAGTGACAAGTACGCGGCCATCCCGGTGAGTTCGCGAAACGACGAATCCGAATCTTCGTTTCCACCTCGTGGGGACGGGGACTCCATCATCGCGCCGTGCCCGGTCGCCGGACCCGCGACCAGGACGCCCCGCCAGTCACTTGCACGCCCAGGTCGCACCCACCTCAACGCGTCGACGCAGGCGCGGCGGCGCGCGTACTGACACCAGCGGGTATCCTCGTCAGCCTCGTCAACAACGAGCAAATCTTGTTTTCGTGTCCAGTGTCCCGAAAATGTGTTTCATGTCATGTCAGTCATCACCCTTGCTCCCCTCGCACACCGCTCGCGCGCTGTCGCCGTGTTGATGATCGCGGCCGTTTCGGTCTCGCCATTCTCCGCGCGCGCGTGCGATTTCGGTTTGCAAAGCGCGTCCAATTCGCGTCCTGGACCGCGTTTCGTGACACCGACACGCCGGATCTCAAGACGAAAAAACGTCGTCGCCGCGTCGTCATCCAAGACGTCGCACGTCGCCGTTGTCGCGGTCCCCACCGCTGCGAAACCAGCTCCCGCGGGCTTGCAGCTCACAACCCCGGGGTTGGTTTTCGGGGCTTTGCTCGGCGGTTTGCCGTTCGTGGCGTGGCTGTTGAGGCGTAACGACGAAGACGCCCCAGGGAAGTGGGCGTCGAGACGTGGAACGAGTGAAGCCTTGCCGATGTCGGGATTGGGGGGGAGCGCCAATTCGGCGGAAACACGCGGCGCGACGACGTCTGCAATCGGGTCCCCCCTTCTCAACCCGCTGTTCGAAACCTGCGTGTACCTCGACTACAACGCCACTACGCCGGTATTTCCCGAAGTAGCGTCCGCGTGTACGCCGTTTCTGTGGCACCACTTCGGGAACCCGAGCAGCGGGCACGCCTTTTCGGTTTCCACGAGGGACGCCATCGCGACCGCGCGAGCGCAAGTCGCGAAAACAATCAACTGCGAGCCTTCCGAAATCGTCTTCACTAGCTGCGGCAGCGAGAGCGACAACCACGCCATTCAATCTGCGGTGGAGCACTTTCATTCGCAAAAAATAGACAACAAGTCACAAACCGGCGAGGTACCGCACGTCGTGGCGAGCGAAATCGAGCACCCCGCGATTTTGGAGGTCCGTCTTTCCCATTTACCACATTCCGCCGACTGATTGCCCATGCGAGACTGACATTTCTTTCTTCAATCTCAGTACTTGATTCACGGCAAAAAAAAAGGAACCTTGGACTTCACGCTCGTGAAGGTGAACTCGGAGGGAATCGTGGACCCTGTGGATATCGCATCTGCGGTCAAACCGAACACCGTGCTGATGTCACTGATGCACGCGAACAACGAGGTCGGTTCTGTTCAGCCCGTCGCGGAGTGCGCGAAGGCGGCGCGGGGTAAGAATCCGAAAATTCTAATTCACTGCGACGCCTCGCAGAGTCTGGGCAAAATCCCGGTGGACGTCGCCGCGCTGGACGTGGATTACCTGACAATCGTGGGGCACAAAATAGGAGCGCCCAAGGGTGTCGCGGCGACGTTCGCTAAGAACGGCGCGCCGTGGTGCAAGCTCATTCACGGCGGCGGCCAGGAAAATGGAAGACGGGCGGGGACGGAGAACGTGGTGCTCATCGTGGCGCTCGGCGCGGCGTGTGCTTTGATCGATACCGAAAAAGACAAACTCCCGCGATACATGGAAGCGTGTTGCGACGAGTTGCGGCGAATTTTGAGTGCAGAACTGGGTGACTATACGCAGGTCGGGGAGGAGAATAATGCTGACCCCGCTAACTCTCTTTCTGGCCTTCGCTTCAACGGCCCGACCGACCGTAGTCTTCGCTTGCCAAACACCGTCTCCGTCGGTATCAAAGGCACAAGCGCGAGCGTTTTGCTTGAAAACCTGGCGCACTCCAACGGCGTCGCCGCGAGCGCGGGCGCCGCGTGTCACTCCGGCGAAACAGGGGCGAGCATCAGTGGGGTGTTACTCGCGATGGAGGTTCCGGAGAGTTATGCAGTCGGTACGTTGCGGCTATCAGTGGGCAGGCACACCACGGTGGAGGATATCGAGAACGGCGCGGCTCGGATAATAGAAGTGGCGCGAAAACAGCGCGCGGAAATCGACGCCATGCCCGAAGGCGAACGCCCGTGGTGGTGCGTTCGGAACATCCCGAAGATGTTCGTCAACAGCGCCGCGAAATGAACGTGTTCTCGATCTACTCGTTCTAGCCGAACGAGTTAGCTCGACGCTCGAAAGAAAAAAAAGAAAAACTCAATCTACTCGTTTCATTTTATATTTTGAGCGCCGCTATTCTTGTGTCGAGGTCATCGTCCCGTCGTCCACGCACTCGCGCGCCTCCCCCGGATCCGTCGCCGCCCCGGTTGCCTTTCCGGTGCACCACGGGTTCCCAGTCGTCCTCCGAAGACTGATCGTCGGCGTTCTCGTCATCCTTGCCATCGTCTTTTTTTCCATCGTCGTCGTCCCCCCCGTCCGTTTCCCCCGGACACGGATCGTCCTTCCCCCCCCCTCGTAAAACGCCTTTGTACGAAACCTCCGCTTTTAGCGCAGCCGCCGCGCTCTCCACGCACCCGTCGAACAGCCTTAAAAGCTCGCGCGCGCGCTTCTTCTTACCCTCCCCGCCGCTACTCGCCACCGTCTCGGCAACCGCGCCGGCGCTCGGCTCTTTCCAGAGCGTCGGCCGGAACCCGCCGAGACCGCGCTCCAGCTTTTGCAAAGAAATAGGCCCACCAGGTTCTTCAAGGCGCATTGAATCTTTTTCGTAACCATCGTTCGTAGCAACCAAGCGCACGCTGTTGTAGTGCTCGCCGTCCGTGTACGCTACGTGGAAGTACCTCTGTTGCGCGCGCGGGTACGTCACGATTTCCCACCGAGGCTGGTTTGGTTGGTGCACGCACAGGTTGGCGAAACAAACTTTCGAAGCCGCTTGCAGCTCCAGGTTACCCGCCCACACTCCGTCAGTGGCCATTCGTGTGACGTAGGTATCGAACTTCTCGTCGTCTTCGATGAAAGGCTCGAAATCAATCCGGTTGGCGATCATGTACGCCACCACGTCTCGTCGCAGGGCCACGTGATGCGCATCACTGCCCCACCGCTGGTCCGAAAGCGCGCGGAAGAAACAGTTCCCATCCGCCGCCATCGCCTCGGGGCGCAAGCCGAGCTGGTTTAGTTGCTGGCGTAGCGTTTGTTCGTCGTCGCCGGAGTCGCGATTCTGGTGGTGTGGGAAAGGAGGTGATGACGTCAGGGGGAGGTGGGTAAGGGTCGGCATCAAGTCGGACGATGACGTCAATCGAAATCGTTGGCGAAAAAAATGGATCTCTACTTTCGTTAGGATACCGTACCTTGACCCCGCCGCGCTTGCCATCGCGGCTGGAGGTTGACGCCCCGTTGGACGCGGGATTCCGTTTATGCGCGTTGTGCCACTTCGGCATGCCGCGTCGAGTGCCACGAGCACTGCGGACGCGAACGAGCGGCGAGATGCAAAATATTGCAGCGCACTCAGCACCGCCAGTAGTTTTCGGCCGGGCGCCTTCAAACTCGAAAAAAAGGGTTTCCCCAATCCCACCATTCCCACCGGCACCGGCACACATGGCGGGCAAGCGCAAAGCCGCGGCGGAGCCCTCTGGCGACGATGCCGCGCTCGGGGTGGTGGTGCAGCGGCAGAAGACTTCTGAAGGTGGTGGCTCGGCGCTCGCGGTGACGACCCAACCGAAGCCTTTTTCCCAAAAGGCGTTCCAGCCGGGGGCGCATCAGCGCACATCGTCGTTACACGCGCCGATCATGTTACTGGAAGGCCACGAAGACGCAGTGACTTGTATCGAGTTCTCGCCGGGCGACGGCGACGTGCTGGCGACCGGGGGGGCGGACAAGACGTTACTGCTGTGGAACGTCCGGGGCGAAAACGAGAACTTCGCGGCGTGCAAGGGGCACAAAAACGCGATTTTGGATCTGCGCTGGACGGCGGATGGGAACGATTTGGTCACCTGCTCTCCCGACACGACCTTGCGTTTGTGGGACGCCACTACAGGCCAACAAACCAAAACCATGAAAGGCCACTCCGGGTTCGTCAACGCGTGTGACACGTCCAAAAGGTTGGGTGACTTCACCGTGGTGTCGGGCGGCGACGACCGGAGTTGGAAAATGTGGGACCTGCGTCAGAAGAAGTGCGTGTTTTCGGTGATGGACGGGTTCCCGGTCACGGCCGTCGCGTTCGGCGCCGATGGGTTGAACGTGTACACCGCGGGTATTGAAGAGATGGTGAAGCAGTGGGACGTGCGGACGGCTTCTTCCAATGCGAATGGTGATGCGAACGGCGCTCCCGCCCCGTTGATGACCCTGAAAGGCCACGCGGACACGATCACCGGCTTGCGCCTGTCCCCCGACGGCTCGAAAATATTATCAAACTCCACCGACGGAACCATGAAGACCTGGGACATACGGCCGTACTGCGAGGGCGACCGGTGTGTTCAAACATTCGCAGGTCACGTGCACAACTTTGAGAAGACCCTGACGCGGTGCACGTGGTCCCCTAACGGCGAGAAAGTCGCCTCCGGGAGCGCCTGCCGAAACGTCTTCGTGTGGGACGCCGTTTCCGCGAAAATCGAATACAAACTCCCAGGCCATTTGGGGAGCGTCCACGCGGTTAACTTTCACCCGAACGAACCCATCCTTGGCAGCGCGGGCGCGGACCGGAAGGTGTTCCTGGGCGAGCTCGCGGATTAAGGGCGTTTTTATGTTGGGATTGAGTCAACAGGGACCTGATGGTACTGAAACAAAAATACAACAAAAATAAACCTCTTATTACACCACAACCACACACACCACACACCACACCATACCACCACAAACAACACCACACCACCCTCGTCTATTCGAAGTCGAAGAAACTTTTGTTCGCGTCGAAGGCTCCGTCCTCGGCGTCGGCTTCGTCCATGGAGTCGAAGGTCCCTGAAAGCGACGCGACGGCCTGGTCGTACGCGCTCCACCGTCCTCGCACGTTTTCGTCCAGTTTCAGAAACGCGTCCCGAATTCTACCTCCCACCTTTCCATTTTTCGCCGCGCCCTCCAAGGCACCGCCCGGCGCCATCCCCGCGCGCGCCCGCGCCTCTTCGCCTTTCTTGAGCATCCCGTTCGCCACGTCGAAGGGGTCGCCGACTCGGGAATTTCCCCCGTTCATCAAGCCCACGTTTTGGCGCTCGCACCGCTGCATGGCGTACTCTAAAATAGGAAGGTTCCGCTGTTTCACGAAGTAGATGCAATCCACCGGGCAGCTCTCTATTGCGATGTTTATGTCCTCCTCGGAATCGTCCCACTGCGCGAACGCCCGCGCGCGGCCCCAGTCGTCCTCCATCATGAACGTTTTCGGGGCGCTGTGATTGCACTGCCGGCACCCGATACACGCGCTTTCGTTGACGAATACCGCCCGGCGTTCGCCGCTCGGGTCGGACCCCACGAACTTGGAAAGAGGCTGGCCGGTGTACGGCTTGAAATCGCCGGCGCCGCCCGCCGTGGCTAAATCAGCAAGCCGCTGCAGTTGTAAAAAAAAAGTGTCAGTCTCGTGTTGGAAAACAGTCGGCGGATTTGGGAAATGCAACACGAACCTGCAGTTCCCTCAAATCCCGGTCATACACCGCGCGTTCGTTTTCGTCCATAAGGGTGTCATAGGCTTCGTTTAGAATGATGCTCACCTCGGTTCCAGCGGCGCCCGCGATATCAGGGTGGCACCACTTCTGCAACTGCCGGTACTGCGATTTCACGTCTTTCGCAGTGGCGTCGAAATCAAGCTGCAGCAGGGCGTAGTAATCCATAGGAATCGCGGCCTCGAGGGGTTCCGCGAGGCGGCCGTTCGCGCCGATTTCGAACAAACACGTCTCGTCGTCCTCGTCGCAGGTGTCGGAGATTACAAGGTCCGTGGTGCTTTTTTCCGCGGCAGAGGGGGGGGGGACACCACCGAACCGTGAGCGTGAGCTCCTGCGATCGCGTTTCCATCTGGGGATGGTAAAACGGGATGATGCTGACGCGGAAATCGACGTCGACGCCACGTTTCCTCTGACTGTTTGCGCATACGCAGAAACCCTGCCGTGGGTCACGCCACACCCAGGGTGTGAATACGCAGCCGCGGCAGCCGAGTGCATGGTGGTTTGCCTCTCCTGACCTGGAGGTGCACTCGTGAGGCGCGTGCCACCCAGGGGCACGCGCTGGAAAAGTGGCGACACATCCGACCGAAAATCTTACTGGACTTCCAAGAAAACTTTTGCAACCGAAATTGAACACCCATTCGCCACCCTCCAATCGCCGCGCCATTGGCGAGCGCACACGAGCTCTGGAAGGTGAGCCTTTGCGTACGGCTGGTTCCGTACACCCCGGATGGTCGACGCGGAGCGCGTTCCCCTGGTGCCTCACGGGGACGCGCCTTTGCGAACCACCACCCTTTCTCGAGAATGCAAGACCTCGTGGAATATATGCATGGGATTCGTCTTAATGTCCCTCGCGGTGCTCGGGATGGTGGTGACCATCGGGAGTCTGAAAGGCGGGCTCGTCGACAAAGCGCACCGCGAAGTGTTCGTCAACGCGGGTGATAACGAAACAGTGTCAGGCTCGACGATGGAGTACGATTACGAGGTCACACAGCCGCCCGGGCTTGGAGATCCGGAGCCTCCGGACAAATCGTTCGGGCCTGAAAACACAGAGCCGGGGGGGTCAGAGTTGGACCAGCGAGCGGCGGCGGTGCGCGCGCGAGTGCAGCGACGCGTCGCATTTAGGGTTGCGAACCGGGAGACGGCGGAGGCGGCGGCTGCTGCTGCACAGGCAAACGCGGACGCCGACGCGAACGAAGTTGCCGAGGAAGGCGTGGCTGAGGCGTTGGTACAGGATGAGGCGGCTGAGCGTCAAAAACAAGACGCGTCTCGGCAAAGGGTTCGTGGGCGCGAGCGTCAACAAGCCGTGGCGCGGGAAGGCGTGAGTGACGCGGACGGTGTTGGGGAAACTGTCCAGGAAGTCGCGGAACAAACCGTCGAGGCTGTCGCTGATACGCAAGCACCCGCGAAGCAGCTTCCTGAGTCGATGCCGATGCACACGCCTGTGGACACGACGCACGCGCCCGAAACGCAGCTTCCCGAACCCACGCCGGCGCCGACGCCGGTGCCGACACCCGCGACGATGGTCAAGGCTGACATTCTGCGCGCCGCCGAGTCCGCGTTGGCGCGCGAGGGGGACGACGAATCCGATGCTTCGTCAAAGGTGCCGACAAAACAGGCGAAGCAACCGACTACGGTGCCGACGCCGACGCCCGCGTTGTCGCCGCCGCCGCCCTCGCGCCCCGTGATCACCGGCGCGCAAGGGCTTTTGGACGCGATATCTAAATACGATACGTACCG
>Ga0222710_1000890_pt1 | contig 12640 bp, 9 predicted proteins | sample AntAcemetage1696_FD_181143 | JGI IMG/M metagenome (GOLD analysis project Ga0222710, IMG submission 181143) | Saline water microbial communities from Ace Lake, Antarctica - #1696 | ecosystem: Environmental > Aquatic > Non-marine Saline and Alkaline > Saline | place: Antarctica: Ace Lake... | reverse complement strand
CCATGGTCACAAATTCCCAGGGGGCAACGACGGGAAAAGACTCCACCAGCAACTCCTTGAGCAAAGGTGGCGACCGAACTCTGCTGGGAGTCTTGCGTTCCCTGGCCGATGGTGTGGTGGTAGGCGCAAGGACGCTCGAGCATGAACGAGTGCCCATCCCGAAGAGTGCAGCGCTAGTCATCCTCTCCCGCACCGGCAACATTGCCTGGGACAACGTGGTCAGGACTGATGATTCTGCCGGGAGGGTAATCGTTCTCACAACCTCCCAGGATCGGGGTATTGCACACTCTGGGCTAGAGCAAAAGGCTGACGTGGTGAGGATGAACGATGCTCTAGATCTTCCAGAGCTCACGGCCCTGATCAGAGAATCAGTTGGGGGAGGTCGTCTCTTGATTGAGGGTGGCCGACAGGTGTGGGAACACTTCGCTCCGCTCTGTGATGACCTGTGGCTCGCAGTTGCTCCACCCCCCGTGAGCGGTCGGGAAGGTCTGCCCGAGTGGTGGCCTGAGGGTGCAAATGCGTGGGATTTGTCCGCTCTTTACACTGATGAAGCCCGGATGCTCTATTACCACCACCGAGCGACTCGCGGCGCGCCCTGAGAATCTTCACCACATCGCCCGTATCGTTGAAACGTGGTCACGACTAAGGTTCCCGCCGATGCTCCTGCAGAGTTTCGAGATGCGATAGAGCAGGCAGCCCTCGCAGGATTCCGGTCCGAGTTGCGGGTCTTTGAGACGGCCGCACCTCAGGGGCTTGCGCCCTATCAGAGGGCTTGGGCAGCGGATGTTGAGCCCAGCGCCACCACGGATGACCATGAGTACGGAACGGGTCGTTTGGTTTTTCTCTGCGACCCCAGCAGGCCGGAATCGTGGGGTTCGGTCTATCGCATGGTGGTCTTTGCACAGGCACCAGTCGACCAAGACATGGGGGCAGACCAATTCCTGCCCGACGTCGCATGGTCGTGGCTGATTGATGCCCTCGATACCCGGGGTGCTGAATACGTGCGCTCTGCCGGGACCACGACCACTGTTCTTTCCACCGGTTTTGGTGACTTGGCCTCGGAGGGCTCGGGGGCTCAAGTTGAGGTTCGAGCATCGTGGAGCCCCACTTCCCGTGCACTGGTACCCCACCTCGAAGCGTGGAGTGAATTCGTCTGCATGCTCGCTGGGTTTCCACCCACTCCCGAAGGGGTGTCTCCCCTGTCTCCTGGTCGCTTACAGGGATGAGTGACGGCGAAGACGCCGTCGTAGAGCTTCCGGCAGCACACCTCAAGGCCCCCATTGTTCTCGTAGAGACAAACGAACAATGGTTAGCCGCCCGGAAAGATCTTGCACGTGGCGAAGGTCCTCTCGCTGTAGACGCAGAGCGGGCTAGCGGTTTTCGCTATTCACAAAGGGCCTACCTCGTCCAGTTGTATCGCAGGGGCAGTGCCAACTATCTCGTGGACCCGATCGCGCTGCCAGACCTCTCTGATCTGACCGCGGAATTCTCGGATATCGAGTGGATTATTCACGCAGCCCACCAGGACTTGCCGTGTTTGCGCGAAGTGGGGGTGAACCCCACCAAGCTTTTCGACACGGAATTGGTCGGTCGACTCGTGGGGCTCGATCGCGTGGGTTTGCAGGGCGCGGTGGAGGATCTCATGGGCCTAGCTCTGGCCAAGGAACATTCCGCAGCGGACTGGTCGACACGTCCACTGCCAGCCCCGTGGCTCACTTATGCGGCACTGGATGTCGAGTTGCTGCCGGATCTGCGAGACATTTTGCAGGCACTGCTTCACGAAAAAAACCTGGAGGAGATTGCGGAGGAAGAATTTGTTGCCGCGCTGGCCGCCCCTGCTCCCCTGCCCCGCGAAGAACCCTGGCGCAGACTCTCCGGACTCCATCAAGTAAAGGGCGGGCGCTCGCTGGCCATCGCAAAAGCTCTCTGGGAATCTCGTGATTCCTACGCCCGAGAAATTGACCGAGCCCCTGGGCGCCTCGTGCCAGATCGTTCTCTCGTCGCTGCCGTGCTGGCCAACCCCAGCTCCCAGCGGGAGTTAGGTTCGCTCAAGGCTTTCCATGGACGAGCTTCCCGGTCTGAACTCCCCCGCTGGTGGTCCGCCATGGAAGAGGGGCGAACCGCAGAAGACCTACCGCCGGCGCGAATGCCTTCAGATGGGCCACCTCCCCCTCGAATTTGGGCGGACAAAAATCCCCTAGCCGCAAAAAGATTGGCAGCCGCCAGGGAAGGCCTCCAAGCGCTATCCGAGGAGACGGGAATACCGGGAGAAAATCTCCTTACTCCCGATCATCTGCGAAGAATCTGCTGGGACCCCCCGGCACCGCTTAACAGCCAGGCTTTGGATGAACGTCTCCTCGAGCTCGGCGCCCGATCCTGGCAGCGCGCCATCGTGGCTCCACTGCTTATGGAGTCTTTTGTGACCGAGGCCCAATAGAGCTATTCCCGGGGCCCAGACCTTTGTGGCGAAGCGAGGATAGGTCCCGTTTGTCGCTGGTTTTCTCTAGCATGGGAGCACACACTCGAGAGGCATGTCATGCAACCAGATCGCGTCGTTTTTGTTGATGGAGTGAGGACGCCCTTTGGGCGCGCGGGGGAAAAGGGCATGTATTGGCGCACCCGCGCCGATGACATGGTTGTCTCGGCCCTCATCGGGCTGTTGGAGCGCAACCCGAATATTCCCCCCGAGGCCATCGATGATGTTGCGATTGCTGCAACGACACAAGCAGGCGACCAGGGTCTCACCCTTGGCCGCACCGCCGCCATCCTTGCGGGACTGCCGCAAAGCGTTCCCGGTTATGCCCTCGATCGAATGTGTGCTGGCGCAATGACCGCGGTCACGACCATTGGCAGCGCAATCGGTATCGGCGCCTACGACATCGGGATAGCCGGTGGAGTGGAACACATGGGTCGCCATCCTCTCGGCGGCAACGTTGACCCCAACCCGCGGTTTCTGTCCGAAAAGCTTGTCAGCCCCGATGCGTTGAATATGGGGATTACCGCAGAGCGCCTGCACGATCGCTTCCCTCAGCTGACAAAGGAACGCTCCGATGCCTTCGGTCTCGCTTCCCAACTCAAGGTGGAAGCTGCCTACCAGGCCGGTCATATTCAACCGGACTTAATCCCTGTGGCTTTGCGCAGCGACGAAGGCTATGGGCTCGCCACGGAAGACGAAGGGCGACGCCCCACAACGACGATGGAGGGCTTGGCAGAGCTTCGGACCCCCTTTAGGCCACACGGAAAGGTGACCGCCGGTAACGCCTCACCGCTCACCGACGGCGCCACTGTGGCAGCTCTAGCTTCGGAAACCATCGTGAAGACGCTGGGTCTCGGGGTGAAGATGACCATGGTTTCTTTCGGCTTCGCCGGCGTAGAGCCCGAGGTCATGGGGTTGGGCCCGATACCCTCCACCCAGAAGGCGCTGGATAAGGCGGGGCTCAGCATCGAAGACGTGGGATTGTTCGAGCTGAATGAGGCTTTTTCCGTCCAAGTATTGAGCTTCCTGGACCACTACGGAATCGCCGACGATGATCCCCGAGTGAACCCCTGGGGGGGAGCGATAGCCCTGGGCCACCCGCTCGCGGCTTCCGGTGTGAGATTGATGATTCAGCTTGCCCGGCAGTTCGAGACCCGTCCCAACGTTAGGTACGGATTAACAGCGATGTGTGTGGGTCTCGGGCAAGGCGGAAGCGTCCTCTGGGAAAACCCCCACTACACCGGAGGAAAATAAATGGCCAACACCGCCGTGTCCCAATACGACTCCCTTGATGTCTCCACACTCTTAGAGCACTCCACCGACGAAGTGGTCACCCACTCCTACGTGAGGCGAATCCAGCTGCCCGCCAGCAATAAGACACTGGCACTCATTACCCTCGATAACGGAAAAGATCACACGAGGCCCAACACTCTTGGCCCACACAGTCTGGTGGAACTACGAACAAGACTGTGGGAGCTCCGGGAAGAGGCCGCTAGCGGGGCACTGGGTGCTGTCGCTATCACGGGGAACCCATTCATTCTCGCCGCGGGAGCAGACCTCTCGAAAGTGGGCGACATCCCCGATGTGACAACGGGTCTCTCCATGGTCCAGCTGGGCCACCAAACGCTGGGACTACTGGGCGAACTGGGAGTGCCGTCGTTCTGTTTTATCAACGGGCTCGCCCTGGGTGGCGGCCTCGAGATTGCCTTGAATTGTGACTATCGGACCCTCTCCAGCGCCGCAGCGGCCTTGGCGCTCCCTGAAGTGTTCCTTGGCTTGATCCCAGGCTGGGGCGGTGCATGGCTGCTTCCCAACCTGATTGGTATCAGGAACGCGCTCACGGTGATGGTGGAAAACCCTCTCAAAACAAATCGGACCCTGAGGCCCGCTCAAGCGTTGGAGTTGGGCATCGCGGATGTGATGTTCCCACCGGCCCGATTTTTAGAGGATTCTGTTGCCTGGACAGACCGCGTCCTCTCGGGTCAACAAAAAGTGAAGCGCCCCCACGAGCCGGGAAAAGTCGAACGAGCCACCGTGTGGCCCGCAGCCATTAATGTCGCACGCAAGTCCCTGAGGGAAAAACTGGGAACCGTCGCACTTGCTCCCTATGTCGCCCTGGACCTCCTGTTGGCGGCTAAATCTTCTAGCAAAGCACAGGGCTTCGCCGCCGAGGATGCAGCACTTGCCCAACTGATTGCCGGTGATCAATTCAGGGCCAGCGTCTATTCCTTCATGCTCGTCCAGAAACGCCAGAAGCTAACGCCTGGGGCGCCCGATAAGGAACTCGCCCAGGCGATCAACAAAGTAGGCGTGGTCGGCGGTGGCCTCATGGCGCGCCAATTTGCTCTCGAAATCGTGCGGAGACTGGAAGTGCCCATCGTGATCAGCGACATCAGCCAAGAGCGCGTCGATGCAGCCACACAGTGGATGAAGGACGAGCTCACCACCCTTCACGAGAAGGGACGCCTCCATCTCGACCAGTTTCAGAAACTGTCTGCCCTCATTGTCGGCGCAACCGATATGGCAGCCTTTTCGGACTGCGATCTCGTCATTGAAGCGGTGTTCGAAGAACTCGGGATCAAAAAGGACGTTTTTACCGAGTTGGAAAAACACGTCAGCAAAGACGCTGTGTTGGCTTCCAACACGAGTTCACTGGCAATTTCCGATATTGCTTCCGCCCTTAAACACCCCGAGCGCATGGTGGGGATCCATTTCTTTAACCCGGTAGCGGTGATGCCCCTCGTGGAAGTCGTCAGGGCAGCAGAAAGCTCAGATGTCGCAGTGGCAACAGCGGTGAGTGCTGTGCGAAAGTTGCGCAAGACCCCCATTGTCACCGCCGACAGTACCGGATTTGTTGTAAATCGTCTTCTCGCCAAACTCCTCGGCGAAGCAATGCACGCCATAGAGACCGGCACCCCCTACGAAGTAGTCACCGAATCTGTGCAGCCCCTGGGATTGCCGATGGGGCCGTTTGAACTGCTTGAGCTTGTCGGGCTCCAGGTAGGCGCGCACGTCCTCGACACCCACCACCGTGCTTTCCCCGAACGCTTTTTTGCCAGCGAAGCGCTTCACCAACTCGTGGGGCAGGGCAAAATTTATGACCGCGACGCAAAGAAAAAGATTAAGGGTGTCGCCAAAGACGCTCAAGCTCTCGTCGGAAGCGGGCCTGGGTATAGCGCCCGTGAACTGCGGGAGCGTGTGCATGAAGGCCTCGCCGACGAGGTGTGGCGCATGCTAGAAGAGGGTGTTGTGGAGAGCGCGGAGGATATCGACGTCGCAATGATTCTGGGTGCCGGGTGGCCCTTTCTTATGGGAGGAATCACCCCCTACCTGGACCGAACAGGTGCGAGTGAGGCAGCGCGCGGCAGCACCTTCCACACCCCACCTATCAAGGGTGTTTCCTAAGCGGACTCTTCTGACTCGCGGGCCAGCGAAGACTCGGCGGAACCTGCGGGCTCGGCGGGCAAAGGCCTAGCAACAGGTACTTTCATTCCCAGCACTTGAGCGACCAAGTTCCGGGCGATGTTTTGGGCCGTCAGGCCGGTCTCCTCCAAAATCTCGTCACGGGTTGCGTGGTCGAGAAATTCGTCAGGCAAACCGATTTCGTCGACAGCCGTGTCGACACCCGCCGCTCGCAGTTCCTGTCGAATTCTGGTCCCGATTCCCCCGACCCGCACCCCATCCTCAATGCTGACGACAATCCGGTGATCGCGAGCCAAGTCAATGATGCTTTTCGCCACCGGAATAACCCAACGCGGGTCAACGACGGTTGCGCCGATTCCCTGGTCGGAAAGCCGGTCTCGAACATCCATAGCAAGCTCGGCCATCGTTCCGACGGCGACAATCAGGACATCCTTGTGGGCTGCTTCAGCGAGCACATCGACTCCGTCTGGGGTCCTGCGCACGGCATCGAGGACAGGTGAGATGGACCCCTTTGGGAATCGCAGCACAGTAGGAGCATCATTCACCGAGATTGCTTCGCGAAGTTCTTCTCGCAGGCGCGGAGCGTCACGGGGAGCAGCAAGACGAATGTGGGGAACGACCTGAAGGATGGAAAGATCCCACATTCCGTGATGGCTCGGGCCATCGGGCCCTGTGACACCAGCCCGGTCCAACACGAACGTCACGCCCGCGCGATGGAGGCCAACATCCATCAAAACTTGGTCAAAAGCACGGTTGATGAACGTGGCATACACCGCTACGACCGGGTGCATCCCGCCGTAGGCGAGCCCCGCCGCGCTCGTCACGGCGTGTTGTTCAGCAATTCCGACATCGATTACTCGGCCCGGAAATGCGGCCGCCATTTTGTGCAAGCCCGTGGGGGCGAGCATGGCGGCAGTAATACCCACAACAGTCGGCTCTTCTGCTGCGATAGCCACCATTTCGTCAGAGAAAATACTGGTCCACGAAGGGGAATCACTCAACTGGAGCGCCCGACCAGTGGTGGGGTCTATCTGCCCTACGGCGTGAAATTGATCTGCCTCATCATTTCGGGCCGGAGCGTATCCGCGACCCTTGTCGGTGATGACGTGGACGATGACCGGTTGTCGCCGCTGCTTGGCTTGACGCAGGGCATGCTCCACATCCCCAATATTGTGCCCGTCGACGGGGCCCAGGTATTTGATATCCAGGTTTGAATACAGCGCCTCATTACCCGCAAAGCGCGAAAGAAAACCCCTTGTCCCTCCCCTGAGACCGCGGAATACAGCTCTCCCGGTAGCGCCAAAGAGCCCGAAGAATCCTTCCGCCAGGCGCTTAATCACACGGTAAGAGTCCTTTCCGCGAACATTTCCGAGGAAGCGAGCCATCCCACCAATCGTGGGGGCGTAAGAGCGCCCATTGTCGTTGACCACCAGAATCAGATTGCGGTCGTTGTCGTGAGAAATGTTATTCAGTGCTTCCCAGGTCATTCCACCGGTGAGAGCACCATCGCCCACCACCGCAATGACAAAGCGGTCATCCTGCTGGGTCATCTGAAATGCCCGAGAAATACCCTCTGCCCAACTGAGCGAACTGGAAGCATGAGAGCTTTCCACAATGTCGTGCTCAGATTCCCGGCGCTGGGGATACCCCGCCAGCCCACCCTTCTGACGCAGCTGGGAGAAATCTTTTCTGCCGGTCAGAATTTTGTGGACGTAAGACTGGTGGCCCGTATCCCAAATCATCGGATCGGTCGGGGAATCAAAGACCCGGTGCAAAGCGATGGTCAGCTCCACTACTCCCAGGTTTGGCCCCAAATGTCCGCCGGTCTTGGACACGTTCTCCACCAAAAACTTGCGGATGTCCCCGGCCAACTGGATGAGCTCAGCCTCGGTCAACCCCTTGAGGTCCTGGGGGGAATTCACGGAATCAAGAATTGACACCGCCCTAGCCTAAAGGGGAAACGTTGTCCCCACCTGCGCAAACACTGGCAAACCTAGAGCAGCTGTCGGAGCACATACTGGAGAATCCCACCGTTTCGGAAATAATCCGCCTCCGCGGGAGTATCAATCCTCACCATCGCGTCAAAGCTCACCGGTTCACCCGTGCTCGAAGAATGCGATGTCGCCTCAGCAACCACCCGGACCTTCTGGGGAACAGAGCCTGAGTTCAATTCTTCAATCCCCGTGATGGTGAAGCTTTCGCTACCATCGAGACCCAAAGACGATGCGCTCTGACCAAAGGGGAACTGGAGCGGAATCACACCCATTCCGATCAAGTTTGACCGGTGAATCCGCTCAAAGCTCTCGGCGATCACGGCTTTCACACCCAGCAGGCTGGTGCCCTTGGCGGCCCAGTCCCTCGAGGAGCCTGAGCCGTATTCCTTCCCGGCAAGGATAACCAGCGGTGTTCCTGCGGCGCGATAGTGGTCACTGGCGTCATAGATTGCGGATTGGGATCCCTCTTCTGTGGTGAAGTCTCTGGTGAATCCACCTTCGACTCCATCAAGGAGAAGGTTCTTCAGGCGAATATTGGCAAAGGTTCCCCGAATCATCACCTCGTGGTTACCGCGACGGGAGCCATAAGAATTGAAGTCGGTGCGCTCAATGCCGTGCTCACTGAGATAGTGACCAGCCGGAGAATCTGCCTTGATGGACCCTGCGGGGCTAATGTGGTCCGTTGTGACCGAATCACCCAGCAGCGCCAGAACCCGAGCGTCGGAGATATCCTGCACCGCATCAGGCTCGAGTGTCATGCCTTCGAAATAAGGGGGTTTGCGCACATACGTCGAGTCCGCATCCCACTCGAAAGTGTCCCCCTTGGGTGTGGGAAGGGATTGCCAGCGCTCATCCCCAGCAAAGACACTGGCGTACTGAGCCGTAAACATCTCCGTGTTGATAGAGGAGTCGATCGTGTCTTGAACTTCACCAGCGTCTGGCCAGATATCGGCGAGGAAAACGTCATTCCCCTCGGAATCCTTACCCAGTGCATCTTTTTCGAAGTCGAAGTCCATCGTCCCCGCGAGCGCATAGGCAATCACTAGAGGGGGGCTTGCGAGGTAGTTCATTTTTACATCCGGGTTAATACGCCCTTCGAAGTTTCGGTTTCCCGAAAGAACAGCCGTCACGGCCAAATCATTCTCGGCAATCGCTCCAGAGATTTCTTCCGCCAAGGGGCCGGAGTTTCCAATACACGTGGTGCACCCGTAACCCACGAGGTAGAAACCCAAGGCCTCAAGGTCATCCATTAGGCCAGCTTTTTCATAGTAATCGGTGACAACTTTTGACCCGGGGGCCAGAGTGGTTTTCACCCAGGGCTTGGAGGTCAGCCCCTTTGACCGAGCGTTGCGAGCAAGAAGCCCCGCGGCCATCATCACCGAAGGATTCGACGTGTTCGTGCACGAGGTGATGGCGGCAATCGTGACGGCGCCGTTACTTAGCTCAAAATCGACTCCGTCGGAGGTGACACTCACCGCCTCGCGTGTGGTACCGGAGGAAAGGTAATCGGCCAGGTCGCTGTGGAACTTCTCTTTCGCTCCGCTGAGCTCTATACGGTCTTGCGGGCGCCTGGGTCCAGCAATGCTGGGCACAACAGTGGAGAGGTCTAACTCCATGAATTCGCTGTAGCGAGGCTCGAGCGCCGCGTCGTGCCACAGGCCCTGTTCCTTGGAATAGGCCTCGACAAGCGCAATCTGCGCGGGCGAGCGGCCCGTCAAACTCAGGTAGTCCAAGGTGACCTGGTCGATCGGGAACATAGCGGCGGTCGAACCAAATTCTGGACTCATGTTTCCGATGGTGGCTCGGTTCGCCAGGGGCACCTGGGTGACTCCCGCTCCATAAAACTCGACGAACTTGCCGACGACGCCGTGCTCGCGAAGCATTTGGGTAATTGTCAGCACGACGTCTGTGGCGGTGACCCCGGTGGGAATCGCTCCCGAGAGCTTGAACCCGACGACTCGGGGGATCAACATCGATACGGGTTGGCCCAACATGGCAGCTTCTGCTTCAATGCCTCCGACACCCCATCCAAGGATGCCAAGGCCGTTGACCATGGTCGTGTGGGAGTCCGTGCCAACACAGGTGTCGGGGAAAGCCTGGACAGCTCCCTCCACCGCTTTTGTATACGTTACTTTCGCTAGGTTCTCTAGGTTGACCTGGTGGACAATGCCTGTTCCAGGGGGGACCACTTTGAAATTGTTGAAGGCGTTTTGGCCCCATCGAAGGAACTGGTAGCGCTCGCCATTGCGACCGTATTCGATCTCGACGTTTCGTTCGAGAGAATCTGGCTTGCCAAAGAGGTCCGCTATCACCGAGTGGTCAATCACGAGCTCAGCTGGGGAGAGAGGGTTTACCTTGTTCGGATCGCCACCCAAGTCCTTAATCGCTTCCCGCATGGTTGCCAGGTCGACAATGCACGGCACGCCGGTGAAGTCCTGGAGAACAACACGGGCGGGCGTGAACTGAATTTCGGTCGAGGGCTCTGCTTTTTCATCCCAACTTCCCAGAGCAGAGATTTGGTCACGGGTAATATTTGCCCCATCTTCGGTGCGCAGAAGGTTCTCCAGCAACACTTTGAGGCTAAACGGGAGTGTTTCGTGACCTTCCACCGCGTCCACGCGGAATATCTCGAAGGTCTCATCCCCCACTACGAGGTCAGATCGGGACTGGAAACTGTTGAGTGAACTCATTCGTGACTCCTCGCGGGGGCTGACGCCCAGGTATCTTTATATCGAGATAAATCTTATCACCCAGCGGTGACCTTCGAAGCCCCGAGAACGGGGCGAAAGAGCAACCAGGTAAACCAGAGCCCAGCCGCGTACAGCGGAATTCCCAAGACCAACTTCGCCAGAGCCAGCGCTCCGACTTCGCCGGAAAAGTACAGCGGGAGTTGAATCCCTAATCGCAGGCCAAAAATTCCCACCCACATCACGGTGGTCAGCACACTAACGTGCATGATCGCCGGAATGTCACGCCAGAGGCTCACCCCCTGCAACAGTGAAAAAAGGACCCCGGTCAGGGGACGTCGGGCAACCAGTGAAATGATCAGCGCGGCAATCCACAGACCGTTCACGCCAAAGCCAAGTAGAAAATTGTCTTCTGCGCGCCCGCTCAGCAGCGCAACGGAAGCGGAGGCGGTGATGCCCAATAATCCGGCGATCGCGGGCGCCACGGGGCTTTTCATAGCGACCCGCAACACGATGAAGACCACCGCGAGCACAACCGGAGCGGCAACCGACAGCAAGACGTTTGCCGTGATGGTATAGACCGACAGGAATCCAACTCCAGGTGTCAAAGACTCCGCGACTCCGCGACTTTTGCCTACCGCGGCCCAGAGTGCCTGGCCGGTGGGCTTCTCCCCAACAGCCAAAGCGCCCAGCCGAGAACTGGCAACCGCTGAGGCGGGAGTGGCGTGAATGTCCTCGCCCGGGGCCTTGTGCGACACCGTTAGGCCGATTCCGGTTCGGGGTTTTCTGGAGAATCTGGGATTCGCAAGGGGAGTAAATCCCTGGGCGGCAGGGGGGTGTTTCCCCGAACCACGACGACGCTGCGAATCATGTCGTGCACGGCCTCGGCAGCATCAGGATCGGTTGCTGCCGCTCCGCCAATTACCGCTCGCAGGAACCACCGTGGCCCATCAATTCCGAGGAAGCGAACTTTCCGTGTGCCAAACTTTCCCTCCGCTTGCACGGGCACCGACGCGGCCAATTCAGGCCCAAAGGGTCCTTCCGTTTCGGTTGCTGTTCCACCCTGCGCGGTGACCTGTTCACGAATCTGGCCCCTAATGCTGTGCCACAGCCCGCTGGATCGCGGCGCAGCAAAGGGCTGAAGTTGAAGGGTCGAACCCTGGTACTCAAGCGTCACAGCAATCGCCCGATTGTTTGTTTTGTCTACTTCGAGACGGAGTTGCATGCCGCGGCGCGGGTCCACCCTCAGGCTTCCCAGGTCAACCGAGGGCCTCACCGCACCCGCTTCGTTCTCGTCAAGCGGCCCGCGGGTTTCGCGATCACGTGGGGCAGATTTGGGATGTTCGACCTCGGCGGCGGAGGCACTGGGAAAAATGTCAGTCACGGACATACTTTAGTGCGCGCTCACACCGGTCGAGCCAAAGCCCGCTTCGGAGCGCTCGCTCCCGGGCAAAATCTCAACCGGATGAAAAGTCGCGTGTGACACTTCCTGAATGAGGAGTTGGGCAACGCGATCGCCTGGACTAATCGTGAATTCCTGCACGGGGTCGAGATTGATGGCAATGACAGAAATTTCCCCGCGGTAGCCGGCGTCGATGACGCCGGGGGCGTTGAGCAGGGTAACCCCATGATTCACAGCGAGACCACTCCTGGGCATGACTAGGGCCACATACCCCGGGGGGAGGGCAACCCGAACCCCCGTAGCCACGAGTGCTCGTTCGCCGGGTTTCAGCACGTGGGCGGATGTTGCCGACAAATCGGCGCCTGCATCTCCCGGCCGCGCGTAGCGGGGGGGATTACCCGTCACAAGGACATCCACAAAAGGGGTGGTCATCTCTTCAGGCTATACGTGGTGCAATAGGAGCGTGCTGGATTATCGCGAAAAACTTTTCCCCGCCTGGTGGTTGATTGTCGCAACCGCGTTAGTAGTGCCCGCGGCCATCCTTGTCTTTTTTCCCTTGAGCGCCGTGCTTGGCGTGGTGGTAGGGCTGACGCTGTGGGCGGGTTCTGTCGGGTTGCTGTGGTGGGGGGCGCCCAGCTTGGTCGTGGAGGAGGGCACT
>Ga0222710_1000882_pt1 | contig 12706 bp, 18 predicted proteins | sample AntAcemetage1696_FD_181143 | JGI IMG/M metagenome (GOLD analysis project Ga0222710, IMG submission 181143) | Saline water microbial communities from Ace Lake, Antarctica - #1696 | ecosystem: Environmental > Aquatic > Non-marine Saline and Alkaline > Saline | place: Antarctica: Ace Lake... | reverse complement strand
CGTTGTTCGACGGGTATTGGCATTTGTGGTCGATGTGGTCCTTGGCATCGTCACCGTGGGCGTGGGATGGCTCATCTGGGCAGGACTTGTTCTTAGAGGCTCTCAAACCCCCGCTGGAAGCCTTTTTCGCTTCACCCTGGTTGATTCCGTCTCAGGATTACCCCTGGGCGCCTGGCGCATGATCCTCCGCACAACTGTGTCGTTCCTTTTCGGTCTCTATGTAGTGGCTGGGCTCTTATGGGGTTTTGGCTTGCTGATTGATGTAGGGGGATACTCGCTGCACTCGAGGTTGATTCCTGGGCTCATCCTTACTCTCCTCGCATTCGATTTGATCGCCTTGTTTTTTCCCGGCCAGCGCCGTGGGATTGATCGACTCTTTCGCATCACCCCACGGGCTAGCCCCGCACGGTCCTCCCAAGGTGTCCGATGATGCGCACGCGGGGTCGACGTCTTTCCCTGCTGCTCGTCTTGCCCCTCGCCCTCGGCGGATGCAGTTTTTTCAGCCAGGATCTTCGCGACACAGAGGCTTGTCAGGGTGTGGCGACTATTTCTGCGCCTGATTCTCTGGAATTGGGGGGCGCAGAGCCCCTATTTCTCGCCCAAGAACTGCGAACCAAGGCTCTTCCGCCCGCTTCTGCTCGACTAGGTCGCGACATCAACTCCTTGGCGAGGGAGCTTGAGAACACTTCAGCGCCAGTGGACGACGGACGTGAATCAGCCGCAGTGCTCGAAATCACTTCCCTCTCGCAACGCATCTCTTTGCGATGCCAAGAATTAGCGTTCGCACCCAACATCGCCCAAATAACGTTTGCGACCGAGTCCGTCCCAGAAACGCTTCCTCCTTCGGAGAGTCAAAGCGAAAGCCAGGAGAGGGAAAGCGACGAGTCAGCGCCCACCGATGACGCCCAATTTGTCGGAAATGCCGCATCCCTTCGGATAGAAGCAGAACGCCCAGATGGCTACAACCGAGACCTTTTTAACCACTGGATCGATGCCGACGGGAATGGGTGCGACACCCGACGAGAAGTGTTGATTGAAGAATCACGGGTACCGGTAACCGTGGGAGCTGGGTGCTCCCTGCAGGGTGGGGAATGGTTCTCCGCATATGACGGCGCCACCACGACAAACCCTTCAGACTTCGATGTCGATCATATGGTGCCACTAAAGGAGGCTTGGGACAGCGGGGCCTATGAGTGGTCAGCGGATCGTAGGCAAGATTTTGCCAACGATCTCAGTAACCGCAATTCCCTCATCGCAGTCACAGCCGGATCAAATCGCTCCAAGGGGGCCGACGATCCGGCCGAATGGCTCCCACCCAATGCGGGTTATCACTGTAGCTACCTCAACGATTGGGTCGCAGTGAAATTGTTTTGGGACCTCAGCGTGGATAATTTCGAGTTCGAGGCCATCCGAACGGGGCTGGCTAACTGCTAAGAAAACTAGACCCATAGACGTCTGGACGACCATTGGGCTCTAAAGACAGAGAAATGGGCCCACAAATTAGCTGAACGCATCACGATCTGACGGAAAGCTAATCACTAGGCGGGTTGGGTCCATCTCGCACTTGTTCGATCCTCACCAGCATGCTGGCCGAGGGGGTGACCTGGCCCGAGACATACGTACTAAACCGGGAAGCGGAGGTCCCAATCCGAGTAGCAAAATCGGATTGGGACAGGCCTGAAGCGAGGAGGGCTGCCTTAATCCGAGTGATGACGACCTCCTTCTCTGCTTCCTCCAGAGTGTGGCGGGAGCGTTTCAGGGCAAGGGCGAAGAATGCCGCGGCAGGCTGATCGTCAGGGTCAGATTTCACATACCCCGCCACAGAGCGAGCCGTGCGACCGAAGGGTTGCTCCCGTATAGCTGTGAGAATCGGTTGCCAGTCAGAGACCATCCCCCGCTCCATCGTCGTGACCAGGGCTTCATAGGGCCACGACTCAACGGGGTCTTCACCTGTGATGCGGAGGTTTCGAAACGGAACAACCATTACGCCTGACCCACCGCGAGAGCAAGCTCGTGACAGACTGCCTCAACGCTCTTCCAGTCGTGCCATTTCTCAGCAAGCCCTCGGTAGTGATGAAGCTCGTTCATCACTACCGGGTCATGGGGAGCGGGCTTGGCAAGCTTGAGGACCAACTGTGTTCGAACCGAATCATCGGATTCGCTTCGATCGAGGTAGTAGTCATCAATACCGATCAGCGTTTCTGCCGCAAAGGCGATGCCGGCCCGATCAGCAAGGCCCACCACATCGAGATAGTCGCGTACCGCGTTTCTCTGGACGACCAGGTAGGCCTTGATGCGTAACGCTTCGCGAAGCGTGGGCACAGCGAGGCGGGCACCATCGGGCAACACGTACTCCGCCGTCTCGAGCGGCCGAGATCGGCGTAATTGACGCAAGCCCGCCTCCACCCCATCCAGGGACCCCAGAAGTGTTAGGGGTGGTCGGGAAGCGCGAACAGAGGTAGCCCACCCTTCGCTAGCCTCTACGGCGTCCAAGACCATCTCGTAGCGCTCTGCGAGATCTGCCACCACGTGATCATGGTCCAGCGAATCCCGATGCCTGGCATAAATAATTGCTGCCGTCCCGCCGACCAGAACAGCATCGGGAATCACCATCTGCAGCTTCGCAGCAGATTTCATCACTCGTTGCATCGTGGGAGTGAGCCTGACGAAATCAGACGCTTGATTGTTTTGCTCGTCCATCCACAAAGATTATCATATTCGATAAGAATAGGGTGTATTGCTTCACCATCAGACTCCCCTTCACACGGCTTCGGATGGTTGCCCTCACCCGATCCGGGTGGAATTCGAATCCAGTCCCTCTGAGCAGGAGGGGTTGTCGGATGGACTGTCCTGCCAGACACTATTGGGTCTACGTCACTCACAGACCTCCTGGTTTACTCACCCGGGATAACTACCGCGCAATAGCGGGTGGCAACACGGGCTAGCTTCCTATCTGTGGTGGCCAGGGGGACCTGCAGTGCCATCGCCAGCGCCACAGAGACCGCGTCGTAAAGGGATACATCATGCCGAAGCGGCCAGGTGAGTTGACCGAAAGAGCCACAGGGTACTCGATCCCAGGGCAACCAGAGAAGGGACGCACACTCCTGTTCCATCGAGGGCTGCTGGCGGACTTCTTCTCTGCGCAGAGCATTGCTGACTTCCGGATAGAGGAGATCAGAAACATACACCCCAGATTGCCCCATCTATGCGCGGGCGAGACCCGAATGTCCGTGTCCGAGAGTGCACGAATGCGCAGGCTATCGACGTTGTGCGAGCCAGTCTCGGTCTCGTGGAGGATGAGCCACACGCGTGGACCCTGGTTGACGGTCCACGCGCTGCGGCTGATCGGCTCGGTATGAGGCGAAGAGCAGGTTTCTGTGATGAAAGACAGGGGCAAAAATCCAGCAACGCCGGCTAACGTGGTGCTTCACGCCATCGTTGCCGTGTTGCCCCCCTTCTGCCAACGAAAGGCCTGATAGATGTCGAACAACCCTGTTTCTGGTCGCCGTATTTCTACCTCAGTGCTGGTCATTGGCACCGGAGGCTCGGGACTGCGCGCAGCGATTGAGCTTTCCGAGCGGGGGGTTGATGTTCTTGCGGTGGGAAAGAGGCCGAAAAACGATGCCCACACCTCGCTGGCAGCCGGTGGAATCAACGCTGCACTTGCCACCATGGATGCCGAGGACAGCTGGCAACAGCACGCGGCAGACACGATCCAGGAAAGCTATTTTCTTTCTAACCCGCACACCGCAGAGATCGTCACCAAAAATGCGGCCCGGGGAATCGAAGATCTTGAGCGCTGGGGGATGCAATTCGCGCGGGAAAGTGATGGCCGCATCAGCCAGCGATATTTTGGCGCCCACAAGTACCGTCGGACCGCTTTCGCGGGCGACTACACGGGTTTAGGGATTCAGCGCACCCTTGTCGCCAGGGCCACCCAGTTGGAGATCCCCATCCTTGACTCGGTCTACATCACCCGCATCTTGGTCAAAGACAACGTGGTTTTTGGTGCCTACGGGTTTGACCTGCGAAACGGGACCCGGGTCACGATCATCGCTGATGCTGTGATTATTGCCGCCGGTGGCCACAACCGCATCTGGCGGCGAACCTCCAGTCGCCGGGACGAAAACACGGGTGACTCATTCAAGTTGGCCGTGGATGCTGGGGGCCGTCTGCGCGATGCCGAATTGGTGCAGTTTCATCCCAGCGGCATCCTCGAACCAGAAAATGCCGCGGGAACCCTGATCAGCGAAGCTGCCAGGGGTGAAGGCGGAGTGTTGCGAAACGCTCTGGGCGAGCGCTTCATGGTCAACTACGACCCGGAGCGCATGGAGCTCTCCACCCGGGACCGAGTGGCGCTCGCGGCCTACACCGAGATCAAAGAAGGCCGTGGCACACCAAAAGGTGGCGTTCTGCTGGATATTTCCCACCTGCCGCGGGAAACAATCATGAGCCGGCTCCCCCGCGTGTACCAAACCATGCTCGAGTTGCAGGTTCTGGATGTGACCACCACCGCCATTGAAATCGCGCCCACCGCGCACTACTCGATGGGTGGCGTGTGGGTGCGCCCTGAGGACCACTCCACCGATGTCGAGGGAATGTATGCCATTGGTGAAGCCTCCAGTGGGTTGCACGGCGCCAACCGCCTTGGGGGAAACTCGCTCATTGAGCTACTGGTCTTTGGCCGAATTGTGGGTGAAGCTGCCGCCGCATACAGCGCGGGAATTACCACCCAGCACCGCTCGCAAGAAGTTATTGACGCTGCTGAGAAGGAAGTCAGCGACATTGTTGCCTCTGACGGAGAAGAAAATGTGCGGGCACTGCAGCGCGATATTCGCGACACCATGACCGATTGCGGTGGCGTGGTGCGCGATGAGGCTGGACTGCTCGAAGGGTTACGCCAACTCGATGTGCTCGATGATCGCCAAACCCGAATCGGTGTGCACCCCGATGTGGCTGGTTTCTCGGGCCTAGCCCACGCCTTCGACCTTCGTGCCTCCCTCATGGCTGCCCGGGCAACGCTTGCCTGCGCGCTGGAGCGGAGAGAAAGTCGCGGCGCCCACAACCGCAGTGACTACCCCGACATGGACCCTGCCCTGCAGGTCAACCTGGTGTGGTCTGCTGATGGCACCATCGCCCACGAAGCGATCCCGCCGGTCCCCGTCGAGATCGCTGCCCTGATGGAGGACGTGAGCCAGGCGGGCAAGCTGCTCGAGTAGGCAAGCGTTCTTCGCATGACTCCCCAGAGCGATGAAAGACGTGGGGGCAGGGAAGGGCTGTGTTTTACCCGCGAAAGCGGTGTGGTCTCCTGGAGCATTGGCAAGAATGACACCCGACACGACACCGTGGCGGCAATCCATCCGGGCTCGAGCCCGCTGACGAGCGGGTAGACATTATTCCCGGACCATGTCAGGCCGGCAGAATACACTCGGAGTGAAAGAAAGCACGGGCCACCAGTCCCGCCACAGCGTCCCAGGAGCTCACCCCATGATCCGTTTCTCGCTTGTCGCCTCTGCCGCTGTTGTGGCCTTTGCCTTATCGGCCTGCGCACCAGCGAGCGAAACCCCCGTGCTCAGCGAAGAAGAAACCGAACTCTTGATGACGGGGGATCGAGACCTCACCCCCTACCTAACTCAAGACTTTTCCTGGGGTAGCTGCCCCACCGACTGGTTATTCGAGGGCCCCAGTTCGGTGTTGGCGCAATCTGAAGTGGAATGTGGCACCGTATTGGTCCCTGCTACCTACCAGGGCAACCAGGACATCCCTGATTTCGCCCTTGCGGTGATGCGGGTCATCCGTGACGGTGCAGATTCAAACCCCACCACCGGAATTTTCATCAATCCCGGTGGCCCCGGTGGTTCTGGCCTGGAACAGGTGCAAACCTCTAACTTCCCTAGGGAGCTTCACGATGAATTTCCTTTTATTGGCTTTGACCCGCGAGGGGTAGGGTTCTCTGACTTTTCTGATGGCACCGAAATCGAGTGCTCGGATGAATTGGACTTCATCAGCTATTTCCAGGAAGGGTCCCCTGCAAGTGAGGCAGAACTCGATGTCCTGATTGAAGGCAGTGACGCTTACTACCAAGACTGCGTTGACGCCAACCCCTATTGGTGGACGCTTTCTACCGACAATGTCGCCAGGGACCTCGACCTTCTTCGCCACGTTCTCACCCCCGGTGAAGCGCTGAACTTCATTGGTGCTTCCTATGGCACGACCATTGCTGGTCGCTACGTCAGCCTTTTCCCCGACGGGGTGGGGAAAGTCGTCTTCGATAGCCCCACCACCGTTGATGACGACCGGATCGCCAGCGCAGTGGAGGGCTTTGCAGCCGACGAAGCAAAGCTTCGCGGCTTTGTCGAGGGCTATGCCAACTACTCCGAAATCAGCTTTGACGAAGCGTGGGAGCGCATGTTGACCATCCGCCAAAAAGCGGATGATGACCAGTTGATTGGGTATGCCGGCTATATCGAAAGCGAAGCGAGCCCGGGGAATATGGTCAGCTCTGAAGCGCTGTTTGTGAGGGGGGTGCGGACCCTGAATTACTACCCCCAGGATTATGCGCAAGAAATCTTCAATACCGCCATCGATGACGCGTATTTTTCGAGCTGGAATGGAACCTTCGAGCAGTTGGGTCTCTCCCTCGATGGTTATGACCCCGATTCCCTGGATGGCAGATCACTCGAGGCTAAAAACCTCATCCGCTCGAATCAGTACGAAGTCATGGTCATTGTGAACACAATGGATTACTCCGGGGACCCGCTGACCATCGAAGAACAGCAGGAACTCAGCGAAAAGCTCTTAGCGGTCGCCCCACTGCTGTCTGCCCTCACGTCTGACACCAGTGGTTATGAATACATTGGGCCCCCCAAGGGACTGAGCTGGGAGGACTTCGCCAAAGATGACAATCTGATTCCCGACCCTCCAAGCACTCCCTTTATTCCGTCGAATCCTTCCGGCAAGCAGCTGCTGATCATTGGCTCGATTAATGAATCAGTCACCCCGTATGCGTTTGCGCAAGACACCGCAGAGCTTCTTGGTGCACCGCTGGTGAGTGTGGAATCTAGCAAGCACGCACCGGCTGCAGGCTATGACAACGCGTGCATCAACGACGTCCTGGTGGCCTACTTCCTCGGCACTGCCGAGGTTGTCGATGTGACGTGTCCGGGCTAGAGGAAGCCGACCCAGCTACTGGTCGCTGGCAGCAATTCCTCTTTGCCCGGCAAGCTCTCGGGCTGTATCCCTATCTGCGCCAGGGGGCTGCGTTCTCACTCGTTGCCCTTGCTGCGGGGTTAGGTTCCTTTTTCTTCCTGCCTGTGGCGCTTCTTATCCCTGTTGTGTATTACCTCTTTGGTGTTGCCACCCTCAAGCGTCTGCGGGACATGGATCGAGGGTGGTACTGGCTTTTCTTGGCGCTTTTGCCCTTCGTCGGGCCGATACTCATCTCCCTTGCTCTCTCCAGCGACACCGCGGGTGAACCAGGTCCTCCCTCACTCTTTCGCTTTCCCCTCGCCACATCCACCATCTTTGGATTTCAGTGCGCCTTCTTCTTGGCCTTGGTATTCGCAGGCTTTGCGGAAACGGGTGAGTCTCTTTCTTTTCTTACCTAGGCAATCGAACCTTCTATTTGCTTAGGCCAGCGCATCAAAATGCATGTCGTAGTGGGCTAGCTCTTGCCCGCTTTCTTCCACCAACAAGCGCAGTGAGGTGGGGGTTTCTTCCCTGGTGTGGTGAAGCTCCAGAAAATAGCTATCCAGAAACGCCAATGCTTCGAGGGTGTCGCCGGCCAACAAAATATTGCGGTGGATCTCGGAGCGCTCTTCAAAAAACAACTCGTAGGTGAAATGGTTCACTTTTTCCTCTCGATGGGCCAACTAGAACCGAGGACGATATCAGCAACCACTGACGCGGTGTATCCCGAAGGGAGTGTCAGTGGTGGGGCATATGGTTATTGCTCACCTACCAGAAAGGCTCTCCATGGACAGCACCGAAGCCCACAAGGCACTCGATTCAGCCATCAGCACCTTTTCCGACATTGACGGTGACGCCGGCGCTCTTGTCACCGGATGGGTACTGAGTGTGAGCGTGGTTCATCCCTCACTACCTGGCAGTGATGGGTATTTCTCTTCCCATTCACCAGGGCTCCCTTATCACTCGCAATTGGGACTGCACCACTCGGCTTTGGAAGAAATGAAAACCACGGTAATGGCCAATCACCTCAACGGGAGGGACAAATGACGAAGAAGACCCATCAGAACTGCGAAGAATGCCTCGCTGCCCTGATTCCCGGTGCCACCGCGTGTGCTGTGTGCGGGTGGGATGGGATGAATCAGGGCGATTATCACAGCGGTCCCGCTGGTTACTCCCCCAATACCGCCTACCCCGAGACCCAGTACGGCAGTGACTTTGATGAAGAAGCCGAATGGAACCAATAGGAGACGATCATGCTGGGTGAACTATTTTTTGGCTGGGCCGTTTATGTCGGAAGTGCTGGCCTTGTCTTTGGTCTTGGAACCCTTATTCAGAAATCGAGAAAGAAATCGCGTAAGCGACGCGAAACCCACCTCGACTAGCGGTCAGAAAACCTATTCCTGCAGGGCCTTGGGGGATGCGCCGTGCTTGTTATCACCGGGTGTTGAATCCTGCACGGTGAACACCAGTAACACGATGCCTCCCGCGAAGGGAACCAGCCCGATCAATACCCACCAGGCGCTCTTATCCGTGTCATGAAGGCGTCGGATGAGTACTGCCAGTGCTGGCACGATGGTGGCGAGTATCCAGACAAGGCCCACGATGCCGCCGCCGCCCATCGCCATGATCCGCTCGAGGTCGCCACCAAGCAGCGCTAAATCAATAAAGAAGGCAGCGAGATTAGTCAACACAAGGAAGAGCTGAATGAACCAGTACTCCGAGCGACGTGCGCGACCCTTGAAGGTGGCGTAGTTTTTCCAAAAAGATCTGGTTGCCTCTGCGAAACCCATGATGTGCTCATCTCTGTGTGATTGGTGCCGTGTCCCCCAAGCTAGCGGATGAAGCCCCGGGGCTGGCTGATGAATCCCCCTCAGCGAGCCAGAAGTCTTCGGCGGTTGCGCAGTGAGGCGACCGTGTCAGCAACACTTCTCTGATCAAAGGGCAGTGCGCCTGCCCGCAGATCAGCCTCTAGGTCCCCGGTTGCATCCAGCAGAGTGTCGAGGACTCGGGTCGCTGAAGGGGTAGCAAGTCCCAGGGTCTTGGCAAAAGCCAGAAGCTGGCTACGAGAAATGTCCCGCCGCTTTCCTACCATCGGCAAGGCGAAGCTTGAATCGCCGTAAAAAAGAGTGGAGGGCAGGTCATAGGCAGGTGCCAATCGCCACTCATCCCCATGGTGCACGATGGACAGGTTTTTCGCGTGGAGATCGCCATTGCCGGTGAGCACAGAGAAAACAACCTGTTCAAAGGCGAGGCGAACCGCCACCAGGTTCGCCGCACAGAGTTGCGAAAGTGCGGCAATGACGGTCTCCATGCTGGTGTTGTATTTCTCTGCAGGCCACAGTCCCAATACTTGGGCGCCGTCTTCGACGGCGACCCTGGGGGGACGCAGACTGCCCTGTTGATCGACTGCTCGCTCTGGTCGATCGAACCGGGTCACAAGCAACCCACTAACCCCCTCGCGGTCACGAATCACCGAATGATTCACGCAGGGCATTCCTGCGCGTTTGGCCAGGGTAAGGAAAAATGCTTCGTTCTCTACGAGGTGGGGATATTCCGGCGGTGAGAGCTTCAGGATGGTGTCTCGGTTCTTATGCTTCACCGGTACCGCGATGTTCTTACCCGAGACTTTGTCTTGCACTCCCGCGAGGCCGACACCATCCAGCGGGATGTCATCTGCGAGCAAATCGTAGAACGAAATCGAGGAGGGGTTGATCAGGGGAAGTGATTCCTGGGGGATGGCATCGGGTGATGCATCGCGCGCAACCACCTGAACATCGCCGACGGTGTCGTTACCAATGGCCACCAGGAGGCTGAGTTCGTCATCAAGAGACGTCTTGATACGCCGGCGAAGAGAGGTGAGTCTGCGCCCTTCGGGTAGGAGCCCGGCAAAAAATGGCGGCACAGCACCGGAGGGGCTGAGCAGAGGAACATCGCTCAGGGGCAAGGTGGTGGCGATGGCCGAGTGTTCTGTTGTGGACGAGGCGAGGTAGTCCGCACGGTAGGCGAAGGACACACCCTCGGGTGTTCTGGTCAGGCGAGCTGCCAGTGTTCCCGCCTTATACACATCAGCTTCGAGCACGGGCCCTTCGCCTCCTGTGGTGGTGATGTCCATCAGGACTCCCGACGTGGGGTGTGTCGTTGTGGGTCGCGAAGAGTCAGGGTCACGCTCAAACCAAGGGCAGAAGCGAGTGCTTCAAGCCGGTCAAGTTGGATGGTGGGTTTGCCGCTTTCGCAGTCGTGAACAAACCGGACCGACACCTCTGCGACCTCGGCAGCATCGAGTTGGGTCAGGCCCAACTGCTTGCGGCGAGCCCGCAGTGTCGTCCCTATCGAATCGGCGTTATCCACGATTACCCCCGAAGATTATGTTTGTTCACACATATTATTCCACAAAAGGAGAAATATGGGGCCTAGATATCCTTTTTTTGTGCGTAAACGCAGATTTGCCACCCTCGAGGGCTGTCAGCCCCCCTGCGTCCCTCGATTCGGTGTGATCGCGCAGACGCTACCGGCTTGCTGGCTTGTGCGGTTGCCTAACGCGATAGTGTTCACGCATGTCCGGCTACCTCATCATCGCAGCGATTGGCGCGTGGCTAGCCGATGGTGGATTGCGAAAATCTGATTCCAAGCCCATTCAGTTTCTTGTTACCCAGGTTCAGAAGGTGTGGAAGGGCAACGCCCACCGGTTTATTGGGGTCTTTGGATTACTGCTGCTCGTTGCGAGCGTGAGCCTGCACTTCACCCGATAACGGGCACTCGGCCTTGGTTTAGGACTTCTGCTTCATCCCTTTCTGGGTGATGCCATCTGCTGCCTTTGCCAAGAAAATAGCAAATACCAGTGCCACCACAATGGCGGAGCTAATCCCCAACTCAATGACGGCCCGGTCAAACGCTTGCTGGGGCTTCTCGGCACCCAAAGTCATCGACGCTCCCACCGTCAAGATGTGCCGAACAGCGGCGATGATGCCGATAATCAAGAAGTTCTGCAGTTGGAACACACCATCGGTGTATCGGGCGATGACGGTGCGGATGATTTCCAAAATGATGATGATGAACAAAATGTCATTGATGGCCTGAATCATGCCGTTGGGGAAAAACGGGTCAGTGGTGAACACCCGGACGATGGAAAAACCGAGCGCTGCCAGTGCGATACCAAAAAGAAACACTCCGAGTACGACATGGAAGACTTCTTCCATTCCCTCTGCCCACCGAGAGGGGATAACGCTCTTTATGTGCTCTTTCTTCTCTGTCATTTCCTCACCCTAGGGCGTGGAGCTGAAAACCGAAACCCTTCTCGCCCACACGCTTAGCCCCCCAGCAACACAGATCCGGTGAGCCCGGCTGCTAACACCAGCGAGGCAACAATGGATGCCCGAAAAGCAAGGCGGGATCGGGGGCGCGAAAGAGCCCACACACCACCGGCCACAGCGACCACGATCGCAACCGCAGCACTCGGGATTGATGCGGGGAAAGCCTGTGTCCCCGCGCCTAAGACCAAAACGCCAGCCATCACGATGATCATGCCCGTCAGTACGCCTGCGGCCACCCGAGCGGACAACTGTTGGGGCAACCCTCGAACACCCTGAGCCGCGTCATCTTCCCTATCGGGCACCACATTGCCAAAGTGGGCTGCTATTCCCAGTCCCGCAGCAATCACCACGCTCCACCAGGGTGGAAAAGCTGCGGGATGTGCTGCATAACTGATGATGGCCGGCAGCGCACCAAAACCCACCGCATAAGCAAGTGCTGAATACACCGTGGATTTGAGGCCCAGGTTATATAGCCACCCTGCCAACAAGAACACCGTTTGAGAAATCAAAACACCCGGGTGAAGAAGGCCTGCGAGAGTCAGAGACACCACCGCGAAGATAATCGCCCATGCCCACACACCCACCAGGGAAATCTCGCCGGCCACCACGGGCTTATCGCTGCGTTTCGCTTCGTGATCACGCGGTGCGTCAATGGCGTCGTTGGATAGTCCAACGGAGAACTGATTAGACAAAACCGATACGACGACCAGGATCGCAGGAATCAGCCCCACACCAAAACCCCAGGACAGAATGGCAGCAAGAGCCGCAACGGCGAACGAAGGCCCGGGGTGGGTGGAGCGCAATAAGGCCCAGGCCATCGCCATTTAGCGGGCCAGACGGTTGACGATGACGCCAAATAACCCGGGGATAGCGTGAGCAAGCGGAACGATGCTGCCGCGAAGCGGCGACGAAGCCAGCGCGACCAAGCCTTTGGTCAGAATCCGAAACTCCCTGGTCACCCGCTTCCACGCCAGTGGGTATGTCCCCGGTGCATCTTTGCTCAGTGCTTCAATGGCTGCTTTGGCTTGGGCGAACCCGACGCGCAGGCCCTCGCCCGTGATGGCATCCACATAACCGCCGGAATCTCCGACCAGCAGCACGCGGCCAATTCTTTGGGTTCTAGCTTTGTGCGGGAAAGGACCCGCTCCACGAAGCGTGGAAGCGGGCTGTGCTCCTGCCAGGTGCGCCTGTAATTCTGGGATACCTGC
>Ga0222710_1000880_pt1 | contig 12730 bp, 9 predicted proteins | sample AntAcemetage1696_FD_181143 | JGI IMG/M metagenome (GOLD analysis project Ga0222710, IMG submission 181143) | Saline water microbial communities from Ace Lake, Antarctica - #1696 | ecosystem: Environmental > Aquatic > Non-marine Saline and Alkaline > Saline | place: Antarctica: Ace Lake... | reverse complement strand
AGCGTCGGTGCCCCGCGTTCCGGTATCGCGCGTTTCCGTGGAACCCCCGAACGCGCTGTGCGTACCCCTCCACCGAGCCGTGGGGGACGCGTTCGCGTGGTCCGTGTCGTACGGCGCACGTCGCAATTCGAACCAACACCGAACCCCGGCCGGTGCAGGTCAACGTCATTGCGGGAAATGACACTGGAAGTGTGTTGTCCGACATCTCGTGTTTTCTGGCGCGACTCGTGAGACTCCGCAGCGCTACTTGTGTTTACCTACTTGTTACTTGACTACTTGTGTTTACCCCTACACCCTTCCCACACCCTTTTCCTCCTCGTCACCACCCACGAAAAACGAAAACAGGCGACTGAACAGAAGAAAGAAGCGTTCCGCAAGTACCTCGAGTCCGCGGGTGTCATCGATTCGCTTACCAAAGTTTTGGTGTCGCTTTACGAAGAACCGGACAAGCCGGCGACGGCTATTGATTTCCTGAAAGCCAACTTGGGCGGCCCGACGCCCGCGGAGTTCGAGGCGCTGACTGAGGAGAAAAACGCGCTGGCGCAGGAGCTGGAGACGTGCAAAAAAGAACTCGCGGAGGCGCAGGCGCGGTTGGAGGCGGCGGACGGCGCGGGCGAGGAACCGGCGGCGCCCGCGGAGTAATCGGATCTTGGCGGTGATTACACATGAGTGACGCGCGAGTACAATACTCGGTTGTAAACAAACTTGGAATTAAATTCAAACCCCAAAGGTACCTTGCCCAAACACCTACAAAACTAAACTCTAAAGATAAAGCGAGTTCGCGAACACAATCCCGTGCCTCATCGATTCCGCGCCGCGTTCGAACTTTCCCGCGAGCTCCGCGTCGCCGACCGCGTTCGCGGCGCCTCGCAGTTCCATCCTGAGTGATAAAAAGTAAATGTCAGTCTTGTATGTGCAATCAGTCGGCGGAATGTGGTTACTAGGAAAGGCTCTTACATTAACTCGTCAAGCCTTCGCAGCGCCCGCGTGATTGTGCCTTCGAACAAGTCCGTCTTTTTGTGCACGTCGTCGAAGTTACCCCCCTTTGACCACATGTACGTCACCTCGCACAGCGTGACTTTGAAGCTCTCTTCGTAGTCATCGACGTCGATTGGTATAGCGCACGCGAGCTGCGCGTCCCCGACGGCCCTCGCCGTTTTTTTCAACGCCGAGATGGGTTCCGCGAGCGCGTCCCTGTATTGTAAAAGAAAAGTGTCAGTCTTTCGGACCGCGTGTATTACGTAATTACGCGCGGACCACTGGCAAACAGCGGTGGGATTTGGGAAACGCGCAACACGTACCTGATCGCGCGTTCGTGAATGTCCTCGTTTTCCTTGCTTTTTTCGACCGGAATGAACATACTACACAGCGCGCACAGCTGGTGGTGGTCAAGTTTCCGGAACACGCCGTTGAACATCAGTTCCGTGACCAGTAACTCGTCCGCGGTGTCGATCCAACAAGCGGCGCGGCCTTTGCTTTTCAAAACGAAGTCGTCGTCGACGTGGTCCAGTTTTCTTAGAACCTCCGCCCGCGACGTAAGCTCGTGCCTGAACTTACTCAGCTCGGTGGCGTTGATTTTCGTGGTTAGTGAGGACTCCGTGTCTATCAAAGAGGCGATATTTTCCGCACGTCGCAACGCCTTGTCGCTGGCTTTGTCGTTTTTTGAGGACTGCTTTTTGTGTTTGAAAAGAGGGTGCGCTTTTATCCGCGCGTCGATTTCGGTCAACCGTTCGCGGTTCGCCAAAAAAGACGCACTCGCGATGCCCATGTCAAGCACCGGGTCTATCAAAGGCATGTCCACGCCTTGGCCGTCGAACTGATTCCAAAGCTCATCCATCGCCTTACCGATCGCCTCCAGTTCGTTTCGTTGGGTTAGGTTCTTCCCGGAAAGATCGAGCACGCACTGCGTGAACTGCGTGAGTAACTGGCGCGATTAACAAGAAAGTGTCAGTCGGTCGTAACGTGTATCCGGGATTGGAAAGGGGCACGACGGAGTGGGTCGGCGTAACAGTTGCCCGTTCTCTGATTACGGCAGTAAATGTTCCGTACGCCATACAGGGCAGTAATCAGGGAGGCGGAACGTGGTGATTGGGAAACACGTACCTTCAAGTTCACGGGCAGGACGTGCACGGCCGCGCCTGTTTCCAAAGCGCCTGAAGTTAAATCGCGACTCGCGGGCTGCACCACGCCTTGTTCCGCTCCCGGCGCGAAGAACAAAATACAATCCACCACGAACGCCTCCGGGGGATCATCTCTGGTCTCGTTTCCGGTTTCCACGGACTGTTTGCCCCCATCGGCGCCGTCGATTCGCCCGACGTGAAGCACCACGCCGTAGCCCCACTCCGTGGAGCCTTCCCGAACCTTCACCACCCTACCCGGTTTCAAAATCCCAGTGCGGAACAACCTTTGCGGTTTCAGCATCTCAAGGAGCTGCGAGTCTTCCACTTCCCTTCGCTGCGTTTTCAAATTCGCAAAGTCGTTCTCGGCGCCGCTCGTGGCCTCGACCAGCTTTTTTCTCGCAACCTGCGTTTTCAGCAACTCCTCCTTCCAAAGCGGCACGCTTTCCGTGTGCTGGAAGTGGTGAAAGCTCTTCCCGATGACGTACTCGGTGTCCATCGCCCCCGAGGCGCGCTTTAAAAGATTCAGAATCTGGTAATACGTCAGCCGGAACTCGGAATCGAGGGCCTGCGGCGCGCCCAGCACCATTGATTCCACGTCATCCCTGCCCATTTTCTGATCCACCATCATGATGCACGTCCCGAACGGGTCCTTCCCTCTGCGCCCCGCCCTGCCGCTCATCTGCGTGTACTCGCCTGGGGCGATGACTCTTTCTTCGACGCCGTCGAATTTCTTAAACGCGGTGAACACCACGCACCGCGCGGGCATGTTCAACCCCATGGCGAACGTCTCCGTGGCGAACAAAACTTTCAGCAACCCTTCGCCGAACAAAATCTCGACGATTTCTTTCACGATCGGTAGTAACCCGCTGTGGTGAATCCCTATTCCGCGTTCCAGCACTGGCAATATCTTGGTAACCGCGGCGAGCTCGCGGTCCTCGGGTAACAAACTTTGAATCGCACACGTGTACACTTCTTTGATGCTCGCTTTTTCCTCAGCGGTGGTCAGGTTCAGCGACGACAAACACTTCGGGTGCTCCTCGCACTCGCGGCGGGAAAAACTAAACACAATCGCGGGTAACAGCTTTTTGCTCAACACGTGCTTGAACAAATTCAACATGTCCTCACCGGCTTCGCCGGCGGAATCTCGGCCGCGTCCTCGGCCGCGGCCTCTTCCTTCTCGGTCTCCTGCGTCGCGAACTCCTCCGCGACCTCCCCTTTCACCCCCCCCGCCACCCGCGGCTTTATCTCCTTCCAGTTTCTGCAGCTCGCGCGTCAGCAAGGCGAAGTTTCCCTCGTGGATGTTCCGATCCGCGTCCACGACTAGTAAAGGTTTCTTCCCCCTTCTTGGGAACGCGTAGTGCAACAAAGGCGTGGGGCGGTGGTCCGTGTACACCACGTGCGTCGGGTGGTTGTGCAGCGAGGTTATCCACTGCGCGAACTGAAACGCGTTCGGTAGCGTGGCGGAGAGGAACACCATCCGCGCGTTTTTGGGACAGAAAATAACTGCGATTGTGAACGAAAACGGTCAGTCTTGTGAGTCTCGAGTGCGGGTTCGTAACAGGTACCAAGGCTCTGTGTCAACTAACCACAGGGCCCGCCAGGAAACGTTACCCGTGGTAAAGCCCCGTTGGGTTGCGTGTTCCCGTACTTCCTTTGCGCGAAACGGGTGTGCACGTCAAGCAGGGTCCGCGCACAGCGCGCCGCCTGATTCGGGAAAGCCCCGACACGCACTCGTCTCTTCCCAAATCACCCCGCGCTCGCGGTCGCGCATGTAATGCACCTGGGAGATGAAAAGAAAGTGTCAGCCTGGTATGAGCAACCGCAGAGGCGGAGCGTGGTAAACGGGAAAGGCCCTTACCTCGTCGAAGATGATCCACTTCACTTCTCGCACGATATCGCTTCCCCGGTACAGCATCGAACGCAGCACCTCCGTGGTCATCACCACGCACGTCGCGTTTTGGTTTATGGACACGTCGCCGGTCATCAAACCCACGTCCGCGCCGTCCGGCCCCCCGAACTCCTCGGTGAGTTCCCGGAACTTTTGATTCGAAAGCGCTTTCAGCGGCGACGTGTAAATCACCCGTTGTTTATCCCGGAACGCCATGGCGATTGCGTACTCCGCGACGACGGTTTTGCCCGCGGAGGTGTGCGCGGCGACCATCACTGACTCGTCCCGTTCCAACACCGCGACCGAGGTTTCCTGGAACGGGTCCAACGCGAACTCGTACTCCTTGGCGCGTTTGCCGACGAAGGTTGGCGTGCGTAGCTCCGCGAAATCGCCAGCCCATCCGGGAGGTATGGCGACTTGATGCACACAAGACTTTGCGATTTCACCGGGAACGGGTGTGTCGGTTATGACGTGCTTTGTGCCCGCATCAGCAGCCGTCGTAGGTGCCGAGACGTCCACGCCAGCCGTGGCAGGCTCCTCACCAACCCAAGATGTCGCACCCTCGCGTTTGCGTTTCCTCGCCGCATCTCGCACCGCGCTGGACACCGCACTCGGCGCGCTTTGCGCCGTGGGCATGTCAGGCATGTCATCCACGCCGTCGGTCCAGACCGATGGGGGTTTACCCGGTTTCGCACGTCTCGGCGGCATCTTTCGGACCCCGAAAAGGGTACCCGCGCGCGCGGGTAATGGAGGTGACCGACGACGCGAAAGTTGCTTGCAGCCGCCGACGAAGTTTACACACGACTTTACCGGTTTGAGCGGAAGTTATCATCAGTTCCTCTGTTTGAGCTCCGCTCACTCTGGTTTCAGCATGAGGTTTCGACCGCGGAATTGTCTGCATCAGCCTCGATCGCGTTATTAATAGCGCCAAACGACACGTCCCCGTCAGCAAAACTTTGCAATTGTCGCGGTCTCACAACGCGCCGCCCCGCGCGCCAAAACGTTCGGTCACAAAAACGTTGCCCACCACGATCGTGTGTGTGTCCTGCGAAAGAGTTCCACGGACCGACTCGTGTGCACGCGCGGCGGCTTCTTCGGAGTTGGGCCTAGTCAGCTGCAAGTAGTGCGCCGTCTTTTGGCAGACCGATTTTTCTTCATAAAAGTCGGTCATGGGAGCCTATCTCTCCCAGCCCATCACGGACAAGGAAAGCACGGACGGCGAGGACGGCCGGTTCAAGTACGGCACCACGGCGATGCAGGGATGGAGGACGAACATGGAGGTGCGACATGGGCGGTCACGGCGCGACGCGTGGCGCCGAGATACCACCGACAATTGCCAAACCGACAAATTCGATTCCCGCGGCAACGAGAAAAAAAGAGGGCGTGCCGCGGGAAAGGCCCCGCGACCACCACGCAGATCTGACCCTCCCCTCGTCACTTCCCTCGCTCACCAATCCCCCACCCCCTCCCCAACACCCACAGGACGCGCACGCCACGGTTCTCGGCCTTGACGAAGACACGTCCTTCTTCGGCGTCTACGACGGCCACGGCGGCAAGGAGGTACGTCCCAGTCCCGCGCCGCATTCATCCAATCCGAATCCGACGCGGATCCGACGCACAGGTTTTGGGAAAGCCTCGTCGACATTTGCGACTTTTTTCGCCCCGTTTTTCGACAACCGCGGGCCCCGTGTTCTCTCCCGACGTCTCTCCCGACCAGGAGCGATACTCTCGTCCTGACTTTGTCGGACGGCGAGTTTCGCACCACACCCAACCTCTGCTGCACAAACGTACTGCTCACGAAACAGGTCGCGGGACTGCCACGGACCACTGACCCGCGAATTTCCCCCCCTTTTTTTCCACCAGGTCGCCATCTACGTCTCGCGGTACCTGCACCATGTTTTCAAGGAAAGCGAGGCGTACAAAAGTGGCGACGTGGGGCAGGGTTTGATTGACTCGTTCCTCGCGATGGACACGAACATGATCCACGTTTCCGCCAAAGACGAGCTCACTCAATTAGCAGGAAAAGGCGACGAAAACAGGGACGTCGCGTCCAAGATGAGGCAAGCCATCGTCGCGCGCGCGCGCGCGAACGGCGAGGACATCGACTTGGCCAGTGATGACGGTGGTTTGAACGGCGGCGCGCCGTGGCAAGGGCCGCAGGCGGGAAGCACGTGCGTCGTGGCGGTGGTGAAAGGTGACGTACTAACCGTGGCGAACGCGGGGGATTCGCGGGCGGTGCTTTGTCGCAAAGGTAAGGCGGTTCCGCTTTCCCGGGATCACAAGCCCATGGACAGCGACGAGCGCGCGCGGATTCAAAACGCGGGTGGATTTGTGCAGGAGGGCCGTGTGAACGGCAGCCTCGCGCTTTCCAGGGCGATCGGGGACTTGGAGTACAAGCAATCAAGACAACTGCCCGCGGACAAACAGGTTCGTACCGGGCGGCGTTTCCCAAATCCGACGCGCCGTTTGTTTGCCGGTAGGGGAGCCCGTAATCACGTAGTAACTACACACACCACATACGCACTGTTTTATCTCTCAGCTGGTGACGGTCAGACCGATTACTCTGACTGTTTGTCCATACATCGTCCAATACACGCCCAATACATGGCACTTGGTGCCACTCAAGACTGACCCTTTCCGCGGTCCCCAACCGCAGATCGTCACCGCGTACCCGGAGGTCACCACGAACACGCTGACGGACGGGGACGAGTTTTTAATAATCGCGTGCGACGGGATCTGGGACGTGTTGACAAACCAGCAGACCGTGGACTTCGTGCGGCGACGGCTGGCGGCGGACACGCAGTTGTCGGAGATCTGCGAACACCTCGCGGACGAGTGCACGGCACCAGACGCCAGCGGCACCGGTACGTGTTTCCCAATCACCACGTTCCGCCTCCCTGATTACTGCTCTGTATGGAGTACAGTCGGAAAGTACGGACCCCACTCCGGAGGGACCCCTTTCCAATGCCTCGTACACATGGCCTTACAAGACTGACACTTTTTCTTTTTACAATCAGGGATCGGGTGCGACAACATGTCCGTCGTGATCGTGCTGTTAAAGGAAACCGCGTTCGTGAAAGGCGCGGACGGCGAACGCGTTCTACGGGAAGCCGTGGACGTGTGAGGGACGGATGAGGGGATGTATTGAGTAGGGTAAATACAGCTGGTGTATTTTACCCACCCGGAAAAAGGAGCGTACCTTTGGAGGGTGCGGGTTAAAACGGGGGTATAAGGGACGCGGGGAGTAACAAACCCGAACGGGAATGGGCAAATGGGATATATGGATTTGATAAACACGGTATCAAACACGAATACTTTTTTACACAATACTTTATGAACGGCACCATCTCGGTTCTTCTCGTCACCTTGTCGCGCGCTCGTGTTGTTCTACCTCTGCCCATACAAGACTGTTTGCCCAGACAAGACTAACACTTTCTTTTCCTCAACACGCCCCGGTCACGTCCCGCCGCGCGTCCGCCGCCGACGCGCGTCGCGGTTTGGGTTTGGCGCTCTGCAACGCGGCGGCGACACCTTTTTTGGCCCTACCGTTGCCAGTACCTTTTTTGCTCCCACCACAGCTACCGTTGCCAGTACCTTTCTTGCTCCCTCCACAGTCCTTACCGTTCTCCGTACCACCCACCAAGCCGTCCCCACCTTCGCGCTCGATTTCCACACCCAGGTTCAAAATCATGGGCCTCCAGATCCGCACGCGCGCGTTGATGAACCAGTTGCTCACCTGCGCCCTTGTCATGTCCGTGGCGGCGGCGAGCTGGAGATAAATAAAAGAAAGTGTCAGTCTTGTTGGGAACACAGTCGGCGGGATTTGGGAAAGGCCAATACGTACCTCTTCGCGTTGCGCGTCGTTCGGGTACGGGTGGTCGAAGTGCCCCACTAAGAAATCCCGCAACGGCTGCGTTTTCGCGCTCTGGCTGTTGAACTTGAAAAGCCCTTTGCCCGTGCCTTCTCCGGAGGAGAACTCGTCGTCCGAGTCGTACGACATCTGCGAGTCGTCCTCTCTGGTTTCCAGGTTAAGCTTTTCTTTGTTTGACTCTGGTTTTTCCGTCGCGGCAACGGGCATCGTCGATTCCTTCGTTTTCGTCGCAGCGGAGGAACACAACGCGTCCAGTTTCGTTTGCGCGAGTTTCAACCGCAAATCGATCGCGGACAAGAAACCTTTCTCCACCCCTCCCAAATCGATCCCAAGCGAGGAAAGCGAAAGAATCGCGCGGCCCGCGGCGTCGTCCGTTTCCTTTCCGTCGCGATGCGCGTCGGCGTCGCGCAGACATAACTCCGCGCGGCGCGACTTTCTGTTTTGTTCCGAAAAGAAATCAAACCCGCACGCGCTATCGTGCAGCGCTCTTTGCGTATTAACCCGTGCGGTTCGCGCGCCGTGTTTCGCGACGTCTCCGGTGACACGTAGTGAGGCTAACTCCTTGTGTAGTGTTGTTTCGGTCAAGTCGTTCAGGGTGTCACCGAACGCGTTTTGCGTGACTTGCGTAACTTTTTTCTTGTGTGCCTTGCTGGGCAGTTTCGCGTTCGCCGCTTTCTTGGTCGCGGGCGCGTCCATCTTCAGTTCGCCCGAAATGCCCGCCCCGAAACCCTTGCGCTGCAGCGCCCCGAGCTTCAAGTGCAGCGCAGCGGCCAGGGTGGTGGTATCGGTCGGGTACTCGTCTTTCGGCGAGTTCTGGTCGTCGCGACACGCCGCCGGCGCGAGGTCGATTTTGTTGTAATCGGAGGGGTCGTCCATCTCCAGAAACGCCAGCGCCAGGGCGTTCGCCGAGCCGTGTTTCGCGAGCAGCACTTCGTTGAACTGTGACTCGCCTTCGATCTCCTGTGTCTTGTCGAACTCAAACGCGCGCCACCAGGGTTCTTTTTTGAGGGGCAGCGCGTTTGTCAGCGTGGCCTCCGCGGTGCTTGTGTTTGGGTCTGCAATCGAACCGATTTGTTTCGCCCCACTTCCCGGGTGCGAACCGTCCACAACATCCAGGCACTCATCCCCCACGATGGACTCTTGCACCGCGGCGGTGAGCACCAGGCGCGTCGCGGCGCGCATGATCGCCCCAGCGACGCGTTTCGTTGGGTTGGTTCGCGAAACATCAAGTGCCGGCTCGCGGCTCGGGGACGGCGGCGCCGACCTCGGTCGGGGCGGAGACCGGCCATCGTCCTCGGTGTCGGAGCTCATTGGCAGCACGTCCGTCTCGACGTTCCGGGCTCGGCAAACGCTGGTGCCGCGGGGCAACTCAAACGCGCTCGCGTTTTCGTGAAGGTGGTGGTCAAGCATGAGGGACATCGAACGAAGCGGGATGCGAAGGTTGTGATGTCAGTGCGCCGTGCGCCTTGACCTCTGCGGGACGAGCCGCGCGCGGTGGCCAGACGAGGGTACGCGCCGGTTCGACTTCACTTTTCGTCTTGACAAGCTCACTGACATGACTGCCTGCGTGATTTTCTTGGCCGCGGTTTCAAAATGCATGCTACGCCGTCACGTCTCGGAAGCCCCACACACAACCATGCGCACACGCCACCCTCCGCGATGTCTTCCACCGCGACGCTCGGTGTGGAAACTCGCGCGCGCCAGAGAAAGCGCGAGCGCCGCGATGCTAACGCGGGCGAAGCTATCCCCGGCCTACTCAACGACATCGTCGTCACGCACGTTCTCAGATCTGAGAATTTCGACGACCCCGCAGATCTCGCACGGCTCCCAGCGGTGAGCCGCGCGATGCGCGATCTGGTGGCGGCGACGGGGCTTGAGTTTGAAGAGCTTAATGAAACTGAAGCCGTGAATCTCGGATGTTTAAGCGCGTTGAAGCGCCTGCAACGGGGAGGGGGCCTGTCGCGTCGAGAACGCCTTTGTGAGGCAGCGGCGAGGAGCGGACACCTCGAAGAGCTGCAGTTATTGCGCGCGGACGGCTGGCCGTGGGACACAGAAACGTGCTATGGGGCGGCAAAGGGCGGGCACTTCGAGCTGTTGATATCAACAACGTTTTCTATTGCTAAGTTGCTATAAGTTCACCACACCAAAAGCGACGCCTCCCCGGTAAACGCGTTCGGCCCGCACGTCATCGCCCGCAGCGCGCACGCGCCTCGTACTTTCCGTCTGTTTTTCTCGAGGCTGGACCTGCGTACTAACGTTTTTGGGCAAAACTGCGTCGTCGAGGCGTTCTCGTCGCAAAACTGCTGCGTCGAGGCGTTACCTTCGTCTCGCGATAAAAACGCACACAGTAGCCCAGCCGCGGCGGCACACCCGCTCGACGCGAGCACGTCCAAGTACCGCTGAAGCTGCACGCGCCTTATCGTGACGACGTCGGGGTCGGATGACCATTCGTTGACGCCTGCCGTGGGCAAAGCCAGCGAGTGGCCTACTGCCATAACCACGCCTTCCCTTTCCGCAGCGGCGTGTAGCGCTCGAAAATCGCTGAACCGCTTCGTCACCCGGCGCGAAGGCTCGCCGGCGACTTGCACAATCAAAGCGTACCGCGTGTGCGGCGTCATCGGGGGCCAGTTAAACAGGCTGCCCATGGACGGCACGACGTCATGCGTGGATGCCAGGGAGACTTCGGGTGTGCGTGCGTTAGTGTCGGAATGACGGGCAACGTGCGGACACCCGGTCGTCGCGGTGACGGCGGCCACGACGCTGGCCAGCACCACGGCGCCCCTCGACGTGCTTCGCACCGACTCCAGCCACCGCTCGCCGCCCCTGCCGAACAGCATCGTGCTCTCCAGCGCGGACGCGGAGGCGTCCGATACCCCAACCGGAAACGACATCGTCGCCGCCCTCGCCGTGCGCACCGCTGAGTTAAGTCGCGAGGGGCTCGGCGCGCAGTTCAGGGATGACGAACTCTTCCCGCCCGGCGACGAGAAAGGCGTTTTTTCAACGCCTTTTTCGTGTTCGCCGTTGAGAAACGCGCGCGTCGCGGAGTCGACGTAACCGGGACCTGGTGTCCCTCCCACGTCTTCACCGTGATGATTGGTCAAGCGAACCGCGGCGACCAGGGATTGGTCGTCACTACTCGCACATGATTCGAGCCAGTCACCGAACGTCGCTCCTGATTCGGAGTCACTCGAGGCTTTCGCAAACGCGGCCACCACCGCCGCCGCCGCCGATTCCGACTCCGCGACGTACGCGTTGGCGACCATCCCGTGGAAGGTTTCGCGCGAGCAGTACGCGTATGGGCAATCATTCTTTTGTGCCAAAGAATCGTCGCAGCCGGTTACCGACCGAACCCAGAGCGCGCGCCGCAACACCCGGAAGCTGGCGAGAGAGGCGACCTTGGTGGCGATTTCTTGTCTCGCGTTTGCTTTTATTGAAAGCCAAGCCGCGTCGACCCGAGCGTCTCGCGCGTTCCAAATCGCGGACGCGACTATTTCGTCAACCTCGAACCTCCCCGCGAAGCGTTCCTCGCATTGGTCCAGAAGCGCGGCACCGCGGTGGAGGCCATTCGTTGTATCCGAACCGTCATTATTATCAGTGCCTTGCAAACAGTCACCAAAAATCTCCCCACCCTCCGCTTTCAGAAACCCGAGCGCGACGTGCGGTAGCGTATCGGGGCCTTCCAGAATAAATGCATCCCACACCCGCTCCAAAGCTTCGCCCGGAATCGAACCGGCGCCGAGCTTGGCAAAGAAACCGGCACACACAAGCGACGGCCGTATGTATGCTTTGGTGAGTATTTCACTCAGCAAAGGCGTTTTAATCGAAATGGCTTTGTCGAAGCTTAACAGCTCGGCGAGGAACCCGATGCGCGTCGCCGAAAACGCCCACGGCGCCAAGTCTTCCGCGAAACAAGTCAACATCCAAAACGTGAGCTCTTCGTTTTCGGTGACCAGCAGTAAGATACCCGTGATCGTGGACGCGACATCGGCGTGGCCGTGCGGGGACCGTACAGCGTGCGCGCACAGCACCCTCTCCATGGCGTCGAGCAAACAGTACTCGGAGATTTTGTCGGACGACGAGGCCGTTTCGCGTGAGTTTCGCGAGTCATGACTCCCCGCGCTGTCCGCAAGTGACCCGCAGTCGGATTCGAAATCGTCACACCGCGAACCGCGAGGACACGACCCTACGCTGTGCGAGACGCTTGTGATGTTCGTTCGTAACGGCCGTAACGCCCGAACGAAACGCGGGTGGTTTGGGAACGCCAAGTCGCAATCGGTGCGAATCCGTTCTCTCGTGTTTCGCACCTCCTCGTCATACGGGCCGGCGTCCAGGTACTCGTCATACGACGTGGAACACCCGTCGCGCTTGCCGTCCGCGTCCAACGCGTCACCCCACACCTCCCCCCGGCTCGCAGGGTGGACGCCCTCTAATGCCAAAGCTAAACGGGCCTCGCCGCCGGGAGCGCGCGACTCGGGAGGCGCAGCCTTAGGGTTGGAAAAATTGACAAAAAAGGTGAGCTCGTCAGACTTTCAGTTTCAGTTTGAAATGCTGGGGTGTTGCTCTTCGAGATGGATTGAATCGACCTCACGGAAGGACGTACCTTGTACGCCTCGAGCGCGGAGAGCTGGCGCGTTCGCGCGGCGGGAAACGTGACGCGGATCTCCTCGTATCTGGGAGGGGAAGGTGTGGGGATTGGGTCAGGACCGACGTGTAGGACGATGTAGAGGGACCATCGCGTGGAGGCGCGGCTGCGAGAATACAGACACCTCGTTTTTTGAGCTATTTTTCTGGGACGCGACAGCTGGAAAACAGCGGGAAAAGTGTCCGTGCAAGTGTCCGTACCTTGGGGAG
>Ga0222710_1000879_pt1 | contig 12739 bp, 8 predicted proteins | sample AntAcemetage1696_FD_181143 | JGI IMG/M metagenome (GOLD analysis project Ga0222710, IMG submission 181143) | Saline water microbial communities from Ace Lake, Antarctica - #1696 | ecosystem: Environmental > Aquatic > Non-marine Saline and Alkaline > Saline | place: Antarctica: Ace Lake... | reverse complement strand
GGGGGAGACAAGGGAAGCGCCGAAGACGGCGCGGCGGTTGGCACGCCGACGCGCGTAGATTCGGCGGGAACGCAAAAGTACAAAAACACGCGTAGCGCGACAAAAGCGGCGGAGCGTGTCGCGGACAAAGCACAGTCCTCCACGGAAGGGCTCGAGGACAACGAGACGACGCCCGTGACTACCGAAAACACCCCCGGGGCGCCAATCACCAGCGCTGAGCAGGTAGAGCTCACGCGAAAACTTGAAGTGGCGGCTTTTATTCAGGAGAGCAAAGCGCGGTGGCGCGTGAAACTGGCGCAGGAAAAAACCGCGGCGAGACTGCGGGAAACGCGGCGTTTGGAAATTCTGAAACGCGAACGGGGGTTGGCGCGGGAGAAAGCGGCTGCGGAACTTGCGGCGGAACGTGATGCCGCCAACCAAAGCACCTCGGTAGGTGTCGGAACACAAAACCTAAACGCTTGGAACGCGGGAGCGCCTGAAAAAGAAGCTTTTTCAGAAGCTCCCCTCGCGCCGGCGCGCGCGGTCGGCACGCGTTCTTTCGCGTCGAAGGAATCCATCGACACGGCGGAGGCTACGACGGAAAAAGTTTCCGTCGCCAACACACTTGCCTGCAAGGTCGCAGGGTCTTCCAGCGCGTCCCGGGCTCGGCTCGGCACGCCTGTGGTGCGGAAAATACCGGAGTCGGGCAAGACGAGCGGTTCCGGGTTTTCAAACAACACGGCGCCGAAACGCGGCGACACGCTTCGGTCGTCGACGGAGAGGAAACCGCCGGCTTGGCTTGAGGATGAGTCTAAAAAGTTAAAAGCGTTACGCGAGTCCGCTGTCGGGTCCCGGCTCGGGGGCTCGGCCTTCGTGACGAACACCGGGCTGGTCACCGCGGAGACGCGACGCGTGCGGGGCGAAGAGGCGAAGACACGTTTGCGCAAAGAAATTGAAAACAGGCTGGCGGCGGCGAAAGCGGCGGCGAGGGCGACCGCGGAGGACGTGAGTTTGACGATGGAAACTCTCGTATCGAAGCGCGCCAGTGTATTGAGCCGTTCCATTGGATCAATCCGATCGAGTAGCGCTCGCAGCGACGCTCGCGAACGGGACAACCGCGTGATGTCCGCGCGGTTGAAGCGTTTTGAAATTGCGAAAGCGGCGAATAATCACTCGCCGACTTTGGCGCTGCCGAGCTCGCCGCACGTCTCACCTGGTAAGGGCGTGTTGAGGGTGGGCTCGGTGATTCCTCCGAAAAGCAGCTCGGAGCGACACATCTCGTTTTCAAACACAGTCGCTACGAGCGACGGGGTGGCAACGGCCATGGCGGATGCACTTTCGGAATTACCAGAAACGCCGGGTGATGGTACGAGCGCTTTCCTTCCGAAACCCGACGCCGAAGCCGAAGCCGATGCGGTTCCGGGTGTTCTTTCACAACACAACGCCGATTTCGAATCCGAAACCCTGAAATCCAAACCCCGACTGGTCGACCAAATGCGCGGCCCGCCTAGTACGTGCACCGCGCTTCCCGGGAACGAACACGTCCCGCGCACGGAGGACTGGCTGGGGCAAGGTGCGTATTTCCCAAGCACCACGCTCCGCCTCTGCGATTGCCCATACTCGTCCTGCGAAGGGACTATTACGACCAGAAAGGACTATTCCCTCGGACTGTTTACTCATACTATGGAGTACAGTATACCCTTTCCAATCCCTCATACCAATCCCGGATATATACATGGTCCGAGAGACTGACACTTTCTTTTTTATCGGGCCAGGGCAGGGCGGGCGGGCGGGGCGGTTCTTGGCGCGGCGGTTGGCGAAACGAAGAGCGCCGATTGATTCGGATTCGCAAAACCTCACGCTCGTTACCGACGTGCCATCCTCGGCGCAAGCCTCCGATGCGCTCGCCGCGACCGCGTTCGCGCGACAAGGCGGTAGCACCGGCGTAAGAAAGAAAGAAGCCGTCGTCGACGCCGCGTCGGTTGCCGCGGCGTACGTCCACGCGCGTTCTATAACTCAAAAGAAAAAAGCGAAAGAAGAACCTTGCGGGATTTTGTCAACCTACGCGCGCCGGGTTTTCGCGGCGCAGGTCGTGGAGACGACTCAGACACCGGTGGTGGTGGATTTGGAAACCACGACGGAACGCGCGGCGCGACATTCGTGCGCGACGACTTCGGCGCAGACGGAGGTTGTGTTTTTCGTGGACGAAAACAAAGCGCCGACGGCGACGAGGAAAAGCAAGAAGGACAAGAAGGACAAGAAGGCCAGGAAGGAAAATAAACCGAAAAAATCGAGTGAGAAACGCAAGAAACGCACCACAATCGCCGCGCCACGTGATGACCTAGGTGATGACGACAGCTCCGTGGAGAGCCTTGTTGCTCCGGGTGAGTTCTTGTATGGGCAAACAGTCACGCGAAGTTTGCCCGGCGACCAACGTTTCGCAAAACTCGCGTCCGCGTCGGTTGACGAGGCCGACGCGGACAACGCTGTTGAAACTCTCCGAGCGACGCCCGACGATTTGTACAAACGACTGCACAGCGAGCTGGCTCTTTACGACGAGATGGGGGATATTTCGTCCGAGCTTGACGCCATGCGCCTCGCCCGGGACACCTTCGACGCCGAGCAAGGTAAGTATTTCCCATTTACCACATTCCCAGACCGATTGCCCATACGAGACTGACACTTTCTTTTTTATCTCTCAGCCGCGTCGACGTTCGCGTCACTCGCGAACTCGCGTTTGGAAGCGCTGACTGAAATCAAGCAAGCCATCGACGCGGCGAAGGAGTACGAACAGACGGTAAGAACAGAAGAGAAGTTGACGCTGCGGGAACAAGCCATGCGCTTGGTGGGTGACGGTTCTGTTGGTGCGTGGAATGCGGACACTGCGGCGAGTCCCTCGAACCCGAATGCTCCCCCTGCTGTTACCCCAACACCCCAGCCAACCTTGTTCACCGAAGCGGACGTGCGACGCGTCGCGGAGGCGGTTACGACGTCCGTCAGAGAAGAGAGCTTGGCGCACCTGAAAGACGTGACGGATTTGTTTCTCGCGAACGTCGCTCGCGGACAAGCGGACGCGAGCGACGTCGCCGCGGCGGCGTTGCAGGCGCGATTCGAATCTGGCAGTGCCGCCGCTCACGTCGAGCGCCTTGACGAGGACGACGTTAATAAACTGGCGATTTCGCAACAACTCACGAATTATTCGCCGTTGGACACCGACTCCATCGCCGACGAGCTCGGCGCTGCGTCTGTTTCGTGTTTAAGCGAAAGTTTCATCCCGGTGGAGATCCCTGATGAGGAAGACGTTTTCGGGGCTGAGTTCGACGTGGACAAGCTATCGGACGACGAAGCGTCGGCGTTGCGGGAAGTCGTCGCGAAGCACGATGATTTGCAGCGCAGGTTACTTGCTAAACAAAAACAACTCAGGGCGGATGAGTTAACCGCGAAGCGTTACCAAATCGCGGAGTTGGAAAAACAGCTCGCGGCGCTTGACGAAGACGAAGACTCGAAGGTGACCGCGCCTGTTACGCGCGAGGAAGCGTCCTCCGCGCTGGCACGCGAAGTTGACGATTCGACGAACGTACGCGACAAGTTGGAGGCGCACGAACTGCGGATCCAACACCTCACGCATTTGGTAAACACGCGGCGCGCGGAAGCGCTTGCAACGCTGAGTGGGAAGGAGGTTGCGTTGCAAACAGAAATGCGACGTTTGGACCGGGAAATTTACACCGCGAACAGTGCGTCGGAGGCGTCGGCGGCGGCGGAGGCGTCTCCCGATCGATCCGCAAAGTCCCCGTCGCCGTCGCCCATTCCGCCGGCGCCCTGTTCGGCGTCGTCAACAGAGACGGAGTCGGTGGATTCGGGCATGGGTGAGTTTGAAACCGGGGAGAGCCCTGCATTTGAAAGCAACAAGGAACTGGTTGCGTTTGAAACCGGCAGCCCTACACAACCCGCGCTGACCACGAACAACGCGTTCCCGGCCGCGGCGCCCGTGGCGACGCGAGCGTATGCGTTTGACCCGAACGTTTTGAAAAGTGTCGCCACGGCGAGCCGCGTGGAGTGCGCCGTGCGAATCGCGCTTGACGTTTCCGGGGCGTTCCGGTTCGGCCTGACTCCTGAAACGCTACGCGCCCTTCGCGACGAAAACACGTTCGAGGCGGTGATGGCTGGCGTTCCATTGAGTTTGGACGCGCTGTCTGTGGTGACTAAAAACGTGGACGCGCAAAAACGCGCGGCGCAACACGCGAAACTCGCCACGCCGGGCGAGTTGGTGTACGACACGATTTTGGAATGCGTCGACGGGCTAGTTTCCGAAAACTCGTTCCCGACAACAACCGCGCTGGCCGGTAACGTCGCGGGCGGCACCGCGCTGGCCGGTAACGCGACTGGTGTTCAAACGAAAAGCAAAGGCGGTTTGGTCGGCGATTTGCTGTTTGAAACCGTCGCGACGAAAGCAAAGACCTCGCTCGCGCTGCCCGCGCGCGTCGCGGCGGCGGACAGTACGACTGAACTAAACGACACCTCCGGAGGCGACGGGACGGCCCCCACAAAATCGACCGACACGACCGCCCCGCTCGACGCGATTTGCCGCGACGACGCGCGCGCGTCTGACGACGTCGGGTGGTACGCCGTGCGGGCGGTGGAAAACGCGATCGCGAAGAGGTTAGCGGATGAGCTGTTTGATGAGGTGCTCGCGGACACCGTCATGGCGATGGCGGGAGTAAGGTGAGATTGTAGTTGTTTCTTCCTTGAAAGGAACACTATGTAGAATAAAAGCATGATAGAGTAAACTTGGAAGGCCTATATCATACCCGTGTCCCTCTTCCCGCCTTGCCTTTAACCGACCCCGGCGTGGGCGGCGCTGCGCCTTTGGCGAAGACGCCTTTTTTGCGCCCCGACGTGGCGCGCTCCGTCATCGCCTCCGCGGTGCTTTTGAGTTGCTCCCTGTCCATCACGGACTCCTCCCCGGGAGAGTCTTCGTCCCCCGATTCGGCTTCGTCTCCGGATTCGTCGTTCATGTCAGGAAACAGCGCGAGGCGGAAGTTGTGCGGGGTGGTCGTGGTGTCCCCCATCGTGAACGCGTCGTCGATTGCCCCGCCGCCGGTGGCGCCCATACCCTTCCCGGTCCGGCCGCCTGAGAGTTTCGCCTCACCACCCTTCTTCGCCACCACCTCAAGCGCCTTCAGCATCTTCTGCTCGCACATCGCGAGCACCTGTACCACGGTCGTGTCGCTCACAGCAGGCGTCGCCGCGCCGAAGGAAAGAGTATCCAGCTTGTCCACCAAGTGCTCCGCCCCCGCGGCGACGCCCAGCAACAAACGGTTGCTCGTTTCAAACTTGGCGCGCGCGCGGGCGTTCACCACGCCGTTCGCGCTTAAGCTCATTTCCAAGTCATCCACCGCTCGTCGCGACGCGGGCCCCACCGGCCCACCGAACTGGAACCGCTCCAGCGTGTTTTTACATTTCTCAATCTCTTTCTTGAGCTGTTCGATCCGGAACGACCCGTCTTTCCGCAACTGCTTCAGCGACCGGTTCGTGTCCTCCTGGGTCATGAACTTGGAAATCACCTGGTCCAGATCGCTGACCCCGGTGGCGTCTTTAATTTTTAAAAAAGCGCCTTCGAAGTTTGACAAACTGCCCTGCTGTTCCGCTTTCTTCCGTTGCTCCACGTCCGCGTTGGCGGCTTTGCTGGCTTCGAGTTTCTTTTTGTTTTGTTCCGATCTTTTTTTTTCGTCCACGTCGCGCTGCGTCCGCGCCCGCGCCGCCTCCACGTTCATGCTCTCCCGTTTCCGAACCGTGTCTCTTCGGTCTTTCAGCTCTTTTTCCCGTTCGGCTCGTTCCTTCGCGAGCTGAGTATCAACTTGCGCCAGCTCCGCTTTCGCTTTTTCCTGATACGATAAAAGCCGAAAGTGTCAGTCGGTCGTGACGTGTATTACGTAAACAGTCAGGGTAATGGCAGAGGTAATAACCGTCCCTTCGTCAGAACGAGTATGGGCAAAGGTAATAACCGTCCTTTCTGGTACGAATATATCGAGATGTATGGACAAGAGTCACTAGCTTCGGTAAAACAGTGTGTCAGGATTTGGGAAATGGGAAATCGACTGACGTACCTTTGCCGCGGCGGCGTCGTGGGACATCATCACGAGCTCGTCCAGATCTTTTTCCTTTTGCCGCAGTTTCCGGTCCGCCGTGCCGATTTGCCCGTCAAACCCGACCCGCTCATCACTCAAGCGCTTGATGATCGTGTCGTACGTCTCGCCAACCGCGCGGGCTTCGTTGAACTTTATCAAAGCTTTGTCCAGACGGTTTTCCAACGTACGAATCAATCGCGTCGCGTCGTTGTGCAACGTCGTCGGGTCCACCGCGTTTTGCTCCAGGTCCCGAATAGAATCAAGCCGAGTTTCCAGTTCCTTGGTTTTCCGCACCGCGCTTTGTTTCAAGTCGTCGTACCGCTTTTTCAAATCTTTCGAGAACTGCCTTAACCGGTAAAGCTCCTCGCCCCCCGCGCCCGCGATGGCTGATACGGTGAAACAGAGAAAGTGTCAGTCTCTCGTAATATGTATGAGTAAACAATCAGAGGTGATAGTCCCTTCTGGTACGAGTATGGGCATTCAGTCGGCGGAACGTGTTCAACGGGAAAGGGCCGTACCTTCGTTTTCCTTCGCGCTCGTCACGCCTGTCGCCGCGTTTTCCGTGATTTGCCGCAACAACTCCTTGTATTCTTTCTTCAAACCCCCGATGGTTTCCTTGTTCTGCTTCATCGTCCATTGGCTCGTTTCGAAGTAAGCCTTCCGGTCACCCTCCAGAAGCGCGTACTTCTTCTGGAGCTCCGCGAGCTCCTCTTCGGGGGTCATTTTGCTTTTTGTGTAATTAGAAGGTGAACTTTGGACTTTTGGACTGTGCGAGGAAACGCGCCTGGGCCGCGCTTACGTCTTGGCGTTCAAGTCTGACACAAGTCCAGGCGCCCCCACGGTTGGTTCGTGCGATACGCACCCACACAGAATTCAATTGTGTATCCCGACCGTCCGTACCTGCCTCCCTTCCTCCGCGCCGCGCTCCCGCTCGCCACACGCAACGCAACCCCAATTCCCGCCTTGGAAGTCGACGGATTGATTGAACCTCCAACGCCAACGCCCGGCGCCTTTGTATTCGCGCGATCCGTACGGCACGTCGATGAAGAGACACTGGTATCCGCACGCAACGTTCACAGTACGTCCACACGTGCGTGGTCCAACTCCGTGGTGTCGACGGCACCGCCGCGACGCAAGCCTGTGATCGTCCTCTGCGCATTTGACCCGACAACGGGCCAAAAGACGAGGCAAGACGCAAAAAATGGGCCATTTTTGGCATTTCCCAAAGTTGTGTATTTCCCAAATCCCAACACTGTTTGCCGATGCAAGACGGTGCCACTTTTCTTTTCCATGGACATACTCATCAACGGCTCCAAGAAGAAAAGAAGAAGCTCGCCGACGCTGGAAACTTCAAAAACGAGAAGATCGGCAAAAACGCGATCTGAGAAGTCAACGTCGAGCGCCCTTGGTCCGTCCCACTCCGATCCGCGATCGCCAGAGGTACACGTGTATCCGCGACAGTGTGTGCTTGTTGCGTACCGTTGCTCGTGTTTACGTCCGCCTTTCTCAGGGTAGACCGACTTTTACGCACTACTTCGCGCCCGATCTATCTAGAGGCGGCAGAGTTTCAGATCGGTCAAAGATCCGACAGTTCCTTTCCCGCTCTAAGAACTTCATCTCATCGCGATGGTCGCCGTGACGCAAACCCCGTCATCCGGCTCGTCCGCGGGCGAGCGGTACAGCGACAACAAACTTAAGCACGACATCAGGATGTCCAACATGAACGCGGCTAAGAAGTTGGCGGATGCTATTCGAACATCCTTGGGGCCAAGGGGGATGGACAAGATGCTAGTGAGCGCGAACAACGACGTGACTATTACGAACGACGGCGCCACGATTCTGAACAAAATGGAAGTCACACACCCCGCGGCCAAGATGTTAGTGGAGCTTGCGAAGAGCCAGGACATCGCGGCCGGGGATGGTACTACTTCGGTCACGGTGCTGTGCGGGTCGCTATTGAACAAGTGCATCGGTTTATTGGAAAGAGGCGTGCACCCCACCGTGATCAGCGACGCGATGGGCCGCGCTTGTGACAAGGCGTGCGAAATTTTACAGTCAATGGCGATTCCTCTGGATATCGACGACCGGGAGGCGCTTATTCAAGCCGCGACTACTTCGTTGGGGTCGAAAGTCGTCGCCCAATACTCCAACGTCCTCGCCCCGATTGCGGTGGACGCGGTGTTGAAGATCTTGGACAAAGAACGGCCGGTAAGTGTTGGGGCTTTCCCAAATCCGGGCACACTGTTTGATGCCACGTATGGGGTGCGGTTACGCACGTCTTACCACTACATTGGTGCAACAGAAATCAAGACTGCCTGTTCACTGTGCATAAATTGCCCGACTACCAGACTCGCCGACTCGGGACTGACCATTTTCTTTTCAAAATCGCAGGAGATGGTTGACCTGCGTGACATCAAAATTCTGCGCAAGAGCGGCGGCACCATCGACGACACCGAGATGGTCCCGGGGTTGATTCTCGATTCCAAATCCTCGAAAGCCGCGGGCGGCCCGACTCGGGTGGAGAACGCGAAAATCGCGTTGATTCAGTTCTGCATTTCGCCACCCAAAACAGACATGGAGAACTCCGTGGTGGTGAGCGATTACCAGCAAATGGACCGGATTTTGAAAGAAGAACGCAACTACATCATCGGGTTGATTAAAGAGATCAAAAACTCCGGGTGTAACGTGTTGTTGATTCAAAAGAGCATCTTGCGGGACGCGGTGACTGATTTGAGTTTGCACTACCTCGCCAAGGCCAAGATTTTAGTGGTCCGGGACGTGGAACGCGACGACGTGGAGTTCATCGCGAAGACCTTAAAGTGCGCGCCGGTGGCGCACGTGGATCAACTAACCCCGGACAAGCTCGGCCACGCCACCCTGGTCGCCTCAGTGCAGTGCGGCGCGGACAAGATGGTCAAAATCACCGGCATCGAGAACATGGGAAACACGGTTTCCGTGCTGTGCCGAGGGTCCAACAAGCTCGTGATTGAAGAAGCGGACCGGTCGCTTCACGACGCGCTGTGCGTGATTCGGTGCTTGGTGCAAAAGCGGTTCTTAATCGTGGGCGGCGGCGCGCCCGAAGTCGAGGTGTCGCAGCAGCTCGGGAAGTGGGGAAGGACTTTAAGTGGGATGGACGCGGTGTGTGTCAAGGCTTTCGCTGATGCGTTAGAGGTGATCCCGTACACTCTGGCGGAAAACGCCGGCCTCAACCCCATCGAAATCGTCACCGAGCTGCGGAACAAACACGCCACCACGGGCAACGCCAACTTCGGCATCAACGTCCGCAAGGGGACGATCACGGACATCCTGTTGGAAAACGTGGTGCAGCCGCTGCTCGTGAGCACCAGCGCGCTGTCCCTAGCCACGGAGTGCGTACGCATGATTCTGAAGATTGACGATATCTGCCCGGTGCGTTAAGACACGTTAAGGTGCCCGGTGCGTTAAGACAGGTTAAGGTGAGGTTAAGAGGAGGAGGTTAAGAGGAGTTATGGAAGGAGTCCACAGGAGTTGGGTTCCCAGGGACTGAAACGAGGGAAGAACGCGAGACGGGAAGAGAGCTCTTCCAAATTTTAATTGAATGTTTGTCTCGTTACAACACGCGCCCTGCCAGTCACACCTCACCCAAAAAATGAATCAACGCTTCATGGACGACGAGTAGCACCTTTCCTTCACCTCGGTCGTGACGTCCGTGGGGTTTTGCGCCGCGTGCGGGTGCTCCGACCCGGAGTACACCTTGAGCTGCGTGAACAGCTCCCGTCCCATGCGGTTCTTGGGCAACATACCGCGCACAGCTTTTTCGATGATGCGCTCGGGAATGCGCGCCTGCAGCGCCCGGAAACTCTCCTCCTTCATCGCACCCGGCCGGCCTTGCGTGTGCCTTTTGTACAGCTTGTCCTCGAACTTCTTTCCGGACACCACGACCTGTTCCGCGTTGATCACGACGACGTAGGTCCCCATGTTCATGCTCGGGGAGTACGTCGCGACGTTCCCGCCGCGCAAATACGTCGCCAACAACGTGCTCAACCGCCCTAAACGCAAATCCGCCGCATCCACCACAATCCAAGGCTTCCGACTGCAATCCGTGTCCTCGCCTTTGGGGTAGTACGTGCTGTTGAACACATCCGGCCCAAGCTTCGCGGGCGCCGCCATGCCTTCCGGGAGCTTCACGGTGCCGTGGGCGTACGCCATCGCGACCGAGCGCTTGCTTGCGAGGCGCACAGCATCCTTCGACGGGACCTTAACGCCGCTGAAACCCGCGGACTTAGCGGTACCTGTTTGTTGCAATGGAAAGCGAGGAAAACGAGGGGGAAAAGTCAGTCGTCGTGCTCGGTGCGGGCGAGTTACGGGCCATCGAGCGATGGGTAAAAAAGTCGCCGTCTCGCATACGCATGGCGACGTGTCGTGTCCGTCGCGCGCGCGTGCGGTGCGCGGCGTCGCCCCACACGACAGCCGGAGGTCGGCGCGACGTACGCGGCGCGTGCGTGCGCGAGGTACGGCGCGCGCCACGACACCGAAAATCAAACCAAGCGCTCGACCTCGACGGCACACACACTCGCCGGCGGTGGAATCGGCCCGCGATACAACCCTGAAAAGGTATAGGGTTTCGGCAGGCATGCGTCGAACGCGTCTTCGATGGGACCCGGAATGGGGGACGTACCCGCACGGCGAGATGACACCACACCCGCGACGTGCGCGCACACGGGCGCGGAAACGGCGAAAGCAGCCATCGTTCGAGTCACCGAAGATAGAGGCACGTGGGAACGCGCGTCTGACTGTAGATGAGGGAGGTGCGCGTCGTCGGCAATGCATTATCCAAAGCGTTTCAGTAGGCTGGGAATCGGGCCCATAATAAAGGAAATGAGAAAGTTGGCACTTTTCTGTTTGCCGTTGAGGCGTTTGTTTCTTCCGAGACCCGAGACCTCATCAAAGAGACGACGCGCGGGCCTTGGCGGGGTGCCTTTGTGGCATGTCCCCGAGGTCCATGGGTCCCCGGGTTGGCGGGGCACCGGCGGGTGCGCTGGTGCTCCCGCCCGCGCAAACGCGGGTTTCCGCACACGCGGTGGACAGACCCACCGTGGCGCTGCTCGCATCGACCGCGAATTTGTTGCGAGACATGCTTTTGTCCCCCGCCGTGCGTGTTGAGGGCGAGTCGGCGAGTGTGTTGTTCGCCAGCTTCAAGGGGAACACGCCTGTTTCGCCGGGTAGCATCTTAGCGGCGGCGACGTACGTGGAGACCAAGGGAGTACACGCGGACCCGGACGACGCGCGTGCTAACCACGGCATCACCGCCGGAACCTTGGGCGCGGTGTGCGTGTCCCTTCTGAACGATCTGAGCGATTGCTTGTTAACGGCAAAGCTGCACGAAGCGTTCCTCGCGGCGGTGAAGATTGGGGATTACCGCAGCCGGCTTTATGTCATGAGGTTGTTGTTGGACCGGGTACCGGCAGACCGATTGAGTGCTTTGAAAGCCCTGGTGCAAGCCCTGGCGTTGTCCAACCGGTTGGCGAATGAAAATGAAAATGAAAACGACGCGAGGAGTTCGGGCGACGAAAACGCGCGCTCTATCCTCCGCGCGTCGTCCCGAGGAGACGACACCCGCACCGGAAATTCTTCCCTGGACCCGGTGTTACGGTCCCTAACCCCCAAGCTGCTTCGGGGAAAGACGTCACACGGCGAAAGTAACACCCCGCCTTCGGGTTTGTCCCCTTCGAACGCGTCGGCGCGAAACGCCGATCCGCTTTTGACGGCAACGTCAAAAGCGGGCCGCGCCGAAACCAACACCAACGCGAAAGTGCCGTCGCCCACGAGTTTAGACGCAATCAGACTATTAGTTACCGAAAGAAGGTACCTGCTGTTCAAGGGCGCGGCTACCGTGAGGAGCGAGGACACGGCGCAAAATGTGCAGACTAACAACGCGGGTAAACAGAAACCCGTGCAGCCGTCGCGCGACACGCGCGTGGACCGCGCGTACGCGTCTCAGTACTCGGCGAAGAAAAAAGAAAAAGGCGGTTCGGTTGGTACCAAAAAAACGGAGGGGACCGATACCCGGGGACCGGATACCGAACCCGGATTTGTGCCGCGCTTGGACTTGAAAGGACTCAAATCGCCAGCACCCGCTTTAAAACCTGCTTCCGCACCCGCTTTAGTCCCGGGTGAAAGCCCGGACCGCAAAGACCCGGGCGTCGTGTCAAAAAAACGCATGGAGCGCGCGATGGCCGCGTCGTTGGAACAAGCGGTGGCGCGCGCGCGGAAAGCGAGGGACATGGAGTTGCGGTTGACTTACGTGCGACCCCAGCTGTTGGACCCGGTGGCGCCTGCGAGACAAACGCGGGTCGCGACACGAATGGCGGAAGAAAACATGCGCGGCTTGCGGCACGGGTACGACGACGAGAATGGCCGGTTCCCCCCGGTCACCCCGCGAGCGTCGTACGCGCGCATGCACGAGTCCAGGGAGGACAAACAACTTCGGTTGCGAGAAAAAGCGTTTAGGAAAGCGTCGGGCGAGGCGGTGTCGGAGGACGATGACGACGACGAGGAGTCGGATTTCAACGACGCACGCGATGATAGAAACACACACGCAACAAAAACCTGGGACCCGACGAACCCGCTGCGCAAGGTTGCGACAAAAGAAA
>Ga0222710_1000872_pt1 | contig 12815 bp, 15 predicted proteins | sample AntAcemetage1696_FD_181143 | JGI IMG/M metagenome (GOLD analysis project Ga0222710, IMG submission 181143) | Saline water microbial communities from Ace Lake, Antarctica - #1696 | ecosystem: Environmental > Aquatic > Non-marine Saline and Alkaline > Saline | place: Antarctica: Ace Lake... | reverse complement strand
GGTCCCGCCGCTTCGCGTCCGCCGCCGCGATTTTCAAGTCCCCCGCCTTGATTTCGAGCGTCGTCGCCGCGGACGTTATCTGCGCCACTTCCTGCGACCGCGTAACGCCTTCCAGGAACGTCTCCTCCCCAACCACCGCGGCGTTTTTAGTCGCGACTAAATGTTCCCGCGCCGCAACCGCCGCTGCGTCCGCCGCCGTTTTCGCCGCATTCGCGATGCTCAGAGCGGTTTCCCAGTTGCTCTTCGCGTCTTCCGTGTTTTTCGTAGCGCTCGCGAGCTCGTGTTCTCGGATACCCACAAGGACGGTGCTGGCTTCGTACTCCCCGCGGGTCAAAAGGTACGACCGCTTGTTCTCCGCCAACCCCGCGGTTTCAACCTTCGCCGTGTCCTCCAACGTCTCCGCAAACGACCCACCTTGCGCCTCAACCGCGGCGTTCCGCACGGCAAGCTCCGCGGCTTGCGTTTCGATTTCTTTGCGTTGCACGTCCTGTTCCGCTTTGTTGGACTCCGCCTCCGCAAACGCCAGGCGGTCGGACGCGAGGTTCAGCGCCCGGACGTTCGCGGCGAGCGCTTCTTTGGCGCCTTCGTTTTCGATGTACGCCCCCGCCTCAGCAACCGCCGCGGATGAGGTGTGCGTCTGCGTCACCAACGCGCGGAAAGGCTCCACCACGGAAGCGGAGGCGTGGCCGGGTGTTGGGTTCGTGGGGGCGGAGGTTGAGACCGTGCCGGAAACCGCTGCCGAAACCGGGACCTTAGACGCATCCTCCATGGGCGCGGTCGTGGCGGTCGCCACTTGGGGAGGCTCAATGGCGGCCGGCCGGGCGTCACCGGCACGCACCAGCGCCGCAGTGTCCGTCGCTTGCCCTAACCTCGCGGGAAGCCCAACGAGTGAAGTGCCGTTGGGGTGCACCGCGACGACGCCGACGCAGGCCACGACCGCGAGGGACGCGGCGGCAGCTGCGAGGGGAGGACGGGAAAAGAAACGTCAGCGTTGGTGTTACACGGTGTGGAAATCACCTCGTCACGAGCGCGCTGCGGAGCCGACGAGCGTCGACGGTTTCCACGTCGCGTTCGCACGAAACGCGCATCGCCCGCCGGTGCTTTCGTGAGCCCACGACATCCGTGGCTTTTTTCGACGCGGTGCAGACCCCGACACTCGACGACTCGGTTTTGTATCACCGCTGGGCGATCTCGGTGGGTGGGTGTTTAGAAATCGGGAAGACGCACCCGCGAACCTCAGCGCGCGACGCATGGACGTGCGGGATGCGCCCTCTTCGGGGGCATCTTCCACGAGGAGCGGGGAGTGTTCACTTCCCAAAGCCATGGTCGCTTGCGCGAGCTCGCGAGACTTGGGAGTGGCACGCGGAGGCGGTGACGATCGGGCAAGAAGCGGACCAGTCATCGAAATAAAAAATGATCTCGGAAAAGCCAGCCAGACCAACCACGCAAAACCAACATCGTTCCTCCACGACCGCCCACGACACGCCGCGCTGGGACGCGTCGTGGACATGACCAGGGTCGACCCGAGCGTGGTGCGGCGAAGGTACGCCGTGCTCGCCGTGCTCGCGGCGAATCACACCTCCAGTGGACCGCGCGCCGTGGACCCACACGTCCGTCGCCGTCGCGTCTCGACTCGCACCGTTTCGTTCGTCACATCCTGTGGTTCCCCTCGACGACGCTACTTCGGCACCGCCTCATCGTTTCGTCCTGACCTCCCCATCTCCCACCCCCCAAACACAGGGTCCTCGAGCGCTTGCAATCCAGCGACGTGGAGATAGACGAGTCTGATTTGCCTGAGTTTCCGGCTCCCAGCCACAGGGTCTCCGGCGGCCTTCCGCGTGTCCCAGTCGGCATCCCACACAAATTCGCGCCGTTTGCCACCAGTCTCGGGGCGTCCAGGGCGAGTTCAGGGCAAGCCTCCGGTACGTCAAATGGTGGCAAACGAGTTACGCACATGATATCCGGAGGTACGGTGTCTACTCAAAGCGCTGCGAAGCGATCGAATAGTACCACGTCCAAGCACTCGACACGTGATTCGACGGACCTTAAACCGTCCAATAACGGTCGTCCCACGTGGGGCGCCAACGCCAAATCGAAACCGGCGACGTCGTCATCGGCGAAAGGCGCGTCGCTTTCGGTGCTGAAGCGCGAAGCCGCGGCGAGGCGGACACGGGGACAGCTGGTTAGTTCGGGGGACGACACCGAGGGCGACGTGCACGACGAAAATGAAACGGCGGTTACCCATAAACAGAACCCCAAACGAGGCGAACGCAACGCCTCGGTGTATAACCGGCTGCTCCGCGAATCGCGGCGGCCGGCGCGGATGCATGGAAGGTCGCAAGACGAAAAGGAAAACTCCTTTGCGTCGGTTCCCGTTGACGGATGCCAGGTTTCCCAGGCATCCGTGAAAGTCCTTGCACACAAAACTGCCACCGCCGAGGACGGGAACGGCGGGTACTGGGCGACCGCGGAGGGCGACCACGACGCGGGGACGAGCGCGAATGACCGGGACGACGACGACGGCGCAGAAGTCACGTCGACCGCGAAAAGAGTGTGGCTCGACGCGGGGGGGATTGAAAAAAATGAACTGGCATACCCTCCCGTCGCGGAGGATTCAGACGCCGGGTCCGTGGAGAGCCACGCGTGTTCCACGCCCGAACGCGCCGGCGACGACGAAGTGTCGTTCACTCCGCTCGCGACGGTGGCGAAGTCGCAACGCGTTTCGCGTCAATTGCGCGTCGCGCAGGTTATGCTTACGCTGAGGGAATCGCGCCAGGCTCGGTCGGAGGACGAAGCGTCTGCGTCAGACGAAGTGTTGGACGATACATCAGATGAATCGTTCTCCTCGGAGGTTGCCGAATCCATGACCATAGGGTCGGAGGACTCGTTCGCGTCCGCGTCGCTGGAACCAGAGGACGAACCGGAACACGAAGACTACGCGAATAGCGACGCGCCCACCAGCGACAGCGCCCAGCGCGACCCGAACCCCGACGACGTGGACGTGGCGGGTACGCTTTGGGAGGACAACAACGCGTTGAGGGCGAAGCTGCGGGAAGCCGCGCAGGTACGTATTTCCCAATCACCACGTTCCGCCTCCCTGCTCGGCCCGATTACCCTTCCCTGTTTACTCAGGCCACTTTACGAGAGACTGACACTTTCTTGTTAATCGTGCCAGGCGCTCATAAAGACCGCGCGCGAACGCGCCGAGTCTTTGCAGGACCGGGTTCGTTTGCGAAAGGACCTCGCGACGCGCGACGCGGAGGCTGAAAAACTCCAAAGAGAGTTTGGCCTTCGTGAGAAAACGTTGGAAAAGGCGTTGGAAAACATAAAGGGCAAGCTGGAAAAAACACAGGGCAGGCTGGAAAAGGCGGAGAGCAAAGCAAGCGTTGCCGTAGATCAAGCGTCCGCCGCGGAGAAAAGTGAAAAGGCTGCGGAGAAACATAAAAAGGCTGCGGAGAAGGCGGCTGTTGATTCTGAGAAACGCGCTGCTGATTTTGAGAAGCGCGCCAAGGCCTCTGAGACGCTCGCCAACGACGCCGAGGATCGCGCGCGAACGGCGACGCGAGCTCGGGAAAGCGCGAAATGCGACGCCGAACGCGTTGCGATGCAAACTGACATGCTCCAGCAAGACTTGATTTTGGTAAACGAAGCGTTGACACAAATGACCGAGGCTTGCGAAGACGCTCGCGCTTCCACGAAAGCGGCGCGTGTGTGGCGCGTCGCGCGAGGCGAAAGCGCTGACACCGCCCGGCCTAACCGGGCGGTGTCAGATGACTCCGCGGCAGCAGAAGCCGCCGCGCGCGCGCTCGCCGCCGCCGTCGCGGAAGCCGAGGCGATTCTCGTTGCCGGGCCGGAAGGCGCTGACGTGCTGAACTTGAGGACGGCGAGTAAGGACGGCGTGGCGACTGGCGATGACTTCGGCGCCGCGCGGTCGCTAGTAAGCGCCGCGCGGCGCACCTGCGTGGACGCCAAACTGAGATTAGAGGAACTGCACTCTCTTCGATTGGCGCTGACGGGCGAGATGGCGGCGGCGAGACGCGCGGAGAGGGAGACGGCGGCGCTCCGTTCGAGGACGCACTCGGCGGAGGCGGAGGCGCACACCGCGTGGTTTTTGCTGGACGTCGCGAGCTCTCAAATCGCGAGCGGTGAAACGGGAAAAACGCCAATCGGACGCAAAACCGAAACGGCGAATACCTCCACGCCGAAACCCGTTGGAAACGACGGGCACGCATTTAACCTCCTATCACTGGTCTCCCCGTCCCTCGCGTACTCTCCCGCGCGAGTTTTGGTGGAAACCGAAGCGGCGGCGCTTGACAAAGTCGTGGCGCATCTGAACAAACGCCGCGGAAGGGACGCCGTCGGATTCACATCCTCGATTGACAACGTCGGCGCCGATGACCGAAGAGTCGCGTTCTTCTGTTTCAGGTTCTGGAAACAGCTCACCGCGATGAGTCATCGCAAGTCACTGATGGCGACGCCGGCGGCAGTGGCATCGCGCATGGAGGATGAATTCGCGTTTGACGTCGCGTCCGCCGGCGTGGCGACGGAGCACTGCCCGTTGGAGCACTTGTCACCGCCGCACCGCCCGCTGCCGTTGCCGCGGTGGGCCCCGCCGCAAGAGGGAACACAGGCGCACGTTTCGCCCTCTTTGATCGACTTTAACACGCCCCCGTTGGAAAGGTGGGCGAGGCGAGCGTGACGGGGTATTTAGGAGGAGTACGAAGAGACAGGCAGGGTATATGAATAGTAGAAGAAAAGGAAGAGACAGGGGTATATGAATAGTAGTTTTTAGAAAGAAAAGAAACAGACGAAGACTTGTTGAATGAAAAAATAGCTCCCCTCATACAAAGCTTCTACTCTAGAAGAATCTCGAAATCGGGGTTACGGAAGCGGCTTAGCGCGTCATAGCCCCCTCCGCCTCCGCCGCCGCGCGCTGTTCCGCCCTCGGGGTGTACAGCTCCTTGCGCTTGTCCCTTCTGGAGGGCAGCCCGTCTTCGCGCCCGCCCTTCTTTTCGTAATCCACAACACGCACGGTTTTCTTGCCGTTCGCGCCCGGCTTGAACAGAACCTCCCCGTCCCGAAGCGCGAAGAGAGTGAAGTCCTTACCAGTGCCCACGCCGGGGCCCGCGTGGACCTGGAATTGAGGAAAAGGAAAAGGAAAGAGAGGGGAGCACAGAGAGGTCAGTCAGTCGTTGTCGAGAGTTGAGTTTTGGCGTTTTGGCATTTGGCTAATCGCCAGGAGGGTTTCAGGGTTTTGGCTGCATGGTCTAAATCGTGGGGGGTCCCTTCCGACTTACCTTGTTCCCTCGCTGGCGGATGATGATGTTGCCCGTGATCACGACCTCGCCTCCGTACTTCTTCACCCCGAGGTACTGCGGGTTACTGTCGCGGCCGTTCTTGGTGGACCCAGTGCCTTTCTTGTGCGCGGCTTCCACGCAGAAGCCCGCCCGGACGGGCGCGCTCGTGGTGCTAGGCATCGCGACGACGCGTCCGCCGGAAACCGAGGCGTGGCGCGCGGCGAGGCCGGCGACGACGGAGTGACCAAGGAGAGCGGCCATGGTGCGGAACGAGTAAAGCGACCAACCACCGGGCGGGGGGCGGGGCGTTGCGTTGTGGGGGAAAGCCGGCGCGGAAGGCGGGGGAGACGCGCGGCAAATCGCCCATCCACGGGATAGGGGATTAGGGGTTTGGCCAGGGAAAAAAACACGTCATCACCCAAGATATAGACCGGGTAGGTGCGACCCCAAAACCTGCCGAAAGTGGCGTTTGCACACGGAAATTATTTTCTCGAAAAACGTGCATGTCGGGTCCGAACCGCCGACCTTCTGTTGTTTAACATAACAATCTGATACCGAATCTACCAGGGTCGAATTGGTGATCTCCGGAAGAAGGACCTTTTCTGTACGAAAGAAGGGTCCCAAAGAAGGGTCCCGTGGGTCTACCAGGGTCGAACCCGTGACCTCCGGCTCCGGAAATGAAGGATGTGAAAGCACCAGTTTCTACAGGGAGTGAACCCGTGACCTCCGGAAATGAAGGATGTGTTTTGTTGCACTCGTTCGTTTTCTAAAAACCGTTTCACCCCCCTATAGGGGCTAGTCTCGCATGCGCTTCCCCAAGCTCGGGTCCGGTCCTCCCCCCACCGCGGCGCGCCACGCCCTGGCTTCCCCTGCTGCTGCTTCTAGTGTCATGCGCACCCCCAAGCGGTAGGTACCCGCTTCCCTGCACGCGGCCTCGCCCGCTCCGGAAGCCGCCGCCGCGCCTTCGGGCGAGCGCAACAAAGCGTCGCCCTCGTCTAGCTGTTCAATCAGCGCCGCGAGCGCCCCGCAAAGCGCGCCCGCCGCGAGGAGTTCCCCTTCCGAGCTCACCGGTGCGTCTCGCGGGTCTTCAACACACGTCGCCAGCGCGGCCGCGTCCGCGGTTAGCACGCGCAGCGTCCCAATCAGCCCGCTCGCTAAACCGGCGGGTTTCGACCGCACCGCGTGTTTGCAAAGCTGCAGGTTCCATTTTCCCAAGCACGCCGCGCGCGCTCGGGTCACCTCGCCAACCTCCCCCCCCGGTAACTCAAGGGTTAACGGCACGTCGTCGTACGGGTTTTCAGGGACGCAGAACCCGTAGAAAAGTAACAACTCCGCGTTTGACTTGGCGCCGTAGGACACGAACACCTCGTTTCCGCGTTCGCACCGTTTCGCGACCGGCAGGTGCAGCGCGCCTCGCCGAAGCCGGCTGTACCGCACCGCGTGCGGCCAAACCGAGTGGTTGCAAAGCAGCGCGACGGGCGGCAAGCAAGTCACGGGCGTCATGGGCGTGGGCGGTTGCGTCGAGGTGCCTGATACCGATACCGATACTTCCCCAGAATTACATTCATCAGAACTGTTTCCAACCGTTTCTTCCTCAAACAAAACCGTCATCCCGTACGCGTTCCACGCCTCCGTCGCCGCGACGAAGTTTTCGTACCTGTGGTTGTGAAAGAAGTGTCAGTCTTGTACATCGCGTGTATTGGACGATGGCCTGGTCAACAGTCACCGGCCATCGGTCCGAACAGTCAGGGCATCCGGTAACACGTCCCTTCGCAGGACGAGTACGGGCAAACGCAGAGGCGGGATTGCAGGGAAACACAAACGCACGTGTATAGTCTGGCCGGAAACACGTCAGGGTAGTGCTCGCTCAGCGCGGGGAACAGCGCGGCGTACTGCCTTGCGAGTTTTTCGCGCGCCGCGGTGGCGTCGCCGCACACCGGTGTTCCCCCTAACAACGCTGCAGTTGCAGCAACAGGCCACGACGCGGGGGTCAGGCCGGGGACAGACGGCAGGGCGTTCAGAAGCGGCGCCCATTTGGAAACAGCGCCTTCGCCGAACTTCTCGAACACCAGCCACAGCGCCGCGATTGTGTCTTCCCCGAGCGCGGCGAAGGTGCGGTAGGTTTCGCCTCGTTGGCCGGGGTCATCCAACGCGGTTTGAACGGTCCACAGCGTGCCCGACGGTACCCGGACGGCGTCATGTCCGGCAGGCAGGTGTGCCGCCGCGGCGGCGCCTCTGCCCGTGTTTGGGAACCGAGCAGGGACGATGGAAACACTGAACACGCCGTCTCCATCGTTTGAGGAGTTGCCGCCATGTGGTGTCGATGCGTCTGCTGCGCCGCCCCTTTGTGTCCAGGCGATCATCGCGTCCCCCACCCCAGAGTCGTCAGGAGGCGCGCCGCAAACGGTGTTCTCGGCGTCGGTTGCTGGTGCGGCGAGCGCGGTGTCGCACAGCGCGCGCGAGCCTTGCAACACCGCCGCCGCCGCGTCGCCCGCTTCGGTGAGGAGTTCCAGCACGAGCGCGCACGCCGCGGTTTCGTTGCGCGGTGAAATCGCCACGCGCTCGCGCTCGCCAAACACGGGCGGGGTCATCGCCCACGATGACCACCCAGTCGCCGCCGGGCCGAAGTACACCTCGCGGTCGTCCAAGCTCGCCACCCTCGCGCACGCCAGCAAACGCATCGCGGCATCGGGTGATGCCAGCGCCACCAGGGGCGGATGCAACCCGCACTCGCGCAAAATACCGTCCCTCAACCCCGAGTGCTCATCCACGGGCATGGGCACGCCCATGGAGTACTCCATCGCCATGAAAGGAGACCCACCACGGGCGCGCCAAGGGTGTGATGATGGGGAAGATGATGATTGGCTAATCTTCAACGCGAAACGTGTACAACACGAGACGGATTAAAAAAACGCGCGAGGAGTCAACACTTGTGCACAATCACCCGTTTGTTGCTTTATGCACGTTTAAAACACCCTACTTCTCGCACACCAAGCACCCCATCAGCCCTCCCGGCGCTAGTTCGTAAAACGTGGCTTTTTTGAACCCCGCCGCCATGGCCAAGTCGACCAACTCCGGGCCGGTCGGGTACCGCTCGATGGATGGCTGATAGGATAAAAAAAAAAAGTGTCAGTCGGTCGTAATGTGTATGAGGGATTGGAAAGGGTATAGGAGTGGGTAGTACTTTCCGACTATACTCCATACAGAGCAGTAATCAGTCGGCGGAACGTGTTGGGTGGGAAAGACGTACCTTCAAGTACCGGTACTCCGCCGCGACGCCCAGGATGTCCGCGGCGGGTACCACTAGGTTATCCAGAATCATTCCTTGCACCTGGTTCACGGTTTGGTTGGTACTGTTGTTGAAATCCACAACGGACGCTTTGCCTCCTTGTTTCAAAACTCGCTGGAGCTCGCTCAGCGCTTTGGGAATGTCCGAAACGTTTCTCAACCTGGCACGATTAACAAGAAAGTGTCAGTATCGTATATCGCGTGTATTGGACAATGTATGGACAACAGTCACCAGCTTCGGTCTGAACAGTCAGGGCAGAGGGAATAGACCCTTCTGGTACGAGTATGGGCAATCGCAGAGGCGGAACGTGGTGGGTGGGAAAGGCCCTTACCCGTACCCTATGGTGGCGCCGTGAAACTCGCCATCCGGGTACGGCAGCGCTAGCGCGTCGCCCTGTTGCCACGAAATCGGCGACAAAACATACCCGGCCGGGTGCTCGGTTTCCTTTTGCGCCGCCTCTTTCAGCTGCGCCTGCGCGAAGTCCAGACCAACCACCGTTCCCGACGGCCCCACCGCGTCCGCCAGCCGCAGCGCGATGTCGCCGGACCCGCAACACACGTCAATGGCTTTGTCCGTTTTGCAGAAAAGTGGTTAACGTCTCGTATGGGCAATCAGGGAGGCGGAATGTGGTGATTGGGAAAGGCCCTTACCTTTGTCCCCCGGCCCCACGCCCGTCCACCGCACCGCCGCGCGCTTCCACACCCGGTGAAGCCCCAGCGAAAGCACGTCATTCAGGGTGTCGTACACCGGGGCGATGTCGTTGAACAAAGCCTGGCGCTCCTGCGCGGCTTCCCAGGAAAACTGCTCATCGGGACGGCCAGTGACGAACTTTTTTTTTACTGAATTCGATTCCGAATCGGATTTGGCAACGGCGTCATCAGGGACCTCTCCCCCGGCCGGGCTCGCCGGGGAACTCGTGTAGGGCGGCACCACGGAAGCGCCGTTCCGCACCGCGCCGTTCTTCGTGTCGTCTGCTGCGGGGTGGGAGATGCGCGCGCGGAAGACATGGCAGGGGTACGCGTCAGCGATCGGGGGATATAAACAGAGCACACGTGGTGGATGGTGGAAAACGCGACGCGTGGACGCACCCGCACTCGCTGCGACCCTGACTGCGCTTCTCGAAACGTTTCGTGACCGCGAGCCAGCGAAATCGGGTCGCGAACGAGCCGCGTGACCCGTGGGCACCGGCCCGGAACCGACGGCGAGGCACCGCATCTCGCCTGCGCAGCCGTGATTGGGGCGCTTCCAGTTCGGATTTCTCGAGAATCCCAAAACTTGGTTAACTGTCTGCTGCTCTGAAACACCCTCGAGCCGCGGTGGCACTCCGTCGGCCGCACGCCGTCAGGAGGCACGTGGGGTTGGTCCCCGCCGGCTCGCTCCGCGAGTCCCTGTGTGCCTTTCCCGGGAACGCGCGCGGACGAGAAAAGCTGTGTTCACGACCACTCGGGTCGCCCCCATTGTCGCTAAGACCGCGGGTCGCGTTCGGGCATTCACCAGGCAGGGTGTTCGGCAATCCCGAGGCGTTTGGTACCGCGATGGACGACGAACGCCTAGCCTCCGATTCCAGCTCAGGTGATGGTGGCCCGTCCACAACCACCACCACCATCGCGGACATGGCATGCACGCCCTTCCACAAAGCGCACCGCTGGGTCACGAACCTGGCGGGCGCGGTGGGGTGGCAGCTCATAGGGTTCATCGGTAGCAGTCATTTCGGCTTGAAAGGTAAGTATTTTTGGGCCTTTCCCAAATCCCTCCGACTGTTTGCCCATACAAGACTGACACTTTTCGTTAACAATCTCAGGCGCTTTGCTGGGCTTAGTGGGGCACGCCGGGCTTCCGTACGCGCAACAGATTCTTAAACTCAGCGCGACACAGAGCCAGCGGTACGGAATCGTGGCGGCGTTTCCGTGGAGCATAAAGCCGGTGATTGGGATGATTTCGGATATCGTGCCCATCGGCGGGTACAACAAGCGGTACTACATGTTTGGCGCTTCAATTTTAGGCGCGACGGCGGTGATGTATTTAGCCACGGCGACGCTATCGAACGACACCGACTCCGCTATGAGTTACGTATCAGCGCTGGTGCTTATTAACCTACAAGTATCCGTGGTGGATTTGCTAACCGAAGGCAAGTACACGGAGAAGATGTCCTTAACACCGGAAGTGAGCTCGGACATCGTGAGCTTCGTGTGGCTAACCCTCGGCGCGGGCGGGTTGTTCGCCACGCTGGTTTCGTTTTTCGTGCTGCCCACGAAAAACTACCGGTACGTATTTCCCAACTCCAAAGACTGTTTGCCGATTGTCCCCAGAGTAATTATCATACTCATACACATCACGAAAGACTGACACTTTCTTTTTTACAATCAGGTTACTTTTTTACTGCGCCGCGCCGTTCGCGGCGCAGGCGGTGTTCACGAGCTGGTTCGGTTTGTTGCCCGAGGAAAAGGCAGAAACTGAAAAGATCAACCTCGACCTGTTAAAGAAACACAAGCCGCTGTTCATCATAGGGAGCTTCATGGCGTTCGTTTGCGCCGCGCTCGCGGCGGCGCAGCTTCTTTCGGAGGATATGTTTTTCGAACTGTACTTCACCGCGGGATGCGCGCTCGCGTTGTCCATCGCGATGTTCGTTTGTATGCCCTTGCGGTTAGCAAAAGCGACGCTTTTTCTGTTCCTCACGAACACAACGAGCGTTAGTTTTGGGTCAGCCATGCAGTACTGGTTCACCGTGGACGAACAATGCAATCCGGGAGGGCCGCATTTCGACTACCTGTTCTTCACCGTGTACACGTCAATCGTGGCGCAGGTACGTATTTGCCCTTTAACAAATCCTGACACACTGTTTGCCCATACAAGACTGACACTTTCTTTTATTTATCGTAAGGTTTTCGGCGGGTTTGGGATTTATTTATTCAACGCGTACTTCTCCACGTTTCGAATGAGACACGCGCTTATGGTCAGCGCGCTTGTTTCTTCCTTCGCCTCGGTTGGCGACCTCGCGATGGTGATGAGGTGGAACGTTCGGTGGGGGATTCCGGACAAGGCTTTTTATTTAGTGGGGGATACGATTTTGGAACCCATCGTGGGGATGATGGCGTTCATGCCGGGTACCATACTGATTTCCAAGGAAAGTATTTCCCAATCACCACGTTCCGCCAACGGATTGCCCATACGACGATACTGACACTTTCTTGTTAATCGTATCAGATGTGTCCTAAAAACATGGAAGCCACCACCTTTGCGATCTTGGCGAGTTTCAGCAATCTCGGAAACGCCCTTTCCCAGGCGTTCGGGGTGTTCGCGATGCAGTACGCGGGAATAAAAACCGACGTGACCGAAGGCGAGTGCGACTTTTCAAACCTGCCCACGCTGATCGTGGTGTGCGGGATGTTGTTGCCCCTGCTCGCGGTGCCGTTGGTTTTCGTTTTGATTCCGGACATCGCAATGAACGACCCGGTGAGGGAAGAAAACGAGCCGGTGACGGTGATGACGGGCTTTGAGAAGAAAACGGACGAGGGGGAGCGGATGGGGCTCCTGGGGGGGTGTACGAAGGCGGACTAGCAGCAGGTTTTTTAGACAAAAGCTTAGAAATAATCTCGGTCGCTCTCCCGTGGATAGCGTCGTCTCTCTCTTTTCTGGATACAGTAATCATTTCTCATCCCGAAAACCTGGAGTCTCTAGTCTCTCCTGCACTCCACACACTTATTGCTTTTCAGCTTGCCGTGCGGGCAGGAGTTGCAGTCTGTGCACCTGTATTTCAGCTTGCCATGGGGGCAGGGATTGCATTCCGCGCAGTTGCTTTTCACCTTGCCGTGAGGGCAGGGGTTGCACTCCACGCAGTTGTGTTTCAGCTTGCCGTGGGGGCAGCCGATGCACTCCGCGCAGCTGTGTTTCAGCTTGCCGTGAGGGCAGGGGTTGCACTCCACGCACTTGAGTTTCAGCTTGCCATGGGTGCAGGGGTTGCACTTCGCGCAGCTGCCTTTCACCTTGCCGTGGGTGCATTGGTTGCACTCCGTGCAGCTGCGTTTCAGCTTGCCGTGGGGGCAGGGGTTGCACTCCGATCAGCTGTCTTTCCGCTTCATGTGGGGGCAGGCGTTGCACTCCGCGCAGTTGTATTTCACCTTCCCGTGAGGGCAGCCCTTACACTCCGCGCAGAAGCTTTTCACCTTGCCGTGAGGGCAGGGGTTGCACTCCGCGCAGGTCCTTTTCACCTTGCCGTGCGGACACGGAGT
>Ga0222710_1000841_pt1 | contig 13040 bp, 12 predicted proteins | sample AntAcemetage1696_FD_181143 | JGI IMG/M metagenome (GOLD analysis project Ga0222710, IMG submission 181143) | Saline water microbial communities from Ace Lake, Antarctica - #1696 | ecosystem: Environmental > Aquatic > Non-marine Saline and Alkaline > Saline | place: Antarctica: Ace Lake... | reverse complement strand
GCTCGCTTCGTAGCTCTCCAAAGTGACTTGCACGGTAAGACAAGGCGTCTTGTCAACCGGGAACTTGTCAATCATCCACCGCACGCTGTGTCCTACGTCGTCGTAGCTAGCGAGCCCGTGAGTCGCGCTCGGATCGGCGAAAGTCACCCTGTCGGGTAACCTCACCTCCAGCGTAACGCTCTCCACCGGTTTCTCAAACGCGGGCTTGGTGCCGCACACGATACTCACGCGGCCCTGCGTACTCCCGAACGTGGCTTGCGGGCGGATGTACAGGGGCAACGGGACCTGCGTCGTGGTCGGGGAGTTGAACCCGCCAACCGCTCCCTGCTGCCACGCATTCTGCTTGATGTACTTGGGCTGCCACGAGTTGGTCTCCGCCTTGACCTGCGGCGCCTTGACTTTGTACGACATCAGGGTGAAGGTCCCGTCCGCGGGGACGAAGGAAACCACCCTGTCCGTGGCAAACCGCGACAGGCGCACGGACGGGTGGAACGAGTACTCCTCGATGAGGTGCGAGTTGGACAGGGACAGGGAAACGTCCGGCATGCCGCTTAGGCGCGAGTTCACCTCGATCGCGCCGTGAATCGCGCTGTGCAACACCCGCCCTTCCGAATCAAGCGTCGCGTCGATTGACTCGATTATGTCGAGGTAAATCTCGTTCGAGGCGTATTTGATGTTGTTGGATCGCCAGGGTAACGGTAACAACTTCAGCGGGTCCTGGTCCGAAACCAGCACGCCCTGGTGCCCGAACACCACGCTCTGCGCTCGATTCAACAAGTTGGGCGGCGGCACCAAAACCTTCAAACCGCCGGGATGGGTGTTTACCGGGATGCCGCTATCGAGCATCTCATCAAGGAGCTGATACAGGGTAACGTGGTGTTCCTGCAACACGGACTCCGTGACGTCGGTGAAGTACGCTTTCAGCACCACGTGCAGCTGCGTCAGGAACTCTATTACCATCAGGGGTTCCGTTTCCGTCTCGCACGTCGCGATGTACTGATTGCGAAAAAGAAGAAGTCAGTCACGAGGGATTGGACCGGGTACCGGGGTGTGACCGGGCGGTAAAGTGACACAGTACCGTGTGTTTTTACCACAGTACGCCAGAACGAGTTACCAGCATATTCGGGATTGGAAAGGGGTCCCACGGAGTGGGGTCCGTACTTTCCGACTGTACTCCATACGTAGCAGCAATCAGGGAGGTGGAACGGGGTAACTGGGAAAGGCCTCACCGTGATCTCCCCCCTGGTGATGTGGAAACAGTACTGCTTCCCCTCGGTGGTCAAAACATCCGCGTACAGGTTGTGCTTCACACTAGCCCGGTGACTCGCGAACACCTTCTCAAGCACGGACACGTGACCCACGGTCGCGCCCCAGTGCTTCAGCGCGCATAAGGACTCGGTTTTGTTGTTCACGATAAAAAGGCTGCCGATGCCCATGGTCCTTGAATCGAATCGGGATTGGAATTGGCGCTTGGTCGATGTCACCGGTGACGCGTGAGGCGTGTCCTGTGGCGCGTAACTCTTGAGCGCGAACGCAGTCACACACGCCCACGAACAGGGAAACCACTCGGTCGGACGCGCGGGTGCCGGGTCGACGCGTGCGGTGAAGTGTGAGGGAGCCGAGCAATCAAGGGCATCAAGGCCGCGGCCCGAGTTTTATTGGACGATTTTTCTTTGGCGCGTTTTTGCTCTTGGCATTTTGTTATGGATCTGCGTCGTCGCGTCAGTCACCGCCTCACCTCGTCCCGGGCTCGCGATGGTGGTCGCGTCCGGCGAGGATGCGACATACGAGACCTTGGTGGTGGTTACGCTGCCTCCCGAAGCCAAGTTGGTGCCTGGCACGCAACTCGAGTTCACCGACCTGGGCACGAAACGACCGCACGTGCGTTTGCCGAACGGGGTGCGGTTGATTGGTCGGTACGAAGAAAGCGTCGGGTCGTTGCTGGTGCTTGGTGTGATGAACAACGGCGCGACGTTGACCGGGAAAAGCGAAACGCGGCTGATCTTCGCGCCGAGCCGCGGCGCTGGGGCGAAAACAGACAAAACGCGAAAACCGAGGAGCGGGCGGTGACGTACCTACCTGGGGTATAGCACGGATGAGGTCGATCGAATTAGATTTGAGAGCATGAGAGAGCATGAGAGGTGCCTTTCCAAAAACAACGAGCAGAGACGCGAAAAGAAAGCAGTCACAAATAGGGTGTCGCATTGATTAGTCACAAGTAGCGTTGGGTGTTGTGTTGAATAGTCACAAATAGCCGCGGGTGTTGTTTTGCATAGTCACAAATAGCACGACTAACTACCCTCCCATCACCCCTGTCATCATTTCACGAAGAACCACGCGCCGTTCGCGGGCGCGATTGGAATGGCTTTCGTGTGTTTTTTCGCGTTGTTTGCCGACGCTGATGTAAAATCGTACTTGCTCACCAGCGTCCCGAGCACCACCCGCGCCTCAAGCATCGCGAGGTACTGCCCTAAACAGTTCCGCGGGCCTTGAATGAAAGGAAGGAACTTGAACCCCTCGTTTTCGTCAAAATTTTCGTCCATGAACCGGTCGGGTAAATAAGACAAGGGGTCGGGCCACAAGTCGGGGCGGTGGTGCACGCCTTGCAGGGACATGATCACCGTGGTACCGGCGGGGATTGCCACCCCCCCCAAATCGTCATCCTCCACCGCTACCCGGGTAACCACGGGCACCACGCTGTACAGCCGTAGCGTCTCCTTTAAACAACACAGGGTGTACTCCAGGCTGTTATTGCCACAAAAAAATGTCAGTCGTCAGTGTGAGAGAACAGGGAGGCCGGGATTTGGCGAAAGCCCCAACGCGCACCTATTCACGGCGTCCCGCTTCGGGAGCGTTCCCGGTTCCGCGTTCCCGAAAACCCCGGCGCACTCGGTTTTGACTTTTTCCATCTGAGACGAATAAAAGAAAGTGTTAGTCAGTCTTGTATTGGCAAACAGTCGTCCGGGATTTGGTGAATGTCTAGTCTAGCCGTACAAAGCGTACAGCTGACAATACAACACGTACCTTGCCAGTGGACGTTGATAGCTCGTGCAGCGTCCAGGTCAACATCGCGGCGCTCGTTTCGTGCCCCGCCAGGAGAAACGTTTTGATTTCGAAACACAGCTGCTTTTCGGTTTCTTTGCCGTACTCCTTTTTGGTGACTTTCTCAAGCACGCGCTCTAAAATGTCATCCGGTACCGCGGCGTCTTTACTTCTTTCACATCTCGTTCGCCACCGCTGCCGCACGATGGCGATGATCGCGCCGTCCAGTTGTTTGACTCGTTTTTTGTGCCGCCACCACTCCGGGGACGCCAGCGCCCAGGCCCGCCACGGAGACAAACTCCGCGTGTTGCACTCGTCCATGATTGGTAGGTACAGTGCCGGAAACAGGGTGTCGCTCTCGGCTGGTTGAAGACTCAAAACCGCCTCGCCGATGACTTGCAGGGTGAGCAGCCGGAACTCGTTTTCCATGTCTATTTTTCCCCCTGAAACTTTGTGTTTGTCAAGTTTCGCGCAAAGCCGATGCGCCGCGCGGTTTGCGATTGCTATTATTTCATCCAGGATATCAACGCGTAGGGCTTTTGAAATGTGGCCGCGCATTGTACGCCACTGGTCCCCGTCACTCGTGACCAGCCCCGTCCCGAGAATCTCAAGGAAAGGCGCGTACGAAAACCCCGTGTCCTTGGCGTAGTTCCCCGCGTTCGTGGACATTACCCTTTTCATCGTGGAAGGGTCACCGATCACCACGCAGTGCTTGGTGAAGATCTGTACCCGTACCGGTTTCGGGGCGGTTTCAGTGGCCCACAACGAGAACAAGTCCCACGTGCACGGGTAGTTCCCGACGGCTTTGAAAAGCGCCACGGTGTGGCCGATCAGGGGCAGGTACCCTGGGGCCATCGGCGCAGGGCGAAGCACGAACGCCTGTCGGTGCCATTTCAGCAACGACTTCAACACGCGAAGCACGGCCTGGACCAGCCAGTGCGCCACCGTGAGCAACACGAGCGCCGCGGCCAGCGCGGTGGCCACCGCCTGGTGATCCAACGCCGCCGGCGCGGCGGAGACGCGCGCCATCACCCGGAAGCGCGGGGGAGACTGACGAGGCAGTGGGAAAAACCCAAAGCATCAGTTTATGGCGAGGGATTATTGTTGCTGTAAGTTCTTCGTCGTTACACTTGTCGGGACGTCTCGTCTCGCGCCTACTCCCCCTCGCCCGTCCGCTCACGCCCGAACCAGCTCCAGCCTGTACCCGCTGGCCATAAAACACACCGCCACGGTGACCAGCACCACCGCGCCAACCACCCAGCCGCGTTGCGTTTCCGTCAACCCGAAAGCACCAGCGTTGCGCTGGTGCGTCATGTGGGAGTATCCGTCTTCTTCGACTTGGAACGCGTCGACAATTTCTTTCTCCTGCGCAAACACCGCGTTTTCGGGCGCCTCTTCCGCCAACTCATCCGGCTCCGCGATGGATTCTTGCACGGACAGTTCGTCAACACGCGTTGGCTCCGGCTCCGACGTCTTCACGACGGGCTCGTCTTCGGAGGCGAAGCTGATGGGCTCAGAATCAACACCCCCCGACCCGCTCCCCGACCCGCTTCCGCTCGCCACGTCGCCGTCGTGCTTTTCTTTTCGCGCTTGCTTTTTCCGCGCCTTTTTCTCCCAGCGCTTTTTCCGCTTCGCCTCAGCCGCGGCGGCGTCCTCGGCTGGAGCGGTGTCTTCTGGTGCGACGGTAGACGTTTCAGGCTCAACAGCCGCAACTTCTCGTCGTCCCCCCACCTCCTCCCGCGCCATCCAGGCCAGCTGCAGCACACCGGGTTCCAAAACAGGCGCGGTGGCGATTTTCGAAGCCTTGGCGTGTGTCTTCGCGTCGGCTTTTTGTTTCGTATCCGCCGCCTGCGTTTCAAGTGCAACGCGCTTCATCTCGGCCTCCGCCGATTTCGCCGCCGCCTTCGCCGCTGTCGCGAGCTCGTGCTCACGCTCTTTCGCAGCCTTCGCGGCGGAAGCAGCCGCGGCGGCGGTTTCCAAAGACCTGACGCGCGCGGCGCTCGCCTCCGCCGTCGCGCTCGCCGCCTCCGCCGCCCCCTTCGTTACGGCGCGCTCCTCCTTTGTTCGGCGTAAACCCTCCACGTACTGCAGTCGGTACCCAGCGTCCATCGCGAGACGCGCGTGGACGTGCTCCATCTGCTCCACGCACAAAGACTCGGCTTCAGCGGTGTCGCCTTTCTTAACAAGCTCCCTGGAATAAATAAAAAGAAAGTGTCAGTCTTGTATGGCAAACGAGGAGGCGGGATTTGGGAAATGCAACACGTACCGGGCTTTTGAAACGACTCGCCTGCTGCGGTAAAACTCCCCGCGGTCGCGCGCGCCCAATTTCCGCAGGTGTCTCAATTCGTTTCCCAGGCCGCGTCGCTCGTTCGCCGCGTCTTGCCTTTTTTCGTTCGCCGCCTGCGCCTGCGCATCAGCGGCATCCGCGACTTGTTTGTAGTGGTCGAAAAGCTTCGTAACCTCAACCTGTTTGACTTTAATAAAGTCGCAAAGCGAGCGCATCAGTTTCAGACGCGCGGCCGCGGATTCGCGGTCAAACTCGTTCGCTTCGATCGCGAGCCTCTTTCCTTGCAGTTGTGCAATGTCCGCTTTTTTCCCCCTCAGCTGCTTGATCTCCCGCAATACCGCTTTCTGCTGAAGCACGGTCAACACCGTGTGCGACATCTCGTGCTCCAAGCCGTCCAGTTTCTCCCTAAGCGCCTCCGCGGTGGACACGCCTTTCAAATCCTTGCCCATCCGCCGCACCTCGTTCGCCCGCGCGTTTGAGGCTTGGACGATATCGAGCAGAGGCTTCATAATAGCCTGCTTCTCCCGGAGCTCGTCATTCACCTCGCGCAGCTGCTCCCTGACTGGAGCGATTGCGTCACGAGCTTCGTCCCGAACAAGCTTCGCCGCTGCCAACTTCGCCATGGCGTCGTCTATTTGCGCGGTGAGCCGCAACACCCGAGTTTCCTTGAGTTGGATTTGAACAACCGTGTTGTCGTCCTCCTTCGGCGAAGGGACGCGCACGACCCACAGCTGGCGCCTGGGTAAGGACTTCTGCATGTCGAGCAAATCTTTCGTGGTCATCTCGGCATCCTTCCTGTCGCCCCGGAGGGACTTTCCGCCAAAGACCCGGAGCGACTTGCCGTTGTCGTTGCTGTTGCCATTGCCTCTTTTTCCAGATTCGGTACTGTCGTTCCCGCGACCGCCCCGGTGGTTCTGGTTCGGGGTACCGTCTTTGGGCGCGCTTTGCTTCCGTTGCGATTTCTTCTTCTCGCCGTCATCGCCGTCCGCAATCGGCGGGTTCGACGCGACTTTGGTTTCGAAACCAGGCGGGGGGGTCTTCACGGGCACCGGTTTCGCGGCCGCAGCGGGTTTGCCAGCCTCGGAAGAAGAAGCCGCGAGCATCGCGAGAATGTCGACTTTGGTCGTGACGCCCGCGGCGTCGTCGTCCAACTGGCGACCGGATCCCATACGACTTGCGGGGTCTGTCTGTGATGATGTATCGGGATGCGTGTGGAAATACGACGGGAAGACGAGGGCAGCGGCGGGTCAGCGAAGGGAAGGAAGCAGAGCGGGGGTCTTGCCAGGCGTGAAACATGTTGGCATGATGGTGTTGGTGCCTCCGGAACGCCAAGAAAACACCTGTCCCGTGTTCGTAATCGACCGCGAGGCAGGCGTATCGGTGGTGGAAAAGAAACGCAATCGGCGGGAATCGACGGAAAAGGTGATACAAACGTATCGGGGGGGGCACGCACCGTGTGTGTCCTCGCGGTGGCGGTGGGGAGTGCCGCGGTGCTGGTCGATCGAGGCCACAAAATCGAGGCCGCGTACGAAGTTCGATGCCAAGGCAAAACATGGAACGACACGATGTCGGAATCTTTGAAATTTAGAATTTTAGCGCACGCGAGGCGTCGACACTGCAGCAGTCTTAAACACTCTTCTTCTTTCCTCTCGCCCCACACTCACAAAACGTCAAACCCGGGTAACCCTCACTCCCCCTTCCCGTACCCGAACGGGTTCAAACTCGCCCACTTCCACTGGTCCACGCAGCACGTGTTGATGGAGTTCTTCGCGGACCACCCCAACACTTCAAGCGCGCGGTCGGTTTTCGCGTACACCTCGGCGGCGTCCCCCGGTCGCCGGGCCACGATTTGCATGGGGATTTCCTTCCCTGATGCTTTTGAGAACGCCGCGACTAGCTCCAAAACCGAGGTACTCGTCCCCGTACCCAAATTCACGGTGATGCACCCGCACTCAAGGTCGTTCCGTACCTTTTTCAAAGCCGCGACGTGCCCGTCCGCCAGGTCCATGACGTGGATGTAATCCCGCTTGCCCGTTCCGTCCGACGTCTTGTAGTCGTCCCCGTACACGGACAGCACCGGCCGCCTTCCAACCGCGACTTGCTGCACGAAAGGCATCAAGTTGTTAGGAATGCCTTTGGGGTCCTCGCCGATCGTTCCCGACGGGTGCGCGCCGACGGGGTTGAAGTACCGCAAGAGCACCACGCGCCATTGCGGGTCGCTGGCGTGCAGATCGGTCAGCATGTGTTCGATGAACAGCTTCGTTCGTCCGTACGGGTTCAACGCGCTGGTGGGGAAGTCCTCGGTGCACGGCACCGTGGCTGGCTCGCCGTACACCGTGGCGGACGAGCTGAAGATAAGGGACTTGCATCCCGCGCGCTCCATCGCCGCGACGAGCGCCACAGTTCCCGAGATGTTGTTGCTGTAGTACCGCATCGGTTTCGCCACGGACTCCCCAACCGCTTTCAAGCCTGCGAAGTGAATCACCGCGTCTACTTTCTGTTTAGAGAACGCGTTGTCAAGTCCGACCGCGTCCAGAATGTCCGCGTTGTAAAACGAAAGGTTCGCCGCTTTGTCTGGAACGAGCTCCTTCACCCGTCTCAAACTCTCCTCCGAGGAGTTATCCAGGTTGTCCACAACCACGACTTTGCACCCCGCCGCGAGGAGCTGAAGGCACGTGTGCGAGCCGATGTAACCGGCGCCGCCGGTCACGAGCACGGTGCTGCCTTCCACGGGGAGGGACATCAGGCGTGGGGGGGGAGAGGGGTGGGGTGTGGGGGGTTCTGAGGGACGAGCGGAGAGATCCGAAACTGTGACTAGATAGATGGCTAAGGATCTTAAGTACGGGGGGTGCAGTACCCTGTGCAAGAGCAGCGAGATTTGGACTGTAGAGTAGTGTTTTGATCCCATAAGGGATTTCACTAAAAAGGCCGCGGCCCGCGGCCAAAATATTATAAATGTCGGCGGTACTCTTGAGAGAGAAGGGGCCCTTGCTCGCCCACACCCGGCGGCACGCGCCCCCCCCGGAGTGGAGTCCCCCCGCGATGAAACCCAAGATCACCGGGAAGAAGGGAACGAGCGGCTCAGTCCGTTCACCGGGTGCGGCGCTTGGTGGCGGCGAGGTCGGGGAGAAGCGGCGGCGTCATGATGGTTCGGCCGCCCCCGATGGCGATGAAGCGCCTCCTTTGACGTCCGCCGTCGCGTCGTTCCAGAAACAAGCAGGCACCTTCGTAAAACAGGCTCAACAACACCACGACTGGCAAGGAGAGAAATCCGTGAGCGAGGCTATCGTCGTGAAGGGTGTTGAAACGAAGACCAAGGTCGGGAAAGGCGTCGTCGAGAAGAAGAAGGTCTCATCGTCATCACCACCAACCACGAAACCGAAAAGCAAATCCACCGAACCAGTCGTGAACCGCAAAAAGCCGCCGAGGCCTACGAAGAAACCGAAAACGGACCAGCGGTTCGGCAGCGAGGCTGATAAAAAGAAACTCGCGGACGAGCGGTTCGACGAGAGGCGAGAAGCCAAACGTTTGAAGTACGTCGCCCTTACCGCCGCGTCCGCGGAGGCGGACGGCACCGCCGGGGATGAGACCGAAATCTCGGGAAAAATTCTGGGACGACGCCGGCGAGCGGCGGAGAAACGCGCGCGGTTGGGCGAAAAGCGAAAAGCGGCACGAACAGAAAAAGGCTTGCCATGTAATATGCCGGTGAAGGTGTTGCCTGCGAAACTTTTAGTAGGCACCGCGGCTGGAGTCAGCGCGCTTTTGAAAACAAACGGCGACGGCGACGGCCAGAAGAGCGGCAAAAACGCAAAGCGAAAGGAACGCCGGGAAAAGGCGTCGGCGGCGCGAGACGCGGAGGATGCGAAAGAGGGGGTTACACAGGGTGATAAAAAGGCTGACCAAAAGAAGAACAGCACGATCGCTGAACAGAAGAAGACCGTGGTTGAGGAGTCGGCGAAGGCGAAATCTCGTCGTGAAAAACGGGAAGCCGCGGAAGCGCTGGAGCGCCGAGCCGCGGCGTTAAGAGCGGCGGCTGACTCTGAGTCTGACTCTGAATCGGAACGAGACGAATCCGAATCTGAATCAGCACAAGACGCGTCCGTGTCCGGGTCTGGCGGCCACGAAAAACAAAAGCAGGGCGGTGACTGGGGGGAAGATTTCAGCAGCGACGAGGATGACGTGGATTCCGACGAAGAACGCGCGCTCGACGATGCGTTCAGGGAGGATTCGGACGACGATGCGATGGGTGACGCAGTACGCGACAGCGACGACGAGAGTCCGTCCAACTCCGAAGACGACGTCGGGGATGCGCCCGGAGGTGCCACGGCTGCTTCGGAGTCGGAGGATGACGAGGATGACAAAATGACCGAGGTTCCCGTCCGCAAAGAACTCCCTAAGAAACAAACCTTGGTGGATAAAATGCGCGCCAAGCTCAGCGGCGGGCAGTTCCGGATGCTGAACGAGCAGTTGTACACCACGACTGGGGACAAGGCTTTAGCAATGGTAAAAGATCAGCCCGGAATGTTCTCTAGCTACCACGCCGGGTTCCGGGAGCAAACAAAAGAGTGGCCGACGCGGCCGGTTGACGTTTGTTTGAGATGGTTGAAAACGCAACCGAAAACTTTACGAGTCGCGGACTTTGGGTGCGGCGACGCCGAGCTCGCGAAACGGGCGCCGCAAAAAAACGTGCACTCCTTCGACCTGGAAAGCGACGCCCCTGGGGTTGTCGCTTGTAACATGGCGGACGTGCCGCTTGATAACTGCTCCGTGGAAATCGCGGTGTTCTCCCTGTCCCTAATGGGAACGGATTACGGGAAGTTCATGGAAGAAGCGCACAGGGTACGGTTGCGAAACCTTTTTCTTTTTCTTTTCACGCCGGGACCCGGACCCGTCGCCTGTCGGTGACCCGACTGTTTGTGTCTTTCCTTTCCGGAATTCATTTCCCGTATCCATCGAGGCGCGCTTCAGTCTTCGCGCTCCCGTCCGCCAATGACGGGTTCGTATTATTCAAGTCGCGCCAAAGCAAAAAGACGGCCGCTTCCCTTTCACCGACGGGTGATACGAATGAGCCCGCCGGCTGGACGAAGCCCCGATAGTTTTTACCCGTTTTCACAACGACTCGCCTCTCGTATTCGCCGCTTCCGGAAAGTTGTGACTAACTGCTACTTGAAGATATTATTCCTCTTAAATAGACTGGGTCCCCGAGCGTACTTGCGTCGTGTCTGGTACTGACGTCTCCCACTAAAAAAATACCAAAACAGGTTTTGAAAGTCGGCGGCGTGTGCTGGATCGCCGAGGTGAAATCGAGGTTCGACGGCAGCAAGGGCGTCGCGTCCATCGACTCTTTCGTCGCCGCCGCACACAAATGCGGGTTCAAACTGCAAGGCGCCGTGGACGAGACGAACAAGATGTTCTTCACCTTGCGCCTGGTGAAGGCCAACGGTTCCGTCCAGAAAAACAAAGTCGACTGGCCTCCCCTAAAGGCGTGCGCGTACAAGAAAAGGTAGAAGAAGAAGTCTTATGATGAATCAGCGATACGGTCTATAAAGAAGCAATGCAGCAATACAACCGCAATACAGCAAAAAAATACCTTCTCCGTTAAAAAATAAAATCACGCAACCTCCCTCGCTCTCCGCGCGAACGGCCCGTACAGCGCCTCCGCGTATTCGCTTCTTGGGCCGACGACCACCCGCAGCACGCCGTGAAGGATCTGCGCGGTGAGTCCCCATATCTGCAGCGGCGAGTCTTTGGACGTGGTGGCGTTGAACACGGGCATGGGGCCGATTCCTGGGACGACGCGCGCGTCGATCGATTGGCGCGACAGCAAGTGGTCCAAACTCATCGCCATCAGCGTGGGCGTTTTTTCAATCAAACTTTTAGCGAGCGACTTCGCCCTCAAACCAGGCACGTCTATCGTGCCTAAATACCCGACCACCGGCGTGACCGCGGTTTGCGTAGCGATGTCAGGGCAATCGGAAGTCAAACCCAGGATTTCGAGCCGCGCGTACAGGGAGGGCAACGTTTTCGTGGAAACTTTTTCGGCACCCGAATCCGCCCCTCCACCTAAATCGTCCTCCAACCCGAGCGTACGGAACGCGAGTTTAATCGCGTCTCCCACGGAATGCGCGTCCCTCGGGCGAACCGTTCGCGCGATTGGCGCGCGTGGAAAAAACACGTGCGGTGCCCCGAAGTCGTCGTTCGCCACTGTGAACAGCACGTGCGGCTCGCCCGTTGTTTCGCAATGGCACAACGGCACGAGCACCGCCACGGAGTGCGGTACGTTCGGGCCTTCAATCCGAATTCGTTTCTTGGCTCCCAAGTCGTGTGCGATGCGTCGCAGCTCGGGAGGGCTCAACAGCGGGGTGTTCCACGCCGCAGCGAGCTGGCTTCCAGCCTCCAGCGCAAACGGCGTCGTCGCGAACGTCGCCGCGAACGTCCAACGCGCGGCGCGACCATTTACCGAACTCGGGTTGTGGGAACACGTCTCCACGGCAGCGGCCCGCGTGGTGGACCATCCGCGTCGCACCGCACGCGCCGCGGCTCGTGCCGACATGCGTACGGCCCGCCCCCCACACACCCTCCAGCGGGTCTTTCGACGCCCCCTGCCTCTCGCAGTGAACCGCGGGGAGGCCAGAAGGGTTGATCTCGATAGACTGGAAAACGCCCCAAGAAAAAGAAACCAGTGCGTGTCCACTGGCAAACAGTCTGCGATTATTGAATTGGAGATTTGACGGTCTAATAATTTCTGTCTTGCGACGAATGCAGCAGGTCTATAGAACGAAACCGGCTTTTTTGGAATCGTGCAAGCGAGAAAAAACAAAAAAAGAATCCGAGAGCCGCCGCTTTCAGCCGCCGACGCACATTGTGTCCCCGCGCGCGTTCCGTCGAAAAGCGTCCCGGTCACGATGCCCATCGTCATCACCGCCGAGCCGTGGGTTCCCGCGCAGGAGACGTTCATCACCGGGTCGGAAATGCGCGGTTTCGCGGCGGGAAGGCCCAGTAGGAAGCGCGTCCGGGAGGTTGAGACGAATGGGCTTGAAGAAAGTGAGGAGGTTGATGAGCACGAAGTGGAGAGGTTACGGAAAGCGAGCCGGCCTACGTACCAACAGGTGGTGGGCAAGGCATCTGGACGTTCCTGGAAAGCCCCCGCGACACAAAGGGCTGCGAGTTTCATGAAACCCGACACCGGGGGTGCCACGTCCTGGGACGCGCGGATGGCCGCGAAGGCGTCTAAAAAGGCTTTCCAGGATGCGATGAAGGAAAAACAAGATGAAGCGCGGGCGGAGCGAAAGGTTGAGCACGAACGTCGGGCGGCGAAGAAAACGCAGAAGGAAACGAACCGAAAGAAAGACGGACAAGCGCAGCAAAACTCGGAAATCACAAACCCGAAAACAATCGCGAAACACGCAAAGATGAGGAAAGCCACGAAAAAGCAAAAGGCGCTCAAGATGTGATGCGATGTGGGTGTCTTTTTATGGACATGTATTTCTGAGATTCATATTTGCGCGCGATCGATAATAATCATTTCCACGCTACTTCCATAAATACTATCTCAAGGCCTTTCGAATCGCGGATCGGCCTTTCAGTGTTCGCCCTCCCGAAAGCGCCGCGACCTTGTCCTCCAGGGTTCGCAACAGTCTCGCCTCTCGGGCTTCCACCGCGGCTAAACTGGACGGCGCCTTTCTTTTCGGCCCGAAGGTTGGCCCTGACC
>Ga0222710_1000840_pt1 | contig 13043 bp, 12 predicted proteins | sample AntAcemetage1696_FD_181143 | JGI IMG/M metagenome (GOLD analysis project Ga0222710, IMG submission 181143) | Saline water microbial communities from Ace Lake, Antarctica - #1696 | ecosystem: Environmental > Aquatic > Non-marine Saline and Alkaline > Saline | place: Antarctica: Ace Lake... | reverse complement strand
GAGCGCGCCGGACCGGGGACGGGGACGGTACAGCGACGACTTTTCCGAAAAGTGGGAACAGGCTGCAGGGTTTGGGGACGACGCATGAGCCCTCGGGACGGGCCGCTGGGACGGGCCGCTGGGGGTGGATTTGGGATGGTACCTATGAAAGTCATCGGTCGGTGATTTTTGACAGATATATTTGATCGTGCGGAAGGGATGCATGACGGTGGAGGCAGATTTTTATAAACAGAATCTAAAAGCTGAGTCACCACGCGTGACAGTTCTCCTCGATCTCGTTGCCACGTGCACACACCAACTCACACCCTCTTCACCATGGGTATCGACGATCACGACACCTTCACCGGCCTGACGCAGCTCCAGGCCGCGGCCGCGGACGGGAACGTGGCGAAAGTCGTGGAGCTCCTGGACGCGGGCGCGGATGCGAACATCCAGGCGAATGGAGAAGTGCGTTCCCGATTTTCTTTTCGTCGACGCGGCGTCGATCCGCGGTGCCTGCCATGGCCGCTACTTCAAACGGGGCCTCGGGAACACACCCAACTGACCGTCAACATACTCCCCTCCCTGACCCTCACTCCGTATCCCCAGAACTCCGGCAAAACCGCCGCCATGATCGCCGCGTCGAACGGCAGCACCGAGATACTGAAAGCCATGGGAAGAGGGCCGTCGCTTTTGGACTTGAAAGACGCGGACGGCGGCACCGCCGCCATGACCGCCGCGGTGCACAAGCACAGCTCAGTGCTCGACTTCGTGAGTACCCCCACCCACCTCCTATTCGACTCTCCTACCTCGTTTTCACGAGCCTTGCCATTCGCGTCTGTTCACGCACGATCAGCGCCCCGATCGGGTCGTATCCAAAAAAATCCTCGTGGCGATTTTCAGTCCGTCGGTGGTTTTTCGGTGTTCGCCGTGACATTGACTTGACATTGACATTGACATTGACATTGACCTTTTCCCCCTGCTCTCCTATCACTTTTTTTCCAACAGCTCATCGAGAAGAAGGTCAACCTGAACTCCCAGGACAGCGACGGGTGGACCGCGCTGATGTACGCGGTCACGGTTGGCGGCGCCGACGCCGTGGCGAAGCTCGTCGCGGCAGGCGTCGACCAGGCCGCCGTGAACGCCGACGGCGACACCGCGATGGACCTCGCAAAAGCAAACGCGAAGCGCCACAACCTGATTCAAATCCTGGATCCCAAGGAACCGCTGCCCACGCTTGTGGAGTAGAGGCTTTTGGAGGGCGAGAGTTTTGGACGAGAGACCGTGGAGGATTTGGAGACGGGACGGGGGGAACGACGGGACCGTTTTGGGAGTGCCGTGTCGAGGCGGCGGGGACGTTGTAATGGGACGCGAGTCTACTTTTTTCATGGTAATGATGGTCTATCGCGAGTGTGTCTACTACATGGTCTATCGCAAAATCACGCTCGCGACCTTCGGTACGCCGGCGCGTCTTGGGACCGCTTGTTGGGATTCTTTCGATGACGCGTGGGGAACCGCCTTGGGCGGCTCTCCGGCGTGTGTCTTTGCCGCAACAGACGCGTGTGGTGACGCGTGTGCCGCGTGCTCGCCCGTCCCCGTCCCCGTCCCCGTCCCCGGTGACGCGTGTGCCGCGTGCTCGCGCGTCCCCGTCCCCGCGTTTCGCGTCGAGCGTTTCGTGAGCGTTTCGTGAGCCGAAGACGCTTTTGGCGCCGACGCCTTCGACACTGTCGCCTTCGACACTGTCGCCTTGGACTCCTTCTCGCCCTCGTGTGGACCAGTCTTGTTATGTGTGTGCGTCACCTCTGACGCCTTCGCCGCCGTCGCCTTCAAGGCGCTGTGCGTCGCCTTTTCCGCCGCGTGCGTCTTCGCCGCAGCCTTGTTCGTCACAATCGAGTCACGCAACGCCCTTTCTTCCGCCTCCCACCTGTTCGCCTGCGCAGGCTCGGGAACCAAGTTTTCGACCTGGTGCTTCAGCTCGCCGGTTTTCGCCTCCACCTGCGCCTTCACTGAGTTCACCGCTTTTCTCTCCGCCACGGCGTCTGTATCCTCGTGCGCGTCTGTATCCTCCGCCAAATTCGCCGCGTCACGCACGGAGTCGCCCCCGGCCGCCGCAGACACAGAAGCATCTTCATTAGCATATGACGCGGCTGCAGCTGTAGACGCAGCTGTAGAAGGCGGCGCATGCGGCGCCACGTTTGGTGTCACCTCGGCTGCGGCAGGCGACGACGGCGACGGTCCGTTTCCAGGAGAAAACGAATGCGCCAGCCCGAGAAACATCCCTGCGCACAAAATGAAGCACAAAATGAAAGTAACGCTCCACCACCACACCCGGTGTTGCAGTTTCGCAGGACACACACCTATCCAGGTTTTCGACGACCCGACACCGTGGCCGTATTCGTCGTACTCCGACTCAGAAGACGACCCAAGCAACGGCGCGCGCGCCGGGTGCTCGGCGTGGTATCTCAAAATCGTCCCCTCGCCAACTTTTTTGGGTGACTTACGGTGGTGTTTCGTCCCCCCGTCAGGTGGTGAGGGTTGCAAATCCTTGTCAGCACCTTGCAAATCCCTGTCAGCACCGTCCCTTACCCGACCCCGGTCCTCGCGTTCACGTCGTCCCCGACTCTTGTTGTCTCGGTCCCGTCGTCGCGGTGGTCCGTGGCTTTCCCGGGACGAGATTTTCGACCCCGGCGTGGCGTAAAACACCCCCGGGTCCGGGTCGATCGGGGACCCGCCCCCGTTCGAGTCCCCGCCCGCCGTCCCCAGTCTCCCGTCGTTCCTTCGTCCCGAGAAAACCGGCTTCGGCCCAGAACCACCCCGCTCCACATCCGTCAGCGGGGTCTTCTCACCCTCCCTCTTGGGCTTACAGCACTTGCTAGGCCCGAGCCCCATGATGGACGACGCGGAAGCGCCGACTCACAACAAATAGGACGCCACAATCCGTGCCCCCCACGTCTCCTCTATCGATCAAACCTAACCGCAACCCCCTACGCGGACACCATTCCGTTCAAACGCGTGTCGTTATTCCGTGTCGCGAGTCACCCCACGCGTCACCTAGTGCGACGCGGCTCCGCAAGTGAAGACGCAGCGGGGTGTTGACGGGCACCTGGTTTCCGAAAAAGGAGTTACAACCACTGTGAAGATTCATTTCCGTCGAGAAACTGAGCTGGAATGGCGCTGGCTCGGAAGGCTAAAAGTGTTGGTCTCATGACTGCCTTCCAATCCCGAAAATGGAATCGGCGGCTGCGGCAAAAAAAACTCTCGCTCCGCAGGCGCACGGTTACTTTTTCCCGCACAACTTCACTTTCCCACCCTACAAGGTGCGTTGCTTGCCGCCCGCCGTTCCGTTTCATTCGCCGCTGCTTTCGGTGGTCACCTGCCCACGCGCTTTGAGAATGCAACCCCAACCTTCGCGACGCAATTGGCGTCTCGACCGCGCGCGCGTCGATTTTTCCCGAAACCGGCGGCCGATGATCACCGAACCGTCTTGTCTTTTCCGCCGCCGCAACCCAGCGATCTGGGCCGCGTCCGGTTCGCCACGCGCCTGGTGAATCACCACCACGTTTGCGTGTGCATCTCACGTCGTGTGGGCGTGGCGATTTGGCGAGTGTGGCGTGGGTGGCGAATGGCGCGAACGCGTGTGCTGCGGGGTCCACCTTTGGATTGGGTCACGACACACACGATCTCATTCATTGTCCCCCGTTTCCTTTTTGCTGACAAAAGATGCTAAATTCTCGATTCTCGTTCACCGTTTGCAGACAAAATGGCTTCCGCTACCGACGGCAAGGAGCATCTCTCCATCGTGATCTGCGGTCACGTCGACTCTGGTAAATCCACCACCACCGGTCGCCTCATCTTCGAACTCGGAGGCATCCCCGAGCGCGAGATCGAAAAGCTCAGGGCGGAAGCCGATGCGCTCGGCAAATCCTCCTTCGCCTTCGCGTTCTACATGGACCGCCAAAAGGAAGAGCGCGAGCGTGGTGTCACCATCTCCTGCACCACCAAGGAGTTCTTCACCGCCAACTGGCACTACACCATCATCGACGCCCCCGGTCACCGCGATTTCATCAAGAACATGATCTCCGGCGCCGCGCAAGCGGACGTCGCCCTCCTCATGGTCCCCGCCGACGGTAACTTCACCACCGCCATCCAAAAGGGTAACCACAAAGCGGGTGAAGTCCAAGGCCAGACCCGCCAGCACGCGCGTCTCATCAACCTTCTCGGTGTCAAGCAGCTCATTGTCGGCATCAACAAGATGGATTGCGACACCGCCGGCTACAAGCAGGCGCGCTACGAAGAGATCGGCAACGAGATGAAGAATATGCTCATCAAGGTTGGCTGGAAGAAGGACTACGTCGAGAAGTGCGTCCCCGTGCTCCCCATCTCGGGCTGGAAAGGTGACAACCTCATCACCAAGTCCCCCAACATGGGCTGGTGGTCCGGTATCGACGTCATCGACTACAACCTCAAGGGTGACAAGTTCCACATCGACTGCCTCCTCGACGTCCTCAACAACATGGTGTCCAAGCCCGAACGCAAGCCCGACGCGGACATGCGCCTCCCCATCTCCGGCGTGTACAAGATCAAGGGTGTCGGTGACGTCCTCGCGGGCCGCGTCGAACAAGGTTCCGTCCGCCCCGGTGAGGATGTCGTGTTCATCCCCACGCACACCGTCTCCAACCCCTGCACCGGCAAGGTGTTCACCGTGGAGATGCACCACAAGCGCGTCGACGCGGCGCACCCCGGTGACAACGTCGGCATGAACATCAAGGGTCTGGACAAGGGCAACATGCCCCGCACCGGTGACGTGATGATCTACAAGAAGGACACCACCCTCAAGGCGTGCCAGAACTTCAACGCCCAGATCCAGGTCCTCGACGTCCCCGGCCAGCTCAAGCCCGGCTACTCCCCCGTCGCGTTCGTGCGCTGCGGCCGCTCCGCGTGCAAGATGACCGAGCTCATCTTCAAGGTTGGCAAGGAAACCGGTGGCAAGAAGCTCGAGTCCCCCATGGCGCTCAAGTCCAACGAAGTCGCGGAAGCGGTCTTCGAGCCCCAGCACCCTTTCGTGGTTGACCACTTCAAGGCGTGCGACGGCCTCGCCCGCATCGCGTTCCTCGACGGCAACACCGCGGTCATGCTCGGCAAGATCACCAAGGTTCAGTTCAAGGCGGACAAGTAAACTAATGACGTTCAAACTAGCAGGCCCCTCTGATCTGGGTTAACATCAGGGATCTCGGCCACACTAGGTGAACCCATAGCTTACTACATCGGACATACCGAGACAAAAAACACGTCGCAAGTAGGAGTCACAGTAATACGAGACACCCTCAAGACAACTCAAGCAGCTTCTTCCAACTCTTTCTCTTTCTTTTTTCTTTTGGCGTTTTTGGACGACGTTGACCCGTTGGCGAAAACGTTCATCGTTCGGACCGACGGTTCCGCCGAAAGCGGGTACCCCGCAGACGTCCCGCGCGCGATGGCGGACGACGACGAGTTCGGAGGGTACGGCGGCACTTCATCAGCGCGAGCGCGAGTACGTCAGCATCCTTCCCCGCGCCGTCACCTTTCCGCCCCCGTCGCGGCTCCACCGAGAGGGACATCGTTCCTCAATCTCGCTCGCCGTTTCCGTTTCCCGTGTTTCCGTCCCAGTGCTCCTGTCCAGTGCTCATGTCCAGTGCTCCTCTGCAGTGCCCCGTCTCCCGTCTCCCGTCCCCAGCATCTCCCGCTCCCGCTTAGTAAGCCCTAAGCCCTAACCCTAGTACCTACCTTCCCCTCCCCCAACCCCTCGCAGCCCGGTCGTGATGACGACGAGTTCGACCTCGGCGGTGCCGCGCCTTCGCTCGGCGCGCTCGGCGCGCGAGGCGGAACCGCGGCGAAGCCGCAGGTCACCGCGAGGGCGTTGAGTTCTGCGATGGGTGTGAAGCCGGGTACGGCGACGCGACCTGGCACGGCATCCACGAAAGCCGCGGGGTACGGCACACGGGGAGGCACGGGGAGTGGCCCTCGGGGTTCGATTGTACCGTCGTCCGCAAAGCGCGGCGTTGACGACCCCGAGGAGCGGTGTCGGCGCATGGAAGCCGCGGTGAACTCGCTGTTCGAGACGAGCGCGTTGCTGGGCGTGAAAGGGGACAACGCTGGCGCGCTTGAAAACGCGCGCCTTTGCGTCAAGGAGGAGAAAAAGCTAACCAAGTTGAGGGACGAACACGGGTTGCGGGACGCGCAAAACCCGGAGCTTACGTTCGCGGTGACTTTGAACTTGGCGAACCGGCTGGCGAAAACAAACGGCGCCACCGAACAGGCGCTGGCGACGTACAACGAAATCACCAGCCTGGGTCGCAAAAAAAACGACGGCAGCGACCCCGGGGGGGGAGGGTCCAGGTTTCCGAAACACGCCGCGAACGTCCGGGTGAACTCTGGGAATGTGCATTACCAACAGAAAGGTACGTCTTGCATTGCGAGGAAAGGTGTTGAGTTTTATTCATAATCCGGTCTACTTTCCCAAATCCCGCCGACTGTTTGTCCATACAATACTGACACTTTTCTGGCAAAACGCAAAAGACTTTGTGCGCGCGATCAAAAGCTACCGCGTGGCGCTTGATCAAGTCGGCGCGCGGAATAAACAACTTCGCGGGAAAATCACAGCGAACATCGCGTGCGCGTTCGCGCGTATGGGGCAGTACGTAGACGCCGCCAGCACGTTCGAAGATGTGGTGGATTTGCGCAATTTCTCGGCAGGGGTAAACAGTCACGATGCGAAAAAAACACCCGACGTCGCGACGCGCTTCAATTTAGTCGTGTGCCACTTCGCGCTCGGCGACGCACCCGCGATGCGAAACGCGTTCACCGGGCTGTTGCGGTTGCGGGCGTTTGAGAGCGACGACGGAGAGGACGAGGAGGATGTGCCGGCCGGGGTGGGGGCCCGGGGTGTATCCGGGATCGCTGGGGACGACGGGTACCAGGAAATAGTCGGGGACGGGAAGGACGGCGACGCGAACGGTGGGGACGCGAACCCAAAACCGAAACGTAACAACGCCCGGTCTGATTTGCTCACCGCGGAGACCGCCGTTCGCCGCAAAAACGCGCGGGGCGTGATCATCGACGCCGCGATGTTGATCGGCCCGGAGATCGCCTCGACCCCGGAGCTGGGATGGGAGGAGTTGGCGCGCGAAATGCGCGCGTTCGGGTACAAGTCCTTGGCCCACAAGCTTGAAATGCAGAAGGCGCTTGGGTACCTGTCCACGAAAACCAACCAAGGCCGCTTCGAAGGTACGGCCTTGGGCGTTTCCAAAATCCCGCCTCCCTGCTTCCCGCACTGTATGGAGTACAGTCGGAAAGTTCGGACCACACTCCGTCGGACCCCTTTCCAATCCCGGATATACACGCGGCCTTACAAGACTGACACTTTCTTTTGTTAATCGCAAGACGGCAGGAAAAGTTTGCGAAGCTTCCAAACCCTGGAAAACCAACTCGCCGTCGCCGACGCGTCGGTGAATATTTCGTTCATGCTTCTTCACGAAGACAACCTGCCTGAGGCGCTTCGGTTCGCGGAGCTTGGTGTTGTTCACGACCCGCACGACCCAAGCGCGCTGGTCAACAAAGGGTGCGTGTTCATGAAGATGGGCGACGACGCCAGTCTTCAAAACGCGATGGCGTGTTTCGACGCCGCGCTGCGGGTTGACGAAACCTGCGTCCAGGTGCGTATTTTATTCCCAAATCCTGACACACTGTTTGCCCCTACGCGACTGACACTTTCTTTTATTGGCATCAGGCGGAGTTCAACCTCGGTCTCGCGAACAAGCGCCTTCAAAACGTCCGCGACGCGATTGGCAATTTCAGTAAGGTTCTTTTGATGGTGCCCGAAGATGCACACGCGGGAAACAGCGCCAGCAACGCAAACGCCGCGGGACTGCACGTGGAAGCGCTGTATCAGCTCGGGGACCTGCACGACGCGTTAGGGGACGCGCGGGGCGCCGCGCGGTTTTTCGAAAAAGTGCGCGCGCGCGTTTCAAACGATTGCGGCGTTTTACGCAGGCTGGGAAACTGCGCGGCCAAACTGGGGGATGACCAGAAAGCGTCCGCGTTTTACAACGAAGCGCACACCGTGTGTCCCAACGACGTGGACGCGTGCGTTTGGCTCGGGAGCCACCACGCCCGCAGTGAGAGGTTCGAAAAGGCGCGGGCGTTTTTTACCCGAGCCGCGCTCGCGGAAACCAGAAAGACGCACCGAATAAAGTGGCGCCTCGCCGCCGCGTCGTGTCTTCGCAAATCCGGCGACTCGGAAGCCGCGCTTGCTGGGTACCTCACTATTCACAACGAACACCCAAACGACGTGGAGTGTCTGCGGCACATGGCGCACGTGTGCGGTGACCTGTATTTGGAGGACGACGCGAGGAGTTGGGGGCAGGTAAGTCTCCCAAATCCTGAATCCTACAACTGTTTGCCCATACGGGACTGACGCTTTCTTGTATTCATCGGAGAAACTTCGGGTGGCGGAGCGGGAACGGGACGCCGGCGCGGCCGGCGGCGACGAAAAGAAAAAGGTACGGCCTTTCCCAATCACCACATTTCACCACATTCCGACGACTGATTGCCCACACGACGAGACTGACTTTTTCGGCTTTTATCGGGCCAGGACGCGTTCGACCACGGGTCGCTGTTGCCCCTACAAGCGGGTACTCGACACGACTCCCCCGTGTCGCCGCAATCCCCGTCCCCGCTGGAACGATCGCGAAGCGGCGTGTCCGAAGATGAATGGGGAAACGGAGACCTCGATTTGCCGGGGATGTGAGTGAAGTGTGGGAAATAGGACTTATTCCACCTGAAGTGAACGCGGATGTGAGTGAAGTAGTTCCACGAAGGCGAGATGAAAACGAAAAACCGATGCAATTTACGTAACAGTATGCGTTGCATTTATGTTCCCGTTTCTCCCGTCACGCCGCCGCGGCGGTGGACATGGCTTTGTGCCGCCGCGTGGCGAGGTCGTTTAGGAGTTTGGAAACCACCATCATCTGCGCGTTGTGCCGCGCTTCGCTCCCCGCGTTGCCGCCTATTCCCCTGACGCGTTCGATTGTTACTAAGATGGTGTGTTCCGAAAACGTCTCCCCCGTGAGCCGCCGCAACACGTCCTTGATTCCCTCCGGCAGCTCCTCCGCGATTGTTCCGTTGGCCAAATCAGCGCCGCCCCCCACGTTCCCGGACCGCGGGACGTACGCCTTTTCCGTGTGCCGTACGCAGTGCGCGACCAAGGACGAGAGCTCCGCCTCCGTGGTTCGGCTGTCGTCGGATTTCAACCGTCCGAACGGCCGCACGCGGTCTCGGTGCGCCGCGCCGGGAACCAAGGTCACTTTTTTGGAAGGGTGGTACTTGTTCAGCACCACGCCGTCCGCGGTGGTGGCTTTCATCGAGGAAAGGTCTTTTTCTGGTTCGTCGGTGCGTATACTCGTGCCAACCGGTTTTGACTCATTCGAGTCCTTCGCGTCCTTAGCGAGATCCCGCTCCAAACGCACCCGCGCCGCCGCCTGCACGGTACTGGAGGGCGGCGCCCCCGGCGGCGGCGGCGGTTGGCGCGCTCCGGCGGACGCGCTCGCCGCCGACGCCGCGACGAACGAGCTCGCGGCGGGGGACAGGGTTTGTTCCCCCGAAAGCCCGCGGCTGGAAGGCGCGGAGACCGCGGAGCGGCAGGCGGCCTGGTGCTCCGGCTTCGCGTCCACTTTGTTGGAGGGGTGGTACTTGTTCATTGTGGAGTGGTCTCCCGAGGCGGAGGAATTCGTGGACCCAGAGGCGCTCACCGCGTTTTCGTCGCGGCGCAAGTACCGTCCCGACCCGGGAAACGGGCGCTCCGTGGCGGGCGCGAACGACCGCGTCGCGGTCGTCGACGCGAACTGGCTCTTTTTCGTCTCCGAGATGTCCGCTAAGCCGCCGCGCGGTACCGAGGAAGGCGTGGTTGACGTTTCGTCCAGGGAAAACGGCCGCGCGGGTTTGCGTGTTCGTTCCGATTGCGTCTGTCCGCCGTCGCAGGACTTTCGCGGACCAAGGGCGGAGATACCGGCGTCTCTTAGCTCCAGCTCGCGCGCGCGAACCTGGTCCGTGCGTTTGGGCAAACGCTCCAACGACGACAACGCGTGCGTGCGCGGTTCCGGCGGAGTATCGTCTTTGTTTTCGTCATCCGCCTCCGCCTCCCCGTCGTTCGGAGCGCCAAACAAACCAGACTCTTCCGCCGCCGCGCTTTGTTTCCGCGCGTCCTCCTCCCGCACAACCGCGGCGGTGTCGTGCGAGATGATCATCCCGCCGAGGCGTTCCACCGCCACGAAACCGCCGCTGCCGTCCGCCAACCTTCTTCGCAGATACCCGTGCGGCAGTAAATGCGCGGCGTCCGGGAGGGGCAGCATGCCATCCGCGTCGGTTGCCTCGGCGTTCGCGCGCACCTTGGCGCGTTCCTTGTCCCACCGTCGGTCCTTCTCCATCCCACTTTCGGTGTCGTCCCCCGCTTGCCTGGTGCGCCTCGCCGCGGTGTTGATCACTTCGGGCAAAATAGTAGGGAACAGGTGGAACGCGAAAACCAGGTTCCTCACGTCCTCGACGTGAATGCCGTCCAGCAATGAGGTGTGCAGTAAATCCAAGGACGTAGCCCCGAGCACGTCAACGCACCCGCCACCCGCGTAGCAAGTCAACATGTCCTTCGTGCTCACGGCGGTAATAAGAAGCTCGCCTCGCGAGAATATCCCGCTGGCTTGCGCTTTCAGTAACCCGTGCTCCAGCGCGACGACGGCTTCCATGCCCACCACTCTGTCGTCGAACGCGGACTTAGCGCTTGTGCTGCTCATGAACCCACTCTCCGCGTCCCGGGTGAATGACCCTAGGAAGTTCTGGAACGAAACCGACCGCACGGCGGGCGCGTCGCTGGACAGGAAGGACGCTCGGCGTCGCTCGAAGGACGAACGCGACCGGCGAGGAGGACCGTTGTTCGTTTCACTACTGTCTTGGCCGTACCCGTCGTCCAAACTAACCCGCCCCCCCGTGCCACCCTCGCTGCTTTCTATGTCCCTCAACTCGTCAATCAAACGACTGGCGAGCTCGTCCGACCCGTGCGTGCGCCGTTCGGGGTCCCCGTCCCCGTCCACGTCCGAGTTCGGGGACAGGCTCTCCTGTTCAAGCGCTTCTTCGGTGATAAGAAGCGCGTGCGCCAGGGCTTTCCGGAAATCCGCAAACAGCGCGGGCGAAAGCTCCGACTCATCCGCCGCGCCATCGCCGCCGCCGCCCAACACGCTTCCTTTTCCCTTTTCCAGAAGCGCCGCTTCCATTTGCCGCGACCTTTGTTCCCACTCCGCCTTGTCCTGCGCTAGTCTGGCGAGTTGCCGGCGTCGTCGCGCGTGCCGCCGCCGCGCCACGCTTTGCTTGGACCCGTCCGTCGCGATGCTCCCGTCCTCCTCCTCACCCTCTTCCCAAGTTCCCATCCCGCCACCCGCCAAATCGTCGTGGTACCCGCCGAGACGCATCTGCATTTGCTGGTACTGGTAAAGCGCCTCTTGCGTTAAAGGCAGGTGCGGAATGGAACCGTCTTGGTTGTGCCCTTGGCCCGGCGAGGTTTGGGCCCCAGGGCCGGCGCCCGGTGGCCCGGCTCTCGTCGTCGCGCGCGCACCCGGCGGGGGAAGCGGCGGTTGGTGTTGCTGGTGGTGTTGCAGACCTCGCGCCATCGCGTGTTGCTGTTGTTGGTACATCCGGAGTTGCAGCTCCCTGTACATCTGCTCGTAATCCACGTACCCGGCGCCGTTTACTGCGCCGGGAGAAACGCCGTTCATCCCATACATCATCGCCTCGACGCTCATCGGCCCGGCCGGGACCATGTTCGGGGCGTTGTAGTACCCCATGCTCGGGTGATACCCTCCCTGGGAAAAGGAAAAGGAAAGGTGGTGGGAGGAGTGTGAGTGGGAGGAGAGTGAGGTGGTGGGAGGAGAGTGAGTCCGGTACGGGTCACGCGGGGTACGGGACGGGGAAGGCGGCAATGCGTGTGACAAACCGTCGCGCTTCGTTTCGGTAAACACGGTGCGCGATGCATCCATCCGCGGCAAGCTCACACGCGCGTGAACTCTAAAACACATCCGGAGCGCGCGTGTCCACCGAGGAAGATCTGCAATTGCGATTGCGAAAAAACCCGAACACGACGAGGCGTTCCGTGCGTACCTGCGGAGGCATGTTAGGCATGTTCTGGCCGTAAGGCGGGGGGGGAGGTGTCCATCCCGGTGGCCCATTGTAGCTCATCCGTAGCGGGCGCGCGTACCCGTCGGGCGCGCACGAGCACGTTCTGCTTCAAAAGGGAAGGTGCCGGCGTAAAAGATATTTGTGGGTCGTGTTGTTGGGACGTGTGCATTTCCCAAATTCCAACACTGTTTGCCCATACAAGACTGACACTCTTTTTTTACAAGATCTCGGAGAAAAAGTGTCATAAAAGCGCGCTCGCACGTCCCCAGCACTTTGCAACCCCGCGTGTGTGGTACAACCTTACCTCCACCCGTCTAGACACTCCCAGTGGCGTCGTCCTAGGTGCGCTTCCACGACGTTCGTTTTCGCGCGGATTTCGTGTGTCACGGGAGGTCGGCCGCTTGTCAAACGCGTGTCCCCGAAGCTCACGCGCGGTCTTCCCTCCCAATTTACGCGAGCGACGGCAATCGAAACGATGGCCACTCCCACCGAGCTGCTGTATTTCGGCGATACCTTCCGGTTCGAGTGCGAGTCCCGGGTTTTGTCCGTGGAGTTGATTGATTCCCCGGATACAGCGCCACCAACGAACACCAAACAATACGCCGTCGTGCTGGACAAAACCGTGGCGTACCCTGTGGGAGGCGGCCAGCCCTCGGATGTGGGCAAAGTTGTGTGTGCTTCATCCGAGACGAGTTTTTCCCTGCAGCGGGTCGTCGCCGGGAAAGACGGCGTGGTGCGGCACGTGGGCGTGTTCGGGATTCCTGGAGAAGAAACCACAGCAGAGTCAAAGAAGGGAGATTTGAACAATCAATTCAAACCAGGCGACACCGTGACCGTGACGATCGACCAAGAAAAAAGAATGCTACACG
>Ga0222710_1000839_pt1 | contig 13058 bp, 6 predicted proteins | sample AntAcemetage1696_FD_181143 | JGI IMG/M metagenome (GOLD analysis project Ga0222710, IMG submission 181143) | Saline water microbial communities from Ace Lake, Antarctica - #1696 | ecosystem: Environmental > Aquatic > Non-marine Saline and Alkaline > Saline | place: Antarctica: Ace Lake... | reverse complement strand
GACGACGACGACGTCGCCGCAGAAGAGGCCCGAGGGGTGGTGGTGTCTGCCGCGGCAGAGAGCTGCGCGGATCGCGTCGTCGCATCAATCGCCGCGCGTGTTTGGAACGATCCCGAAAGCAACGCGAGCCCCTCAATCAAGAGCGCGGGAGTTTTATCGTCGCCGCCGCAACAACTCACCTCCGCGATGCGTTCGCTGGTGGGGTGCGTCAGTTCCACTGGCGCGAGCGGCGCGGAGAGCGCGCACGGGGCTTTGTATCGCGCCGCGGATGCGATTTGGGCGCTTAAGTGTTTAGACATGCACGACGCGAAACTCGAAAAGGTAAACCGGCGTATCCAGAATTTCGACAAAGACCAGTGTGAGTCGGATTTAGGTCGCGCCGCGGTTTCCCTCGCGTCCGCGGCGGCGCCTTCGAACGGGTTTGGATGGGACCCAATCGTGGTGGTTGGGAAGTGCCTGGCCAGCGTTAACGCAATAGGTTCGCCCGCGCCAGAGCTTGTGGACGCGATGGCGTCGTTGGTACCTCCAGGGGCGGACCAATCGCTTTTCGCGCTGGTCACAACACTGCGGGAGAAATCTTTGGTCGCGGCGGAAAAAGAAAAGTCAAAAGGAACAAGCGGAAAGGAGCTTGGAAACGATGGCGGCGCGGTGTTAGCCGCGGCGGAGCGCGACCGTTCGAGGTTCATCGCGAGCGTCACTGAAGCCGTGGGGAAGGTTGCGTGTGGCGGCGCGGTCGCCGCGGCGAGCGCGGTGGCGTCGTGCCCATCCGTGGTGTTCGGAGACGCCATCGCGCACGTCGCAGGCAGGGCGGCGAGGGATTCCCTCGCCGTGGGCGCGGAGAGCGTACCGTCCACCGCCGCCGCGAAGTGGTGGGCGGCGAATTTCCACGAAGCCGTGCTCGATCCGTTTGACGACGCGCTTTCGGCGGACGGCGTTCCGGGAGGCCGCGCGCGCGACCCTCTGCCGCGTTTGTTAGGCCTGGAGCCCGAGCCAAAGCGCGTGCCCCCGCGTTTGGACCGAGTGCGTCTGGACCAAATGACCTGGGCGACGTCGCCACGCGCCGCGACGCCCCCGAACGCGCGCGCCGCGGTCGAGGCGAGAATCGCGGAGGCGAACGAAGCCGCCATCGCGGGGCGGGAGTGCGTTTTCACAACCCCGAAACGCGTTCGCGCGGGCGTTGGTGCAACAGGTGTGGCGCCGCAAACGCCCCTGGACCATGCCGCGGCGTCAATTCGAAGAGAAGCCGCGTCGCTTCGCGTTTCCCTGTCAAGCGCGGTGCAAGCGGACGCGGCGGCGGCGGCGGCGTGTTTCGAGACCGCGCGCGCGCGAATAGTCGGGATGCGCGTCTCGAACGAGCCCCACGACGACGACGACGACGGATCGAAAAAAAACTCCTTCGTGACGTGTGACTTTCGGAGTCTCGGGGGCGCCCGCTCGTTTCGCGCCTCCGTGGGCAGCGCGTACCACTCCGTCCCCAATTCTCCTCACGGATTAAACTCGGTTCCCACAACTCCCGGCTGGTACGCCGGCGGCGCGCGCGGCGACGACGAGACTTCTTCGCGCGAAAACGACGACGACGACGACTTCTTCGAAACCACCCAGGAGCGCTCCGCGCCCGCCACGCCCACCGCGGCTCTTCACTCCGAGTTCCAGTCCCAACCCGCGACTCCCCAGAGCCCGGGCGGCGCCGGGAGCGTTTTGCGCGCGCTCGCGGATCGGTCGCCGGGCGCGGGAAGCGCTTTGAGGGCGCTCGCGGACCGAAATCCCTTTGGCGCTCGCGGATCGGTCGTTCATTTCGACGCGCTGAAGGACACCGTGGGCGGTTTGCTTTCGCGTTTATCCGACGAGACCTCCGACGAAGCGTCCGCGTCCTCGCGAGATTCCGTCTCCGACGCGGGTTCACCCGTAGATGCGTTCTTCGCCGAATTCGCGGAACCCGCGGATGCCACGCGCGACGTTTACATCGCGCACGCACACGAACGCGACGACGACGACGACCGGGTTGATGAAATCCATTCTGACGTGGAACGCGAAGGCCTTGTCCGGCAAAGGGCCTTTGTCGCGATTGAAGCGGCGACGCGCGCGGCGAGTGAGGCGTCCGCAGCGGCGGCGGCGACGGCGGCGCGAAACTCGAGGCCCTCGTCACAACAAGCGCGTGACGCGCACGACACCGCGGTGGCGCGCGCGGTGGTTCGCGCCGCTGAAGCGTCGGCGCGGGCGCGCGCGCGTTCCAAGCGACTCGCGTCGAAAGCGGCGCAGGCGGTGGCGGACGCGTGTGCGCTGGATAACTTGAAAACGCTTCGCCGCGTTTCGAAGATGACGCCCACCGACTTCGGGTCCGACCCCGCACCAACCACGGCGACCAGTGGTCGCTCCGGCGTGCGATTCGCGGCCTTTGTCGCGGCGCACCCGACGCGCGCCGCTTTGATCGCCGCATCCTGCGTGATGACCGGGATGCCACCCAAAATGCTTTCCCGAGTCACGCCGCTCTGCACTAAATTCGAGAGACTCGCAGAGCACGGGAGCGCGTCGCACCTGCGTTTGCTGTCGCGTGACGCCGCGAGGGAAGACGCAGAGAGGACGCATGCACGAAAATCGGAGTTGTATGAGCAAAAAGTCAGAAGTCGAGGGAACGGAAACGAACACGAAACCGAAACCGAACTCCGCTCGCGAAACGAAATTCAAGGCGTTTCCTGGGTCGCGAACGCGCACACTGCGTTCACCGCCTGGGCAGCCGCGAACGTTTTAGAAAACGCCTCTGTGGCATCCAATGCGACGCTCACGAAAGACCTGGCGCAGGCGTCCGAGGCGCAGCTCCGCCATCTTGAAAAAGCGGCAAGAACGGCCCTCCGGGGCGCGAGTGGAACGAGCGCGGCGTCGTCGCCGCGAAGCGCTTCGAGTTCGGGCGTTTCGGGAAAAGAAAACGAAAAGGCGACGACGGCACGAAATGTCCAAAACGCACCAACCACCGCTGATTTTGCTTCGCAGGCGGCTTCGGTAGTCACCACAGCAGCCACCACCCGCGACCCTTCATTCACCGTGGACGCGGCGCTGGCTCACCACGACCCTTGGTCGTTCGCGGGTGGGACGTCGTCGTCGCCGATTCGCGACGTCGAGTTTCTGGTAAGTATTTCCCATTTACACATTTCGACGACTGATTGACCATACAATCCTGACATTTATTTTATTTCAATCAGGAAATCGCGCAATCCGCCGCGGTAGAAGCCGCGCGGCTGGGACCTAGTGCGCGGGAGATGTACTACGCGTCGTACCAAGCCGCGATGGAGTCCGCGGCGGTTAGCTTGGGTCGCCACAACGCCTCCGCGGTGATGGCAGCCGCCGCGGGCGCGGTGCGTTGCGTCCGGGGCGATGTCGGGCGCGCGTCGCTGCGAGCGACGGATACCTTACTGTCGTACGAAGGTCCACTAAAAACGAACCAAGCCTTTTCCAGCCCGGCAAGAAGCACTAACCTTTCGGCGCGCCGAAAAGCGGACGCCGCGCTCGCGCGAAGGAGGGCATCCGGAGCATCCCCCCTCCTGAAAGGTGTCGCGGGGAGCTCCCACGACGTGCGCTTGTCCACGCGCGAGGCGTACGCGCGCGGGTTCGGCGCCGCGACGACCGGCGATGCACCGCGCAAACCGACGCGCTTCGATTCGGGTGACTTGGTGGATGAGATTTTGGCATTCGCCTCGCCCGATACGGGGGCGGGGGGAACTGCGATTCCCACCACCGATGGGACCGCGGAAGCTTGTGCAAACGCGGCTTCAGGGTCGACTGGCGCGTCGGTTGTTGCGCCTTGTTCGCACACGCCCTCCCCCCCGCCCGACCCGTTCCCGTCGCTCATCGCGGCGACGCAGGCGCTCGGCGGGCGCGCGTTCGCGAAGCTTTGGTTGGCGGAGACGAAACGGCTACATGGCCGCGACGAGCCTTTTGAGCTGTCCACCATGACTCGACGCGAAGCCACGGTTTTCGCCACGACCGAGCTCCTTGCAGATGACGCGAAAAACAACAAAGTGACCGTGGCGTACCTCTCCGCGCAGCTCGCCGTGGACGCGCCCGACGAGAACGACGCGTTCACGCTCACGTCCTTCACGCGCGCCGCACGGGACTCCGCGCGCGCGACCGCGGCGGCGGCGCTTGGCGAGGGCCGGCACAGCGCCCTCGAGGGCGTCGATATTGGCGATGACAAGCAGACCTCACCGCCCGGACCGGATGGTACGACTTCTGAGGAAAAAGAAAAGTCGAAAAAGTCGCGACTTCGCAAAGGCGGCGGCGGCGGTGTCTCCGCGGGCGCCGCGTTTCGGACGCACGAACTCGCGGTAGCTAGAGTCGCCGAGCTCGTGGACGCCGCGGTTGGAACGCTGAAACGCCGGTTCACAAAGGACGCGGCTGTTTATTCTGGAAAAAACGCGCCCGGTTCCATATCGCCCGTTTCCTTAACAAGAGCCCTGGTGGACGTCTCCGTCACCCCAAGCGACACAAGAGCCGCGCTCGCGGAGTTGTGGGCCTGGGAAGGGTTCCCACTCGATGTGCGGTTTCATTTGTTTCGCCAAACCCTGCGCCCGCGGTCCGTACGGATCACCGAGCGCCGGTTACGGGAAAAGGCCGGCCTGACTGATTTGAGCATGACGGAAGAAGCCGCCGGGGCGGAGGATGTCAAGGTGGTGTCTCCCGTTCCGACACCTATCAAGAATGCGTTTCCCGTTCCGACACCGAGCTCGGACGAACAATACGGGCTCGGGTTTGACATCGGAACCGTTCCTTTGGATTCCAATTCAGAGAGGGACACGGAAACGCGTTTCTCTCCGGTTTCAAACGTCAACCGCGTTTCCTTCGCGTCCGGCTCCCGACTCGCCAGAAACTCGCCTTCGAAATCGTTTGGCACCAGTTCCTCGCCACCGGGAACCCCGATAACCCCCACGACGACGCAAACGATTCGAACGCTCGGGTTTGGGGTCCGGTCTTCCGGCAAAAACCAAACCCCGAAATCCTCCGGGTCGAAGCTCGGGGCGGCGAGGGATCTGAAGCTCGCGTCGCAAACGCCATCGTCTCCTTTTTCCGTCGCCGGCGAACGCGCGGCGAGGAGGGCGGAGGCCGAGCTTCAACTCGCACTGTCTGTGGCACCGCCTGCCCGCCTGTTCGAGGAAGGTGGCGTTGGGGGGTGGTGGACCTCAAACGTCACCTCAGGCGAGCGCGAAGAGTCTTCGCGTTTGCCAACCGGAGAACAAAAGGAAAAAAACCTCAACGCTTCAAAAGGCATTCGGTCCGCTCCCGGCTCGCCGCTTCGCGCGGACCACGCGGACGCCACGCGCCGCGCGGACCACGCGGAGCGCGCGCGAAACACAGCGGTGCACGAAGCTACGGAGGGTTTCATACGCGTCAACGAGAGTTATCGCGTTTTGGAAGAAAACGCCGAGGCGTTTGAGGTGGATCTCCTACGGTCGGCGCAGGTCATGCGCGCGATGGACACCGCGAGGGCGGAGAGGGAAGATTCGGCGACGGCCTCGCTTTTGCGGCGCGCGCGGGAAAAACGACTCGAGGCGGAGGCGGAGGAACGCGCGTTTGAAGCGGCACGTCGCGTGGTCAGACGTGGTGGTAAAAAGTAGTCTAGTAGTCTAATTAATAATAACGTGTACTCATACCTGGCCGAGTATTTCCTCTCGCAGTGCTTTCCTTACTTTCGTGGTATCCGCTCGCGCCGCTGCGAGTAGCGCTTGTGCCCTCGCGTCCGCCGAATCCGCGCTTTCCCACTTTTTAACAAGCGCCGCGGCTTGTTTCGCGGGCGAAGCGGCGAGCCACCGTTGAAAAAGATCAGAAATCGGCGGAGGAATCGTATGATGCGTCTCCTGAGGAGGATTTGCCCTCCCAGTATCCGCCGTATGCGTTTCCGCGTTTGACTCCGCGTTTGTCTGCGTCTCCTCAGGAGGATTTGCCCTCCCTGTCTCGCCCGTCAAGCGCATTGTTTCCAAATCCAGCACGGCGCGTTCGATCATGCGCAGATCCGCGGTGGACGCCGGCGGCTGAGCGTCGTGCAGCGCCGCGAGCGTGGTCGCGACGGCACTCGGGTCTGGGAAATTCCCCGCGGCGTGCGCCAGCCGCGCCCAGGCCCGGGCTGCTTTCGCGATGTACGCCCCTTCCAAATGATTCGCAGCCTTGGCGGTCTGTAAAGTCGCGAGTAACGCGGATTCGGCCAAATCAGCCGGAGCAACCGGTTCGTCAAACGCGCGCAAGCCTTGAAGACACAAACGCGACGCGGCGGCGTGCGCGTCGTCGCGCGCTCGGCGGCGAAGGGTCGCCTGCGTCGCTTCGGCAAGCGTAATCTCGCTCCCAGAAAGCGCGGCAAGACCGGACACGATGTCGTGTATGGTCTGAGAATCCAGCTCCTGTGGGAGGACGCGTTTCACAGAGGCAATCACGGCTGCAACGGCGTTTGGGTTTGGCGGCGACGAAACCGCGTTGAGTTTGATTTTTCGCCACCCGACCAAAACGCGCTGCGCGTCGTGCGCGGTTGCGTTTTTTCCAAACGACACGGTATCACTTGCGATCGTTTCGTTCACGGCGACAACAAGCGCGTTGACGTCGCCCGAGATACCGCACCGTCCGGCGAAGCTACCGCACGCGGCGAGGAGCATACCCAGCGATTCACAGGTTTGTTTGTTTCTGTCGCCGCGTTTGGGTTTCGACGTATCGCTCAGCGTCGCCGCGGAGACACGACACCACTTGGCGACGGTCGCGTCGAACACCCTGCCTTCGTGTTGCCGCTCGGCGATGGTTTGAAACGCGCGGAGGGCGTGTGCGCAGGTTTCAGTCAAGTCAAACTCGAATAACGCGAATGTTTCGCCTGGACAGGCTCTTTCCACCAAGCGCATCGCGAACGCCGCGACGCGGTCAAACACGAGCCGGCGGACGGGCAATCCCCGGTGCGCGAGATGCGCAAACGCGTCCAGCGCGTGCGTCGCGGTTCGCGCCGCGCGGACGCTCGGTACCTGAGATTGTAAAAAGAAGTGTCAGTCTTGTATGGGCAATCAGTCAGTGGAATGTGATAAATGGGAAATACTCACCACACCAGTTTCTCCCTGATCCCGAGTAACCCGCTTCGCGCTCTCGCCAACCGCGTCTACCAGTGTCCGGACCTGCCGCCTGAATTTCTCGCTTGCGGGGTTGAACACCTCCCGTTCGTACCAATCGTCCCGCGCCCATACCTGGTGCGGGAAGAACTTCTCCCTGTACGCGCCGGTTTCGGATGACCCCGCGGCGAGCGCGAGCCGCCACAAACACAAAGCGTCGACGCAGGATTCAAAGTCACAAAGGTTCGCTTCAGCAGTTTCAAACGCGTTTTCCGGAAAGGCGGCGTCGCCTTTTCCTTTTCTGCGCGTCGCCGTCGCCGTGTCGAGGCTCTCCGACCCGCGTGCCTTGAGAAGCGCGTTCACCACGCACGCGATTTCAATCGGAGGCGGCATGGCTCTTGCGTTTAAATCGGAATCGGTGTCGTACGACTCAGCCAACGCACGCATGTGGCGGAGCGAGTCACGGATTTGTTTGTGGTGCGCGGCGCGCGGGGTCAAATTCGAGTCCGCGTCGTCGACATCGCGGTCGTCAAACGCGCCGACCAATTCGGTCGGCACGGTTTCGCTTTTCGCGCGTCGCGCTTTCTTCTTTTTTCGTCGCCTCGTTTTTTGCGTCTTGTCACCGGCATCTGCTGTTAGCGCGCCGTTTGCGTCCAGCCGTCGTCTGGAAACCAGGTACCCCGCTCTTTCGCCGAGTAGCGCGCGCGTGGCGTCGTCCGCTTTGATCGCGAGGTTTTGAAAAATAAGCTCCGTCGCTACGTCGTCCGTGGGAAGCGCGTTCCCCAATGACGCTCCGTAAGTGTCATCCCTCGCCGCACTCCCGAACGCACCCAGGGTCATCACCCACGCCGCGGCGGCTCGTAACGATTTCTCCGGTGACGTTGACGTCGCGCGGTTGCTTTTCGGTAAAGCGCCGACCCCGACATCAGTTTCGAAAAGTTCGTCCCGCGGGTCCTTCCCCTTTGAGCCCCTCCACAGCTCGGTGTGGTACAGCCGGATGGAGGGGTCCCCATCCCCGGTTCCCCAGTTGTGCGCTTTCGAGTGTCCACCCCCCACACAAAAATCGTCCCTCATGACTTGCCACGCAAGAGCTGAACCCGACCCGAGCGCCTCGAGCGTCGCGGCGGCGTCCACGGCGATGAGTTTGCTTACGCTTTCTTTTTCTTTTTCTTCCTCCGACGATGACGCGCTCGTGTCATGCGCCCGCAACACCCGCGTCGCGTCCATCGCGATGTCCCACACCCCGCTTTCCGTGAACTGGTGAATGATTCTTTGCAAATCGTTGGTTCGGGGTAGGTGTTTCGGCACCGCGAAACGCACGTCGCGGAACAGGTGCGCGACGGCCTTCGCGTCTGAAAGTTCAGAACACCGCCACCCCGGGTCGGGGTGCGACGCGAGCGTGGTGAGGTTGACGAACGCTTGTGCGATTTCAACCGCGGTTTTTGAATCGTTTGTGGCGCCTGCCACCTGCCGGTCGTGCGTTTCGTTTAAGATCGCCCGGGCCGTCGCCAAATCAAGCGCCTTGTCGTTTTCGGGAAGTTGCCATCGCGCGGCGGCGGATACGCGCACCAGTTCAGCGCGCCGTGTTTGCCATCGAACGAAACGCTCTCCCGAGGTCTCGGGTTTTGAAACAGCAGTTGGAGTATCACTCGTAGTACCTGTCGCCTCGAGCGATGCCCACGCACAGGAGGTGCACGTGAACCCGCGTCGCGGGGCCCCGCTTCCGATCGTGTGGAAAAGCGCGCGGTCGCGGTCTGTCGGCGCCGAGGAAAACCACGACCGGGTCATCACCGCGGTCGCCTCGACGGAACCACCCCCGCACCTCCCAGGCACTCCATACCGGAGCCGCTTCAGGACCGCGGTCGCGGTCGCCACCGCGCGTCTCCGCGTCATCACGACGCGCGCGCTCCAAGCAAGTGCCCTCGGGGCTCCTGAAACAACAGCAACGAGAAGGCACCCGCCCGCCGACGTTTCCTTCCTTTTCGACGGTCAAAAACACGAAAACGATTGCAATCGATTCACTTTCTGAGCACGGCACGCCGTACTCGACACCCTCCCCCCTTCCCCGACCACTCACCATGGCCAGCGAACAACAGAAGGGCACCTTCGCCGTAAAGGTCGGGCTCGCGCAGGTGCGTCCCCCGTCCTCCGCTCGCGGACGACCCCACGAGGGATACTCCGGCGAAAGCCCTCGGGCGCGATGATCGCACCGTGTTTCGGCGCTCCGGCTGTCGGCGATGCCGTCACCCAGGCCGGCGAAGCGCGCCGCCGCAGGCGCACGACCTGTTTACGTGGCTGGCGTGGCTCGATATGCCGGGACACTGGCATTCCACGTACCCTGGCACCGACCACCAACGTGTCGCGGGGTTCTCCCAGGGTGCCCAACGCGCACCCTGTAGAGACGGCACCGCGTGACGTCATGCACAGGCGTCCGACGCGTCGGCGGTGGGGAAGGGAAATACCGGTATTTCACAAGGCAAAAGGCCTTGGAGAGGTTTACTTTTTGTTGATGCGTGATGACGCGCTTTGAGGCTACGCAAGCAAGCTATTTTTCACACGACCTACAACACCTGACCACCCCACCCCTCCCTTACCTCACCCACAGATGCTCAAGGGCGGCGTGATTATGGACGTGGTGAACGTGGAGCAGGCGAGGATCGCAGAGGAAGCGGGCGCGGTGGCGGTGATGGCGCTTGAGCGCGTGCCCGCCGATATCCGCAAAGACGGCGGCGTCGCGCGCATGTCCGACCCCACCATGATCCGTCTGATCAAGGAAGCCGTGACCATCCCGGTGATGGCCAAAGCTCGTATTGGGCACTTCGTGGAGGCGCAGATCCTGGAAGCGGTTGGGATTGACTACATCGACGAGAGCGAGGTCCTCACCCCCGCCGACGAGATCAACCACATCAACAAGCACAATTTCAAAGTGCCCGTGCTTTGCGGGTGCCGCGATTTAGGCGAGGCCCTACGCAGGATCGCGGAAGGCGCGTCCATGATCCGCACCAAAGGCGAAGCCGGTACCGGGAACGTGGTGGAAGCGGTGCGGCACTGCCGGGCGGTGATGGGGGACATCCGCCGGCTCGTCGCCATGGACGACGATGAGATCTTCGTGTACGCGAAAGAAATCCGCGCGCCCCTGGAGCTCGTGAGGCAAACCAAAACCTTAGGGCGCCTGCCCGTGGTGAACTTCGCCGCCGGTGGTGTAGCCACGCCCGCGGACGCGGCGCTGATGATGCAGCTGGGTATGGACGGCGTGTTCGTCGGGTCTGGGATTTTCAAATCCGGCGAACCCGCCAAGCGCGCGCGCGCCATCGTGCAAGCCGTGACGCACTACAACGACCCCAAGATTTTGGCGGAAGTGAGCTGCGGTCTCGGCGAGGCCATGGTGGGCATCGACTGCAAGGAAATGCACTTCACCTCGTACGCGGCGAGGTCGGAGTAAACGTCCTTCGTTGCTATGTAGGCTAGGGGAGAGAAGTGGATGTAATGAATTTTCGAGATATACGATACCCGACTGGTGCGGCTCGCCTTCTGCGGTTTTTCAGCCTGTTTTCACGTCTGGAAAACTCCGTTTGACTTTCGTTCGGTGGCCTGCATCTTCCTAAATTGGCTCGGTCCAGACTCTCTTCTCTCACTCATCTCCTCACGGAGGTGGGGCCCCACGGTCGCCGCGGTTCCGGGTTTCTGCCTTGCCCTAGTTCCGTCACCCTTTTTTGCCACCATGACCGTCCTGGAGGATACCGGGCTCAACGTGGTGGACGACCGCATGGCGGTTATGGCCATCCAGCTCGTGTCCCTGGATGAGGCATCCGGGGAGCAAAAGCGCCGCGCGATGGAGTTCGCGGAGGCGGTTTCCGTGAGTTTTTCGTACAAAAACCTGGCGAGGGTTGATTACCTCGCGCCGTTCAGGGACCTCACAAAGCTGCAGCTCGATAACAACAACCTCACCAAGATCGAGGGGCTGGATCACTTGACACACTTGAAATGGCTGGATCTTAGTTTCAACAAGCTGGCAAAAATCGAAGGCTTGACGTCTTTAACTAAACTAGAGGACCTCTCCCTGTACCACAACGCCATCGTCACAATAGAGGGCCTGGAAGGCTGTGTGGATACGCTAGTCAGCCTGAGTCTTGGGGAGAACCAAATCACCGACCTCTCATCCTTCGAGCCCCTGCGAGCGCTCGCCAAGTTGCGCCTGGCGAACTTCGTGGGAAACCCGGTTTGCGACGAAGAGGACTACGCGCCGTTTCTTTTGTCCCGCACCTGTGACTTGAGATACCTGGACCACCGAATCGTGCGGCAGCACATGGTGGACAAAGCCAAGGACCAGTACGCTGATGACTTGTCGGAAATCGCGAACAAGGAGGAGGAGATAAAACAAACCAAACGCAAAGCCGCTTCCAAAAAATCAAAAGACGAAACCGCCAGCGCGCAAAACGTGCGCGGCGTCGCCGAGGTACGTATTGTATTTCCCAAATCCCAAGACTGTTTGACCATACAATACTGACACTTTTCTGGCAAAACTCCAAGCTCTTCGACGACATGACTTTTCTCGACCCCGAGTTTGAAAAGCTCCGGAAACTGCCTCATGAAAAAGACGGAGGGACTTTAGTAAAAGGCCTTCCCGTGTTCCGGGAAGCCACGGAACGGCTTGTTGAGGAGTTCACGAAGCAAATGGAGAAACAGCGGGGGCGCAAAGCGGAGGAAACCCGGGAGTGGCGCGGGGTGCTGGACGGCGCTTTGCGCGAGCGAAATGAAAAAGCGCGCGGGTTGGTCAAGAAACTGGACACGACCGTTAAACACGCGTTCAGGGCCCTTGAACTGAACGACCCGAATCACGGCAACGAGATCCTCGGCAACGAGCAGCACACCGGCGCCGATCCGGTTAACGTCCGACTGGAAAACGCGCTGCACGCGAAACGCATCAAGCAGGTGCTGAGGGAGGCGAAAACGGCGGCGCGAAGCGAACGGCGGCGGGAAACAAAAAACGAAAGCGCGCGCGACGATTCCGACGCGCGCGGTTTTGTATTCTCGGGAGTTAACGACGCATCAAAAACACGAGTCGGCCACGACGTTGAGGAATCGGATGCCAGCGACGAGGACGGTGACACCGAGTTCGACTCCGATTCCGACACAACGCACGACGACGAGTCCGACGTTTCGCATCCCGGCTCCCCCGGCGCGCACGGCAACGGAAGCGACGGAAGCGATAGCGAAGTCGACGTTTACGAAAGCGTCGGGCGGTGGCTGCGTTTGCGCAACGACTCCACGAAGGAAAAGCTCCTCGCCATAGAAATGCACTGCGCCGATTTCACCAGTGACCTGATTTTCGAGTACGACCGGAGCTACTCCGATATCTGCGACAAGAGCCGGGCGCTCATCACTACCCTGTTCACGGAGATGCGGGCGTTGGAGGACGCGTACTTCGCGGAGATGGCCGAGGCGTCGACGAAGATGCTGGAGCTTTTTTCCACGGGCCGGCTGGACGACGTGTGCGACGAAGACGCGGCGGTTATTCTGGGAGACAAAGACACGTTCATGAACGCCGTCCGCGCGCACCACGACTTCCACGTCAACGCGATTGACCAGAAGGAGGATTTGTTGGTGACGGAGGAGAGACGCCGTTTGGAAGCGACGATGCGCGATCTGAACGTGTGGGAGCGCGAACGAAACCGCGGGCGGGTTGGTGAAATCACCGGTCTGTGGGAACGCACCAAGCTTTCCATTGACGAGTTTTGCGGTGAGGAAGAATCGGACGACGACGAGGAGGAGGAGAATCGATTGTAAAGTTGTAAAGTCGTGACAAAGTCACGCGTAGTGACTCGTAGTACGCTTGACGTACAACATGTGTACGTATATTCTAAACAAATCGTCGTTCAATCGAACTTCGTCCGCGGTCGACCCGTACCCGCCGCGGTCGCCGCGGCGTTCACGCTGTGTCTGCCATCGGCGTGCCTCGGCTTTTTCGTTTTCGGGCCGCGCAAGTCGAAC
>Ga0222710_1000826_pt1 | contig 13298 bp, 19 predicted proteins | sample AntAcemetage1696_FD_181143 | JGI IMG/M metagenome (GOLD analysis project Ga0222710, IMG submission 181143) | Saline water microbial communities from Ace Lake, Antarctica - #1696 | ecosystem: Environmental > Aquatic > Non-marine Saline and Alkaline > Saline | place: Antarctica: Ace Lake... | reverse complement strand
CCTTTTCTGGTCGCCGGTCATACCGGCGTGAGCATCGGTATGTCGCCCCTGCCCTAAATGAGAACCGTCCATGGACCTCGTCTTTGCACCGAGCCAGATTGAAAGCTGGACGATTGCCAGGCTGCGCCCCTACGTGCGTAATGCTAAGATGCACGGCGACGACCAGGTGGCCAAGATCGCCGCCAGCATGGCCAAGTTTGGGTGGACCGTGCCCTGCATGGTGGCTGACGATGGCGAGCTGATCGCAGGCCATGGTCGGGTGCTGGCCGCGACGATGCTGGGGCTGACCGAGGTGCCAGTGATCAGGCTGGGCCATCTCGACGAGGCCGAGCGCCGCGCGTACCGCATCGCGGACAATAAACTGACTGAGATGGGCGAATGGGATGAAGCCATGCTGCGCGACGAGATCGCGGGGTTGCTGGCTGAGGATTTCGACCTGTCACTGCTGGGGATCAGCGATGATGAACTGGATGCGTTGTTGCAGGACCCCGATGCGCTGGGCAGCGATGGCCCCGTCGAGGGTGAGGATAACGTTCCAGAGCTGCCGGTCACCCCGGTGTCGGTTCCTGGCGATGTTTGGCAGTTGGCTGCACATCGTTTGATCTGCGGCGACAGCACCTCTGCCGATATGGTCGGACGGCTTCTGGGCGATGTGAAGCCGCAGCTGATGGTCACCGATCCGCCCTACGGTGTGGAATACGATCCCGGGTGGCGTAATAAGGCAGGGGCCGCTGCAACCAAACGCACTGGCAAGGTGCTGAACGACGACCGCGCTGACTGGCGCGAGGCGTGGTCACTGTTCCCAGGTGACGTTGCCTATGTCTGGCATGGCGCGCTGCATGCTACGACCGTGGCCGAAAGCCTTGCGGTTGCAGGCTTTGCCATCCGGTCACAAATCATCTGGGCCAAGGACCGGCTGGTGCTCAGCCGCGGTGACTATCACTGGCAGCACGAACCGTGCTGGTATGCGGTGCGCGCCAAGGGCAAGGGCCACTGGGCAGGGGATCGTAAACAAACCACGCTGTGGCAGATAGCCAACAAATACCAGGATACTGAGACAGTGCATGGGACCCAAAAGCCGGTCGAATGCATGCGGCGTCCGATCCTGAACAACTCAAGCCCCGGTCAGGCGGTGTTTGAGCCGTTTATGGGGTCCGGCACCACGCTGATCGCAGCGGAAACCACCGGCCGTGTCTGCTTCGGGATCGAGCTGAACCCGGCCTATGTTGATGTGGCCGTTGAGCGCTGGCAGTCTTTCACCGGTCAAGAAGCCTTACTGGCAGGGACAGGCGAGAGCTTCGGCGCCCTCAAGGCAAAGCGGCTGGCGGCTTGACCATGCATCTGCACCCGAGCCAGATCGAGTTAGCTACAGGGCGGAAGGCCCGGTTGGACAGTCGTTCCGAGACGACCATTTGCATGAAGAAAGGACAAAAAATGATCTTTAATACCCCAGTATGGCGAAACGCCGACCTTGTACGGATCATTCCGATCACGCGCGGAGACCTGCACCAGGCCATTGCGCGATGCGGGTTTCGACCGGAATACGAGCCAAAACTCGGCAAGGACCGCTGGTATAGTTGGCGAGACGTGGTGGCGGTTGCTGCAGCACAGGACTTGCGCAAGATCGGGTTTGGTCCTGCCATCGCATTCAGTTTGGTGCAAAACCACCTGTCGCCGTTTCTGCGGGACGCCATCAAGACGCCGGATGCTTGCGACGGCGTGATCTGGCTGGTCAGCCTGAGCGGGGATCACCTTGCCGAAGACACCTCGTGCGAGTTCCTGCGACAGAGCGACGGCATTGAAGCACTGATCGCGCCAAGCGAGAACGCCCGGATCGTCGTGAATGTCGGTCGGATTGCAGCGCGCGTGCGCAATGACCTGCAGGCGAAAGAGACCGCCAAGGTCATCCGTAGGGAATTTCAGACGCAGGGACCGGTAATGTGAACCAATCACGCCGCATGTCACTGATCGAAGCCGTTACCAATGTCGCGGTGGGCTACGTGCTCGCTGTCGCAACGCAGATCATCGTGTTTCCGTGGTTCGGCCTGCGCCCCAGCATTGGCCAGAACTTGGCGCTGGGCGGGGTCTTTGTCGGCATATCGCTCCTGCGCAGCTACGCGCTGCGCAGGCTATTCGAGCACTGGCGATAACAGCGGGGCATCAGGCAGCCTCGAGTTTGTAGACTGTTCCTCTACCCTGGACTTTCTCCGAGGTGATCGGCAGGCCCAGTTTCTTCTTTAATCCGCCCGAGATCAGGCCTCTCACTGAATGTGGCAACCATCCAGTAGTGTCTACGATTTCGGTGATTGATGCGCCTGCAGGTCGCTGCAGGAGCGCAATGATCTGCGCCTTCTTGGTGCCAGTGCGGATTGCGATGGCCTTTGGTGCCTTCGGATCGGCCGATGTTTCGGGCGCGGATTGCGGCGTAGAGGCCTGCTCCAGCTTCGCCTTGCGCAGATTGGTCATCGTGCTTGCCACCACCGGCTCGATGCCAATCGCCACAAGACCGGCTTCAGTCGCGATCAGCGTGGTGCCATGCCCGTCGCCAGTCTCGCGCCAAAGGGGCTCGTGGCGGCACAGATTAGCCTCGACCTCCTCGAGCCAGCCGCGTGTGATCATCGCGGTCACGGCCTTTTGTGCAGCAGCGCCATGCAGACCCTCGGGCAGCGGCATCGCCAAATTGTCAGGCCGCGGCGCCGCTCGGCTGAGGATGATGGTCTGGGTGTCTGTGAGTTTGGGCATCTTTGCCTCCTGTTGTGGGATATGTGGGATGATCAGTCGCTCTCGGCCATCTCAGCCACGACGGCGAAGTGCTGAACCCAACCCGTGAGGTAGGGTAGCCCTGCGGGGATCCCGTCCTCGCGTTCGGTGTTGCGGCTGATGCGCCAGTCCTGCCAGCGGCGGATCGTGGCAGCGATGGCCGTCTCAAGGCCGATGTTGCAGCCGGTCATGTTGCCGACGACATCGTCCGCAAAGTGGCGGCCCATCCGGCTGTCGAGAAAGTCACGAATGCCGATCATCTCGTCTTCGCTGTCAGCGCGGATGACCTTGGCGATCATGCGTGATGTCATCGTCCAGACCTCCGCGCTACAGCGGTCACGCTGTGGGCAGGTGGTTAGTGCGCGAAAGAAGCCGTAGTCCTCGTTGCGGCTGGGCAGGACGGGATGGGCGGTCATGCTGAGGATGGATAAGTCTGTCATTCTGCGTTTTCTTCGGGGTCAAGTTCGATCCAAGCACCGCCCTGCCAGACATAAAGGTGGCAGAGCTGGCAGGTCGGGCGGGACAAAATCACGGGGTCGCGGGGCGGATCAAAGCAGTCGATCTCGTCGGCCCGAACCTGCCGGATTTCGCGGGCTGCAAGAATGTCCTCGGGCGTCCAAGGCGCCAGTGCTGGCAGCATGTGAATGGGGTAGCCATCAAAGTGGCAATAGACGTGAGCCCATGCGTCGGGCCCGATCTGGATGGCGATTTGCGCACGCGTGCTCATGGGTATCTCCTCGTTGCGGATTTAGCGCGGGCTCAGATAAGCCCGTGCTGTTTCAGGACAGGGACGACATCAGCCAGCTCAATCGTCAGGCAGTCGATCCCGATCCGGCCCGCCATCTCGAAGACCTCAGAATTCAGATTGAGGTCGTTAAAATGGTCCTGCAGCGCGGCCACGCTCATGGCCTGAACGAAGCGGCTGCGGTCGATAAAGATGCGGGTCGCATCGGTGGTGGTGGCGATTGCCATGTGCGTGTCCTTTCAGAATTGGGTTGGTGTGGTTTCAGCAGTGCTGCGTCCGGCCTCAAAAGCCTCTTCGAGCGCTGCGCGGATGGACCAGACCGCAACATCGTGGAAATCGAGCCGGTCCCAATTGCGGGTTTCCAGCGTCTCGATGCGGAATTGGCGCTGGGCGATCTCGAGGAGCAGGGCGTCGCGCTGGACGGTTGGGTCAATCTTTTTGCAGCGCGCCATAATCAGTCCTCCCAGCTGTGTTCAGGGTGGGTGGTCCGCGCGCGGGCTTCCTCGCGCATCATCTCTTGGGCGCGTTCCATCTCGACCATGCCGTCGGCCTGGCTCATCCGCCCGGACATCACCTCGTCCATCACCCAATTGACCCGCTCCTGCGCGGGGCTGGTGTGGTTGCGCCACCCCTCGCTCATTGCGCTGTGCCCCATCTTCTCTTGTGCGCGCATGGTTCTCTCCAATCCTTGTCGGGCGGGGCGCGATGCACCCGCTTCTTGACACTAAGAATCGCTCGATTGGGAAGTGTAATCAACTCAAATAGTCCGTCTTTTCTATTTATTTCCAATATGTTGAGGATCGTCAAAGCGCCATGGAAGGTCTGTCTGAACGCGCTTATGCAGAGCGTGCCAGCCTCTCGCGCGGCGCCGTGCAAAAGGCCCGCAAGACCGGGCGGTTGGTGCTGTTTGCAGACGGGTCGATCAACGCAGCAGCGTCAGATGCGCGGCGTGGTGCGATGACGGATCCCGATCAGCAGATGCGCTCACGCGGCGGGATACGCGCCGGTGGTGATGGTCCAGGTGTTGGCGCTAATACCATATCGGGCCCCGGCGACAGCACCTCATATCTGAAAGCGCGCACGGCGCTGACGGTCTACCAAGCGCAAGAGCGCCAACTGACGATACAGCGCAAGAAGGGCGTCCTGGTTGATCGGGCACGCGCCGAGACGCTGGTGTTTCGCCTGGCGCGCCAGGAGCGCGACACTTGGGTCACCTGGCCTACCCGTGTGTCCGCGCTGATGGCCGCGCAATTATCCGCAGAAATGGAGAAGGTGTCGGGGGTGCCCGTGACAATCGAGACTGCGATCCTGCAAAGGGTGCTGGAAACCCATGTCCGAGAGCAGCTCAACGCCCTGGCAGACCTCCGCGTCTCGCTTGAATGACACAGATGGAGAAGACGACCACGACCTGACCGAAGGTCTCGACCTCGGCTTTGACGGCGCCGAGGACATACTGCGTGTCTGGCGCCGCGGCATACGGCCCGATCCGGACCTGACGGTGTCGCAATGGGCGGATGCGCATCGCAAACTGTCATCGCGGGCCTCGGCCGAACCCGGACAATACCGCACATCACGAACGCCATACCTGCGCGCGATCATGGATGCACTCTCGCCCGGGCATCCGGCGCAGCGGATTACGTTTATGAAGGCCGCCCAAGTCGGGGCTACGGAAGCAGGTAATAACTGGATCGGGTTTGTGATCCATCATGCGCCAGGGCCCATGCTGGCCGTGCTGCCCACAGTCGAGATGGCCAAGCGCACATCGCGCGGCCGGATTGATCCGCTGATTGAGGACAGCCCCGCGCTGAAAGAACGCGTCCAGCCTGCGCGATCACGCGATGCAGGCAATTCGATGCTGTCGAAGGAGTTTCCAGGCGGCATTCTGGTGCTGACCGGGGCGAACTCGGCAACCGGCCTGCGGTCGATGCCAGCGCGCTATGTGTTTCTGGATGAGGTTGATGCCTATCCGGCCTCGGCAGACGAGGAAGGTGATCCAGTCACGCTGGCGGAAGCGCGGACCACGACATTCGCGCATCGGCGCAAAGTGTTCATGGTCTCGACCCCGACTATTCGCGGGTTGAGCCGCATCGAGCGGGAATTCGAGGCCAGCGATCAGCGGCGCTATTTCGTGCCCTGCCCGCATTGTGGTGCGATGCAGTGGTTGCAATTCGAGCGGCTGCGCTGGGCAAAAGGCCACCCGGAAACGGCGGCCTACCATTGCGAGGGCTGTGAGAAGCCCATCGCCGAACACCACAAGACGGAGATGCTTGAGCGAGGTGAATGGCGCAGCACAGCGGTTTCCGACAACCCGCATGCTATCGGCTTCCACCTCTCGGCGCTTTATTCGCCGATCGGCTGGAAAAGCTGGGAGCAGATCGCCCGGGACTGGCTGGCAGCCCAAGGCTCGGACGAGATGCTGCGCGCTGCGCGCAACACGCTCTTGGGTGAGACCTGGGTTGAGAGCGGTGAGGCACCCGAGTGGCAGCGGCTTGCGGATCGGCGCGAGGTGTTTGCCGCGCAGGTGCCCATGGGTGGCTTGTTCCTCACCGCCGGAGCTGATGTGCAGAAAGACCGGATTGAGGTCGATGTCTGGGCTTGGGGCCGCGGGCTGGAAAGCTGGCTTGTCGATCACATCGTGATCCCGGGCGGGCCGGATGATCCTGCCTGCTGGGACAAGCTGACCGCATTGCTGGGCCGAACATGGACGCATGAGAACGGTGCGATCATGACGCTGGCGAAGCTCGCAATTGATACCGGCTACGAGTCCGCCGCTGTTTATGCCTGGGCGCGCAAGCAGGGCATTGCGCAAGTAGCACCCGTGAAAGGCTTGCAAGGGTTCAACCGAGCGACGCCAGTATCGGGGCCGACCTTTGTCGATGCCACAGTGAATGGACGGAAACTGAAACGCGGGGCGCGGCTCTGGACGGTGGCCACAGCCACCTTCAAGGCCGAGACCTATCGCTATCTACGCATCGAGCGGCCCAGCAATGAAGACCGTACACTTGGCGTGGCTGATCCTGCTGGCACGATCCATCTCCCCGACTGGGCTGACAGCGAATGGCTCAAACAGCTGGTGGCCGAACAGCTCATCACTATCCGCAACAAGCGCGGCTTTGCTCGGCAGGAGTGGCAAAAGCTGCGCGAGCGGAATGAGGCGCTGGATACCCGCGTTTATGCGCGGGCTGCCGCGTGGATCCTTGGGGCAGATCGCTTCGACGAGCGGATGTGGCGGCAGCTGGAGAAGCAGGCGGGTGTTGAGACCATGACTGTCGCACCCACCAGCGAACCTGAGAGATCAAACAGCCCCCAAGCCGGGCAAGTGACAACGCCAAGACGGCGCGGCTGGAAAATCAGCACACCCCGATACATGGAATGACCGGAACTCTCATGACCCTCGATGATCTCAAATCCCGCCACAGCGCGCTGCTGGGCGCGCGTTACAGCGGCACACGGTCAGTCAGCTATGACGGCAAGACCGTGACCTATGGCTCGGACGCCGAACTCGCGGCCGCAATTGGCGATATCGAACGCCGCATCGCCAAACTTCAACACGGCGCCGGCCGCATCTTGCGCCCCTATGCCGTGAAGGATCTGTGATGAACTGGCGGCAGCGTTTGGGCGCTTTCATCGGTGGGTTCGATGCCGGCCAGCATCACCGCCGCCTGCGCGGATTCCAGGCAACGCGCGCGCATGTAAACGCGCTGATCGCAGCCTCGGGCCCCGACATCACCGCCCGCGCCCGCTGGCTTGTGCGCAATAACGGCTATGCCGTGAATGCCGTGGAAAGCTGGGCCGCCAATACGGTGGGCGATGGGATCAAACCGATCTCGAAGATTGCCGATGCGGCCCGCAAGGAAGAGCTGCAGCGTCTCTGGCATGCCTGGACCGACGAGGCTGATGCGGAGGGGCTTACCGACTTCTACGGGTTGCAGCGCCGCGCCGCACGCGAGGTGTTTCTGGCCGGCGAGGTGTTCTTCCGCATCCGCATGCGCCGCCCAAGCGATGGACTGACCGTCCCCCTGCAGCTGCAGATGTTGCCTGCGGAGATGTTGCCACTAGAGCAAACCAGCCTCGCTGCGAACGGCAATGCCATACGGCAGGGCATCGAGTTTGACCGGATTGGACGCCGCGTCGCCTATCATTTCTTCCGTCGCCATCCTGGTGACAGCACTGATCTGGGACTGGCAGGGGAGATTGTTCGTGTGCCCGCATCTGAGGTCATCCATGTCATTGATCCTGTCGAGGGCGGTCAGCTACGTGGGGTCTCAAAGCTCGCGCCCGCCATCGTGAAGCTGTTCCTGCTCGATCAGTATGACGATGCCGAGCTCGACCGCAAAAAGGTCGCGGCAATGTATGCGATGTTCGTGACCTCGCCCGCGCCAGAGAACCCGCTGGCGCTGGCCGAGGACGAGGATGGCCCCGCTGGCGTCGAGATCAGCCCGGGCCAAATCGTGCGACTGGATCCGGGCGAGGACGTGACCGTGGGCCAGCCTGCCGACAGCGGTGGAACCTATGAGCCGTTTCAGTACCGGACCCTGCTGCAAATCTCCGCCGCACTTGGCATCCCCTACCCCTACATCGCCAATGACATGGTGAAGGGGAACTTCTCGAACTCGCGCTTGGCGTTGATCGAATTCCGCCGCCGTGTATCAGCCTGGCAGCATTCCGTTATGGTCTATCAGCTCTGCCGCCCTGTTTATGCGCGATGGATGGATGCGGCCGTGCTCTCCGGTGCTCTCGCCCTGCCCGGCTATGAGGCCAACCGCGTGCAGCTACTCACTGCGGATTGGCTGCCCACGAAATGGGATTGGGTCGATCCGCTCAAGGACGCCAATGCTGAAATCGCCTCGATCGAAGCTGGGCTGAAATCGCGCACGCAGGCCATCGCCGAGCGCGGCTATGACGCCGAACAGGTTGATCGCGAGATTGCTGCTGAACGGGCCCGCGAGCGCACGCTGGGTCTTGATTTCCGCCGCCCGGGCTCTCCCGCACAGGGCGTACAGGCGATGCCGGTCAACGACGACGACAGCGAAGATAATGTTGGCAGCGATGACACAGCCGATGACGTGACAGCGCGGTCGCGCACTGAAGAGGACCAATCCTGATGCTCCACGCCCGCATTGCCGCGCGCGCCTTCAACACGCCGCTGCTTGTTGAACCCTCAAAAGCCATGGCGTTTCTGTCCGGCCTTGGGCCACGCATCCTTGGGCGGCAGCTCGAGATGGCCGGATACGATGGCGCGCTGGATAGCACCACCGCCCTGCCCGCCCGGGCTAGCATTCTTACAGGGAACCTTGCAGAGCGCCTGCGCCAACATGGAGATGCGCCATATCCAATTTTAGATGGCATCGCCGTGATCGAGATCGCGGGCATGCTCATCCACCGAGGCAGCTGGATCGGCCAATCCTCAGGCCAGACGAGCTACGAAGGGATCGCGGCACAGATCGACGCTGCGGCAAACGATCCGGCCGTGCGCGGCATTGCGCTGGACATCGACAGCTTCGGCGGAGAGGTCGCAGGTGTTTTTGACTTGGCAGATCGCATTCGGGCTATTCGGGGCAGCAAGCCGGTCTGGGCTTTTGTGGCCGAACACGCATTCTCAGCAGGCTATGCGCTAGCCAGCCAAGCTGATCGCATACTTCTGCCACGCACCGGTGCGGTCGGCAGCATCGGCGTTGTTGTGATGCATGCTGATCTGAGCGGCCAGCTGGATCAGGATGGGATGCGCGTAACGCTAATCCATTCGGGTCAGCATAAGGTCGATGCCAATCCTTACGCACCGCTGCCCGAAGCGGTGCAGGGCGATATCCAGCGCGAAATCGATCTGCTGCGCATTCTGTTCGCCGAGACCGTCGCCGCCGGCCGCGCTGGCAGGCTTAGCCAAGAGGCAGCGCTGGCGACCGAGGCCGCAACCTATCGCGGGGCGGATGCTGTGGCTGCAGGTCTTGCTGACGAAGTCATCGATCTCACACGCGGCTTCAGCGCCTTTCGGCAGGCTGTTGGAAGCCGGCCCGTTTCCATGATGACGCGTTCAACCACTGCATCAGCCCGCCAATCAGTCACCCAACCCATCACCCGAAAGGACACCGCCATGGCTCATACGCCTGACCCTGAAAACACGCCGCCAGAGGATGTCGATTATGCAAAGCTGGATGATCAAGATGATACTGATCTTTCTACGACAGCCGCTGATATTGACATGGTGGTACGCACCACGCCTGCAGCGCGCAAGACACCGACCTCTTCAGTTGCATCGTCAGTTGACAGGGCCCCCGCGCCATCTGCGTCATCCGCACCTGTTGCCGCGGCGACTGGCGATCTGGCAGCACTCACAGCGCAGTTGCGCGAGGCCGCGGCAGAGATTGCCGAGATCGCGGCGCAAGCAGGGCGCCTTGGTATTGCAATCGATGCAGCAAAAGCCCTTCGTGACGGTACAGCACCCGAGGCTCTGCGCGCACAGGTGCTTCAACGCGCAGCCACTGCAGCTGATGCCCGCGATATCGTCGCCGCGCCAGCCTCTCACGTTCTCCCCAAACCCACTGAAAGCCCGATTGTGGCTGCCGCAAAGAAGGCTGCCTCAGCTGGCAGCAGGCACTGAAGCACGCTCAAAGCCTGTTGCGCCGCCACCTGATCCCCCGCCGTTCCTCCCCGGTGGGGGATTTCTTTTTATCTCCTGACCACAAGGATCCACGACATGAATGTTCTCAGAAAGCCTCCCAGCATAGGCGATGTGCTGAAATATGAGCTCAACCCAAACTTCACCCGCGAAACAATCACCCTGCTGGCGGGCGCCACCTATCCCGTTGGCGCCGTGCTCGGCCGGATTACCGCCAGCGGCAAATACAAGCTTGCGACTTCTGGTGGTACGGATGGCGCGCAAACAGCGGCAGCCGTCCTGCTCTACGAAGTAGACGCAACGACAGCGGATGCCACAGCCATCATTCTTGCCCGCGGCCCGTCCATCGTCTCAAAAGCAGCGCTCGTTTTTGACGCGAGCATAGATGATGCAGCGAAGATTGCGACAAAGCATGGCCAGCTGACAGCGCTGGGCATCATCCCACGCGATACCGCCTGATCCGACAGATCGACCCTCTCACCATCGCGCTTGCAAGCCTCACCCCTCATTCTCCGGAGTTTCCCCATGACCATCACCCGCAACCCGTTTGACGCGGGCGGCTATTCGCTCGCCGAGATGACGCAGGCCATCAATATCCTGCCCAACCTCTACACCCGCCTTGGCCAGCTTGGCCTGTTTCGTTTCCAGGGCGTCACACAGCGCTCTATTGTCATCGAGCAGCGTGAGGGCGTACTCAGTCTTCTACCATCGGTTCCGCTGGGTGCGCCGGCAACGTTGGGCACACGCGAGTTGCGGTCCATGCGCAGCTTTAGCCTGCCATGGATCCCGCATGATGACATCATCCTTCCTGGAGATATCCAGGGTGTACCTGCGCTTGGCATGTCAGACATGGCTGACCCATTAACCGAGGTGATGACCGAAAAGCTCACAGTGATGCGGCGCAAACACGCACAGACACGCGAATACATGGAGATGAATGCGCTGCGCGGTATCGTCAAGGACGGCGCGGGCAGCACGCTTTATGATTATTTTGCAGAGTTTGGCCTTGAACAAATCTCTGTCGATTTTGCCTTTGGGACAGCGGGCAGCAACATCCAGGCCAAGATCCGAACGGTGCTGCGCGCAATCGAAGACAACCTCATGGGCGAGACGATGAGTACCGCCCATGCACTGGTCAGTTCAGAGTTCTTTGACAAGCTGATCAGCCATCCCAAAACTGAAGACGCCTACAAATTCTTTTCTGCCTCGGGGGGGCAACCGCTGAGAGACGACATGCGGCGGGCCTTTCCCTTTGGCGGCCTTTTGTTCGAGGAGTATAACGGCCGTGCGCCGCTGTCGAACGGCACAACAGAGCGTTTTATTGGTGTGGGCGAGGGAATTGCCTTTCCGCTGGGCACTTTCGATACGTTTACGACCTATGGCGGCCCCGCCAATCTGCTGGAGGCCGCAAATACGGTCGGCTTGCCGCTCTATGCCCGCCAGCAAGTTGATGCCAAGGGGCGTTGGATCGATTTGATGACAGAGGCATCCATCCTGCCGGTCAATAAGCGGCCGCGGTTGGCGATCCGTTTGCACTCTAGCAACTGAGGCTGTTCAGGCATGACGGCCTTCGTTGCAGCACTTGATCTGCTCTTTGCCGATCCGAACCTTTCCACCCCAGCCCTTTACCAGCAGGCAGGCATCGGTGTGGAAGAGGCGATCCGCGTGATGCGGCGCAGTCCTGACCGCGTGGTCGAGTTTGGCGCGGCGCGCCTGGTCAGTGACAGTGTGGTTCTGGACGTCCAGGTGAGCGATTGTCCGGAACTGGCCGCAGGGGATCGCTTCGAGATCGCAGGTGAGGTCTTTGTGGTGCAAGGCACGCCGCAGCGCGACCGCGAGCGGCTGGTCTGGACGGCAGAGCTGCTGCCCTGGTGGCCTGACCCGCATGCTGATGTCACGGGCTAAAGAAGGGGCGCGCGCATGATCTGCACCTGACCCGTCAAACATCTTTGACCTCTATCGTCGCGTTTGTGTCGCTTCATTTGAAGGCTTGATCAGGGCAGTAGATCATTTGCGAGGCTCTTTTGCGTGTTTGAAATACTTTTGAACCGCGCGAGGCGAACGGGATAGATTGACGCAGTCCGCTTGCACCTTGTTTCATTGCACCCTGTGTTAGAGGTGAATCCTGATGCGCCAAAAGCTACGAGAAATCCGCTGTGTTTGCGCAAAGGGCCAAGAGGTGCTTGTCATCGAATGGGGCTTTGGCGCCTCTGCGGCGGATCAGAAATCCAGCCGGGAGTTTCGCTTGGAAGACGGATCACCTGTGAATTACATCGGCAGTGCCTATGAACACTTTTACACAGGGCAAGTCTTTACGCCGGTCTGAACATCAGCACCAAGCCAACCGATGTGATTGGACAAACCATGAAACTGAATATCGCTGTTGTGCCCAACTTGACGGGCTTGATGGCTGCTGAAATCACCGCAGGTGAAAAGGCCGTCACAAAGGCCGTGGGTGACGCGGGCACCAGCCTCAAGACGGCCTGGCGTGCGCAAATCACGGGGGCCGGCCTCGGCCAACGGCTTGCACGCACCATCCGCTCGGAGCTGTATCCCAAGGGCCAGCCCAGCCTGAATGCCGCTGCATTGGTTTGGTCGCAAGCGCCAGTAGTTGTCGGCGCCCATGATACAGGACCGCTCATTCGCTCTCAGAACGGCTTTTGGCTCGCAATCCCGACAGCGGCCGCGGGCAAATCCGCGCGCGGTGGGCGCATCACGCCCGGCGAATGGGAACGCCGGCGTGGGTTGCGGCTGCGGTTTGTCTATCGCCGCAACGGGCCGAGCTTGCTGGTGGCGGAAGGACGGCTGAATACCCGCGGGGTCGGCGTGGCCTCGCGGTCCAAGACCGGGCGCGGGCTGACCACCGTGCCTATCTTCCTGCTGATGCGGCAGGTCAAGCTGCGCAAGCGGCTCGATCTTGCCCGCGATGCCAAGGTGGCGCAGGGGCGCATCCCAGGTGCGATTGTGGCAAATTGGGTGGCGCGATTTACTTCGTAACTTGTGATTTTGCGTCGATTAACAGCTCTAGATCGCCAAGCGTTTTGGTGCTCTCGATGTCGTCATCAAAAATCTCGATGTCGAACTCTTTTTCGATGGCCATGGAAATTTCGACGATATCCAGACTGTCAGCGCCGAGGTCGGCGACGAAGGATGCCTCAGACACAAGGTCTGCTTCAT